>Ga0206117_100371_pt1 | contig 54166 bp, 48 predicted proteins | sample 3A5Ametagenome_FD_177997 | JGI IMG/M metagenome (GOLD analysis project Ga0206117, IMG submission 177997) | Enriched microbial communities from leaf-cutter ant dump, University of Wisconsin, Madison, United States - 3A5A | ecosystem: Environmental > Terrestrial > Nest > Insects nest > Nest dump... | reverse complement strand
CCGTGACCATCGTCACCAAGGACAACGTGGCCGGCTTCAAGTCGATGTTCGAGTGAGCCGATCTCTGTGAACGGTCGGGACGTCGAGGCGATCCTCGGCGTCTCCGTGCGTCGCTGCGTCCCGTCGGTCGTCTTGTCGACCTGCCGGCGGGATGCCATGCCCATCGGGTGTGCCTCGGCCGCTCCCGAGTGGATTTCAGCATGACGGACAGCTTACCCTATCGCGTGCGGATGACCGGCATCTCCAAACGCTACCATCCCATTCAGGTGCTCGACGACGTGTCGCTGACGTTGAAGCCGGGCGAGGTGCTCGGTCTGGTCGGCGACAACGGTGCCGGCAAGTCGACGCTCAGCAAGGTCCTGTCTGGCGCGATCATTCCCGATTCCGGCATCATTGAGATCGATGGCGAGTCGGTCACCTTCGCCTCGCCCGCCGATGCGCGCGCCGCCCGCGTCGAGATGGTCTATCAGGACCTCTCCCTGTGCGACACGGTGGACGTCGCCGGCAATCTGTTTCTCGGCCGCGAACCGCGCCGCCGCATCGCCGGGCTGTCGTTCCTCGACAAGGCGCGCATGCATGCCGAAGCACGCGCCATGCTCGATCGCCTCGGCATCGTCATCGCCGACACCCGCCTCAAGGTCGAGAACCTGTCGGGCGGACAGCGGCAGTCGATCGCCATCGGTCGTGCCGCCTCCTTCGACCCGCGCGTCCTGATCATGGACGAGCCGACGGCGGCATTGGCCGTGGCGGAGGTGGAGGCCGTGCTCGACCTGATCCGCGCCGTCAGCGCCCGTGGCGTATCGGTGATCCTGATCACCCATCGCCTGCAGGACCTGTTCCTGGTCTGCGATCGCATCCAGGTCATGTACGAGGGGCGCAACGTCGCCGAACGCCACGTGTCCGAAACCAGCATCGAGGAAGTGGTCAACCTGATCGTCGGGCGCAAGTTCGCCGCCCGTTCGGCCGGGGCGGCTGCAAACACGGGAGTTCCGGCATGAGCGCCGTCAAAACGGATGCCTCCTCGCGGCTCGTCAAGGCGAGCTGGCACGAAAAGGCCATTGCCCGGGGCGGCGTCGTGTCCATAGCCCTGTTCTTCGCGGTGGTCTGCATCGTCTTCTCGCTGGCGACCGATGCCTTTCTGACCACCCCCAATCTTCTCAACATCGTGCGCCAGTCGGCTCCGTTGCTGATCGTCGCTTCGGCCATGACCTTCGTCATCACCACCGGTGGCATCGATCTGTCCGTCGGCTCGGTGCTGGCGCTGACGGCGACGCTGTCAGCCGTGCTGTTGCAGTGGGGCGTGCCTTGGCCGGTCGTGGTGCTGGCGCTCCTCTGCCTCGGCGCCGCGGTGGGCGCGCTGCAAGGCTTTTTCATCGCCTATGAGGGCATCCCCGCCTTCATCGTCACACTGGCCGGCCTGTCGGTGATCCGCGGCATCGCTCTTCTGATCACTGGCGGCTACTCCATCCCCGTCGATCCGGCGAGCGGCTTCAACATGATCGGCCGCGCCTGGTTCATGGGCATGCCGGTGCCGGCACTGATCGCCATCGTCATGCTGGTCCTTGCCTATATCGCCTTCAACGAGACGACGTTCGGTCGCTACGTCACCGGCGTCGGCGCCAATGCCGAGGCGGTGCGGCGGGCGGGTGTCAACACGCGTCTGGTCACGCTGATGGTCTACGTGCTGACCGGTTCGGCGGCGGCGCTCGCCGGCATCATTCTCGCCTCGCGGCTCGGCTCCGGCTCGTCCAATTCCGGCCAGGGTTTCGAGCTCGACGTCATCGCCGCCGTCGTGCTGGGCGGTACGTCGCTGTTTGGCGGTCGCGGTTCGGTGGTCGGTACCATCCTGGGCGCCCTGACCGTGGCGGTGATCGCCAACGGCCTGATCCTCGCCCACCTGTCGCCGTTCCTGACGCCGATCGTGACTGGCTCGATCATCCTCGTCGCCATCTGGCTGAACTTCCGCCTGTTCAAGGGCGGATCGAGGGGGCGCTGATCATGGACCACCTGTTCGCAGGCAAAAAGGGCGAGCGTTCGCCCATCGGCGTCCGATCGGGCATGGTGATGACCGTTGCCGGCCCCATCCCGGTCGAGGAGATGGGCGTCACGCTGATGCACGAGCACATTCTGCTCGACGGTGGCAAGGCGTGGCGCTGCCCTTGCGACATCGACGACGAGGGACGCCGCGTGTCCGAGCAGCCGGTGAATATCGAGATCATCGGCGAGCTCAGAATGAACCCCTATCTCAACCGCGACAACGTCTCGCTGGACGATGCCGACGTCGCCCTGCGCGAGCTGGAGCGCTACCGGCGCTTCGGCGGCAACACGGTAGTCGATGCCACCACTATCGGCATTGGTAGGGATCCTGAGGCGCTTGCCCGCATCGCCCGCCTCTCCGGCCTCAAGATCGTCATGGGGACCGGTTTCTATCTCGAATTCAGCCATCCCGACTGGCTGAAAGCCATGGACGTCGAGGCCATTGCCCAGTTCATCGTCGACGACGTCGGCGGCGGCGAAACGCAGCCGCCGGTGATGGCCGGCATCATCGGCGAGATTGGCGTCTCGAAGGATTTCACCGAGGCCGAGCGGCGCTCGCTCAGGGGTGCCGCGCGAGCTTCGGCTCGCACCGGCGTGCCGCTGACCATTCATCTGCCCGGCTGGGAGCGACTGGCCCACGAGGTTCTCGACGTGGTGGAGTCCGAGGGCGCCGATCTCAGTCACACCGTGCTCTGCCACATGAATCCGAGCTGGAATGACACGGCCTACCAGACCTCGCTCGCCGCGCGTGGCGCCTTCATCGAATATGACATGATCGGCATGGACTACTACTACGCCGATCAGGACGCCCAGTCGCCCTCCGACGAGGACAATGCCCGCGGCATCCTGACCCTGGTCGAAAAGGGATATGCCGACCGCGTCCTGATGTCGCAGGACGTCTTCCTCAAAATGATGCTGACCCGCTACGGCGGCTTCGGCTACGCTCACGTGCTGCGCCATTTCGTGCCACGCCTCAAGCGTCACGGCCTCGACGAGGCGGTGATCCGGCGCATGCTCACGGACAATCCCAAATCGGTGTTCTCCGCCTGAACGGCGGTCTGAAGACATACGGGCAAGGAAAGCAAAATGACCAAGAAAATCCTGCTGGCCGGCGAATCCTGGGTTTCCACGGCGACCCACATCAAGGGGTTCGACCAGTTCGCCACCGTCACCTATCATACCGGCGCCGACGAGCTCCTGAAGGCGCTGAAGGGCGGACCCTTCGACGTCACCTTCATGCCTTCGCACGAGGCGCAGCGCGACTTTCCGCAGAGCATGGATGCGCTCTCGGCCTATGACGCGGTGGTGCTTTCCGACATCGGCGCCAACACGCTGCTGCTGCATCCCGATACCTGGATCAAGTCGCAGACGACGCCCAACCGGCTGAAGCTGATCCGCGACTACGTTCAGAACGGCGGTGGCCTGCTGATGTTCGGCGGCTACTACTCCTTCCAGGGTATCAATGGCGGCGCCCGCTACCGCAAGACCGCCGTCGAGGAGGTGCTGCCGGTCACCTGTCTTCCCTATGACGACCGCGTCGAGGTGCCGGAAGGCTTTACCGCAGAGATCACCGGCAAGCCCGATCATCCGATCCTCAAGGGTATCGGCAAGGATTGGCCGGTACTCCTTGGTTTCAACGAGGTCGAGGTCAAGCCGGGCGCTGAGGTGCTCGCGACCGTATCGTCCGAATACGGCTCCCTGCCGCTGCTCGTCACCGGCACTTACGGCAAGGGGCGCACCGTCGCCTGGACGTCCGACGTCGGGCCGCACTGGCTATCGCCCGATTTCGTCGCCTGGAAGGGATACAAGACGCTGTTCGAGCAGATGCTGGCCTGGGCGACCGGACGGGACTGAGCGATGGCGCTCCACGTGGTCGGCAACATCTGCGTCGACGACACCTTCTATGTCGAACGGTTGCCGCGGCCCGGCGAAACGGTGAATGCCGTCGCGACTGCCCGTGGCGTCGGCGGCAAGGGAGCCAACCAGGCGGTGGCGGCGTCGCGCGCCGGCGCCGAGGTGGTCTTCCGCGCCGCGCTCGGGGATGATGCCGATGCCATGTTCTTGCGGGCGGTGCTTGGCGCCGAACTGCCGCTCGATGGGCTGGTCGTGCTCGACACGCCGACCGACAGATCGACCATTCTGGTCGACCGGGCGGGCGAGAATGTCGTCGTGACGGCCGCCGCCTCGGCCACGGCTTTCGATCCGACAGGGCGGCTTTCCTGGCCCGGACGGGGGGATCACCTGCTGATGCAGGGCAACCTTCGGCCCGATGTCACCAGGGCTTGCCTTGAGAGGGCGAAAGGCGACGGCGCCACCACCATCCTCAACCCCAGTCCGCTGGGCGAGGGGCCGGTGCCGGAAGCCGACGTCATTGTCGTCAATGCCGGCGAGGCCGAGACGATGGCCGGTTGCACCGATCCGGCCGAGGCCGCTCGACGCCTGTCGCGGGGCGGCACTGCGTCCGTGGTCGTCACGCTCGGTGCGGCCGGTGCCATCTGTTTCGACAGAGGCACGACGGATGTCTACCGCATCGTCGCTCCGGCGGTCGCGGCCGTCGACAGCAGCGGGGCGGGCGACGTGTTTGCCGGGGTGCTGAGCGGCTGTCTCACGCGCGGAATGCCGCTCGTTGTCGCCACGACCGTCGGCGTTCGGGCGGCATCCATCGCCGTGACACGGCGCGGAACGCTCGCCGCCTGCCCGAGCCGTTCGGAAATCAATGCCCTGCTTGCAGGGATATCGAGGGATCTTTCATGACCGAAGCCGCAAAACCGGTTGGCCAGACGGCCGGCGACGCCCTGCAGCATCTGTTCGGCCGCACCAAGGTCGTGATCGGCGTGGTTCACCTGGCGCCGTTGCCCGGCGCGCCGCGCCATGACGGCGAACCGGTCGAGGACATCTATCAGCGCGGCCTCGCTGACGCCCGCGCCTATCTCGCCGGCGGTTGCGATGGTGTCATCGTCGAGAACCACGGCGACGTCCCATTTTCCAAGCCCGACGACATCGGTCCCGAGACGGCCGCCCACATGGCCGTGGTCGCCGATCGCATCCGCCGCGAGCTCGACCGTCCCATCGGCATCAACGTGCTGGCCAACGCCGCCCTGCCGGCGCTGGCCGTGGCGAGCGCATCCGGTGCCGGCTTCATCCGCGTCAACCAGTGGGCCAATGCCTATGTCGCCAACGAAGGCTTCGTCGAAGGCGAGGCGGCGCGTGCCATGCGGTATCGCGCCCGCCTCCGGGCGAACGGCGTCCGCATCTTCGCCGATGCTCACGTCAAGCACGGCGCACACGCCATCGTCGCCGATCGGCCGGTCGAGGAACTGGTGCGCGATCTCGCCTTCTTCGACGCCGACGCCGTGATCGCCACCGGCCAGCGGACCGGACACGCCGCCGACCTCGGCTACATCCGGATGATCAAGGAGGCGTCGCACCTGCCGACGCTGGTGGGGAGTGGCGTCACGCCGGACAATGCGCGCGACATTCTCGGCATCGTCGACGGAGTCATCGTCGCCAGCGCCCTCAAGCATGACGGGGTCTGGTGGAACATGGTCGATCCCGATCGCGTCAAGGCCTTTATGGTCGGGCTGCGCCCATGACCTTTCCCACGATCGATGGCAGTCGCCTGCTCGCCCGGCTCGACGCCTTCGCGGCGATCGGCGGCACGCCGGCAGGCGGCGTCAACAGGCCGGCACTCGGCGTCGAGGACCGGGCGGCGCGGGCGCTGCTGGCCCGTCTCGGTGCGGCGCGCGGCTTTTCGGTTTTCCAGGATGCGGCCGCCAACCTGTTCCTGCGGCGGGCTGGTGCCGACAATGACCGTCCTCCCTTTCTGATCGGTAGCCACCTCGACAGCCAGCCGACCGGCGGACGTTTCGACGGCGCGCTCGGCACCCTCGCGGCGCTGGAAGTCTTGGAAACGCTGGAGGACAACGGCATCGTCACCGCCGGACCACTCGAGCTGGTGGCCTGGACCAATGAGGAGGGCAGCCGCTTTTCGCCTGGCGCCTTCGGCTCGCAGGTTCATGCGACCGGCGCCTTTCCGGACGGCTGGCAAGATACGGTGGACGGCAACGGCATCCGCCTTGCCGACGAGCTGGCCGCGACGCTGGCGGCCTTGCCCGAAGCGATCGAACGCCCGCTTGGCCGTCCGGCCGCCGGCTATATCGAGCTGCACATCGAGCAGGGGCCCTTGCTCGAACGCCAGGGCGCGCTGATCGGCGTCGTCGAAGGCATTCAGGGCACGCGCTGGCTGGAGGTAACGATCGAAGGGCAGGTGGCGCACGCCGGCACGACGCCGCTTGCCGACCGCCGCGACGCCATGGCGGTGGCGGCGACCGTCATCGCCCGTCTGCAGGCGACCGTCATGCCGTCCGATTCCGACGCGCGCCTCACCGTCGGCCGCCTGACCCTCGCACCCGGCGCCGTCAACGTCATTCCCGGAGAAGTGACGTTTTCCATCGATCTCCGTCATCCGAATGGTGGTGAAATCGATCGCCTGGAAGCCGAGATTGGCGCCTTGACCGCCGAGACGGCCGCAAGCGGGGGCTGCCGGGTGTCCTTGCGTCGCAGCATGGACGTGGCGCCGGCCCACTTTGACGATCGGCTGATCGGCATCATTCAAAGCGTTGCGGAGAAACGTGGCTTTCCAACGCGCCGCATGTTCTCCGGCGCCTTCCATGACGCGCTCTTCATGGCGCGTCTCGGCCCGGCAGCGATGGTCTTCGTGCCCTGTCGCAACGGTCTCAGCCACAATGAAGCTGAGTACGTCGAGCCGCACCAGGCGGTTGCCGGCACGCAGGTGCTCTGCGACGCCACGCTCGAGGCCATGCGGCTCTGTGAGCAGCGATAAGCCGAGCGCTTCGAAAGAGCACGGAACACCCGCCATGCCCTTGTCTTTTGAGACAGGGACTCTCAACCTTTGGTCGATAAAGCGGTTGTGCAACCTTGAAAGCACCAAAAAGGTGACTTATCTGATGGTGTATGGTCGATAAGCCACAATTTGCGATGGTTCTCACGCTGTCGCCGTCATCGGAAAGCCTTGAAGCGCTCCTTGGAACGCTCGACGCTTATCGCCAGGCAATGGAAATCCTCGACGGGACCAAAGGTGCGAATCTGGTTGCGCTCCATGAGGAGGCCTATGAGGAAATCCGCTCCAGGACTGGCTTGCCGTCGCGCATGGTCACCCTGGCACTGCGCGATCGGAGCAGGCGCAATGCTTCGGTCTCGATCGACGATATCCCCCTCGATTCCAAACTGTTTTCGCTGAAGGGGCCGGACAGCCTGAGCATCGCCACGGTCAGTGGCCGGGTTGTCGTTCCCTATTCCGTGGACGGCTACCGCAATGGTTGGAACGACTTCGCGGAGGCGCGTCTCAGCTTTGGTGAAAGGCTGATCAGCGTCCTCGTCGGGGTTCAGACCAGCCCTCAACTCCAGAAAGAGATCACGATGTCCAACGAAGGTATTCTGGCCCGTCTCGGGCGCGTCATCGCCGGCGTGGTCAACACTGCGGTCGACGCGGCGGAGAATTCCAATCCCGTCGCCGTTGCCCAGCAGGCCTTGCGGGAGATCGACAAGATTACCGAAGAGGCACGCGCCGTGCTGGGCGTCGCGATTGCGTCGGGCCATCGCCTGAAGGCCAAGGCCGAGGATCTCGATGCCGAGATCCGCGACCTCGACGAGAAGATCAAGACCGGCCTCGCCAAGGGGCGCGAGGATCTCGCACGCGTGGCGACCGGCGTGCAGATCGACCTCGAGGCACAGCGCAACGCCATCGACAAGGCGATCGCCGAGAATGCCAGCGAGATTGCCGAAGCCGAGGCCACCTTGCGCAGCATCGCCTCGGCGCGCGCCGACGCCAAGAAGCGCCTCGAGGATGCCCAGCGTGCCGAACGAACGGCCATCCAGGCGGCGACGCCGTCGCAGCGCAACGATCAGCGCCTTGCGGCCGCCCTCGCGGCGGTCGAACGGGTGACCGGCGTTCCCGCAAGGCCGCCGGTCCAGGGTGAGGCCGAGATCGAGGAACTGGGCAAGATGCAGCGCGAGGACGCCATCGAGGCGCGTCTCCGGGTGTTCCGCGAAGGTCAGCGCTGATGGACTCGTTCATCCAGCCTGGAACGGAACTCTTCTGGGTGGCGCTTCTGGTGGTGGCCGGCCTCGGGCTCGTCGAGCTCGTGTCCCTGCTTTTGGGCGTTTCCGCTTCCGGGTTGCTGGATGACGGCCTCGGATACCATGGCCTCGGCGACCATGATGCCGGGTTGCTTGGCGCCTGGATGTCCTGGCTCAATGCGGGCGGGGTGCCGATCCTGGTTCTAGCGGTCCTGCTGCTTTCGGCGTTCGCCGTGTTCGGGTTCGCTCTGCAGGCGATGGTCTCCAGCATGCTTTCGCCGCTGCCCTCATTGGCGGCCGGTTCGGTGGCGCTGGTGTTGGCCGTTCCGGCCACGCGATGGCTCAGCCGCGGCATCGCCCGGATCATGCCGCGCGACGAGACGTCCGTCCTCAGCGAAGCCGGTTTCATCGGTCTTGTGGGCACGGTCACGATCGGACCGCTCGACCAGGGAAATCCCGGGATCGTGCGCGTGAAGGACGCGCACGACAACATTCACACCCTGCGGGCCCAGGCCGCGCCGGGATACGTTATCGAGACCGGAACGCTCGTCATCGTCGTTGACGGCTCTGACGGTCTCTTTCAGGCCATTCCGGCGCCACAGGAACTCGGCGACGTGGATATCAAGAGGGGCTGACTATGGAGTTCATTTCTCTCGGCATCATCGCCGGCGTCATCGTCATGGCGGTTGCCGTCATCGGCATCATCATCTCGTCGCTCTATATCAGGTCGACGCGGGACAAGGCCTATGTGCGGACCGGCTTCGGCGGCAAGAAGGTCGTGCTCGATGGCGGCGCCATCATCCTGCCGGTCTTCCATTCCTATTCCTGGGTGTCGCTCAGCACGTTGCGGCTCGAGGTAAAGCGCGCCGAGAACGAGTCCCTGATCACCAAGGATCGCATGCGGGCCGACATCACCGCCGAGTTCTATGTCCGCGTGAAGCCGGATTTCGAAAACATCGCCCTGGCGGCGCAAACCCTCGGCGACCGCACCAACGATGCCGACGCCCTCAAGGCGCTGGTCGAGGCCAAGTTCGTCGACGGTCTGCGCTCCGTGGCCGCCACCATGACCTTGCGCGACCTGCAGGAGCAGCGCGCCGAGTTCGTGAAGTCGGTGCAGGCTGCGGTCGCCCATGATCTCCAGTCGAACGGCCTGGAGCTGGAGTCGGTCTCGCTGACGAGGCTCGACCAGACCGACATCAAGCATTTCAACCCCAACAACACCTTCGACGCGGAAGGCCTGACCGCCCTCACCAAGATCACCGAGGAGCGCAAGCGCGAGCGCAACCAGATCGTCCGCGACAACGAGGTCGAAATCGCGACCAAGGATCGTGAGGCCTCCCTGAGGCGACTGACCATCGAACGCGAGCAGCGCGACGCCGAGCTGACGCAGGAACGCGACATCGCCAACAAGACCGCGGAGACGCGGGCCGAGGCGGCCAAGGCCGAGCAGCTGGCGCGACTTGCCGAGGAGACGGCCCGTCTCGACACCGAGCGCGGCATTGCCGAGCGCGACGCCGAGGCGCGTCAGGCGCGCGAATCCGCCCGCATCGTGGCCGAGCGCGGCATTGCCGAGCGTGAGGCGGAGGCTCGCAAGGTCACCGAGACCGCGCGCATCGAAGCCGCCATCGCCGTTGCCCAGAAAACCGAGGAAGAGCAGGCCGCGCGCGCCAGGGCCGACGAGGCCAAGGCCGGCGCCATCACGGCGGAGGAACAGGTGGTGACCGCGCGGGAAGTGGAGATCGCCGAACGCGCCAAGCGCATTGCCGTGATCGCCGCCCGCCAGGAGGCCGAACAGGCCGCGACGGCCATCACCGTGAAGGCCGAGGCCGAGCGAGAGGCTGCCGAGAACCTTGCCGCTGCCTTGAACATCCAGGCCACCGCCGAGGCAGAGGCCGCCAAGGTTCGCGCTGCCGGCGTCATCGAGCTCGGCGAGGCCGAGGCGCGGGCGGAGCGCGCCAAGAATGAGGCCCGCAACGCTCTTGCGGCCAGCATCATCGACTTCGAGCTGGCGAAGGCGCGGGTCGAAATCGTGCCGCAGGCCCTTGCCGAGGCAATGAAGCCGATCGAGAAGATCTCCGACATAAGGATATTCAGCACCGGCGGGCTGCCCGGCGCACTCGGGGGCAGGCCGGGCGAGCAGGGCGGCAACTCGATGAACGACCTGGCCGGTCAGTTGCTGAGCTTCACCGCGCAGAAGCCGATCCTGGACGAAATCCTGGCTCAGGCCGGTTTCAAGGGCGCCGACCCCACACAGGCCTTGCTCGCCGCTTCCCTTGAGGCTTCGGTCGATAAAGCCCTGAGGCCCGAGGCGGCCGCGAAGCCGAGGTCCTGATCCGGAGGGATGGGTGTAAGCGGCCACGTACCGCTTGCCACTGCAGTCTGGAATGAGTGACATTGCCGCGTGGAGACTGGCGATTGCCTCGGCAATCGTCAGCCTCTCGTTGAACTTTGGAGCGCCGTGAGCTGGCGCTGTCGGTCATCTCTGTCATTCAAAGCGCCTTCCCCCTGCTGGCCCGCTGTCATGAACTTGTCATCCCTCGTCACCATGACACTATGCCGACATGAGGGGGCGAAGAGCGATGACGGAGCAGGCTGCCGGTTCTGATGGAGATGTGCCGCGCGGGAGGCCGTCGGAAGTTTTCTTGGCCTTTCTCAAACTTGGCCTGACCTCCTTCGGCGGCCCCATCGCCCATCTGGGATATTTCCGAGACGAGCTGGTGGTTCGTCGGCGCTGGCTCGACGATCACGCCTATGCCGATCTCGTGGCGCTTTGTCAGTTTCTGCCCGGTCCTGCCTCCAGCCAGGTCGGCTTTGCTCTGGGCATGATGCGGGCCGGCTGGCTCGGCGCGTTCTCAGCCTTTCTGGCCTTCACCTTGCCGTCGGCCCTGATCCTGACGGTGTTCGCTCTGCTTGCCCCGGCGATCGGTGGAACGGTGGGCGGCGGCGCTCTGCACGGCCTCAAGATCGTTGCCGTTGCCATCGTGGCCCAGGCGGTGTGGGGCATGGCCAGAAATCTGTGTCCCGACCGTGGTCGCTCGGCGATTGCCGTGGCCGCCGTGGCGTTGTTGGCCTGGGTGCCGGGCAGCGGCGGCATGCTTGCGGCGATCGTCATGGGGGCGGCGGTCGGGCTTGCCTTGGGGCAGGGTGAGACCAAGCCCACCGGCGGCCGTCTCGCCGTATCGGTGTCGCGTCCGATGGCCGGCGGCGCCATCCTATCCTTTGCTGCGTTGCTGGCCGTGCTGCCATTGCTGGCCGGTCACTCGCAGACGCTCGCGGTGATCGACAGCTTCTACCGGGCAGGCGCGCTGGTGTTCGGCGGTGGCCACGTGGTGTTGCCGCTTCTCGATGCCGAAGTCGTGCGAAGCGGTTGGGTGACGCCGGACGCCTTTCTGGCCGGCTACGGTGCGGCTCAGGCCGTTCCGGGGCCGCTCTTCACCTTTGCCGCCTATCTCGGCGCGATCCTGGGGCCGGAGCCGAACGGCTTTCTCGGCGCGGCCATTGCCCTGCTGGCCGTCTTCCTGCCCGGTTTTCTGGTGCTTGTCGGCGTTCTGCCGTTCTGGGACCAGTTCCGCGCCAAGCCCGTCGCCCAGTCGTTGATGCGGGGCGCCAACGCCGCCGTGGTGGGGATTCTCGGCGCGGCCCTCTATTCCCCGGTCTTTACCAGTGCCGTAACGGACCTCCGCGATTTTGCCTTGGCGGCCGCGGGCTTCGTGGCTCTCATGGTCTGGAAGGCTCCGCCATGGAGCGTCGTTGCCCTGTCCGCCGCGGTGGGTGCCGGGGTGGCGCTTCTCGGGTGAGACCTGCGACGAGATGGCGACTGCGGGCGATAGCGTCACCGCAGGTCCCGAATGCCCTCGCGCCAGACGTCGTCAATCATCCGACGCTTTTCTAAAGAAAAGCTGAGCGTCAACATATGCAATAAGTGATATGAACATGTTGAGTTCGATTAATACGGAATAAATACGCTATTAACGACTTTGATTGAAAATATACCGCCATAAATTGGAGTCGTATTTGCGACTTAGTGACTGTATCGGCCTTTTATTGATGCATTTGCCTAAATAATGGGCCGTCAACGTAGAAAAGTCGCGAGCGCGTATACACGGGACGGAGCAGTCGTATGTCCATTCGTGGAAAGTTGGCGATCGTCGTTGTCATGCTGCTTTTGCCTCTCGGGTTGATGTCCGGCTTGTTCGTGCTCCAAAGCCAGAAAGACATTGCCTTTTCCGATGCGGAACTGGCGGGAACCGGTTGGCTTCGACAGATGTGGCCGTCGGTCATTTCCTGGGCGTCGGAGCCCGATCGTACCGACGAGACGGCACTCGGCCCCGCGAAGGCGCTGACTTCGCCGGAGTATCCGCAGTCCGTCCGTGAAGCGGCCGGACGGCTTACGCTGTCCGGCAAAAGCCCGGCCGAAGTCGGGGCGCTGTTCCGCGATCTGGCGACGGCGGCGGGCAACGACAGCAACCTGATCCTCGATCCCGACCTCGACAGTTTCTACGTCATGGACACGGTGGTGGTGCGGCTGCCGGACTTGATCACGCGCGCCGCCGAACTGGACATGCTGGTTCGCCACCAGTCGACGCTCCCAACGCTTGACGACGAGGCTCGTGCCGCCTTCACCGTGCTTCTCGGGCAGATCGAAACCGACATGAGCACGATTCAGGCGTCGGTCGAGGTCTCCAAGAAGAGCAACGCATCCGGTTCGGTGGCCGCCGCGCTCGATGGGCCGACGGCTGCGTTTGTCGCCAACGTCGAAGAGTTCTCGCGGATAGCCAACAAGGTGGCTGCCGATCTCCGCAACGATGCCAAGCGGGCGAGCGCCGACACGGCCGGTCTTTCGGCGGCGAACAAGACGCTTGTCGCGGCGGCGGATGGCTACTGGCGGCAATCGACCGATCAGCTCGACGAGCTGCTTGGCGTGCGCGTCGGCGGCTTCTGGGCTCACATGTTCACCATGCTCGGCCTCGCTCTCGGCATCGCGGTTCTGGCCATCGCGGCGGCGCTGCTTTTGTCCCGCTCGATCGTCCGCAGTATATCGAGCCTCGACGCCCATATCCGGGAACTCGGCGATGCCGACATATCGAGCGAGCTGGTTGAAGCCGACCGCACCGACGAAGTCGGTCAGCTGGCGCGAGCCGTCGCCTATTTCCGCGACCGGACCATCGAGAAGCTCAACGAGGCCAACTCCGAGGAGAGGCAGCGCGAGATCCTGCAAAACAAGCGGGCGGCTCTTGCCGGCGTCGCCGACCGCCTGCGCCTGTCGGTCCATTCCGTGGTCGGCGCGATCAATGGTCTCGCCAACAACGTCAGCGTGGTCATCGACGCCGTCGCCACCAATGCGTCGACGACGCGCAGCGAGTTGGACGCGTCGCTGAGCCGCCTCGATCTTACCAACAAGGACATGAACGGCGTCGTGTCGGCCGTCACCGAGCTCGCGGCTTCCCTGTCCGAGATATCCCAGCAGACCGCCGTTTCGGCCAAGGATGCGGCGACGGCCCGATCCTACTCGGAGGCGGCCAGAGCGCTCGGCGGCAAGCTCACCCAGGCGTCGGAGAAGATCGGCCAGGTCACGACGCTGATCTCGGCCATTGCCCAGCAGACCAACCTTCTCGCCCTCAACGCTACCATCGAGGCGGCGCGGGCTGGCGAGGCGGGCAAGGGCTTCGCGGTCGTCGCCGCGGAGGTCAAGCAACTCGCCAATCAGACGGCGGGCGCCACCGATGAGATCACGCGTCAGGTCGAGGACATCCGCTCGGCCGCGCAGGAGGTCGCCTCTTCGCTCGACGAGATCACGGGATCCATCGAGGCGATATCGTCGCTGAGCACGACCATTGCCGGTGCGGTGGAGCAGCAAAGCGCCGCAACTTCGGACATCAACGAAAGCCTGGACCGCTCCACGGCGGCCAACCATGACGTGGTTGCAAGCCTCAACTGCCTGCCTACGCTCGCGTCCCAGACCGAGCAGGCAGCGGCGAAGCTGGCCGACATGAGCGGCACGCTCGTCGGGCAGGTGCAGAGCCTGGAACGGGAGGTCGATGCGCTCGTTCACGACCTGATGGACCAGCGCCGGCACCCGCGCAAACAGGCGGACGTGACTGTGACGGTGGATTTCGCCAACGGTGCCAGGCGCGCGCTTCGCCTGCATGACGCCTCGCGGTCCGGCATGCGGTTCGCCAAGCTCGATGGCTTGAACGCCGGCACCGAGGGGCGGGTCTATCATCCGGTCCTCGGCCCGCTGGACGTCAAGGTGGTCTGGTGCAACGATCAGGTGATGGGCGTCCAACTGCTCGACCGCATGCTGACGGACGACGAAGTCGATCAGTTGGTTGCCCGCCGGCTTGCCGCGTGACGCCCCGAAGTGCCTACAGCCTGATCGACCTTGAAAGAACGACGGCCGACGACGGGCACAGCTCCCTGGCCTGCCGCGTGCCGAGAATGGCTTGCGGCGCCATCGCTCGTTCGGTGCGCTTGAAGCCGATCGCCTCGAAGAAGGCGGCCGCCGACGTGGTCATCAGCCACGCCGTCCGTGCTCCCTCGTCGAAGGCGCGGCGGGCGAGCCGCGCCACGATGGCCTTGCCGGCTCCCTTGCCTCGCCAGGCCGGCAGGATCACCAGCGAGCGAAGGAATGCCGCCTCGCCATAAGGTTCGTATCCGGCATAGCCGACGATCTCGCCGGATAAAGTGCGATAGGCATGGAACCGGCGGCCTGGGTCGGAGAGATCGCCGGTCGGCAGACCTTCGTCACGAAGTGCGGCGGCTAACCCGGCATCGGTGCCGGCAATCTCTTGATCCCGCAAGCAGATTTCGCCGTCGTCCTTGACGAAGTCGGCCAGTGGCTTCTCCGGCAACAGATCCAGCACCATGTCGGAGGGGCGGCAGAGCTTGACCCCAAGCGGGCTCACCACGATCGGTCGGTTGATCAGAATGGGGTGCGCCATCATGGCATCGAGCAGTTGGCCGTCGGTGAGCGCCGGATCGCCGAGCCCCAGTTCCTCATAGGGTGTGCCCTTCACCCTCAGCACGTCGTGCACCGCCATGCCCATGCGCTCGATCATCTCGGCCAGCAGCTTCCGGCTCGGCGGGCACCTCTGGTAGTCGATCACATGCGGTTCGATGCCGGCGTGGCGGATCAGCGCCAGCGCGTTGCGCGAGGTGCCGCAGCCGGGATTGTGGTAGATGACGACATCCATCAGGCCACCTTCTCATTGGGGAAGTAGCGTCCGCGGGTCCATAGCGCCACGTTGACGAGGCCGATCATCACCGGCACCTCGACAAGCGGCCCGATGACGGCGGCGAACGCCGCGCCGGAGTTGATGCCGTAGACGGCCACTGCCACGGCGATCGCCAGCTCGAAGTTGTTGCTGGCCGCCGTGAAGCATAGCGTGGTGCAGCGGCTGTAATCGGTGCCGGCTTTCAGCGACAGCACGAAGCTCAGCGCGAACATCACCACGAAGTAGATGAGCAACGGAATGGCGATGCGGACCACGTCGCCGGGGATAGTCAGGATCAGCTCGCCCTTCAGCGAGAACATGACCACGATGGTGAAGAGCAGGGCGATGAGGGTGATCGGCCCGATCTTCGGCACGAAATGGCCGTGGTACCAGTCCTTCGAGACGAAGCGCAGCATGATCACCCGCGTCATGACGCCGGCAATGGCCGGAATGCCGAGGTAGATGAACACGCTCTTGGCGATCTCGCCGATGGAAATGTCCACCTCCGAGCCCGTCAGGCCGAACACCGGCGGCAGCACGGTGATGAAGAACCACGCGAACACCGAATAGAACAGCACCTGGAAGATCGAGTTGAAAGCGACGAGGCCGGCGGCATACTCGGTCGAACCCTTGGCCAGCTCATTCCACACCACCACCATGGCGATGCAGCGGGCAAGGCCGATCAGGATCAGGCCGACCATGTACTCGGGCTTGTCGGGCAGGAAGATGATGGCCAGCGCGAACATCAGCACCGGCCCGATAAGCCAGTTCTGCACGAGCGACAAGGCCAGAATCTTGAGGTCGGCGAACACCTTCGGCAGATCCTCGTAGCGGACCTTGGCGAACGGCGGATACATCATCAGGATCAGGCCGGCGGCAATCGGCAGGTTGGTGGTGCCCACCGTCCCCCAGTTGATCGCCGCCTCGACGACGGGAAAGGCGTAGCCGATGGCGATGCCCACGGTCATGGCCGCGAAGATCCAGAGGGTTAGATAGCGGTCGAGGAAGGACAGCCGGCTGGCAACCGAGGTCATTTTTGTTCGCTTTCGGGAACTGGGGAGGTCTTGCAAGCGCCGGGCGCGCAGGTGTCGCCGCCATAGTCGAACCGGCGGCCGAGCTCCGGATGGCCGGCACAGCAGTCATCGACGAGATAGTGCACGAGGCCGCGCACGGTCGGCACGAGGGCGCGATAGATGATCTGCCGGCTGCGCCGCTCGGATGCCGCAAGGCCGGCGCGCACCAGGATGGCCAGATGGGTGGAGAGCGTGTTCTGCGGCACGCCCAGCTTTTCGGCGATGTCGCCGGCCGCCAGCCCCTCGGGCTCATGGCGGATTAGCAGTTGGAACACATCGAGGCGGGTCTGTTGCGCCAGGGCGGAGAGAGCATCGAGGGCTTGGAGCTTTTCCATATATCGACGCTAGCCGAAATACGGATATCAGGCAACATCCGGATAGCCGTCATTCCAATATATCGATATTCGTCGAATTATCGAATGTGAAAGTTCAAGGACGGCTCGTAATGAGCGCATGTTGTACCGAAGAAGCCCGCCCCGCAGTGTCCGGCTGCAATGAGGCGACGCCCGGCGTCGCTTGCGGTTGCGGCAACGCCGAACCGGTCCCCATCGTCGCGTCGCCGGTCCGCCCGCTCATTGCCACGACGCTCGGCGCCATCGTCTGGGTCGCCGTCTATCCCTGGCTGGAGACGCTTGCGGAGTGGATCGTCGCTCAACTGCCGATCGACAGGCAAAGCCACCTGGGCGACGCGCTGGCCTTCGTGCTCTACGACCTGCCCAAGGTCATGATGCTGCTCGTCGCCATCGTCTTCGCCACCGGCTTCTTGAGGAGCTACTTCTCGGTGGAGAACACCCGCCGCCTCTTGGCCGGCAAGCGCGAGGGGATCGGCAATGTCGCCGCTGCCACGCTGGGTGTCGCCACGCCCTTCTGCTCCTGTTCGGCGGTGCCGCTGTTCCTCGGCTTCGTCTCGGCCGGCGTGCCGCTCGGCGTCACCTTTTCCTTCCTGATCGCCGCACCGATGGTCAACGAGGTGGCCCTCGGCCTGCTGTTCGCATTGGTCGGCTGGCAGGTGGCGCTCACCTATCTCGCCTTCGGGCTCACCATCGCCATCCTCTCCGGCCTGATCCTCGGTCAACTGCGCCTTGAGGGCTGGCTGCAGCCCTGGGTGCGCGACGTGCGCATGGGCGTCGCGGTGCTGCCCGGCCGTCGCCTCACGCTCTCCGACCGCCTGGAAGCGGGTTGGTCGTCGGTCCGGGAAATCGTTGCCAAGGTCTGGCTGTGGGTGGCGCTCGGCATCGGCGTTGGCGCGCTGATCCACGGCTATGCGCCCACCGAGTTGCTTGTCGCCATCATGGGCAAGGACGCTTGGTGGTCGGTCCCTGCCGCCGTGGTGATCGGCATCCCCATGTACGCCGGCGCGTCCACCATCTTGCCGATCATCGAAGCGCTCATCGCCAAGGGCGCGGCGCTCGGCACGGTGCTCGCCTTCATGATGGCGGTGATCGCCCTGTCGCTGCCGGAAATGATCATCCTGAAGAAGGTGCTCACCGTGAAGCTGATCGCCGTCTTCGTCGGCATCGTCGGTCTCGGCATCCTCGCCGTCGGCTACCTGTTCAACCTGCTGTTCGCGTGAGAGACACGGCCATCAGCAGGGATCTTCGCCCACCTGAATGCGATCCGGAGACAATCATGAAAGATATCAAGGTGCTCGGTTCCGGCTGCAAAACCTGCCAGCTCACTGCCGATCTTTTGAAGTCCGAGGCCGAAAAGCTCGGTGTGCCCGTCACGGTCGAGAAGATCACCGACTACGCCGTCATCGCCGGCTACGGCATCGCGGCAACGCCCGGCGTCGTGGTCGATGGCAAGGTGGTGCACGCCGGAGGGCTGCCGAAGGCGGCCGACGTCGACGGTTGGCTTCGGGCCTGAAACCTGTTCGGCTCTCTCAGAGATGCCCGATCGCGTCGACGAGCAGCTTGGCGAAAACACTCCAGCCCTCGCCTGTCAACCAGACGAGGGTAAAGGCGCCGACCATGCCGCCGATGGTTCCGGAGACGACGCCGATGACGACGGCGCGCCAGAACCCGCCCCAGACCCCCGGCGTGGAGGAGGGGGTCGTCTTGGCATTGCGTTTGGGCGATCGCTCCTGGGGTGGAGCGGCCACCGGGCCGATGCGGTCCATGGGGCCGAGCGTCAGGCCGGGCTTTTTCCGAGTCTCGCCATCCAGGCTAGGCTCCGTCTTGCCAAATCCCGAGCCATCCTGATCCGGCAGATCGTCGGTCATGTCGAGGAGTGGGCCGAGATCCGGCTCGATGTCGCGCGCGTGCTGGTTCATCGTGTGACCTTGTCGTTTCCGGAGAGGTCGATACCCGGCGTTTGCGGCATTTCTGCGGGACGGCTTTGCCAACGGTCGAATCGGACGATCGCCATCATGGTTGCGCGTCGCGAGGAGCAGCCTGCCGGACGCCCGCACCGTACCGGTGACCGGAAGGGTCCTTGCCGGGATGGGCGCGGCCTTGAAAAGGCTCCCACGTCCGATGTGGGTTCAAAAATAGAACGCACAATCCTGAAAACGTTTCGGATCGAACATTTATATCGACATATAGGGAACTCTACTTCTTGATGAGCAGCCGCTCATGTGAAAGCTTTGGCGCGATCGAATACTTGGTGGCTCCGAAAATATGAAAGCAAAAATCTAAATATTCGGACGCGACCGGAAGCCGAGTCGGTTGGAAAACTCACGCAGCGTTGGAAAAAGGCCGAACTCAAAATAACGCGCGCGCAATCTAAATCGATTGAGGTGCGATATAAGCTATACGGGCGAAGATGATGAGCGAACAGACCGTAGTGGACGATGTCGAGGTTGAGGTCGAAGAGGTTCCGGAGGACGAAATAGTCGTCCTGGCTCAAAAGTGGAAGAAGAAGCGCGGCAGCCTCATCATGGCGCTGCACGAGCTTCAGGGGCGCCTGGGATATGTGCCGCGCGAGTCGGCCATGAAGCTCGGCCGCGAAATGGGCATTCCGCTGGCCAACATCTACGAGGTGTTGACCTTCTATAACTATTTCAAGCTGGAAAGCCCCGGCAAGTACATCATCTCCGTCTGTACCGGCACGGCATGCCACATCAAGGGCTCGCCGAAACTCCTGCATGGCGTCGAGGACGAACTCGGCATCAAGGAGGGCGAAAGCACGCCGGACGGCGAATATCACCTTCAAGGCGTGCGCTGCCTCGGTTGCTGCGGCCTTGCGCCTCTCGCCTCGGTCAATGGCAAGGTCTACGGCAAGCAGGACGTCACCGACGCGCATGGACTGCTCGAACACGTCAAGCAGGACCAGCCGATGCACGTCGCAGCAAAGTCCGCCGACGCCGAGTAGACCACCGAAATCGAACAATTCCAGACACAAGTGGGACCGCTATGAAGCCGGAAGAGCTTGAAGTGAAAGCTGCCGCCGAGCTTGCCAAACAGCAGGCAATGGACGTGCGCCTGGTCTGCTGCTCGAGCACGGGCTGTCAGTCATCCGGCGCGGCTGACATCGTCGCGCGCATCAAGGCCGATATCTCCGAAAAAGGCCTGGAGGGCAAGGTTCAGGTTGGGGGTACGGGCTGCATGGGCCTGTGCAGCAAGGGGCCGTTGGTTCGCATGACCTGCAAGGGACACGAGGATGTCCTGTTCAGCGAGATGACGCCCGCTCTCGCGACGCGTCTCGTCGAGGAGGTCGTTGCTCCGGTCGCCAACGGCGAAGAGGTCCATGATCCCGTCGGGCCGCTTGGCGCGCACGTCGTCGATCTTCACGCCGCCTTCTTCGCCATGCAGGAGCGCGTGGTTCTCTCCAACAATGGGCATGCCGACCCCGAGAAACTCGCCGACTATCTCGTTCATGGCGGCTATCAGGGCCTTCGGCGGGCCCTGACCATGTCCGCCGAGGAGATCTGCCAGGAAGTGCTGGCCTCCAGCCTGCGCGGCCGCGGTGGCGCCGGCTACCCGACCGGCCTCAAGTGGGACTTTGCCCGCCGCATGCAGTCGGACGTCAAGTACGTCATCTGCAACGGCGACGAGGGCGATCCCGGTGCCTTCATGGACCGTTCGGTGCTGGAAGGCGATCCGCACGCCGTGCTCGAGGGCATGATGATCGCCGCCCGCGCCATGAACGCCACCAATGGCGTGTTCTACATCCGCGCGGAGTACCCGCTGGCCGTCGATCGCATCGAGAAGGCCATCCGGCAGGCGCGCCAGGCCGGTCTGGTCGGTCGCAACATCCTGAACTCGGGCTGGAGTTTCGACTTCGACGTCCGCCTGGGCGCCGGCGCTTTCGTCTGTGGCGAGGAGACCGCCCTCATCGCGTCGGTGGAAGGCAAGCGCGGCACGCCGCGCCCGCGCCCGCCGTTCCCTTCCGTCAAGGGGCTTTGGGACAAGCCGAGCTGCGTCAACAACGTCGAAACGCTCGCCAACGTGCCGCGCATCCTGCTCAAGGGGGCGGAGTGGTTTGCCGTCAAGGGAACCGAGAAATCGAAGGGTACCAAGGTATTCGCGCTGACCGGCAAGATCGCCCACAACGGCCTGGTCGAGGTGCCGATGGGCACCACCATCCGCGACATCGTCGAGACGATCGGCGGCGGCACCGGCACCGATCGCAAGGTCAAGGCCGTGCAGACCGGTGGGCCCTCCGGCGGCATGATCCCGGAGAGCCAGTTCGATACGCCGATCTCCTACGAGCACCTGCAGCAGCTCGGCTCGATGATGGGCTCGGGTGGTCTCATCGTCATCGACGATCAGGACAGCGTCGTCGAACTCGCCCGCTTCTACCTCGACTTCTGCGTCGATGAGTCCTGCGGCAAGTGCGCGCCCTGCCGCATCGGCGGAACGCAGATGCTGCATCTGCTCGACAAGATCGTCGCCGGCGACGGTACCGAAGACGATATCGCGAACATCAGGATGATCGCCCAGGCCATGCAGAAGGGGTCGCTCTGCGCGCTCGGACAGACCGCGCCGAACCCGGTGCTGTCGGCGCTCAAGCACTTCCCGTCGGAATTCACCGAGCGTCTCAAGCAGCCCGCGGCCGCGGAAGCCTGACGTCCCGAGATCGAAAAGTGGTCGAAATGACAGATATGATCAACGCAACGATTAATGGCGTACCTGTCGCGGTCGCCCCGGGAACCACCATCCTGGACGCGGCCCGCAAGGTTCACGTGAAAATTCCGACGCTCTGCAAGCATCCGGACCTCGAGGCGACCGGCGCCTGCGGCATCTGCATCGTCAAGGTGAAGAACACCGGCAAGATGCTGCGCTCGTGCTGCACTCCTCTCGACGAGGGGATGGACATCCTGACGGAGACGCCGGAAATCGTCGACGTGAGGCGCGGCGTGTTGGAGTTGACGCTGTCGCGTCATCCCAACGAGTGCCTCACCTGCCTTCGCAATCAGAACTGCGAACTGCAGGCCCTCGCGGCCGACTTCGGCATGACGACCTCCGAGCTGCCGAACATCGTGCCCGATCTGCCGCTCGACACCTCTACCCGGAGCATCGTGCTCGATCCGCGCAAATGCGTGTTGTGCGGACGCTGCATCACTGTCTGCCAGCAGCACCAGAACGTCTGGGCGCTGAGCCTCCTCAATCGCGGTTTCAAGACGCGGATCGCGGCGGCGGGCGACATCCCGCTGGCCGATTCGCCTTGCGTGCGCTGCGGCCAGTGCTCGGCCCATTGCCCGACCGGCGCCATCGTCGAATATGACGAGACCGTCGCCGTCTGGAACAAGCTGCAGGATCCGGAAACCTATTGCGTGGTGCAGATCGCGCCGGCCGTTCGCGTCGCGGTCGGCGAGGCCTTCGGCTTCCCGATCGGTGCCAACCTGACCGGCAAGATCTACGCCTCGCTGCGCCGGATGGGGTTCAAGGCGGTGTTCGACACCAACTTCGGCGCCGACCTGACGATCATCGAGGAGGCCTCCGAGTTCAAGAGCCGCCTGCTTGAAGGAACGGGCGCGCTGCCGCTGATCACCAGCTGTTGCCCGGGTTGGGTCGACTTCATGGAGAAGTTCCATGGCGACATGATCGACCATTTCTCAAGCTGCAAGTCGCCCCATGAAATGGTCGGCGCTCTCTCGAAGACCTATTACGCCGAGAAGATGGGTATCGATCCGGCGAAGATCTTCGTGGTGTCGGTCATGCCCTGCACGGCCAAGAAGTCCGAGATCATCCGCTCCAAGGAGATGAGCTCCTCGGGCTATCAGGACGTCGACGTGTCGCTGACCACGCGCGAGTTCGCTCGCATGATCAAGCAGTCGGGCATCGATTTCGTGAGCATCCCCGAAGAACAGCCCGACCACATGCTGGGCGCTTACACCGGCGCCGGCACCATCTTCGGCGCCACCGGCGGCGTCATGGAAGCCGCTCTCCGCACGGCCCATTTCTACGTCACCGGGCATGATGCGCCGCGCGTCGACTTCGAGATGACGCGCGGTCTCGAAGGCGTCAAGGAAGGCAAGCTCAACGTGGCCGGCAAGGAGATCCGCGTCGCGGTGGCCCACGGCCTCGCCAACGTCGAGCAGGTGCTCGAAAAGGTGCGGGCCGCCCGCGAGGCCGGCGAGGAGCTGCCCTATCACTTCATCGAGGTGATGGCCTGCGCCGGTGGCTGCGTCGGTGGTGGCGGACAGCCCTATGGCGCCACCAACGAACTGCGCACCAAACGGGCCGCCGGGCTGTATCAGGAGGATCAGGCCGGGCTGTGGCGGTGTTCGCACCACAATCCCTACATCAAGGAGCTCTACGCCGAGTTCCTTGGCGAGATCGGCGGCCACAAGGCCCACGATCTACTTCACACCGGCTATCAGGTTCTGCCGGAGTACAAACGCTAGGGTGACACCCGAGCTTGCATCGACCGCCGCGCCAAAGGGGATCGGCGCGGCGGTCTTCTGCCTTGCGTCTATCTCTCTTTGCCGGAGAAGATAACGGCGATCCGCTTGGCGGCTTCGGGTTCCGCGATCACGCCGGCGAGGCCGGCCGTGCCGGTCGCCGAAGCTGCGATATCGGTGTGCATGCGGCCGGCCTTGTGCGCTGCCGCGACCTGTGTCTCGTCGACCACCACGGTCGCTCCGCCGCTTGCCCGCAAGCCCTCGGCGATCGCCCACCAGTCATAAGTCTCGTCGTCGAGGATGCCATGCGCCAGGCTGGCCGGGGTGGTTTCCCACGGCCACATGAACCTGGACCGCGTCTTCGCCGCCACTGCGAGGTCGAGACCGCCAAGGCGCTCCCAGGCGCGGGCGAGAGGCGCGCATCCAACCGTCTGGACGGCGATCAGCCTGGGAAGCGAGGACAGCAGCCCGTTCGAGCGGGCGAGTGCAAAGCCCTGCGCCAGCGCGCTGGCCAAAGCGCCACCGCCCACCTGGACGAACAGCGCATCCGGCACCGTGCCGATCCGATGGAATTCTTCCGCCATTTCGAAGGCCAGCGTGCGGCCGCCTTCGATCGCCAGCCCGTTGTCGGTTCCCTGCACGCCGAAGGGGATGGCGCCTGCGGCCACCGCCTCGCGGAAGCGCAGATAGCAGGGATCCCCGGTCTCGCCGGGGCGTCGCTCGCAGATGGTGATCTGGGCGCCGAGCTCCCCGAGCCGTGTCCTCACGGACGCATCGGCGTCGGGGGGGATGAACACATCGAGCGGCCAGTCGGCGGCCCGCGCCACGACGGCGGCGGCGAGCGCCGCGTTGCCGCAGGAGGCGATCGCCAGACGTCTTGACCTGAGGGTCTCGCCGGCCGGCAGCCTGGCTGCTTCCAGAACGCGCAGATAGAGCATGACGCCCATCAGGTGGCGCGCCTTGTGGGAGCCCGACACGTTGCCGGTCTCGTCTTTCACGAAGAGCGATCCCGAAAGGCCGATGGCCTCCGCGAGAGCCGGCCGTTCGGCCATCGGCGTGACGCGGAAGCCGTGTCCGTCGACGGCCGTCAGCGCGTGGTCGAGTTGGCCGACGAGATCGATCCAGGCCGTGTCGGGCAGGCCCGCCTCCCGCGCCAGCCGGTAGGGCGACAGCCAGGCACGGTAGCGCAGGAACGGATCGGTTTCGCTGCCGATCGACGGCGACACCGCCTCGCTGTCGACCACGAGAACGTGGTCGATGTCATCGCCGCCGACACGGTCGTTCGGGCAGCGAAACGCCAGCTGAAGGCCGGCGTCGACCTTGGCGCCGCAGCCGTGGCAACGAAACCCGACCATGGCCTAGAGGCCCAACTTCTTGGCGACGCCACTCTTGGCGTTGACGTCGGCGATCATCTCGTCCCAGGCGGGCACGAGATCGAGGAGGCCGTCCCAGTAAGACTGCTTCGCGCGGGCCTTGAACTCCTCGATGGAGACGCCCTGCTGCTCCACCCAGGTGAAGTAGCCGAGGTTGAACACGCGCTTGCGGTCGACATAAGTCATTTCAAGAAGGTCGCTGGTCGACGCGGCGGCCAGCGAGCGGCCCCAGGTCTCACCGGCGGCGACTGCGTCGAAGCGGTTGCCGAAGTCGCGCTTGACCACCTTGTCGATCTCGCTGCCGTACATGGCGGCGCCATCGGTGGCCAGCGTGACGATGACGTCGTCCGGCCCCATGTCGTAATACTTGGCGGTCTTGATCGCCGCCAGCATGTTGCAGATCGACGACAGGCCGAGGTTGCCGAGGTCGGCGACCAGCTTCGGGTCGATGCCGCGCCGCTCGATCAGATAGTTGCGGCCGACTTCGGTGTTGAACAGCACGATCAGTCTGTCGGTGTCGCTGTCGCTGACGCCGGCCACCATGTCGGTGTTCATAACGTTGTGGATGTAGGGCACGTGCTTGTCGCCGATGCCCTGGATGTTGTGCTCGCCGAAGCCGTTCTCCAGGAGCGTCGGGCACTCGGTCGCCTCGACGACGACGATCTTGGTGCCGTGATGCTCCTTGAGGTGGTCGCCGGCCGCCAGCGTACCACTCGACCCGGACGCCGACACGAAGGCCGCGAGCTTCGAGCCCGGACGATCCTTGGTGAGGGCCTTGAACAGCGTCTCCAGCGCCGCACCGGTGCAGGTGCGATGGACGAGATAGTTACCGAACTCGCAGAACTGGTTGAAGATGATGTTGTCGGCATCGCTGTCGAGGCGGGCGCACTCGTCGTAGATTTCCTTGACGTTGCTCTCCGAGCCCGGCGTCTTGATGACGTCGGAGCTGTCCACCACCCACTTGTCGAGCCAGTCGAAGCGCTCGCGGCTCATGTTCTCGGGCAGCACGGCCACGCCATGGCAGCCCAGGATGCGCGAGATGGCGACGCCGCCGCGGCAGTAGTTACCGGTGGACGGCCAGACGGCCTTGTGATGGCTAGGGTCGAACTGCCCGGTAACGAGGCGCGGCACCAGACAGCCATAGGCGGCGAGCACCTTGTGGGCGCGGATCATCGGGAAGCGGTTGCCGAGCGCCAGCACGATGCGCGCCTTGACGCCGGTGAGCTCGCTCGGGAGTTCGACGTGGACGGGCACGTCCGTCAGCCCGCTGCGGGCCGCGTCGTTGAACCAGTGGACACGGAAGAGGTTGAGGGGATCGGCGACATCGGGGGCAACGCCGGCGAGACGCGCGCGGATGCCATCGGGAATGGCCGCCGGGTTGGCAAGCTGTCCCAGCGTGGGCAGCAGGACGCCCTCCTGTCCGAGACGGGCGATGGTCCGGTCCAGAACCTGAGTATCGACGACATTCCGCTCCAAACCTAACCGCGCCATGTTCTGTGTCCCCTTGCTCGTTCTTGATGGCCGACTGCGCGCTTTGGCAGTGCCGAGCCACGTGTTCCGTCCGCCGATGGCAATGCCCTCGGCAAACCATGCCTGTCACGGTCCACAATGGCGCAGTTCCGCAAGCGGCGACATGATATGCCGCAAGCTCTGTTCCTCACGGAAAGCGCAAAAATCGGAGGCCGGCCGTCGCGACACGAAAATGGAATAGGCTGGAACCACAGCGCGCGCAACGGCGTACGCTGTGTCCCGTATGGGTGCCGCCGGACGGAAAAGCGAGCGCCGATGCCATTCGTTTGTCTTGAGGCACCGACAATCAGTTGCCGAGCTCGGGGCAGGGTGCTAATTGCCATTCATGCATCAAGAGTCGGGGAGACGCCCGACACCAACCTGCTCCCGAGCAAGGTGGTGCTCCTCGCAAGAGGGGGATGTGGCCGACCGGCAAACAACGGGACACCAGCCACGCGCGTCGCTCCGCTTCATCGGGAAGAGAGGACGTTGACGTGATGAGTTCCGCCCAGCAGTTCGCAAGCGACAACTACGCCGGCATATGCCCCGAGGCCTGGGCCGAGATGGAACGCGCCAATGGCGGGTCGGCCATCGCCTATGGCGACGACGAATGGACCGAGCGCGCCGCCGACGCTTTCAGGCGCCTGTTCGAAAAGGATTGCGAGGTCTTCTTCGTGTTCAACGGCACGGCGGCCAACTCGCTGGCGCTTTCGGCCCTCTGTCAGTCGTACCACAGCGTCATCTGCGCCTCGTCGGCACATGTGGAAACCGACGAGTGCGGAGCTCCCGAGTTCTTCTCCAACGGATCGAAGCTGCTCGTTGCGCCCTCGACCGCGACCAAGCTGACGCCAGCCATCATCAGGGCCATGGCGACCAGCCGGTCCGACATCCACTTCCCCAAGCCCAGGGTGGTGACCATCACCCAGCCGACCGAGACCGGGCTCGTCTACAGCATCGAAGAGGTGCGGGCCATTGCGGCGGCTTGCCGGGAACTGGGGCTCAAGCTGCACGTGGACGGCGCTCGCTTCGCCCATGCCTGTGCGGCGCTCGGTTGCTCGCCGGCCGATCTCTCCTGGAAAGCGGGCGTCGACGTGCTCTGCTTCGGCGGCACCAAGAACGGCATGGCGGTCGGCGAAGCTGTCATCTTCTTCGACAAGGCTCTTGCGGAGGACTTCGACTATCGCTGCAAGCAAGCCGGGCAGCTCGCGTCGAAAATGCGCTTCCTGTCGGCTCCGTGGGTCGGCATGCTGGAAAGCGGCGCCTGGCTTCGCAACGCCCAGCACGGCAATGCCTGCGCGGCGCGCCTGGCGGCGGCCATCGCCGCCGAGCCCGGCATCCAGTTCCTCTTTCCCGTGGAGGCCAACTCGGTGTTCCTGAGCGCTCCCGAGGCCGTGCTGAACGAGCTGCGCACGAGAGGTTGGCGTTTTTACACCTTCATCGGCGGCGGTGCCCGCTTCATGTTCGCCTGGGATGCCGATCCGGCACGGGTCGACGAACTGGCGGCCGATATCCGGTCCGCCGCAGCGGCCGGCTAGGGCTTTATCAATCCCGCTGCGCGGACGCGGCTCTCAACTCCGCAGGCCGCTCAGCACCGCAGCAAGAACGGCGGTGCAGTCGGACCGGGACATGCCTTCGGAGACGGCCAGCGCGGCGCGATCGAAGGTGGCGCCGAGCAGCGTCACGAGGGCTGCGATCGGCAGCGGCTGGATTGCCCCTGTGGCAAGCGCCGCCTCGATCCCCTCGCGCAGCGTCCGTCCGGCGTGCTCGGCATCGATCGCTGCCGCATCCGCCGGCCCCAGCACCGCCGGCGCCTCGACCAGCAGCAACCGCGACCGGCCCGGTTCGGCCATGGCGTCGAGATAGGCCTCGCCGCCCGTCACGAGATCCGCCACCGGGTCAAGGCCTCCTGGAGCCGAGCGCTCGACAGCGTCCGCCACGGCTCGACTCTCGGCAACCACGACGGCGCGGAACAAGGCCCGCTTGTCGGCAAAGTGATGATAGAGCGCCCCGCGCGTCATCCCTGCCGCCGCGACCAGGTCGGGCGTGCCCGTCTCCGCGTAGCCTCGATCCACGAACAATTGCCGTGCAACGGCGATCAGGGTGGCCGTGGTGCCTTCGCTCCGCTCTCTGTTCGTACGTCGCTCTTGCATACATGCAGCCTGTATGTTACTTCAATTTACATACAGACTGTATGTCTGTTCGAACTTGGAGGCAACCCATGCACACGACCAGCGTCTATCCAGTCCTGATGACCGATCGCGTTGCGGCGACGGCCGCCTTCTATCAGGATCATTTCGGCTTCCAGCCCATGTTCTCGGCCGACTGGTACGTCCATCTCCAGTCGGCGACCGATCCATCCGTCAATCTTGCCATTCTCGACGGCAGCCACGCAACGATTCCGGAGGTTGGTCGGGGGCGCGTTTCCGGGTTGATCCTCAACTTCGAGGTAGAGGACGTCGATGCGGAGCATGCCCGACTTACCGCAGCCGGCCTGCCGGTTCTGCTGCCGCTGCGCGATGAGGATTTCGGGCAGCGTCACTTCATCACGGCCGATCCGAATGGCGTCCTGATCGACATCATCACGCCGATCCCTCCCAAGGGCGAGTTCGCCGCCCTCTATCAGCCGGATGCGCTGCCGGGCTGATCGTCCGTGACCGATGCCCGATCATCCCACTCGACACCGGTCGTCGGCAAGCGAGGCCGGCGACGGGTGGTCTGATCAGTCAGCCAGGCGCGCCAGCGTGGATTCCACGTCATCCAGCAGGGTCATCCAGGTGTCATCGTCATCGACGCCGACGATGCGCAACAGGAACAGCCCCTCGACCGCCAGGAAGGCGACGCGGGCCGCCTGCTTGTCCGGCGTTCCGGCTCCAAGCCGCTCGAACATGGCGTGGTACCACTCCCGAATTTCGCGAAGGTTTTCGGGGTTCCGCATGTAGGCGATCATCAGCCCGGCCATTTTGGCGTTCATCGCCTCTTGCGAGGCGCGCATCGCCTGGATGTAGCGGTGAACGAACGCCACCGGCGTGGTCGGCTCGTCCTCCTTCAGCATCTCGTCGAACTGGTTGGTCCAACGATCGATCAGCGCACGAACCAAGTCGTCCTTGGATGCGAAGGAGTATTGCACGCCGCCTTTGGAAACGCCGGCCGACCGCGCCAACGCTTCGATCGTCAGTCCCTTCGCGCCGTCGCTGCGGACGATATCCTCGGCAATGTCTAGCAAGAGATTGCGGGTGATCGTCGGTTTCCTGCCCATGTGCTTCAACCAAGTTTGATGGACATATGATTGAAATCCATACGTATGTATTTATATGAGGACGCGCAATGCGTCATTTGGGTTTGTCATGTCCTTTATCCCTGTCTTTCCGAAGCGTTGGCTCGTTCTGATCGCCGTCATTCTGGCCTTTCTGCCAGTCGTGCTCGACATGACCATCCTGCACGTCGCGATTCCGACCCTGACCCAGGCACTCGGTGCCACAAGCACCGAGGTGCTCTGGATCATCGATATCTATCCCTTGCTGATGGCGGGCTTGCTGGTTCCCATGGGAACGCTCGCCGATCGGATCGGCAATCGACGGATTCTGCTCGTCGGCCTCGCCGTTTTCGGTTTTGCCTCCGGTCTGGCCGCCTTCGCCCAAAGTGCGACGATGCTGATCGGCGCGCGCATGCTGCTGGCCCTTGGCGGGTCCATGATCATGCCCTGCGTTCTGGGCATCGTTCGCAAGACGTTCGAGGACGAGGGCGAACGGGCGATGGCACTCGGCCTCTGGAGCATGGTGGGCGCGGCCGGCGCGGCGATCGGCCCGCTGGTCGGCGGTGCCTTGCTGGAACGCTTCTGGTGGGGCTCGGTTTTTCTCATCAACGTGCCGGTCATGCTGGCCATCGTGCCGGCGTGCTACCTGTTGCTGCCGCGCACCGAAACGACCATTCCCGGCAAGTGGGCCATTGGCCAGGCGATCCTGCTCATCGTGGGCATGATTTCGGTCGTCTATGCCGTCAAGGCCGGCTTCGGCGCCAAGCAACCGCTTGCCGTTGCCGCGCTTGTTCTCGCCTTCGGCCTGGTCATGCTGACGCTGTTTGTCAGGCAGCAGCTTCGGTCGAGCGATCCGATGCTCGATCTGTCGCTGTTTTCGCACCCGGCGATCCTGGCCGGCATCGTCATGGCCGTTCTGGCGACGGGTGCCCTTGCCGGCGTCGAGCTGACGCTGGCGCAAGAGCTGCAATACGTGCTCGACAAGACGCCGCTTCAGGCCGGCATGTTCATGATTCCGATCATGGCGGCGTCGGCGGTCGGCGGACCGGTGGCCGGCTACATGTCGAACCTGCTCGGCCTGCGCCTTCTCGCGAGCCTGTCGCTGGTCGTCGCCGCCGTAGCCCTTGGCTGCCTTGCCTGGAGCGATTTCGGCCGCCCCGGCGTGGTCGTCCCCGCGATGCTGGCAGTGCTGGGCCTGACGCTCAGCACGGGGCTGACCGCGTCGTCCATCGCGATCATGGGGTCGGTCGAGGCCAGCAAGGGCGGGGCGGCAGGCTCGCTCGAAGCCACCGGCTATGAACTCGGCACCGGCATCGGAATAACGCTGTTCGGCGTCTTCATGTCCAGCGTCTATGGTCACACCATGGAGGTGCCGCCGGGGCTGGCGCAACCGCTTGCCGATCAGGCCGCGCGTTCGATCGGCGATACCTATCTGGTGGCCGGCCAGCTTGCCGAAGAGCATGGTGCGGCGCTGATCGAGGCCGGCAAGGCGGCCTTTTCCGCCACCCATTCGGTCTTGCTTTCCACCGCGTCAAGTCTGATCGGCCTGCTGGGCGTTGTCGTCTTCTTCATGCTGAAGAGCTATCGGAGCAAAGGCGGCGCGCATCGATAGGGGCGATGCCGCCCGTCCCATGTCGGTTCAGGGCGTGGCTTGCCTCGGGCTGCGCTCGATGTGGCGCACCCCGTCCTCTCCCGCCACGACGAGGTCGGTGGCCACGCCGATGAACAAGCCGTGCCCGACGAGCCCGGCCCGCGCGTCGAGCGTGCCGGCCAGGGCCTGCGGATCGTCGATCGGGCCGAAGCGGCTGTCGAGAATGATGTTGCCCTGGTCGGTGCGGTAGAGATCGCCCTGACCGGGTCGCGGCACGACAGTCGCGCCAAGGCTTTCCAGGAAGCGAGCCTGCGACCGCCAACCGAACGCGAGCGTCTCCACCGGCAGCGGCCAATGCGTGCCGAGCCGGGGCGACAGCTTCTCCGCATCCACGACGATGACCACCCGGTGGCTGGCCTGGGCCACGATCTTCTCGCGCAACAAGGCGCCGCCACCGCCCTTGATGAGATTCATCTCGGGATCTACCTCATCGGCGCCGTCTATGGTGATGTCGATCTCGCGTGGAATGTCGTCCGTCAGCATGGGGATTCCGAGCGCCCGAGCGGCGGCGTCGGTGGCGCGCGACGTCGCGACGGCCACGATGTCCCGAAGATCGCCCGCCTTGAGGCGGGCGCCGATCTTGCGGGTGGCAAAGATGGCCGTCGACCCGGTGCCAAGGCCGACCACCATGCCGGGCAGCACCAGCGAGGCCGCGTACTCCCCGGCCTGCTGTTTGAAATGCGCTTCGGGATCGGCAGGAGTGGATGTCATCGGGATCTCCCCGCCTTGTCACGACGCTGTCTTGGTTTGCCGGTCTGAGTCTCGTCCGGGAAACGAGGGAAGGCCGGATGCGCAGAAAACACAAGGCCGGCGAAGCCACCATTTTGCCCGGTGCTCGCGGAAAGGGGCGTGCCCTGGGGGGACGCCGCAGCCCGGCCCGCGTCCTCACGTGACGCGGGCCGGGCGGTACCGCTCTCGGTCGGTCGATGCCTTTACCCGGTTCCATATGGACGCCTCCGCATCCTTCGGATGGGTGTCGTCTCGCCCCGAAACTGCGGGTTGTTGCGCATCATTTCGGACCCTTGGAGAGCCTATTGACACCTCCCCGAACGGAGGCGTAACACACATGTGTTTTTCGAAGCACATATGTGCATAGGGAGGACCTAGAATGATCACGAGAAGAGCTGTCCTCGTTGGAGGAGCCGGCATGCTGGCTCTGGGATCGGCAGGACGGGCGGCTTTCGGCGCTGAGTCCGGCAAGAAGTTCGAGATCGTCATGTGCGCCAAGCAGGAGGGCATCTCCTGGTTCGACGACATGCGTAAGGGCGTCGAGCAGTTCGCCGCCGACTTCGGCGTCAACGCCTACCAGATCGCGCCGGAGACCGGTGATCCGGCCAAGCAGGCCCAGATGGTCGAAAGCCTGATCGCCAAGCACGTCGACGCCATTCTGGTCGTGCCCAACGATCCCCAGTCGATCAAGCCGATCCTGGAAAAGGCGCGCAAGGCCGGCATCATCGTCATCAGTCACGAGGCCCAGAGCCTCGCCGGCGTCTCCAACTACGACGTGGAAGCGTTCAAGAACGAAGACTTCGGCGCCCTGATGTTCGAGAACCTCGCCAAGGCCATGGGCGGAGAAGGCAAGTATGCCGGCATCGTCGGCGCCCTGACCATGGAAACCCACATGCAGTGGTTCAAGGCGGGCTTCGAACACGCCAAGAAGAACTACCCCAAGCTCGAGTTCGTGCTGTCCGAACCGCTCGAAGACAACAACGACGAGAAGACCGCGCTCGACAAGGTCAACGAGACGCTCAAGAAGTATCCCGATCTGAAGGGCTTCTTCGGCTGCTCCGTCTCCGGCTCGTCGATGGCCGCCCTCGCGGTCGAGAAGCTGCGCCGCAAGGACATCAAGGTGGTCGGACTTGGTCTTCCGAGCATCAATGGCGTCTACCTTGAGGAAGGCTACCAGGCCGAAGCCCAGTGCTGGCGCCCCGCCGACGCCGGCTATGCCGCTGCCCACGTCGCCTACAAGGCGCTCAAGGGCGAAGCGATCGAGGCCGGTATCGACCTCAAGCGGCCCGGCTACGAGAAGGTGACCATCGAGAACGGCGTCATCTACGGCAACGCGACCCTGGTCCTGACCAAGGAAAACTATCAGGAATACGCGTTCTGATTTAGAGCAACCCCAGCAAAAGTGGGAACCGGTTTTGCGTCCGGAGTTGCGTAAAAACAAATAGATAGAGCGCGTTGGCGAACCAAGGTTCGCCGGATGCGCTCTAGGTCTCGGACCTGACCTGACGGTTGGTCACCGACTTGCGTCCTCGTGACAAAAACGAGCCAGCAAGGTTCTCGCATCGAACGCCGCGCCTCGTCCCCGACTTCCGGGGGCGAGGCTCGTCCGAAGGTGCTCGGACCGAAAATGCGGGGACGTTTCGGAAGATCCGGCTTTCAGCGGCAGCGCTCCGGAAAATCGATACGAAACATACCGGTGTCCGGCGACTGGCGCGCTCCGAATGGGCGGGCCGTGCCGGGCCGATGATGGTCGCGGGCCGGGCGTTCCGGGCTTAGCTTGGCCTGTTCGGATTCGTTGGAGAGAACCAGACAATGGAACTGCTACGTCTTGAGGGGCTGAGCAAGCGCTACATCGGCACCCAGGCTCTCGATGCCGTGGATATGACCATCGAGGCCGGACAGGTCCTGTGCCTGGCAGGCGCCAACGGTTCGGGCAAGTCGACATTGATGAAATGCATCGCCGGTGGCGAGGCCCCGGACAGCGGCCGGATCATCTGGCAGGGACAGGCGTTCGAGAGGCTGACGCCGGCGCAGTCCATGGCGCTCGGCATCGAGATCATCTACCAGGACCTGTCCATCTTCCCCGACCTGACCGTGGCGGAGAACATCGCCTTCCATGTCGTGCAGTCCCGGCGTCGCGGCTGGGTGGACTGGAGCGAGGTGGACCGGATCGCTGCGAAAGCGCTGCACGAGCTTGGCGCCGACCTTCCCTTGCGCGCGCGGCTTGGCGATCTGCCGATCGGCGCACGGCAGACGGCGGCCATTGCCCGCGCCCTCACGCAGGACTGTCGCCTTCTGGTCATGGACGAGCCGACGACCGCGCTGCCAAGCCGGGATGTCGCCCAACTGCTGAACATGGTTCGCCGCCTCAAGACCAAGGGCATGGCGATCATCTTCATCAGCCACAAGCTCGATGAGTTGTTCGAGATCGCCGATCGCTTCTACGTGCTGAGAGACGGTCGGAAAATCGGCGAATATGCCCCCGCCGATCTGACCACCACCAAGCTCAGCTATCTGATGACCGGCATCGAGTTCAAGGGTGAGAAGGCGCCGCAGGAGTACGATCGGGCCGGCGAGCCTCTGCTCGTCGTCGAGGGATTAAGCCGACGCGATCAGTACCACGACGTGTCGTTCTCGTTGCGGCCGGGCGAAATCGTCGGCTTTGCAGGCCTGACCGGGGCGGGGCGTACCGAAATCGCCCTGACGCTGTTCGGACTGAACCCGGCGGACTCCGGCAAGATAACCCTGGCCGGGCGGCAGCTCAGCCCCCAATCCCCACGCGAGGCGATCCGCAATGGCGTCGTCCTGGTGTCGGAGGACCGGCACAGCCAGGGTCTGTTCGCCCGCAAGCCCATCATGACGAACATCGCGTCCTCGACATTCGAGGTCAGCAAGGGACGGTTCGGCCTGCTGTCGCGTACGATTGAGCGCAGCATTGGCGATACCTGGATCCGCAAGGTCCGGGTGAAGACGCCCTCCGGCGAGGAGCCCGTTCAGAGTCTCTCGGGCGGCAACCAGCAAAAGGTGGTGCTGGCCAAGTGGCTCGCCACCGATCCGAAGATCCTGATCCTCGACAACCCGACGGTTGGCATCGACGTCGGCTCGAAGATGGAGATCCACGACATCGTTCGCCAACTGGCTCGCCAGGGGCGCGGCGTCATCATGATCTCCGACGACCTCGAAGAGCTCGTCATGAGCTGCAACAGGGTTTTTATGATGCAGGCCGGAACGCTGGCCACCGAGTTCGCCGGCGAGACGCTGACCGTCGAGATGCTGTCCAGCGGCCTTCGTCAGGCCAGCTGAGGCCTCTCGGGCGGGGCGCCGAGGCGCAAGAAAAGACAAGAGAACCAACAAGGTGTGAACATGAAGCCGCACGGTAACGATAAGACAGTCGAGGCGGGCGAGCCGAACAGAACCGGGCTGCTGGCCCGTCTTCTGGGCCGGGGGGACGGGCGTCAGGGAGGGCTGTCCCTGCTCGCCTTCCTCATTGTCGTCTACGTCATCATGGTTGCCTTGCGGTCGCCCGACTTCCTGTCGCTCGCCTCCCTGTTCGACCTGATCCGCAGCGGCGCGGCCTGGACGGTGGTCGCGCTCGGCGTGCTGGTCGTCATGGTCTCCGGCGGCATCGACGTGTCGTTCCTGGCCAACGCCATCCTGTCCGCCTACGTCGCGACCGTGATCACCAAATGGACCGGCCTCGACAGCCTTGCCTTTGCCCTGCTGGTGGCGATGACGCTCGGAGCGCTGGTTGGAGCCGTCAACGGGTTGATCATCTCCTTGTTCTCCCTGCCGACGCTGATCACCACGCTGGCCATGCAGGGCGTCATCCAGGGCGTTCTGATGGTCTTCCTCGGCGCCGGCCCGATCACCGCCGGTCGCATGCCGGTGTCCCTGCGCTACTTCGGCACCGACGTTCTGTTCGAGTTTCCCGATGGGCCGGGCTTCGTGGGACTATCGGTGTTCGTCGTGCCGCTGGTTCTGGCCGTCGTCTCCACCTGGTATCTGCTCAACCGGACCGCCATCGGTCGCGCCACCTACGCGATCGGCTCCAACCGGCTGGCCGCGCTGCGCTGTGGCGTCAATCTGCTGAAGGTCAATCTCGTCATCTACGCCTATGCCGGAGCGCTTGCCGGGTTGATGGGCGTGATGATGGTCTCCGACATTCGTCTGGTCGATCCGGTCACCCTGGTTGGCAACGAGTTGCTCGTTCTCGCGGCGGTGGTGATCGGTGGCGCCAAGCTCAGTGGCGGCGCCGGATCGGTGTCCGGCGTGCTGCTCGGCATGACGCTGGTCACCCTTCTCAACAATACGCTGGTCACCATCGGTCTTTCTGCGTCGTGGAACCGGTTCTTCATCGGCTGTGCGCTGGTGCTCATCGCGTCCATTTCGCACTACCGGGCGAAGAAGCGCAATCTTCGCCAGCTCAACTTCGAAAACATTTAGGGGGAACGCCGCGATGAATGGCGAATACCACACCACGTCGCCCCTCGGCATCAGTTGGCGACGGCTCCTCCCGGCCCGTCTGGACGAGGAAGGCCTCAGCCAGAGCGTTCTCTACGCGATGATCGCCGGCGTGTTGGCTCTCATCTTCCTTTGCCTGGGAACGGCGTTCTTCAACCCGACGAACCTCGTCTCGGTTCTCCAGCAGACGCCGGAGTTCGCCCTCCTGTCCCTCGCCATGGGCCTGTCGATGGTGTCGGGCGGCATCGATCTGTCGATCATTGCCGTTGCCAATCTCGCCGGCATTTTCGCCGCCCGGCTGATGACCTCCGAACCGGTGCTGGCCGCCCTCGGCCAGGATGCGGCGATCGCTCTGGCCTGCCTGGTGGCGCTCGGCGTAGGTGCCGGAGCCGGGTTGCTCAACGGCATCGTCATCGTCCGCTTCGGCATTCCGCCGCTGTTGACCACCCTCGGCTCGATGATGGTGTTCGCCGGCCTCGGCACCGGCCTGACCGGCGGCGCCGGCATCACGGGCATGCCCGAAGCCTACGTCAACGTCATGTCGTCCACCATCTTCGGCGTCATTCCCACATCGTTCTGCCTGGTGCTCGTCATTTTCGGCGTCATCGCGTTCGCTGTGAACAGCTCCGTCTTCGGCAAGAGCCTGTATCTCTACGGCGAGAACAAGGTGGCCGCTCTGTTCGGTGGCCTGCGGCTCGAAAGCACCATTCTGGTCTCCTACACCGTCTGCGGCGTCCTGGCTTCGCTTGCCGGGCTGATCATGCTGGCCCGCTTCAACTCCATGAAGGTCGGCTTCGGCGACACCTTCCAGTTGGAAGCCATTCTGGTGGCGGTGCTGGCCGGCATGGATCCTGACGGCGGCCGTGGCCGGCTGCTGAACATATTGCCGACGGTCTTGCTGCTGCAGTGCGTCGAGAACGCCTTCACCATCGCCAGCCTGTCGCCCTTTGCCAAGAAGATGATCTGGGGCGTCATGCTCCTGCTGTTCATGGCCTTGAACTTCTTCTTCCGCCGCATCGTCGTCCGGCATCTCACGGCACTGGCGGTCAAGCGTCAGCGCGCCTCTTCAGCCCCTCCTCCGGCCGGAGCGGAGCGAGGACCGGCGGGATGACGCCTATGAAAAGAACACTTGGGTTGCATCTCGTTCAATCAGGCCGAACAGCGGCTGCTCCAGGCGCCGACGGCTCCTTCCGGGGCCTGATTTCCGGCTCGGGGTTCCAAGCCATTGACCCTTCGGCAAACTGTGGAACTGGAACATGACCACTCTCTATCGTGACGCCATTACCGATCTCGAGCGGGTATTCGAACGCCTGGACGACAAGGAAGTCGATCTCGCGGTTCGGAAGATTGCCTCGGCCAAGCGCATCGCGCTCTATGGCGTCGGCCGCGAGGGCTTGCAGATCAAGGGCTTCTGCATGCGCCTGTTTCATCTCGGCTGTCACGCCGCGATGGTCGGTGACATGACCACGCCGCCGGTGGGGAAGGGCGATCTCCTGATCGTCTCGGCAGGGCCGGGGTTCTTCTCCACCGTGGAGGCCTTGATGGGGGTCGCCAAATCGGCGGGCGCCCAGACGCTGCTCATCACCGCTCAACCGGACGGCCGGTGCGCCAAGGCGGCCGATCTCGTTCTGACGCTTCCCGCCCAGACCATGGCCAACGACCATGGCGCGGCCGCCTCCGTGCTGCCGATGGGCTCGCTCTATGAAGGCGCGCAGTTTGTGCTGTTCGAGGTGATGATCCTGAAGCTGCGCGATCATCTTGGCGTTTCGCCGGAGGCTATGCGCGCCAATCACACCAATCTGGAATAGGTCGGTTCTGGAGTAGAGCAGTCCGGCCACGCGCCTTCGGTCGAAGTGATCCGTTCAACAGCGCGTTCGGATATGACTGCGGCCGGCGTCCTGCCATCACATGGGAAGGCTGGCCCGAAAGATCTCGTTTCTCACCTCGTAGAGGCGAAGGTACACGCCGTAGTCGGCGTCGAGCTGAGCGGCGCGGGCGGCATTCCGCTCCACCAGTCTGGTTTTTGTCGACATCCTGGCGGTGACGGCGCGCAAGGTCGGATAGTGACCGGCCGCCACTGCGGCAATCATTGCGGTCCCTGACAGCACCGGTTCGGGCGCCTCGCAGAGATGGAGTGCGCCATCGAAGCAGTCCGCGTAAAGCTGGACGAGCAGGGGGTTGTGCCTGTGTCCGCCGGACAGATGGATCGTGTCGATCGCATATCCGTGGGCATTGAGATGATCGACGACCTGCCGCATCTGCAGTGCGAGCCCACGCGCGGTGGCGTAGTAGCTTTCCAGGAATGACCGGTAGTCGAGCTCCTGTCCGAGACCGCTCATGATCGTCCGCACGCGGCTGTCGTTGAGCGGAGCGCGATTGCCGAGCCAGTCGGGGACCAGATGTTTCTGGGCCGCGAACTGCCGCCCTTCCTCGGCGAGCAGAGCGAGAATGTCGGCGGCGGCTTGGCGGTGAGTGTCGGCCGTCGGTTCACCCGGACTGGCCGGATGCTGCCTCAGTACCGCATCGAGCGCGCCACCGGAGAAGCTTTGTCCACCTTCATGCATCCATAAGCCGGGAAAGACGGCATCACGGAACGGCCCCCAGACGCCGGTAATGAAGTGCGGATCGGCCGAGAACGCCATGAAGTTCGTGGAGGTTCCGCCCGTCATCAGCAGCGTTCGACCGATGACGGCGTCCAGATTGGCCCCGACGTTGCCGAGCACGCCGGCCTCGGCATCGATCGCCCCAACTCCGACCACCACGCCCTCGGGCAGGCCGAGCTGACGCGCCGCCGCGGTTGTCAGTCGGCCATGGACGTCGCCAAGATCGCGCACCGCACCCTCGATAAGATCCGGGTCGCCGTGCCCCCCAAGCCCGAGGGCCGCGAGCAGGTCCCGTTGCCAGGGAGCGTCCTCGGACGGCACGAAGGGCCATTTGCAGACGAGCGCCGATCTCGATCTGGCGTCCACCCCCGTGGCGCGACGGGCAAGCTCGTCGCAGACATCGCGAAAGCAGACGGGCGCGCTCCGGTCATCGGAGCGGTGACGCTCGTGCCAGAGGATTTTGGGCAGATGGATTTCCGGGGAAATCGCTCCGCCAAAGAACCGAAGGTATGGGTGCCGCGTGGCGTTGATCTCGGCCGCTTCCTGTTGAGCCCGATGATCCATCCAGCCGAAGATATCCCCTTGCCCGTCGGCGATCGGCGCTCCGGCATTGTCGACATACAGGGACGATGTCGCGTCGAAGGCGAGCCCGGTGACGGTGAGGTCGTGGGTGCGGGCCTGGGCGCCGCAGTCGGCCACGGTGGCGCAAACCGCCGCCCAGATTTCCTCCATCCGGTAGGTTGCCATGGCGTTGCTGTGCTGGCCGAGCGCGATGTCGTGTCGGGCATGCGCCACCAGCGTTCCCGCGAGGTCGAAAAGTCCGGCCCGAACCTGACGCGAACCGACGTCGACGGCGATCACTCCCTTCGGCATGACTTCCCTCAGACTGAACGCAACAACAGATCTGCGCAGCGCTCGTCGGTCACCAGATGCTTGACATAGCCGGCACGCAACACGGCCCTGATGATCGGCATCTTGTGAACGCCACCGGATGCAAGAATGGATTGGTGGACGCCCCTCAGGTCCTCGAGGTCCAGCGCCATGAGCCGTTCGTTGAGGGGGTGCTTCACCGGCCGGCCGTTCTCGTCGATGAAAAGACCGAGCAGATCGCCGACGGCGCCCGCCGCCAGAAGCGACTCGAGGTGTTCGGACACCACGCGCGTGCCCACGAGCTGGGAACGCGGGGACATGTCGCCGCAGGATACGAAGGCGATGTCCATGTGCTGCTTGATGCGGGCCAGGACGTCGGCAATGCCATAGTGGCCTTCGAGCAGAAGGCGGCTGTCGGCCGTCGGCAGGTAGATGGGAACGGCCAGATAGAAGCACTCCGACCCGAGGACCTTGGCGAACGCGGTGGCCAGCTCGAACGTCGTGGTTCCTAGCCCTTGCGTCATGCCACCCATCAGGGTCGCCACCCAGCCCTTGGATTGGCTTCGCGGCGTTATGCGCGGCAAGGCGGAGGCGAGTGTGCGGCCCCAGCCGACGCCAAGCCTGGACCCGTCTTCGAGCAGCGAGTCCAGGAGCTCTCCGGCGGTTTCGCCAAGCACCCTTTGCTGCTCGTGGTCATCTTCCAGGTGAGGCACGACCCGGGCCGATTGCAGGCCAAACCGGCTTTCCAACTTGTTTTCGAGCTCTATGCAGCCGACGAGGGGGAGTTTGATCTCGGTACGAACCGAACCCTCGGCCCGGAGTTGCCCGACGATACGGTTGACCCGTGTCCGCGTGATCTCGAACTTGCGCGCTATCTCTTGCTGCGTGAGCCCGCCGACAAAATAATACCAGGCGACACGCGCCCGCATGGCGTCCGTTTCCTGGATGTCGCGATCATTATCCCCCGGTCCTTCGTTGATCCGCCCCACGTCCAACCCCGCTCATTGCAGCTCCGCTTGTGTCCAGTGATCCCGCAAGGGAGCGGCCGTTTCAAGTCCGAAACATCTTCAACCGGACGAAACACGCCGTCTTTCCGGCTTCGCGGCAGCCGGGTGGACGCAGACTGCAGTCTGAAGCCGGACCGCACCGAGTTACCACTCGGCTCGCGGGGGTCTGTGATGCCGGAAGAGGTCGCGTCGCAGAACGGGAGAGCCGGAACTCCGTGCCGCAGGTGGCCCTTACCCGCAAATTGTTTGCGGATCTGCGTCAAAACATTGTATTTTGATAAATTTGCAGACGTTACTATAGTCAGGGCAATCAGCGTACTCGCTCAACACGGCACCCTGGATTTGTCCCGATGAAAACCCTCGACGCCCAACCCTTTTCTTTCAATTTCGATCTGAAGTCAACTGCTTTAATCATGATTGATATGCAGAGAGACTTCATTGAACCGGGCGGGTTTGGGGAGATGCTTGGGAACGACGTGTCGTTGCTCCGCTCTGCGATCGCTCCTTGCAAGGCTGTGCTTGACGCCGCGCGCCGGTCCGGGCTTCTGGTTATCCATACCCGCGAGGGCCATCGCCCCGATCTCGCCGATCTGCATCCCGCCAAACGGACGCGTGGCGGCAAGACCTTCATCGGCACCGATGGGCCGATGGGTCGCATCCTGGTGCGAGGGGAGAAGGGCCACGACTTCATCCCCGAGCTCTATCCGGTCGAGGGGGAGCCGATCCTCGACAAGCCGGGCAAGGGCGCTTTCTACGAGACCGACCTCCACCTCATTCTCGAGGCGAACGGCATCCGGTCACTGATCCTCTGCGGTGTCACCACGGAGGTCTGTGTCAACACCACCGCGCGTGAGGCCAACGACCGTGGCTATGAGGTGCTGGTGGTCGAAGACGCTGTCGCTTCCTACTTCCCCGAGTTCCATCGTGTCGCTCTCGAGATGATCCGGGCGCAGGGCGCGATCGTCGGTTGGGTGGCCCAATCGGCGGCCGTTTCCAGCGCTCTCGCCGGGTAACGCCATCATGCTGCTGCCGGGCTTGTCGCTCGGCTCCTCGTGGCCGGCTTCGGTCGACGGGCGGATCGGCCCCGTTTTTCGACGAGTCTGTAACGTGGAAGTGGACGACGGCACCCTTCTGGTGCTGACGACGCCCGACCTGCCGCATCTTCCGCGTGCCCTGAAGCTTCGCGTCTCCGTGCCGCTCGACCGACTGTTCCAGCCGGGTACCGCCTTCCATCTGTCCGGCGGGCTCTGGCGCTGTGGAGGAGTGAGCGGAACATGTCTCGAAGCCGCTATCTGGCAGCCGCCGCCGATCGGCGAAAGGGTGTCGGGCGACCGACGACGGGCTCGGGTCGAGGCGGCTTCCGCCCACCTTGAGACCCATCTTGACCGATGGCCGCAAAAGCGCCTGCAGCCTGACGTGGAGACCCTCGCGGCGCGTCTCGGTTTGGCCCTGGCCGGAGGAAATGTCGATGAGTTCAAGCGCGTGGCGACCGCCCTCGTCGGCCTCGGGCAGGGACTGACGCCATCGGGCGACGACCTGCTGGTCGGCTGTCTCGCCTGGCTGGCACGCCGACCGGAAGCGCGCGCTTGGCGCGACGACCTCGCCGAAGCGCTGCGGCCCCGTCTCGCGACCACGACGCCGGTGAGCCGCCACTATCTCATCGAGGCGCTGGCGGGGCGTTTCTCGGAACCGATGGCGTTGCTTGCCGATGCCCTCGATGCCCCGTGCCCGGTCTTGCCGGTCTGGAAGGCCATCGAGACGGCCCTTGTGATCGGCGCAAGTTCCGGCGCCGACGGAATTGCCGGGCTGCTTGTCGCAGCCCGATCGGACTTCAACAGATCAATCGGATCGGACCATGGCTCTATTCAGTAAACGCTACCCGAACCTCTACAAGGACTCGGTGTCCCTGATGCAGATCTCGGCCGCGCTCGGTCGGACGCAAGGCATCGGCGAGGTGACCGTCGCCATGGCAACGGAAGCCAATCTGGCGCGCATGCGAGACGCGGGTCTCGCCCTCAACATGGCGCCTTCACCGGGTGATCTCGTCATCGCGTTGACCGCCGACGACGAGGATGTCGCCGAAGCCGCCCTTGCAGCCGCGGACGCGGCGCTCACCCCCAAGGGCGACGACGGCAGCAGCGATGGCATGCGTCCCTTGCCGCTCAAAAGCATCGGTATGGCCGTCGAACGTCATCCGGGGTCCAACCTGGCGCTGATCTCCGTTCCGGGGCGCTATGCCGCCGCAGAGGCCCGAAAGGCTCTGGCTGCCGGGCTCAACGTCATGATGTTTAGCGACAACGTGGCCGAACCTGACGAAATCGACCTCAAGCGTCTGGCGGAAGCGAACGATCGCCTGCTCATGGGCCCCGATTGCGGCACGGCGATCATCAATGGAATGCCGCTCGGTTTTGCGAACGTCGTTCGCCGAGGCCCCGTCGGCGTGGTCGCAGCCTCCGGCACCGGCCTTCAGGAAGTGACCTGCGCGCTCCACCATCTCGGTACCGGGATCTCCCAGGCGATCGGCACCGGTGGCCGGGATCTGCATGCCGGGGTCGATGGTCGCACCATGCGGCAGGCGATCCGCATGCTGGCCGACGACCCGGAGACCAGCCTGATCGTGCTGATTTCCAAACCTCCAGAGCCGGCCGTTGCCAGGAAAGTCCTGGATGCGGCGCGGACCTGCGGCAAGCCGGTCGTCGTCCATTTCCTTGGCGAGACGGCCGGAGCGGCCGACGACGGCGTGGTCCGCGCCCACAGTCTGCGGCATGCGGCCGAAGTCGCCGCTGCCCTTCTGGCCGGCCAAACGCCGCCCGCACCGGCCGCGCTGTCCCCAGGCCTCAAGACTGCGGCCGCAGCCGCTGCCCGGAGCCTTGCTCCCGGTCAACGGTGGGTACGCGGCGTCTTTGCCGGCGGCACATTCTGCTATGAGGCGCAACTGATCCTCCTTGCCAACGGCAACGCCTGTGAGTCGAACGCGCCTGCCCCCGGCGCCACGCCTCTGATCGAGCTCGCCCGAGGTCACGGCAACAGTCTCGTCGACATGGGCGACGACGCCTTCACCGAAGGGCGGCCCCATCCGATGATCGACCCGTCGCTGCGGGATGCGCGCCTCCTCGCCGAGGCCGCCGATCCGGAGACCGCCGTACTGCTGTTCGACGTCGTTCTCGGTCACGGCGCCGACGCCGACCCGGGCCGGGGGCTTCTCGGCATCGTTGAAAGCGCGAGGGCGGCCGCCCGATCCGATCGGCGCGAGCTCGCCATCATCGCCCACGTCTGCGGCACGGAACTCGATCCTCAACCGCGCGCGCCGCTTGTCGCCGCGCTGGAGGCCGCCGGCGTTCTTGTCGCCAGTTCCAACGCAGAGGCGGCCAACCTCGCCGCCCATGTCGTCGCTTGCATTCGGGAAGAACAACAATGAACCAGCTCTTCACAGAACCGCTGGAGGTGATCGGCCTCGGTCTATCGGGCTTTTCCGAAACTCTCGCCGCCGCCGGATGCACCGTCCACCACGTCGACTGGACGCCACCCGGACGCGGCGACAGCGAGGTTGGTGCCGTGCTGGCGCGCCTCATGTCCGATTCCCGCGTCGATGTCGCCAACGCCAAGGCGCTCGCCGCCTATCTCGATGCGCAGCCGGTACTCATTGCCGTCCGGCAGGCCCGCGACGCCATTGCCGGCCTCGCCGAGGGGCGCCGCCTGCTGCATGCCGGTCCGCCCATCGCCTGGGCCGACATGTGCGGCCCGGTACAGGGAGCCATCGCCGGCGCCATCGTCTTCGAGGGCTGGGCCTCGTCGGTGGAGGACGCGGCCGCCATGGCTGCGCGCGGCGACATCGCACTCGATCCCTGCCACCATCATGGCGCCGTCGGCCCCATGGCCGGCGTCATCTCGCCATCCATGCCGGTGTTCGTGGTCGAGAACCGGAGCGGCGGCAACCGAGCCTTTTCGAACCTCAACGAAGGCCTCGGCAAGGTGCTGCGCTTCGGCGCCAACGGGCCGGAAGTGCTGGAGCGCCTGGCCTTCATGCGCGACAGCCTTGCTCCTGCGCTCTCCGCCGCACTCGATGCGACCGGCCCGATCGAACTCAAGCCGCTGATGGCCCAGGCGCTGCACATGGGCGACGAGATTCACAATCGCAACGTGGCCGCGTCGGGCTTGCTGATCCGTCGTCTCGCGCCGGCTCTCGCCCGCCTTCCGGCCGGGGCGGACGCGCTCGCCTTCATCGCCGCCAACGACCACTTCTTCCTCAATCTGTCGATGGCGGCCTGCAAGGCCATGCTCGACGCCGCTGCCGGCGTGCCGGGATCGTCGATGGTGACGGTGATGGCGCGCAATGGCGTCAACTTTGGCATCCGCCTCTCGGGAACTGGCGACCGCTGGTTCGAAGCGCCGGCCAACCCGGTGGAAGGGTTGTTCTTTCCCGGTTACGGCGTCGAGGACGCGGCCGCCGATCTTGGCGACAGCGCGATCACCGAGACCGCCGGCGTCGGCGGGTTTGCCATGGCCGCCTCGCCGGCCATCGTCAAGTTCGTGGGCGGCTCCCCGGCCGACGCGCTCGCCCATAGCCGGGCCATGCAGGCAATCACCCTGACCCGTCATCCCGCCTTTACCCTGCCGGCTCTCGATTTTGCCGGCTCGGGGGCGGGTATCGATGCCCGACTTGTGGTCGATCGCAACATGCTGCCGGTGATCAACACCGGCATCGCGCACCGCCTTGCCGGAATCGGCCAGATCGGTGCCGGCATCACGACTGCGCCGCTCGTCGCGTTCATCGACGCCCTTACCGCCCTTGCGACCGATCTGGAGAGAACGCCATGACCCAACGCCGCATCGCCGTGGTTGCCGTCGGCGGCAACGCCCTCATCCGCTCGCGCGAAACCAGCGGGCTCGGCGACCAGCACAGGGCGGTGATCGCCACGGCCGACCATGTCGTCGATCTGATCGCCGCCGGCTGGTCGGTGGTGGTCACCCATGGCAACGGACCGCAGGTGGGTTTCATCCTGCGCCGGTCGGAGATCGCCGAGGGTGAGGTACCGGCCGTCGGCTTGCCCTACGCCGTTGGCGATACCCAGGGCGCGATCGGCTTCATGTTCCAGAACGCTCTCGGCAATGCCATGCGTCGGCGCGGGCTCGACCGCCCGGTGGTCGCATTGGTGACGCAGACCGTGGTGGACCGTGGCGACCCCGCCTTTGCCGCTCCCGACAAGCCGATCGGCGCCCACATGGATCGCGAGATGGCCGAGCGCCTCGCCGCCCAACTCGGTTGGAGCGTCGCGGAGGATTCCGGCCGCGGTTGGCGCCGCGTCGTCGCCTCGCCGGCACCGCGCGAAATTGTCGAGGCGCCGCTGGTCGAGCGCCTGGTTCGTGAGGGTGTGGTGGTGATCGCCTGCGGAGGCGGCGGCATCGCCGTCGCGCGCGATGCCGACGGCAGCCTCGACGCCATCGACGCCGTCATCGACAAGGACCGGACTTCGGCGCTGCTCGCCGCAAGTCTGGACGCCGAAATGCTGCTGATTCCGACCGGCGTCGAGCGTGTCGCCGTGCATTTCGGAACCCCGTCCCAGCGCTGGCTCGATCGGATGACCGTCGCCGAGGCGCGCACCTTCCTGGCCGAAGGCCATTTCGGTGCCGGCAGCATGGCGCCGAAGATCGAGACCATGCTCGCCTATCTCGACCGCTGCCCCGACGGCACCGGTCTCATCACGACGCCCGAGGCCATGGGGCGCGCCGTGGCCGGAGAGGCAGGCACCCGTTTCGTCCGCTGAGCATCCCACTCGAGATGCGGGCAGCGACAACACCGACCACCCCTGCTCACGACCCGAACCGGTCGCACCAACGAAAAAGAGGAGAACAACTGATGCCGAACGAAGCCGTGCTGCTCGCTGTCAACGGCACGCTCATGCGAGGACTGGAACTCAACCCCAACATGATTGCGGCTGGTGCCAGTTTTGTTGCCGAGGCGAATACCGCCCCCTGCTATCGGGCGTGGTCGATCGGCGACCGTCATCCGGGCATGGTCCGAACCCGCGAACCGTCGGGTACCGTCGCTCTGGAGCTCTGGGCAGTGCCGCCCGAGGGGTTGGCGAGCATACTGATGCGCGAACCGGCGGGGCTGTCCGTCGGCAAGGTTCTGCTCGATGACGGCCGCGAGGTTCTCGGCGTGCTGGCCGAGCCATGGCTCACCGAAGGTGAGCGCGAGATTACCGAATACGGTGGCTGGCGTGCATACGCGGCTACGCTTTCCTGAGACCGGGAGATCAGGTCATGACTGCCTTGAAGTCCACTGCCTTCACCCCGAAACTGTGGGTCGACGGCGACTTGAATGCCTTCTTCGGACTGTTCACCAACGTGCTGCTGAACGTTCTGGTGCTGTCCGGTCTATCCCTCTACGTCGCCCAGATCCCGGCGGAAACGGTTTACGGCCGCATCCTGCCGGCGCTCGGAATCGCGCTGCCGCTCGGCAACCTTTTCTATGCCTGGCTCGCCTTTCGCCTCGCGCGCCGGGAAGGACGTGACACCGTCACGGCTCTGCCCTACGGGCCGAGCGTACCGCACATGTTCATCGTCGTCTTCGTCGTCATGCTGCCGGCCTATCTCGTCAGCAAGGACTGGATGCTGGCCTGGAAGCTCGGTCTCATCTGGGCGATGATCGTCGGCATCATCGTGCTCGCCGGCGTGTTTGTCGGCCCGGCGATCCGCAAGTACACGCCGCGCGCCGCCATGCTCGGCACCTTGGCCGGCATCGCCATCGCCTTCATCGCCATGCGACCGGCCTACCAGATGTTCGAGGGCGCCTGGATCGGTCTTGTCTGCTTCGCCATCATCCTGCTCAACTGGGTCGGCGGCGTCCGCCTGCCGTTCGGAATTCCCGGCGGTCTCGCGGTCGTTCTGGTCGGCTCCGCTCTCGGTTGGGGCGCGGTCGCTCTCGGTCAGAGCGATCTGATGCAGCCGGCCGCCGTCGCGGCCGCCACGTCCAACTTCTCGCTTCATCTGCCGAGCTTCAGCGGTGACGTGTTCTCCGTGCCGTCGGCCATGGTCTGGCCGCTTCTCGTCACGGCCATCCCCCTTGGTATCTTCAACTTCACGGAGATCCTCAACAACGTCGAGTCGGCGGCAGCCGGCGGTGACCACTTCAACCTCCGGGCCGTTCTGACCGCCGATGGCCTCGGCGCCATCGTCGGCGCGCTGCTTGGCTCGCCCTTCCCGCCGGCCGTCTACATCGGCCATCCCGGCTGGAAGGCGATGGGCGGACGCATCGGCTACTCGCTGGCAACCGGCGTTTCCATCGCCCTGATGTGCTTCCTCGGCCTGACCGCCTTGCTGCTGTCGTTGATCCCGCTCGTCGCCATCGTCCCGATCCTGCTGTTCATCGGCCTCGTCATCGGTGCCCAGGCCTTCCAGGTGACGCCCAAGCGCCATGCGCCGGCCATCATCCTGGCTCTGGTGCCGAATATCGCCGAGTGGGCCAAGAGCCAGGTTGACGGTGCTCTCTCTGCTGCCGGAGCCGTTGCGCGTCCGCTGCCGCCGGAAGTGGTGTCGGGCATGGAGCAGAACGGTGTGCTCTATCACGGGATGACCATCACGGGAGGCGGCGCCGTGCTGGCTGGCCTTCTGATGGGAGCCATCGCCGCCTTCATCATCGATCGCCGCTTCAACTGGGCCAGCGTCTATGCGGCGGCGGCAACCGTGCTGTCCTTCTTCGGACTGATCCACAGCGGACAGATGGCCCTCAACGCCTCGCCGACGGTGACGCTCGGTTACGGCCTGACGACCGTGGTCCTCGCCGTGCTCGCCTTCCGCCAGAGAAGCGAGGACGGAAAGTGGGACTGGTCGCCGATCGCCGGCCAGGAGGGCGGAGAGGCCTGATCTCCATCCTCGAATGAAGAGGCGCCGCCGGGTCGGAGTTGTCCGTCCCGGCGGTTCACCCATGCCCGGGGTGACGCTGCACATGGCCGGCTCCGCCGGAATTTTTTCTATTGCGGGCTGCCGATCATGGCGGCCCGCAGGGCCGGATCGGCCAACTTCTCAAGCCACCAGTCGTGGCAGGGTCCACTGCGGGCGCGATGCCAGGCAATGAACATCGGCGTCGGCGGCTTTGGGTTTTCCACCTGCTTGCCGACAAGCTCGCCGGTCGCAAGATACGGTGCTGCGAACTGGCTGGGTAGGAAGCCTATGCCGATACCCGCCAGATGCATGCGGATCTTGTGCTGATAATCCGGCGCCACCATCGCCTTCTGTCCGTGTAGCTGCCAGGCCACCTTGGGTTCGAGCCGGATCGATGTGTCGGCGATGCAGATCGCCGGATACGGCCGCAACCGTTCGGTGGCGATCGGTTCCTCTTCGGAGGCGAGCGGGTGATCGGGGCTGATGGCGAACACCCAGGTCACTTCACCCTGCTCACGGGCAACGATATCCACGCCGCTGACGACCTCGTTGGGAGCGCCGATGGCAATGTCGGCGCGTTTGTTGACCAGCGAGTCCCATACGCCATTGTGCACGTCGGTGGTGAGGCGGATCTCGGTTTGCGGAAACAGGCGCTCGCTGTCGGCCAGGATCGGTATCAACGGCCTGAGGCTGACGATGTTGTTGACCGAAAGGCGCAGTTCCGCCTCGAAGCCCTTGCCGATGCGCTGGGTAGCCTCGCGCATGGCCACCAGTTCCTCGAGAACCATCTCCGAACGCTTGAGAAAATAGATGCCTGCTTCGGTCGGCTGGAGCTGCTTGCCCTGGCGCTCGAACAGCGGCACGCCGACCGCATCCTCGAGCTTGTGAATGGTGTAGCTTACGGCATTCGGCACCTTGTTGAGCCGTTGGGCCGCCCCCGCGAACGAGCCGTAGCGCGCGGTGAGAATGAAGGCGTTGAGCTCATCGGCACTGAACAGCATGGACGCGCGCCTCGGGCGATACGGTGGAGCCGGCTTACGGTGGCCCGCAGCAGCCAAGGCTTTCCGTCATCCTGTCTCTGCAATACCGGAAGGGCAAGTCTTTGGGCGTCTTGCCCGGAGTCTAACGTATGCCGGGCCGCCTGATGCTTATGGCAGCACGGCATGGCGGCTCTGCGGCAGGACGAAGGGCACGGCCGGGGGCGGCAGCGTGCCGACAATGCCGGAAATGCCGAAGACTTTTGAAATTGTCGCGTCGTCCAACGTTTCGCCTGGAGAGCCGGAGGCCGCGGTCCGGCCCTCGGACATCACTGTGATCCGGTCGGCGAATTCGGCGGCCAGATTGAGATCATGGACTATGGCGACGACGCCTCCACCTTCGCGGGCATGGCGGCGGGCGCGCTCCAGAAGATCGATCTGATGACGGATATCGAGGCTGGATGTGGGTTCGTCGAGCAGCAGGAACCGAGGCTGTCCATTGGCGACGGGCATGGGGATCTGGGCAAGAACGCGGGCGAACTGAACCCGCTGCTGTTCACCACCCGACAGGCCTTGGTAGAGGCGGGTGCCCCAGCCGCCAAGGCCGACCTCGCCAAGGGCGGCCTCGCAGAGGCTCGCCTGTGCTGAACTTTTGACGCCCGCCGCTTCCACACCGAGCCGCACGACCTCTTCCACCGTGAGGGAGAAGGCCAGAGTCACGCTTTGCGGCAGGACGGCTCGATATTTTGCAAGCTGTGCCGGCCGCATGCGCGTAATCGGCTCACCGTTGTAAGAAACATAGCCTTCCAGAGGTCGGATTTCACCGCTGAGGACTTTGAGTAGCGTTGATTTGCCGGCACCGTTGGGGCCGACAATGATCGTGAATTCGCCCGCTCTTGCGTAAAAGCTGACGTCCTTCAGTAAATAGCGGCTGCCGATGGCGACGGAAATGGACTGACATTGCAGCATTGGAAACCTCAGAGACCAAAGGCGTTTCGGCGCCGCAAAAGCAGAGCCATGAACACCGGAGCGCCGATCAGGGCCGTGACGATGCCGATCGGCAGTTCCGCCGGCGCGACAACGACCCGGCAAATTGCATCGGCGCCGATCAGCAAGGCCGCGCCACCGAAAGCGGAAGCGGGAAGCAGGTAACGGTTCGACGGGCCCATCATCAGTCGCAGCAAGTGCGGGACCACGATGCCGATGAAGCCGATGACACCGGCGACGGCCACCGCCGCACCGCAGGCAGACGCGACCGCGAGGATGGTTGTGCGCTTCAGGGTTTCGACGCTGATGCCGACGTGCATCGCCTCCGCTTCGCCGAGGATAAGGGCGTCGAGCCCTCTCGATACGAAAGGCACCGCGGCAAGCATGAGTCCGACGAATGGAACCATGGCCATCACGCGGCCCCAAGTTGCCCCGCCGAGACTTCCGAGGGTCCAGAAGGTGATGTCGCGCAGCTGCTGATCGTCAGCCGTGAAAACAACGAGCCCGATCAGGGCATTGCCGACGGCGGTGACGGCCAGCCCAGCCAGCAGCAGTGTCGCGATGGAGGTTCGACCTGCCTTGGTCGCCAAAAAATAGAGCAAGCTCGTGGTCGCCAGTGCGCCGAGAAAAGCGGCAACGGGCAGAAAGCTGTTGCCGAGAACAGACGCGAAGGCCGACAGGGGACCGCCACCTAGAACGATTGCGCAGACGGCGGCCACGGCCGCCCCGGAGCTGACGCCGACGAGCGACGGGTCGGCCAGCGGATTACGGAAAAGACCTTGCATCATCGTGCCGGAAACGCCCAGAGCCGTGCCGGTCAATGCACCGAGCAGCAGGCGCGGCAGGCGAATATCGTGCAGGATGATTGCCTCGCGCGCGCTCAGCGCATCGGTTTCGCCGAGCAGGCTTCGGAACAGAGCGCCGAGGGGAATCGGCGAGGGTCCGGTCACGACCGCCAAGGCGCAAACAGCGAGGAACAGCAGAGCGGAAAAGCCGACAGTCAGTTGGCCGATGCGCCGCCTGTCGCCGGACATCTTTCGGCGGAAGGCCAACCGGCGCGGCATGGATACGGCATTCGTCATTGCGAGGCGATCCGGCCCGGATAAAGCTTGGCGGCCAGATCGCGCGCGGCTTGGGCGGCGCGTGGACCGAAGCCGAGCAGATAATTGCCGCCCATGGAAATGAACGCCCGCCTTTCAGCGGCCGGCGTTGCCTTAAAGGCCGGCAGTGCAAAAACGGCATCGGCATCCAGTGCGTGGTTCGATGTCTGCATGACGAGGATCACATCCGGTTCCGCCGCAATCACGGCCTCGTCGGTCATCGGCTTGAAACCGCTGATGCCCGATGCCGCGTTGATGCCGCCGGCAAGGGTGATCATCGCATCCGCAGAGCTTTCCGCGCCGCCGACCATCGCCTTTCCGTTGGCAAGCGACAGGACGAAGAGAACCTTTTTCCTGTCCGACTGAGGAACTGCTGCGACCTCTTCCGCCAACGCTGCAAAGCCGGCTGCGACTTCGGCTTCAAGTACCTTGGCCTCCGCCTCCTTGCCGACGGCCGTTCCAACCGCCTCGATCTTTTTCAGCACACCCTCCGGGGTCTGATCGTCCGCAATGATCTCAATCGGCACGGCGCTCTCTTCCAAGATGCTCAGAACCGACTGCGGGCCCGATCCCTCCACTGCGAGAATCAGGTCGGGTTTGACGGACAGGACACCTTCGGCTGCGAGCTGGCGCATGTAGCCGACTTTCGGCAGACCGTCGGCCTCAGGTGGATAGATGCTGGTCGTATCGGTCGCGACAATCCGCTCCTGCGCTCCGAGAGCGTAGAGGATCTCCGTCACGGCACCTCCGATTGAAACGATGTGCGTCGCCGACCGGTTCGCCTCTTCGGAAAAAGCGGGACCCGCAGCCGCAGCCAAAGCCAACCCGAGAGCGCCGGCGAGGGCCTCTCGAACGCCTTTCCGAGCCGACCAAATAGACAGCCTGCGATGATCGACCAAATCTGCCATTCGCGGTACCAAGACTGCAACCATCTGATATCTCGCTAGTTTTTAGAAATTCTAATGTTGTGTTTCGTCAGCAACATTTTCTTGACTCTCATACTCATGTTTATTTACTGACGCAAGAGAAGCCGAGACGGACCGCTCGGCCGCAGCCCTTTCACAGCGACCGTCAACAAGGAGCGCGAGGTGAATGGTGCGGCCGGCTGAATGGTGTTTACGGCGGCTTTTGTGTCGGGGAGCTGCAATGTTGAAGATGAGAATCGAGGGGCTCTTGGCCTCAACCGCCTTCGTGGGGGTAAGTATCATCACGGCCATGCCGGGGGCGCTGGCTCAGGAAGCTCCTGCGGTGGCGAGTGACCAATGTGCGCCGGGTACCGAATGCCCGACGCCGGAGGAAATCCTCCTCGATGCCATTACGGTTTCAGTGAACCGCACCAAGAAGGCGCCGGTGAATACGCTGGCCTCCGTTTCCGTCGTGCGGCGCGATGATACGACCAAGCCGGCTATGACCACCTATTCGGACATTTTCCGGGGAATTCCGGGTGTGAAAGCCTCCATCGACGCCGACGACCCCGGCGCGGCCGTCAACATCCGAGGCCTTGAGGGCTTTGGCCGTGTTGCGATGATCGTCGATGGCGCGCGTCAGAACTTTCAGCAGGCCGGCCACGGACCGAATGGAGCCTTCTACCTGGACCCGAGCCTGCTTCAGGAAGTCACCGTTCTGCGTGGCCCTGTTGCCAACGCCTATGGCTCGGGTGCGATTGGTGGCATCATCAACATGCGCACGATCAGCCCTTCCGATTTTCTCTTCGACGGCGAGACCTGGGCGGTGAAGAGCCGCAGTGTGATCGGCACCAACGACAGTCATGCCGAAACGGGCCTGACAGGCGCCTATCGCTTTTCGGACCGCTTCGCCGTTCTCGGCAGCTTCAACTTCAACCGAGCCAGCGACTATAAAGACGGCGATGGAAATGCCGTCTTCAATACGGGCGAGCGTATCGGAGCCGGTCTGTTGAAGGCCGAGATCAAACCGGCGGACTACCACACCGTCACACTCGGCTATCTTGCCAACAAATTCGACTATGACAGAGGCGCGAAGACAGCCACTCAATATGATGTCGACCTTTACGAGCATGTCGCGAGTGCCCGCTGGGAGTATGACAATCCCGACGACAAGCTCTTCAATATCAATGCATCGATCTACTACACGCAGACCGACAAGGACGAGACCCGTACGACCGGTACTTACGCCGGCCTCGGACAGTCCTTCGATATCAATACGGCCGGCTTCGACATCTCGAACACGTCCCGTTTCGACACCGGTTCCCTGTCACATGCCGTGACCTATGGCGGCGACTTCTTCCGCGACGACGTCACCACCTTCGACGCGACGGGTTCCGGCGGCGATCTCTATACGCCGTCTGGCGAGCGGCAGGCCTATGGTGCCTTCATCGAGGATGCGATCACCTACTCAAACTGGCTGGAGGTCATCGGTGGTCTTCGTTTTGACGGATACAGCCTCGACAGCGCCGCCGCCTCGACCGATGGTACGCGCCTGTCGCCCAAGATTACCGTCGGCGTGAAACCGTTCGAGGGCACCGTTGCCGAGGGGCTGCAGGTCTATGGCACCTATGCCGAGGGCTACCGGGC
>Ga0206117_100369_pt1 | contig 54310 bp, 58 predicted proteins | sample 3A5Ametagenome_FD_177997 | JGI IMG/M metagenome (GOLD analysis project Ga0206117, IMG submission 177997) | Enriched microbial communities from leaf-cutter ant dump, University of Wisconsin, Madison, United States - 3A5A | ecosystem: Environmental > Terrestrial > Nest > Insects nest > Nest dump... | reverse complement strand
AGGCCAGTTTGGTCAACGTTTCGTTGTTCTTCACCAGGTTCCCGATATCGATGGTATTGGTCACACCAGCTTCGTCCCTGTAGCTAAGCTTGTTCGTTGCCGCATCGTAGCTCAGTACCGTCAGGGTCTCGTTGCCAGCAACCAGCGTGCTGATGTTGATGTTCGTAAGCACCCCTTTCTCGTCGGTGTATGTCAATATCTTAGTCGTATTATCATAGGCCAGCTTGGTCAGCGTCTCGTTGTTCTTCACAAGGTTCCCGATATCGATGGTATTGGTCACACCTGCTTCATCCCTGTAGCTAAGCTTGTTCGTTGCTGCATCGTAGCTCAGTACCGTCAGGGTCTCGTTGCCCGCTACCAGTGTGCTGATGTTGATGTTCGTTAGCACCCCTTTCTCATCGGTGTACGTCAATATCTTGGTCGTATTATCATAGGCCAGTTTGGTCAATGTCTCGTTGTTTTTCACCAGGTTCCCGATATCGATGGTATTGGTCACACCAGCTTCGTCCTTGTAGCTAAGCTTGTTGGTTGCAGCGTCGTAGCTCAGTACAGTAAGTGTTTCGTTGCCCGTTACCAATGTGCTGATGTTGATGTTTGTTAGCACTCCTTTCTCGTCAGTGTACGTCAATATCTTGGTGATATTATCATAGACCAATTTGGTCAACGTTTCGTTGGCCACAACCATATCCTTGATGTTGATTGTCTGGGTAATCCCGTTGCCGTCAACATAGGTGAAGCTGTTGGTCGTATTGTTGTAGCTCACGTTGCCACCGGTGTTCTTGATGATCGTCTCGAGGATATTCTTCACATCGCTGTTGTTAACCAGCTGTTGGAAGTTGTTCTGGACATCACCTACCACATTGATCACCGTACCAGGACCGGTGACATTACCTTCCTTGTCTATATCCTTCTCGTTATAATAGGTATACTTTCCGGTATTCTTGCCATTGACAACCTCGGCCACAACCTTGGTCACCGTCTCGTTGGCCGTAACCATATCCTTGATGTTGATCGTCTGGGTTACCCCATTACCATCAACATAGGTAAAGCTGTTGGTCGTACTGTTGTAGCTCACGTTGCCACCGGTGTTCTTGATGATCGTCTCGAGGATATTCTTCACATCGCTGTTGTTAACGAGCTGCTGGAAGTTGTTCTGAACATCTCCAACTACGTCAATATCTACTTTCTTTCCCTTCTCATTGGTGTAGGTATACTTGCCTTTGCCCTTACTCTCCAAAATCGTCTCCGTCTCGTTGGCCACAACCATGTCCTTGATGTTGATCGTCTGGGTAACCCCGTTGCCGTCAACATAGGTAAAGCTGTTGGTCGTGCCGTTATAGCTCACGTTGCCACCGGTGTTCTTGATGATGTTCTCGATAATATTCTTTACATCGTTGTTGTTAACCAGTTGTTGGAAGTTGTTTTGAACGTCACCTATTACGTTGATCACCGTACCTGAACCAGCGATGATATCTCCATTAATATCAATATCTCTTTCATTATAATAGGTGTAAAGCCCAGTATTCTTGCCGTTTTTCATCTCAGCTACAACTTTGGTCACCGTTTCCGTCCCCTTCACAATCCCTTTAATATTAATGATTACTGGATTTCCTGAAGCATCAACATATGATATAATATGAGTACTCGCATCATATTTAATATTAGAGGTCTCTCCTTTTCCTACCAGCACCCATTTTACACCATCGTTATAGTAAATACCCGGTACTACATCACCAATTGTTGCGGTGTTGTATACAACCATACCTGCAGTATGTACCGACAATGGTGTGGCAGCATTCGTTGAGCTAAGGGCTATTCGACTTATCAACAAAGCTTTGTTTCTACTTTCAAGCTCCAGAATGGCATCTTTATTGGGCAGTTTATTGCTGCTGGAAGATCCATCACCTATTTTCTGTTGAGCAGAAGCGGAGAAAGTGGAGAAAAATCCACTTGTGATTGCGAGAAGAAAGATCAATCGTATTTTCATTTCATTGGTATTTGGTTGTTTTCCTTAATTAGGTATTATTGTAGACAATAGCCCAATTCCCACTTTTAACTAAACAGAAATCAAGACTATCTCTCGGCTATTCAGCTAGAGAGTAATCATCTACTTTACATACAGTAATGACACAAGGCCTAATACTAAAGGGGGGAGATAGAAAAAAAATAATTTTAATTATGGTGCGGACTCAACTGAAATCGAATTTTTCGAAGGGCTATTTTGATATATTCATGCAGAGTATGCGTGGAGATATTCATTTTTTCAGCTGCCTCCTTATAGCTCAAACCTTCTTGATGACAGAGCGTATAAGCCCTTCTCTGATTAGGAGACAATTTTATAAGCGCCTTACCAAGTAGGTTCTCAATATCTTTATAATACAACCTTTGTAGGATACTATCCTCGCAGTTTCCAGTTGAACAGATTAACTCTTGCTTGCACTTTTCCTGTTGGGCAAGATTACGTAGCACATTAAAACAATGATTACGGACCGTTTTACCCAAATAGGCGTTGAAATTATCTATGGTTAAAAAGATTTCTCTCTTCAGCCATAACTTTAAAAAAATTTCCTGCACAAGTTCTTTAGAAATCTCATCGCTATAGGTTATTTTTTTTCCGAAAGCAAATACCTTTTGATGATAATGTTTAAATAAAATAGCGAACGCAGTCTGATTACCATCGGCGATTTTTTTAAGCAAATCGCGTTCGTCTAACAATTGTTCAATTGCCATAAGTCTATGTTTTTCAAGGGATGTAGTTTACCTACTCAAAAAACAAGCCGACATTAAACAACGCAAAAAACACGCAAAATATAGATTAGAAACAAGTTAGCATTTTATCATGGCGATTTTTTTCCACTGCAAACATCCAATTATGAGCAAGTATCTCTACAAACCTTAAGAGATAAAATATCTCAATATCAGAAGCCTTGACCTCATTAAATCTACCCAGTAAAAACTTAAGAAAGATAGACCATCTTATTTAGGCTTTCTTTTAAAGATATTTTTAAGGATAGCATTTTGCTCTTCTTCTCCGAGCGCTTTAGGTTCAATTTCTTCAAACAATAAGGATAATTTTTCTTTTATTTCGTGTTCGAACAAAGGGTCTTTAGCGTATTCTAGTAATTCTACCAGCTCTTGATGAGCTATCGTTTGTTGAAGGTGCAGCTGAATCAGCTCTTGAAGTCTTAAAGAAGTTCTTTCCATATATTACGAGAGGAAAGGAAATATAGTTAGTTTGTCTCGGCTAACCAAATTATAGGGAGAACGTGTGATCAACGTTATATTTTTCATTGGAAAAATAACGAGGTTTAATACCACAAAAAAAGTCCCGCACTTGCGGGACTTTTTATATCGACTAAAAGCGATTCTTATTTTTTATCGTCGTCTTTTACTTCTTCGTAATCAACATCAGTTACAGTATCACCACCTTGTTGAGGTTCAGCTTGTGCAGCACCCTCTTGAGGTTGTCCTTCCTGACCTGCTTTGTACATTTCTTCAGAAGCAGCATTCCATGCATTTTGCAATTCAGCTTGTGCAGCATCAATCTCTGCAAAGTTACGAGCAGCATGTGCATCTTTCAATTTCTTCAAACCTTCCTCAATTGGAGCTTTTTTATCAGCAGATAATTTATCGCCAAACTCTTTCAATTGTTTCTCGGTAGAGAAGATCAATGCATCAGCAGCGTTGATTTTATCTGCCTCTTCTTTAGCTTGTTTATCCGCTTCAGCATTAGCCTCGGCCTCTTGCTTCATTTTTTGGATTTCAGCGTCAGTTAAGCCAGAAGAAGCTTCAATACGGATTTTTTGCTCTTTACCAGTTGCTTTATCTTTTGCACTTACGTGTAAAATACCGTTAGCATCAATATCAAAAGCTACTTCAATTTGAGGCACACCACGAGGTGCTGGAGGAATTCCATCTAACATGAAACGACCAATGGTACGGTTTTGAGTTGCCATTGGGCGCTCACCTTGTAAAATGTGGATCTCAACAGAAGGTTGGTTATCAGCCGCAGTAGAGAAAGTTTCTGTTTTCTTAGTCGGAATGGTTGTGTTAGCCTCAATTAATTTAGTCATTACACCACCCATGGTTTCAATACCTAATGATAATGGCGTAACATCTAACAACAATACATCTTTCACATCACCAGTTAACACACCACCTTGAATAGCAGCACCAATAGCTACCACCTCATCAGGGTTTACACCTTTAGAAGGCTCTTTACCAAAGAAAGCTTTTACCGCATCCTGAATAGCAGGAATACGAGTTGAACCACCTACCAAGATAATCTCGTCAATATCACCTACTGATAAACCAGCATTTTTCAAAGCAGATTTACAAGGATCAATTGTACGTTTGATCAAATCACCAGCTAACTGTTCAAATTTAGCACGGCTTAATGTACGTACTAAGTGTTTAGGACCGCTAGCATCAGCAGTGATATAAGGCAAGTTAATTTCAGTTGAAGTAGTGCTCGAAAGCTCAATTTTAGCTTTTTCAGCAGCTTCTTTTAAACGTTGCAACGCCATTGGATCTCTATGTAAGTCCATACCGTTCTCGTTTTTAAATTCTTCAGCCAACCACTCAATCAAAACATGGTCAAAGTCATCACCACCTAAGTGAGTATCACCGTCAGTAGATTTTACTTCAAATACACCATCACCAAGCTCCAACACAGAAACGTCGTGAGTACCACCACCGCAGTCAAACACTACAATTTTCATGTCTTTGTGAGCCTTATCTAAACCATAAGCCAAAGCCGCTGCAGTAGGTTCGTTAATGATACGTTTTACCTGCAAACCTGCAATTTCACCAGCTTCTTTAGTTGCCTGACGTTGTGCGTCATTAAAGTAAGCAGGTACGGTAATTACAGCTTCGGTTACTTCTTGACCTAAGAAATCTTCAGCGGTTTTTTTCATTTTCTGTAAAACCATTGCCGAAATTTCTTGCGGTGTATATTTTCTATCGTCAATCTCAACACGAGGCGTATTATTATCCCCTTTGATTACTTTATAAGGTACCCTTCCAACTTCTTTCTCAACTTCGTTAAAGCTGCTACCCATAAAGCGTTTGATAGAATAAATCGTTTTTGTTGGGTTTGTGATTGCCTGACGTTTTGCAGGCTCGCCTACTTTGCGCTCGCCGTTTTCCGTAAAAGCAACAATAGATGGCGTAGTACGTTTACCCTCACTGTTTGCAATAACCACAGGCTCATTACCCTCCATTACAGCAACACAAGAGTTCGTAGTTCCTAAGTCTATACCAATTATTTTTCCCATTTTAATATATATTTTCTTAATTATTTTTTCGTTCTATTTCTTATTAACAAGCGATGTGCCAATAGAGTTTTGGCAGAATTTTGTCAAAAAAAGCGGAAAAAATGTAAACAGATATCCAAAATTATGCTGACAGCTTGGCAGAAATTGAGGTAAAAGCTGCAGGAGGTTTAAGGTAAAAGGCGGAAGGCTAAAAGGGCGGAGTAGTAAAGCCTAAGATGATTTGGAAATGATTGGCAGTATTTCATCGCTACCCCAGTCCTGCTGTCCGTTGCTATCTTTTTATTTAGTTGTCATCCTGAACGTGAGTGAAGGACCTGTAAGTTAGAGCAGCTTAGAAGTAGATTCTTCGCTACGCTCAGAATGACAAACAACAAAACAAAAAGGATATCCACTGCCATCAGGTTTATAGCACAGCGGCCTGTACAACAAAACGTGGCATCCTCTCATCGTTTTAACTTTCTTTTGCTATTGTTCTTCAATGATAAAGTTGAAGGCTTCGCCGTTTAAAAACCTACAAGCTTTGGAAAAATACAATTCACTATATTTAAGCATGCTAAACCTATTACTGCTACTCCTATCTTTTTGGTCATCGCCCACAACAAACATCAAAACCGAAAAGCTTACCGAAGCTTATGCTTTTTGTAAGAAAAATAAATTAGACACTAACCTTTGTATCATGGTAGATATGAGTATTCCTTCTGGGAAAAACAGGTTGTTTGTTTACGATTTCAAACAAAAGAAAACCATCATCGCTGGATTATGTTCACATGGTGTTGGAGGAGGAAGCACCGCGGCCAAGCCAGTTTTCAGTAATACCATAGGGAGCAACTGTACTTCGTTAGGTAAATACAAAGTTAAAAATAGGTCTTATAGTAACTGGGGCATCAATATCCATTATAAAATGTACGGACTGGAAAAGACAAATAGCAATGCATTCAAGAGAATTATTGTACTACATTCCTACACGCCTGTTCCCAACTATGAGATTTATCCGCAAGCCCTATTTGGCCAAAGTGCTGGCTGCCCTGTTATTGCCGATGATCAGATGACGCAAATAGACCGCTTACTGATCAAAAAGAAAAAACCTGTGTTATTGTGGATTTATAATTAAAATATTTTAACCAAAATCGTTGGCGAGGACGCCGCCGAAGCACTTAAAAATTGAGTTCCTCGACAACATTACAAATGCGTTAAAGCTCCAATAACCTCTCCAAATGATGATAACCAATACCAAAATAAGCCTTGGTATCTTTAATTTTTTGTAGAATCTCGTCTTTACTCCTTAATCCTTGCCCCTTATTCCTTGTTCCTTGTTCCTTGCTCCTTATTCCAACTACCAACACGTTCTTCGGAGTATGCACACCCGACACAAATTCAAACACCTTCGTTTTATAGCCAAAATATTCCAAAATCAAAGCACGCAATCCATCAGTCACCATTTCTGCCTGGCGTTCCAAAAATATTCCATGCTTGGTCAAGAAATTTAGCTCGTTCTTCGCTTTACCTTTCTCTATTTCCCTACGAATCTGTTTATGGCAACACGGGGCCACCACAATTAAATCGGCATTAGCTTTAATACCTTTATAAATGGCGTCGTCTGTAGCAGTATCGCAGGCATGTAAAGCAATTAAAAGGTCTATTGCTTCGGCATTATAACTTTCAATTGTTCCTTCTACAAAAGAAAGCTGTTCAAACTTTGCATTAACTGCAATCTTATTACACAAATCCACCAAATCCTTTCTAAACTCCACCCCAACCACGTTGGCCTTTTGCTGATGGTTAAGCAAATAATCGTACAGTGCAAAAGTAAGGTAACCTTTCCCAGAACCCATATCCACCACATTTTTAATCGTGCCCTCAGGAAGCTCCCTAATCAACGAGCTTAAAATTTCAATGTATTGGTTAATTTGCTTGTACTTATCCTGTGCATTTTTAAATACTGTTCCTTGCTCATCAGTAAGCCCCAGTTCATGAAGATAAAGATTATCTTTTGCTAAAATCAACCGCTTCTTTTCTTTGTTATGAGCTAAGTTGGCTTCCTTTTTTTCTTCCAGTTGCTTAGTTCTTAATCGAAAGCTTCCTTTAGCACTTCTCTCCAAAATCATTTCCTGATAGGTAGAAAATAACGTAGCTACATGAAAATCCTTATTTAAAAATCCCTCAATAAGCGATAATCCTTCCTCAATTTCAAAGTTTTTGAAAATGTCTCGCGTTTGGTAACGATAATTGAAAGCCAATTGCTGTTTATTCTTAATCAATACAGGCTTCACATACAGCTGTTTCAAATCTTCTTCCACGCCTTTATAGTTACCCAAAGCCAACTTTATAAAAGCCGATTCTGTGATCACTTTTTTGATTTCATTTACAAAGGTTGTTGCGTGCTGATCCATCTTGATTATTAATGAAGTGCAAAAATACGATTATGCGAATAATAAATCGTCATGAGATAGTAGTTCATAGCACCCACTTTGATTACCGTCATTGCCAGCTCGACTGGCAATCGTAATACAGTTCAACCTCATATTCCTTCACTTGCTCTTTAAAATCACCCCCAATTAAACACAGTATATCTAGCTTCCTTATATTTGACAAGAATTAATTAAACCGATATGAATATCATTCTAGCCTCTACCTCTACCCTATTTGGTGAAAGCTACCTTGCCTATCTTAAACCTGAACTAATTAACCTTTACAAAGGGGTAAACGAAATCATTTTTATTCCTTTTGCTCGTCCAGGTGGAATTTCTCATGATGATTATACAGCGAAAGCCGCGGATTTCTTCTCGGAATTAGGAATCAAGGTTAAAGGCCTCCATGAATTTGAGGATAAAGAAACAGCCATCGAGAAAGCACAAGGTTTTTTTACGGGTGGTGGAAATACCTTTCTACTGGTTAAAACACTGCACGAACTTAACCTGATGGGTGCTTTAAAAACAAACGTAGAAAAAGGAAAGCCATATTTAGGATGTAGTGCTGGAACCAATATTGGAGGTTTAAATATGAAAACCACTAACGACATGCCCATTGTTTATCCTTCAAGTTTTGACTGCATGGGCCTAGTACCGTTCAATATCAACCCACATTACCTAGACCCACAACCAGAATTAAAACACAACGGAGAAACCAGGGAAACCAGGATATTAGAATTTCTAACCCAAAATAACGTTAAAGTAGTTGGCTTAAGAGAAGGGAATTGGATCAGAAGAATCAACAATCACATTACTGTAGAAGGCAGTCTTCAAACGAGAATATTCGAACAGGGCAAAGCTCCTTACGAAATAGAACCTGGAAGTATTTTAACTTAAAATATGGCCCAATATGTTAGTTAGAAAAGCAAAACGTGAAGAGTCCAAAATCATCGCAACCTATATCTTCTTAGCGATGGAGGAAATTGCATATCAGTTTATAGGCGAAAAATCTGCAGAAAAGGCTTTACAATTTCTCAACAGCTTAATTGAAGAAACGAACAATCAATACTCCTATGAAAACTGTTGGCTGGTTGAAGCTGAAAATGAAATTGTAGCAGCGGCATTGGTATACGATGGCACTAAATTGCACAAGCTAAGAGAACCCGTAGCCCTAAAAGTGAAATCCATGTTTAATAGGGCGTTTAACCCCGAAGACGAAACTCAAGCTGGAGAATATTACATTGATTGTGTTGGTGTAAATCCAAATCAGCAAGGTAAGGGTATTGGATCAAAAATATTTCAATTTCTAATTGATGAATATGTTTACAATAGAAATGAAACACTCGGTTTGTTAGTCGATATGGAAAACCCCAATGCTAAGAGATTATATTTAAAATTAGGCTTTGAAGTTGTTTGCGAGAAAACACTGGTGGGTAAGAGATTGGAACACCTACAATTCAAAAAGAAATATTAATTCCTTATCTCTAATGCCACTTCGAAATATAAGCCTTAGCTCCTGATAGAGCTCTAAAAAGTCAAATCAACATAGATATATGACTAATAGTAGTTCGACTCTTACGGAGTCATATATCTAGGTCAGGTCTATTATAAACATTACAGTCCTACAGATATAAAAAACAAAAAACCCTTTAGGAAATCCTAAAGGGTTTAAGCATAATAAGTTAGTTAGATTACGCTTTTTGCTCTTCTGCATCATCAGCAGCTGGTGCTTCAGGAGCAGCTTCTTCTGCCGCAGGGGCTTCAGCAACTTCTTCTTTAACTTCAGCAACTGGAGCTGCTTCTTCTTTAACTTCTGCAGCAGGAACATCAGCTTTTTTAGCTTTTGTTCTTCCTCTACGAGTAGTTTTCTTCTCAGCAGCAGCTGTGTCTTTTCCGTATACTTCGTTGTAATCTACCAATTCGATTAGCGCCATCTCAGCGTTATCACCTAAACGGTTGTTTAACTTGATGATACGAGTATAACCACCTGGACGGTTAGCAACTTTAGCCGCAACGTCACGGAACAACTCTGTTACTACTTCTTTGTCTTTCAAATAAGCAAATACTGTACGACGTGAGTGAGTAGTATCGTTTTTAGATTTAGTGATGATTGGCTCTACATAAACACGTAAAGCTTTAGCTTTAGCTAATGTAGTAGTGATTCTCTTGTGAGTGATCAAAGAAGAAGCCATATTAGCCAACATCGCTTTTCTGTGCGAAGTAGTTCTTCCTAAGTGATTGTGTTTTTTACCGTGTCTCATTTTTTTGTTTATAAAGTGTGTACCGTCTCTTTGAACTTAATCTGAGGGAATTACACACAGTGAATATTTATCCTATTCTAACGCTTATCGCTAAGCGTTTGGCGCAAAGCGCTTATTCTTCGTCTAACTTAAATTTAGAAAGGTTCATTCCAAACGATAATTGTTTAGATTTTACCAATTCTTGGATTTCAGTTAATGATTTCTTACCAAAGTTTCTGAATTTTAACATATCAGCAACATCGTAAGATACTAAATCAGCCAAAGTGCGGATATCAGCTGCTTTTAAGCAGTTTAATGCACGTACTGAAAGATCTAGATCTACCAATTCAGTTTTAAGGATTTTACGCATGTGTAAGATTTCCTCATCAACTTCCTTAGTTTCTTCTTTAGCTTGAGATTCCAATACTAAGTTCTCATCAGAGAATAACATGAAGTGTTGGATCAAAATTTTAGCTGCTTCTTTCAAAGCTTCTTCCGGATGGATAGAACCATCTGTAGAAATATCTAAAATCAATTTCTCATAGTCAGTTTTTTGCTCAACACGATAGTTTTCAATCGTGTATTTTACATTTTTCATTGGAGTGAAAATCGAATCGATTGCAATCACACCAACTACACTATCAGAAACTTTATTCTCTTCTGCTGGTACATAACCACGTCCTTTGTTAACTGTTAATTCAACTTCCAAAGTAACGTTTTTCTCCATGTTACAAACAACCATTTCAGGGTTCAACACCTCGAAATTGTTTGAAAACTTGGTAATATCTCCCGCTAGGAATTGTTCTTGACCATTTACAATGATAAAGATTTTCTCAGAATCACCAGATTCACCTGTTTTCTTAAAACGAACTTGTTTCAAGTTAAGAATGATTTCTGTTAAATCTTCAACTACACCTTTGATAGTAGAAAACTCATGAGAAACGCCTGAAAAACGAATGCTGGTAATAGCATAGCCTTCCAAAGAAGAAAGTAAGATTCTTCTTAGGGCGTTACCAATTGTTACACCGAAACCGGGCTCTAAAGGACGAAATTCAAATTGACCATCGAAATCAGTTGATTTCTGCATGATTACCTTATCTGGCTTCTGAAATGCTAAAATTGCCATTTATTAATGTTTTTAGATCGTTTATTAATGTTGTATAACGTAAAAACAGTTAAAGCCCATAAGGGCTTTAACCAAATCTATTACTTAGAGTACAACTCTACAATAAGGTTTTCCTTAATGTTTTCAGGGATCTCATCGCGGTTAGGGTAAGATAAGAATTTACCTGATAATTCTTTAGCGTTCCAATCTAACCAAGAGTGCTTGTTGATTGCTCTGCCAGCTACTGAATTTGAAATTGCTTCAAGAGATTTTGATTTCTCTCTTACTGCAACAACATCACCAGCTTTTAATTGGTATGATGGGATATTTACTAACTCACCGTTTACAGTGATGTGCTTGTGGCTAACCAACTGACGAGCACCTGAACGGCTAGGAGCAATACCTAATCTGTATACTGTATTGTCTAAACGTGCTTCTAACAATTGTAACAAGTTATCACCAGTGATACCTTGACGTGAAGAAGCTTTAGTAAACAAGTTACGGAATTGCTTTTCTAACACACCATAAGTGTATTTTACTTTTTGCTTTTCCATTAACTGTACTGCGTACTCAGACTGCTTTCCTCTTCTTTTTGAGGCACCGTGTTGCCCTGGGGGATAGTTTTTTCTTTCTAATGCTTTGTCAGGACCAAAAATTGGCTCTCTGAACTTACGGGCGATTTTGGACTTAGGTCCGGTATATCTTGCCATTGTTTTTGATTTTAAAGTATCATGCAACCTGTAGTTGCAGACTCTTAGCTTTAAAAATTAATTGATTAAACTCTTCTTTTCTTAGGAGGACGACATCCGTTGTGAGGAAGTGGAGTGATGTCTTTAATAGACAAAACTTCAATACCTGCTACTTGTAAAGTTCTGATTGCAGATTCACGACCTGAACCAGGACCTTTAACAAAAACCTCAACTTTACGTAAGCCTAAATCATGAGCTACTTTACCGCAATCAGATGCAGCTTGACCAGCAGCATAAGGCGTGTTCTTTTTAGAACCTTTGAAGCCCATTTTACCAGCTGAAGACCATGAAATGGTTTGACCGTTGTTGTTTGTTAAAGTAACGATGATGTTGTTGAACGTAGCATTGATGTGAGCTTGGCCAACTGGCTCAATCACAACAAGACGTTTTTTGGTAACTTTTTTACTTTTAGCCATGTTATTTTTTAACGATTTGACTTACGAACTTGAACTAACTCAGTAATCCCCTACCGTAAATCTGTAATCTAATTATTATTTAGATGCTTTTTTCTTGTTAGCAACTGTTTTTCTCTTTCCTTTACGAGTACGAGAGTTGTTTTTAGTACGTTGACCACGAACAGGCAAACCTTTTCTGTGACGAAGACCTCTGTAACATCCAATATCCATTAAACGTTTGATGTTTAATTGAACCTCTGAACGTAAAGCACCTTCTACTTTAATGCTGTCGTTGATGATGGTACGGATTGCAGACAATTCGTCGTCTGACCAATCTTGTACTTTTTTGTTGAAATCAATCCCTGCTTGGGTCAAAATGTCTTGAGCAGTTGATCTACCTACACCGTAGATGTAAGTTAATCCGATCTCGCCTCTTTTGTTTCTTGGTAAATCAATACCTGATATCCTTGCCATATTTGTAAATTGTTTTTAATGAACGACCGAACGGCGGGCCACCGTTGTACGGAATCGATCCAAATGTTTTTAATTAACCTTGACGTTGTTTAAACTTAGGGTTTTTCTTGTTGATTACGTAAAGTTTGCCATTGCGACGAATAACCTTACAATCAGCACTACGCTTTTTAATTGATGACCTAACTTTCATTTTATTTGTATCTATAAGTGATTCTGCCTTTTGTTAAATCATAAGGCGACATCTCAAGTTTTACTTTATCTCCAGGCAAAATTTTGATGTAGTGCATCCTCATTTTACCTGATATATGCGCAATAATCTCATGCCCGTTTTCAAGTTCTACCCTGAACATTGCATTCGATAATGCTTCTTTTATTACTCCGTCTTGCTCAATTGAGGCTTGTTTAGCCATATTCTATTGATTTTTACTTAATTAGCTGTCCACAAACAGGGTTGCAAAATTAAATATTTTTTTTGAAATTTTTAACTTTTTTCTTTTAAAACTTCTTCTATTACCGAAAAAGTGCTTAAAACGTCTGCTTTACCCTTTTTTATGGCAACAGTGTGTTCGAAATGTGCCGATGGCTTATTGTCTTTTGTAGTTACCGTCCAACCATCTGACCAGAATTTAACTGCTGCTGTTCCCGCGTTGATCATGGGCTCAATGGCCAATACCATTCCTTCTTCCAGTTTCATTCCGCTTCCGCGTTTACCGTAGTTTGGAACTTCTGGCTTTTCGTGAAGCTGAACGCCAACCCCATGTCCTACCAATTCTCTTACTACTCCAAAACCATTAGCTTCAGCATGTGCTTGTACGGCATGGGCAATATCACCTATGCGCATACCTACCACAGCTTTATCAATGGCAAAAGCTAAACACTCTTGTGTAACCTTTACCAACTTCTTACGTTCCTCATCTATTTCACCAATAGAAAAAGTGTAAGCTGAGTCGCCAAAATAGTTGTTCTTAATTACGCCACAATCTACCGATATCAAATCACCCTCTTGGATGACATAATCGTTAGGGAAGCCGTGAACGACCTGTTCGTTAGGAGAAATGCAAAGAGAATTAGGGAAACCACCGTAATTAAGAAAAGCTGGCACAGCTCCGTGATCTTTAATGAACTCGTATGCCAGCTTATCTAATGATATGGTTGTAATTCCTGGCTTGATTACCTTAGCCACTTCAGCCAAAGTTTTCGAAACCAGTAACGAACTTTCCCTAATTAGTTCAACCTCTTCTAGAGATTTGTAATGGATCTTCTTAGACATGCAATCTTATCCGTTGCTTACTTATAATGCAGCTCCGCTGGTAGTCGTAACAGTTGGAACTCCCGAACGTCCGGTTACTCTTCCTGTTTTCATTAAACCATCGTAGTGACGCATTAATAAATAGCTTTCAATTTGTTGCAAAGTATCTAATACTACCCCTACCAAAATCAGCAATGAAGTACCGCCAAAGAAATGGGCGAACTCTTGTTGAATACCAACTTTAACGGCAAGAGACGGAAGAATAGCGATAGCAGCTAAGAACAACGATCCAGGGAAAGTGATCTTAGAAATTACCTCGTCAATGAAAGACGATGTAGCCAAACCTGGTTTTACACCTGGAATGAAACCACCATTTTTCTTCATGTCATCAGACATTTGGGTTGGGTTAACGGTAATTGCAGTATAAAAGAATGTAAATGCAATGATTAAAAACGCAAACGTTAAACTGTAAGTTAACGAAGTAATATCCGAATATTGGTGCAACCAACTTTCCTGCAAATTAGGGAATAGTCCGATCAATGCACTTGGCACAAACATCAATGCCTGAGCAAAGATGATTGGCATAACACCAGCTGCATTTACCTTCAACGGAATGTATTGTCTAACGCCACCTACTTGTTTGTTACCTACAATACGCTTAGCATATTGTACAGGAACTTTACGAACACCTTGTACAATTAGGATAGTGAACATGATGATTGCATACAATGCTACAATCTCCAACACCAATCTAATTAAACCGCCGTCATTACCTGCAAATACAGAGCTGATCTCTTGACTGATTGCAATAGGCAAACGAGCGATGATACCTACCATGATGATCAAAGACGTACCATTACCGATACCTTTATCAGTAATTTTTTCGCCTAACCACATCACAAATAAAGTACCTGCTGTAAGCACTACCGCCGACAAGAAATAAAAGGTAGTATGATCCATCACAATTGCCTCTGGGGTAATTTGTGTTTTCACATAACCAATTGCTTGTACAATAGTAATAGCCACCGTTAGGTAACGAGTATATTGCGTTAATTTTTTACGTCCGCTTTCACCCTCTTTCTGCATTTTTTGGAACGTAGGTACCGCAATTCCTAATAACTGCACTACAATTGAGGCAGAGATATAAGGCATTACACCTAACGCAACGATTGACGCTTTAGAGAATGCACCCCCAGCGAACATATCTAACAAACCTAATAGACCTGATTTTTGTGCATTTGACAATTGCGCAGGATCAACACCTGGCAATACCACTTGACAAACAAGTCTATAGATTACAAGAATCATAAGCGTAAATAAAATACGCCCTTTTAATTCTTCAATTTTCCAAATATTACTTAAAGTAGTAAGTAGCTTCTTCATTTTATAGTTTTACGATTGAGCCTCCAGCAGCTTCGATAGCTTTTTGCGCACTTGCAGAAAAAGCGTGAGCTGTAACTTCTAATTTAGCTTTAACTTCACCACGACCTAAGATTTTTACTAGATCATTTTTAGATGCTAAACCATGCTCTTGCAATGTAGCAAAATTTATGGTAGTTAAACTAAATTTTTCTGCTAATCCTTGTAATACGTCTAAGTTTACGCCAACGTATTCAGTACGGTTAATTGGTTTGAAACCAACTTTAGGTACACGACGTTGTAAAGGCATTTGACCACCTTCGAAACCAACCTTAGTTGAGTGACCTGAACGTGAACCAGCTCCTTTGTGACCACGAGTTGAGGTACCGCCACGACCAGAACCTTGACCACGACCTATTCTTTTACTAGTTTTTACAGAACCTTTTGCAGGTTTTAAATTACTTAAGTTCATTTTTGAAACTTATTGTGTTGCCCCTTCGCTTTCACTAATCAGGAAACAACGATTAAACAAAAAAAATTTGCCTAAGATATAAATCTTAAGCAAATTCCGATAATAAAATTATATAGCTTCGATAGCTACTAAGTGATTAACTTTTCTAACCATGCCGATGATTGCTGCATTAGCCTCAACCTCAACGCTTTGGTTCAATTTGCTCAAACCTAAAGCTTTCATGGTTCTTTTTTGGCGCTCGCTTCTGTCGATAACGCTTTTTACCTGAGTGATTTTAATTTTCGCCATGTTCTTATCCGTTAAAAACTTTGTTTAAATCAACACCACGGTTTTGTGCTACGGTGTAAGCATCACGCATTTTAGTTAATGCATCAACTGTAGCTTTTACCACGTTGTGAGGATTTGATGAACCTTTTGATTTTGCCAATACGTTGTGGATACCAGCACTTTCTAGTACGGCACGCATCGCACCACCAGCAATTACTCCAGTACCTACAGCTGCAGGCTTAATTAATACAAAACCTCCAGAATATTTACCGATTTGCTCGTGAGGTACAGTACCGTTCAAAATAGGAACTTTTACCAAGTTCTTTTTTGCATCGTCTACACCTTTTGCGATAGCCTCAGTTACCTCTTTAGCTTTGCCTAATCCGTAACCGACAACGCCGTTTTCATCACCTACAACTACGATAGCTGAAAAGCTGAAAGTACGACCTCCTTTGGTTACTTTAGCAACACGTTGGATGCTCACTAAGCGATCTTTCAATTCAATCTCGCTAGTTTTTACTCTTTTTATATTGATAGTTGACATTATATCTTATTTAATGATTAAAATACTAGACCAGCTTCGCGGGCGCCTTCTGCCAACGATTTTACACGTCCATGGTATAGGTAACCATTTCTGTCGAAAACAACTTCTTTAACACCAGCTGCAATCGCTTTTTCGGCAACTAATTTACCTACTGCTACTGATTGCTCAGATTTGTTTCCTGTAGCACTGAAATCTTTAGATAAAGATGATGCTGCAACTATAGTTCTACCAGTTTCATCGTTAATGATTTGAGCATAAATACCTTTATTGCTTCTATAAACTGATAAACGTGGACGGTTTTCAGAGCCAGTAAGTCTTTTTCTGATACCTTTTTTAATACGCTCTCTGCGTGATAATTTTTTTCCTGCCATTTTAATTATTTTTTAGAAGCTGATTTACCTGCTTTTCTTCTTAACACTTCACCTACAAACTTGATACCTTTACCTTTGTAAGGCTCTGGTGCACGTAACGAACGGATTTTCGCTGCTACCTGACCGATCAATTGTTTGTCGATGCTCTCTAAAATAATTTTAGGAGTTTGACCTTTCTCTGATGTGGTCGTTACTTTAATTTCTTGAGGCAATTGGAACACGTAGTGGTGAGAATAACCTAATACTAAATCTAAGGTTTGACCTTGATTTGAAGCACGGTAACCAACACCTACTAATTCTTGCTCTAATTTATAACCTTCTGTTACACCTACCACCATGTTGTTGATCAATGAACGATACAAACCGTGTAAGGCTCTGTGTCTTTTTTGATCTGTTGGACGTTGTACGGTTAAAACACCTTCTTCTTGTGAGATAGTGATATCTTGATCTACTAACTGGGTTAACTCACCTTTAGGACCTTTTACGGTTACTAGGTTATTGTTATCAACGGTAACGGTTACTCCAGCTGGGATGCTAATTGGGGCTTTTCCTATTCTTGACATTGCGTTATCCTCCTATTAATAAACGTGACACAATACCTCACCACCAATATTCAATTTGGCTGCTTCTTTATCGGTCATTACACCTTTAGAAGTAGATAAGATTGCGATACCTAAACCATTTAATACTCTTGGCATATTTTCAACGCCTGCATACTGTCTCAAACCTGGCTTGCTGATACGGGTTAACGTACGAATAGCTGGGATTTTAGTGATTGCATTGTATTTCAACGCAATTTTGATCACTCCTTGAGCATTAGTGTCTTCAAACTTGTAGTTTGCAATGTAACCTTTGTCGAAAAGAACTTTAGTGATTTCTTTTTTAAGGTTAGAAGCGGGAATTTCTACGATTCTGTGATTTGCTTTAATAGCATTTCTTAATCTTGTAAGATAATCCGCTATTGGATCTGTATTCATTATTGTTGAGTTGTGATAGTGGTTTCCGTACGCGTCACCCGACTTCCGGACCTACTATCGGTTAATATTCTATTTTGTAGCTATATGCTAATGAGCTATAAGCTGTAAGGGCTGCAAAAATACAACTTACAACTTATAACTCAAAAACTTATATCACTTAAATAATTACCAGCTAGCTTTTCTAACCCCTGGGATCTTGCCTTCTAAAGCCATTTCACGGAAAGTTACCCTTGAAATGCCGAAAGTACGCATGTAACCACGAGGACGGCCAGTTAACTTGCAACGGTTGTGTAAACGCACAGCCGAAGAGTTTTTAGGTAATTTATCTAACGCTGCGAAATCGCCGGCTGCTTTCAATGCTGCACGTTTCTCAGCATATTTAGCTACCATTTTCTGGCGTTTAACTTCGCGAGCTTTTACTCCTTCTTTTGCCATTATTGTTCTGCTTTTTGATTTTTAAATGGTAATCCAAATTGTTTTAAAAGTTCCAACGCTTCAACATCAGTACCGGCAGAAGTTACGAAAGTAATGTCCATACCTAAAATCTTGTTGATTTTATCGATGTTGATCTCAGGGAAAATGATTTGCTCAGTAACACCTAAAGTGTAGTTACCTTTTCCATCAAATCCTTTATCGTTGATACCTTTGAAATCACGGATACGAGGCAAAGCTACAGAAATCAATCTGTCCAAGAACTCATACATGTTGTTGTCACGTAAAGTTACACGTACACCAATTGGCATACCTTTACGTAATTTAAAGTTTGAGATATCTTTTTTAGACTTCGCTCCTACTGCTTGTTGACCAGTGATGGTAGACAATTCTAGGATAGAGCTATCAATGATTTTCTTGTCAGCCACAGAGTAACGACCAACACCTTGGTTGATAGAAATTTTCTGCAACTTAGGAACCTGCATAACAGTTTTGTAGTTGAACTTTTCTTTAAGAGCTCCTACAATCTCCTCTTTATATTTGCTTTTTAATCTTGGTACGTATGCCATTATTTAATTTCCTCCCCTGAAACTTTAGCAACTCTAACTAATTTTCCGTCGGCATTTAATTTACGGCCAACACGAGTAGTTTTACCAGATTTTGGATCAACCAACTGAACGTTTGAAATATGAAGAGCAGCCTCTTTTTTAATAATACCGCCATTTGGGCTAGCAGCACTTGGCTTAGTGTGTTTAGATACAAGGTTTACACCTTCTACTACCACTCTGTTTTGAGATACAAGTACTTCTTGTACTTTACCTTGTTGTCCTTTAGAATCACCAGCAATAACTTTTACTAGGTCGCCTTTACGGATCTTTAATTTTGCCGGTTTGTTAACTTTGTTTCCCATATTATAATACCTCCGGTGCTAATGATACAATTTTCATGAATTGTTTTTCACGCAGTTCTCTTGCTACTGGGCCAAAGATACGTGTGCCACGAGGCTCGTCTTGGTTGTTTAACAATACGGCTGCATTATCGTCAAAACGGATATAAGAACCATCTTTACGACGGATTTCTTTTTTAGTTCTCACTACTACTGCTTTAGAAACAGTTCCTTTTTTGATATTGCCTGAAGGCAAAGCACTTTTAACTGTTACTACAATTTTATCGCCAATTGATGCATAACGTTTACCAGTACCACCAAGTACACGGATAACCAATACTTGTTTTGCGCCGCTATTGTCGGCTACGTTTAATCTTGATTCCTGTTGTACCATCTTATTTAGCTTTTTCTAAAATTTGTACCAATCTCCAGTTCTTGTTTTTACTCAATGGACGAGTTTCCATGATTTCTACAGTATCACCGATACCGCATTCGTTTTTCTCGTCATGAGCCATAAATTTGGTAGTTTTCTTCACGAACTTACCATAGATTGGGTGCTTCACTTTACGCTCCACTGCAACTACAACAGATTTATCCATTTTGTTGCTTACTACCAACCCGATTCTTGTTTTTCTTAAATTTCTTTCCATTGGGCTCTAAAAATTATTTAGTTTCTGTAGCTACTGCTGCTTTTTTAACAGCAGACAATTCAGTGTTTAAACGGGCTATTGTTTTTCTAGCCGCAGTAATACGGTTAGGATTTTCGATAGCCGAAATGGTATGCGCAAACTTCAACTTTGTTAAGTTTTGTTTTTCTTCCGCAATCTTAGCTACTAATTCTTCTTGAGAAAGCCCTTTGATTTCTGAGTTTTTCATCTTATTATTTTTTTTATGATGGGTCTAGAGGTTATAATAACAAGTTACTTACAACATTGATCCCATCTCTCTTTTTTATGCTTCTACGTAATCTCTACGTACTACAAATTTCGTTTGAACCGGTAATTTCTGAGCAGCAAGTCTTAATGCTTCTTTAGCAATTGCCATAGGCACACCTTCTGCTTCGAAAAGGATACGTCCAGGTCTTACTACTGCTACCCAGTATTCAGGAGCACCTTTACCTTTACCCATACGTACCTCAGCTGGTTTTTTCGTTACCGGCTTATCCGGGAAAATTCTGATCCAAACTTGACCTTCACGTTTCATGTAACGAGTTACCGCGATACGTGCTGCCTCGATTTGGCGACTTGTGATCCAAGTAGCTTCTAAAGACTTGATACCAAAAGATCCGAATGATAGCTCAGCACCACGAGTTGCTAAACCCTTCATCCTGCCTTTTTGCATCTTTCTGAACTTGGTTCTTTTTGGCTGTAACATTTTATTTAAATATTATCGTTGAACGATTTGTTAACTATTTGCGTGGACCTCTATTTTGGCCACCGCCTCTATTATCTCTTCCGCCTTGACCAGGACGACCGCCACCGCGTTTGTCGTTGTTCCTTCTGTCGCCGCCGCCTCTGTTATCTCTTCCGCCATCGCGTCCGCCGAAGTTACCTTCTGGTCTGCCACCTTTACCAGGTGCGTTGTTTGCAGCGCCGATGTTTGGAGAAAGATCACGTTTACCGTATACTTCACCTTTACAGATCCATACTTTGATACCTATTTTACCATAAGTAGTTAAAGCTTCTGCTAAAGCGTAGTCGATATCGGCACGGAAAGTATGCAAAGGAATTCTTCCTTCTTTGTACTGTTCTGTACGAGCCATCTCAGCACCACCTAAACGGCCAGAAGTCATAATTTTGATTCCTTCTGCTCCCATTCTCATGGTTGATGCGATAGATGATTTCATTGCTCTACGGAACGAGATCCTAGCTTCTAACTGTTTTGCAACACCTTCTGCTACCAATTGAGCATCAAGCTCTGGACGTTTAATCTCGAAAATGTTGATTTGAATTTCCTTTTTAGTCAATTTCTTCAACTCTTCTTTGATCTTGTCAACTTCTTGGCCAGCTTTACCGATTACAATTCCTGGACGTGCTGTGTGGATAGTAACAGTGATACGTTTTAGGGTACGCTCGATTACTACTTTAGAAACACCGCCCTTTGCAATACGTGCTGAAAGGTATTTTCTGATTTTTTCGTCCTCAACTAATTTATCAGCATAGTTGTTGCCACCGAACCAGTTAGAATCCCAACCTCTGATGATTCCTAACCTGTTACCTATTGGATGTGCTTTTTGTCCCATTTCTGTTAATTAGTTTGAGTTTCAACGTTTTTACTATCTACTACAAGAGTTACGTGGTTTGAACGTTTACGAATTCTATAACCACGACCTTGAGGTGCTGGTCTCAATCTCTTCAATTGACGACCACCGTCTACCATAATCGATTTAACGAATAATTGGCTTTCTTCAGGGCGAGAACCAGAGTTTTTTTGCTCCCAATTGTTGATGGCAGACAATAAAAGTTTTTCAACTCTTATAGCAGCTTCTTTATTGGTGTACTTCAAAATCTGTAATGCTTTCTCAACACGCTCACCTCTGATAAGATCCACAACTAAACGCATCTTACGCGGTGAAGTTGGGCAATTGTTTAATTTCGCTACTGCTTCCATCTTTTAATTATTTTTTCTTTTCAGAGTGGCCTCTAAAGGTTCTAGTTGGAGCGAACTCCCCTAGCTTGTGGCCAACCATGTTTTCTGTTACGTATACTGGTATAAATTTATTGCCGTTATGCACTGCAAATGTGTGACCAACGAAATCTGGTGAAATCATTGATCTACGTGACCAAGTTTTGATTACAGTCCTTTTGCCTGAATCATTCATAGAGTTTACTTTTCTCTCTACGTTATGGTCAATATAAGGTCCTTTTTTAATTGAACGAGCCATTATTTCTTCCTTTTCTCTATGATGAAACGATTTGAGTATTTCTTAAGTGAACGTGTTTTGTAGCCTTTAGCTAAAACGCCGTTTCTTGAACGTGGGTGACCACCAGATGATCTACCCTCACCACCACCCATTGGGTGATCTACAGGGTTCATCGCTACTGGACGAGTACGAGGACGACGACCAACCCAACGGCTGCGACCTGCTTTACCCAACACTTCGTTTGCATGATCAGAGTTAGAAACTGTACCAATAGTGGCAAGACAAGTAACTAAGATAGATCTTACTTCACCTGAAGGCAATTTGATAGTAGCATATTTACCGTCTCTTGCTGCTAATTGAGCATAAGATCCAGCGCTACGTGCTAACTGAGCACCTTTACCTGGGTGTAATTCTAAATTGTGGATGATAGAACCTAAAGGGATATTCGCTAATTTCAAAGTATTACCTACTTCTGGAGTAGCTTTATCACCCGAAAGCACTGTTTGTCCTACTTGCAATCCTTCCGGTGCAATGATATAACGCTTCTCGCCGTCAGCATAGTTTAATAATGCGATACGTGCAGTACGGTTAGGATCGTATTCAATTGTAGCTACAACTGCAGGGATATCAAACTTATCACGTTTAAAGTCAATTAAACGGTAAGATTTTTTATGACCACCGCCGATATAGCGCATTGTCATTTTACCTGTATTGTTACGTCCTCCCGATTTCTTAGAAGATACAACCAATGATTTTTCGGGCTTGGTTGCTGTAATCTCCGTAAAGCTTGCGCCTACCCTAAAACGGGTTCCCGGAGTGACTGGTTTAAATTTTCTTAAGCCCATAGTTATTAATTATTCAATTTTTATATTAAATATTCGCGTAATAATCTATTGTTTCGCCATCTTTCAATGTAACAATAGCTTTTTTGTATTTAGGGCTACGGCCAGTTACTAAACCTGCTTTAGTGTTTCTGGTTTTTGCCTTACCTTGAACTACCATTGTGTTTAGGGCTACGATGGTTACACCATACATTTGCTCAATGGCTTTCTTGATCTGCAATTTGTTAGCTCTGTGATCTACTTGAAAAGTAAAACGGTTAGCTTTTTCAGTCAATGCAGATGCTTTTTCGGTTAAAATTGGTCTTTGTAAGATTTCCATATTACTTGGCAAATGCCTCCTCCAATGTTTTAAGCGAGTTAGCAGTTAACAAAAGTTTACCAGCGTTCAACACATCATAAGTGTTTAAATCACCAGCAGTAATCACTTTAGTTTTCTGAATATTTCTGCTTGATAAATAAATATTGTTGTTTTGCTCTGGTAACACTAACAAAGTTTTTTCGTTAGCTAAGTTTAGTGCGTTTACCAAGTTCACATAGTTTTTAGTTTTGATGCTATCAAAGTTGAAATCTTCCAAAACAACAATGCTGTTATCTTGTGCTTTATATGCTAAAGCTGATTTACGAGCCAATGATTTTAGCTTTTTGTTCAATTTAAAACTATAGTCACGAGGTTGAGGACCAAAAACACGACCACCACCATTGAACAATGGAGATTTAATGCTTCCGGCACGCGCACCACCAGTACCTTTTTGTTTGTATAATTTACGGGTAGAACCAGCAATTTCGTTACGTTGCTTAGATTTGTGAGTACCTTGACGTTGGTTAGCCAAATACTGTTTTACATCTAAATAAATCGCGTGATCGTTTGGCGTTACACCAAATACCGACTCAGGAAGTTGCACCTTGGCACCTGTCTCTTTTCCTGAAATGTTTACTACTTTAACTTCCATCTTGCTTACTTATCTAAGATTACGTAAGAACCTTTAGCTCCTGGAATGGAACCACTAACTACCACTAGGTTTTGCTCAGCGTAAACTTTCAATACTTGTAAGTTTTGAACTTTCACTCTATCACCACCTGTTCTACCAGCCATACGCATTCCTTTGAATACACGTGAAGGCCATGAAGAAGCTCCTAATGAACCTGGTGCACGCATTCTGTTATGCTGACCGTGAGTTTGACCACCCACACCGGCAAAACCATGACGTTTTACAACACCTTGGAAACCTTTACCTTTTGAAGTTCCAACAACATCAACGTAGTCACCTTCTGCGAAGATATCTACAGTTACCGTGTCGCCTAAGTTTAAACCATCAAACTCAGTGAACTCAACAAGCTTACGTTTTGGGGTAGTGTTTGCTTTAGCGTAATGACCTTTTAAAGGTTGCGTTACGTTTTTTTCTTTTGCTTCATCAAATCCCAACTGGATAGATGAATAACCGTCTTTTTCTTCGGTTTTAACTTGTGTAACTACACAAGGTCCAGCTTCGATTACAGTACAAGGAATGTTTCTTCCTTCTGCATCGAAAATACTGGTCATTCCTACTTTTTTTCCAATAATTCCTGACATTTCTTTAATTAAGTTAACACCCATCGAAGCAGTAGGGCTTCGTTCAAGGTGGATATACAATCCCCGCAAAGGGACGGCAAAGATAGACAAGAATTATTAATTTTCAAATAGTTAGCTAAAAAAAATTTAGCTATTGATTAGCCGATATTTAAAGCCTGTAAAACAAATTGGCTTTAATTTGGCTTAAAAGAAGGTTTAAAAGCTAAAAAACTGACTTTTAAATATTTACGAGGCAAGTATATTTTTATGGAAAAGCAACAAATGCAACACTTAACTTCACTTATTCCAACTCTTCGTTCGATGTCACCAAGCTGAGCTTAGCTTTCTATTCGCAATAATAGCCCCATATTACAAAATGCTCCGCTTGAAACCCAAGGAAGCTCGTTGAAACTTTGTGTTAATGCGCAAAGCCTCCGCTCAAGCTTACCATAATAATAGTCAAAACAATTAGGCCTATCACTACATATAGATAATCCTTTTCAATAAAGAAACTGATTACAGCCATCATTACCCTGGCAATTGGGGTAAATATTAACATCAAAAGTCCGAATTGTACGATTGCTGCTCCCTTGAAAGTGATCACTTCCTCAAAAATAGTAGCAACGGTTTTAAGCGATACTTTATTCATATCGAATATTGCATAGTCTATTTTTTCGCTACTGTGATCAAAAAGATAAATAATACCACCTAGGATCACAATGCCCATAGAAATATAAACCCCAGCTCTAAGTAGGTTACCTACCAAGGACTGAATATCTTTATCTGTAATTTGTTTCGTTTCTTCCATCATCATTAAAATCCACCAGAAAGTCCTTTGTAAATCATTTGTATGGCCAAGATGGTTACGACCACGGCAAATACAATTTTCAATTTATCGGTTTTGGCTTTTACCAATACTTTTGCACCAACCGTTGCCCCTATCAATACACCAATACAAACAGGCATGGCAATTCCCGGATCTATTTGTCCACGATGCAAATAAACTACTGCACTTGCCGCAGCAGTAACACCCATCATAAAATTACTGGTAGTAGTAGACACTTTAAATGGCAAACGCATGATATTGTCCATCGCAATTACTTTTAAGGCTCCACTTCCAATTCCTAACAAGCCCGACAAAGTGCCTGCAAACAACATCATGAAAAAGCCACCTGCTACATTTTTCACGGCATAAGGTGTTTCTACTCCTTGATTGGGATAAGAACCATTCAGTTTGAAAAATTTAGCACCTTTACTAGTATAATCTAATGTAGTATGGTCTACCTTCTTTTTCAAAGTCATCATTGAAGAGAAGATAAGGATACAGCCAAAAATGACAGCAACGTAAGCTGCATTCAAATAAACTGCAATAACCGCTCCTAAAATAGCGCCAACGGTAGTGGCAATTTCAAGGAACATACCAATCCGCATATTGGTTAACCCTTCTTTTACATAAGCCGCAGCCGAACCTGTAGAAGTGGCAATTACTGAAATGATAGAAGCTCCAATAGCATAATGGATATCAACCCCTAAACCTAAAGTTAATAGAGGGATAATGATTACTCCTCCTCCAAGTCCTGTTAAAGAACCTAAAAAGCCTGCTAAAAAAGCCCCGAGAAGTACGATTAAGGTAAATATTAATACCGACATGGCGGCAAATATAAACCACTTCAACTGGCTTTATGCAATAAAAAAGCAATAAAAGAATATCTATAGGTCATATGGGCAAACACGGACAATCATCCCATAAGGTAAATCACGAGCAAGAAAAACAACAATATTTGCTACTTTAGAGCTCGCCCAAACCGGCTATCTGATATAAAAATCAATGAAGTTATCGTTCCAAAGAATTACCAACTCCACTACATTTATACCTGCAATAGATGGACTAAGATTTATAGCAATCTTAAGTGTGGTTTTATTCCACACCGTGAAGTATATTACTACTAAAGACAAACACTATTATCCGAATATCGATCTTCTTTCAATACAACATATTTTTGAAAAAGGCCGAATAGGTGTCCCCTTATTTTTTGTGATTAGTGGGTTAATTCTAGGTATACCTTTCAGCAAGTCAAATATTTTAAATGGACCTTCCATAAATTTGAAAAAATTCTTTTTGCGTCGTTTAACAAGATTGGAACCGCCATATATATTAAGCTTAACCATTTTATTTATTGGCAGCGTTTATTTTGCTAAAACTTTAAGCTTTAATGAAGCCATAGAAAGTTATCTTGCCTCCATTTTTTACATCCATTGGATAGTGATACCCCAATACCTACCATTAATCAACAATGTTACATGGAGTTTAGAAATTGAAGTTCAGTTTTACTTGATAATGCCACTACTTGCTACCATGACATATCGTCCAAAGTTAGCCCTTACTCGATTTATAGTTTATATTGGATTAGCGCTACTCTGCATGATTATTAATCATTTTTTCATACAGCATTATCGAGCATTATTTGGTTTTATACAGTTTTTTTTGGCTGGCATGGCTTTAGCTGATTTATATATTAGGAAACAATTTATTTTTCCCAAAACCAAGCTAGACAACTTAATAACAGGAGTTCTTTTTTGTTTAATTTGGTTTTATGATTTTAGACGTACAGGTTCTCCAGGTGAACTGTTTTTTTGGGAATGCTATTTAGTTGTTTGCTTTTTCTTGTTTTGCTATTATGTTTTATTACATAACACACTGCCTCTTCTGTCTCATAAAATAATTACCAATATTGGTGGAATGTGTTATTCCATTTATTTACTTCATTACCCTGTTATTAGTTTGCTTGGAAGAATTTTACTCAAATATCAATTTTCCAAAAATGGATATATAAACATTAGCATCTATACCATTATCTTCCTCTCCATTGTTATGATAATATCCTCGTTGTTTTTTCTTTTTGTTGAACGTCCGTGCATGAAAGACGATTGGTATAAGAACTTCTTTAATTTCAGACGAAAAACGTCTAAGTCATCAACTGCTTGATCATTTCTGAGCTAAGCTCTCTTCCAGCCAACAACCTGTTGCTGAAAAAAGATTTTGCGGCTTCGAAATGTGCTTTGTAGCCTTTCATATCTCCGTAGCCAATAATAGAAGCCCACTCATGTACCGCCGTATGAAATTCGAGGTCATCTTTTCTCATGTCCTTATTATAAAGCGCTGCTTGTATCGTTTCTTCCAAGAGCTCTTCGTTTTTAAACAAATACTCGGCAATACCCAAACGTAAACGGAAAGGTGGTGTTTGGCAAATCAAATTATCGTAAGGATTAACATCCATTGCATGCCAAGCACAAACCATGCTCAAAATGCTTAAATGTGAATTTGGCTTTCTTTGATGTGTTCTATCCGCTAGGCTAAAAGTCTCCATTACTTCAGCATTTAACAGCATTGGTTTCTCCAGATCACTAAATATAAAATCTTTAGCAGCGTAAATCTTTTCTCTAAAGGTCGTTTCGTTCTCCGCTATCATTAAAGCAAAAAGCTCACTTTCAGTTTTGGCATAGGCCCTCACTTGAGATTGTGCATAAGGATTTAAAATGGCCAATCCCGCATAAATGTGCGACTTATAGCTAAAGATGCGAAGGGTGGTCAATATTTTAATGTTATCAATTCCTCCGGCATACACAGGATTGTCCCAAGGATAAAAACCTGCATTTTTCCAAGCTGACCCCATACTTTCAAAACCCATATGCGTTACCGCTTGCGTATCAGCTACTATTTTATCATGCTGCTGATAGCTATCCATTTCGATAATGTTAGAACCAAGCGCTTCGTAAACCTTTAAAGCTTTTTGATAAACCTCTTCGGTAGCTCTGTGACAAATAACCACCAATGTTTGCCCCTCGGTACTAAAGCCGGGACCATGCAACGAGTGACTGGTTACAATATGTGTATCCGTAGGCAAGTACTTTTCAAAAGCAGCTATTTCGGGGTGCTTTACCGAAGTTTGTCCACCAACGATTGCACCATACTTGGTAGATTTTGCAAAACCTGAAACTACTTCATCAATTTTTTCGGCCTCCACGGCATAGATAATAAAATCTGATTTTCTGGAAACTTCGTGCCCATCTGCCAATATTGTTATTTTTTGGGACGAAAGTTCTTCTTGAAGTTCCTGCAGTCGATGAGGCATGTCCGTTCCGCAAACTTCATAACCAGCTTTAGCAAAAGCCAGTGCGTAGAGCTTGCCCATATCTCCCAGACCTATTATTCCTATATACATTTTGCAAATTTATTATCGCCTAAGCATAAAAAAATGACCCGAATCAATTGATTTCTTGATTAAACATCCTAACTTGAGCAAAATTAACGAGACACGCCAAGCGAATTGGCTATAATATTTATCTAAATATACTGTTTTAGTATAAACGATATTTACTAGATTATGAGACAAACCATACTTTCTATCACTAGCATTTTATCTTTTACGCTTTGTTTTGGCAATGCTTTTGCCCAAACCCAACCACCAACCACCACTCAAAAACCAGTTGTAAACACTGTTAAAACCGGGACTTGGGAACGCGATTCGGTAAAAAACACCGACCCTAGTTTAAATGGACAATACCAATTTATGCTATCACGTACCAGAACATCGGCAGATGGTTACAAAATGGTAGCAAAATATAGATTAGACCAACTTTGGAAAAATGTAAGCGATACGCTAAGGAAAGAGCGGGCTGAAATGAGAAGTCTGCAACAAAAACTTACCGACCAAGGAAAAACAGTTAACTATCTAAAAACCGAAATTTCGGGTAAAGACGCTTCTTTAAATGAAAGCAACGACAAACTAAATGAGATTAAACTTTTGGGTATCTCTTTTGATAAAGGTACTTACAGTATTATCGTGTGGAGTATTATTGGAGTTTTAGTAATTGCGTTAATCATTATCGTGGCTCGTTCAGGGAAAAGCATCAGCGAAGCCAAACATCGTTCACAGCTTTACAACGAGATTTCGGATGAGTACCAAGCTTATAAATCGAAAGCTGTAGAAAAGGAACGTAAATTAGCGAGGGAATTACAGGACGAAAGGAACAAGTTGGAAGAGTTGACAAACGGGAGACGCTAATCTTTCGACCCCTATTTATTTTCTGATTGCTTTTGTAATTCGGCCATAAGCACTTCTGCTACCTTGGTAGCCTTTTGCTTGATATATGCTCGTGGAGTATTGTCACCTACTTCATAGGTTAAAGCTTCAGCGTTTAACACTTTCCCCAACCAAGCTTTAGAAACATTACCGCCATTGCCTGATGGTTTGACAGTCGTTTTATTTTTTCCCTCAAAATCATGTAGTCCTTTTACCCATACATTGGTGAGTCCTGGACTGTTGGTATCAGGTCTATCTTCATTGGTATACAGCACGTCATTATAAGTAGAATGAAAATCCAGTGCAAAGTAAACTTTAGCTCCTTGCTTTTTCACCTTGCTTAACAAATAATCCTTAATCGCTCTGGTTTCGGGCTGTTTAAAGTCAATCCAATCCCTATTTAAATCTACACCACCAAAGCTATGCCTCCAATTACCTTCATCTACTCCATCTGGATTAATCATGGGAATAATCACCAATTCATAGTTTTTAATAAAGTTTTTGGCTAGTTCACTACTTCCTAATAAAGTTTCTACAAATTGAACCATGGCAAAGTAGCCAGAAATTTCAGGTGGGTGCTGACGACTAAGTACCACCACGATTTTCTTTCCGTCACTTTTTTTAGAGTTTAAGGCAATGATAGGTTTACCACCAATGCTATGACCAATGATATTTTTTTCGAGCGAGTATTCTTTGGCTATTTGATCCATCCACTGATAAGATTGTCCTGAAGAAATGATTTCCTGTGCCGCCACCAAAAGCGTATCTTTTGACAATATCAGCTTGAAAGATGCCTGATCTTTTTCCTTATTTAATTTAACCTCACTTAGGTTTTGCCAAGTCAAACCATCAGTACTTATTTTGGGCTGGTACCGATGTTTATTTTCGGGATAAACTAAATTGACATAAACATTTTTGCTTGCTTTTGTCCACACCTTAAATGCAAACCAAGGACTTTGATTGATCGGCTTGTTTTCTGGTTCAATGGTAATGTTAAAAGTACTGTCGTTTACCTTACTTAATTGGTTGAGCCTTGCCGAGGGAAAATCATTACTGAAACTTATTCCTTCTTTTTCAAAAGTAAAAACCTTTCTTTCCTGCAACTTGATTTTGACCAAGGACAAATCAGTTGTAGCACCTTGGTTGAGTACGTTTTTTTTAACGGCGCAACTCTGCAGCATTAATAAAAATGCAGCACTGATATAAAGGTGAGGGATAGTTTTCAATTTCATTTGCCTATAAACAATCCGTAATGACTTTGCATGTATTTGATAATAGCATCTGCAATTTTAGCACCTGATGCCTTACGTTCTGTTGCATTATTTCTCAAATTAGGTCCATGAGTTTCCAATTGAATGGCCGAAACTCCTCCGCTGGCTTTTGAGCCATAAGTTAACGTACAATAGCCACCATTGAAATAGTCGTCGTTATTAGGTTTGGGGTCCTGCTTGCTAGGCACCGCTCTAATTCCTTCGTTTTCCAATAAGGTTCCAAAAGCATAATCGCCCCTAATTAACTGAGAAAAAGGATAAGCTGAAATGGTAGAAAGATGATAAATACTTGAAGTGGTGGCCAAGCTGTTCAAAGCGGCATCTGTACCATTCAAATTAGTTTTTGATACGATGTAACCTACTTCAATACGAGGAATGGTGTGACCATGACCATGCATATCTAAAAATAACCCTTTGCCTACATTTTTTTGAACCATATCCTGCGCTCCCTTTAAAAATGCATGGTATTCACGCCAAAGTTGGTTAGCTGCCTCTGTTTTATGATAAGCTTCTTCTAGTGCTCTGTTGGGCTCCATTCTAGATCTGGCTACATCATTCACAATCATGTGCGGACGTAAACCTGTTCTGCTATACAGCGCATTGGCTATCTCAGTAGTTAAAGCAGTTACATACAAATCCCTCACAATTACCGCATCAGGGTTATCTCTTTGCGGCCAACCATCAGGAATAATGGTTCCATCATGTGGAGAAGCCAAAATAATTGGCGATTGTAAATCTCCAACAATAAACTTTACGTAGTTGTTACTCCCATACACCGTAGTATTAGGCTTATAGTCAACGGTGGTTGGTGGCTGTTGATCTTCTTCTTTGTTGTTACTGTTACTACTCTTTTTACAAGATAAGATGAACAGACAGGTACTGAAATATATTACTAGGCTAATTTTTTTCATTGTTTTAAGCTTTTGATTTAAATAAGTGATTTCTTGCCCCACTCCGTTAAAATTTCCCCCACAATATTCCCCACTCCATAGGCAGGATCTTCTTTAACATTTCTACCCCATTTAAATTCTTTCGGCACTTTATTGTCGTGCCTATAACCTCTGATATGTGTAAATTCATGTGCGATGTGACGGGCTAGTCGTCGTGCCAACTCTCCTTTTTCCTGTAGCCAGTAATCGTAGGTAGTGAACTGATAGCTGCAGGCATAAGAAGCGCCCATAGTTCCTTTTTTATCGCCATTATTTCTAATATTGATGAGGAGCTTTACTTCCTTTTCCTGTAATAGGTTTTGATAAACCGCCCCTCCACTAATACGGCCTATTTTTTCATCGTAAACGGTTAAGAAGCAGGCTTTTTTTGATTTACTATAGGCAGAATCGTTATAGCTTTGTTTAAATAGCGCTTCTTTAAATTCCTTTGATCGAAAAACTTTTGCCAGCAGTTCCTGAGCTTTTTTTACAGTATCGGCAAATCCATTAGGCACTTTAGCTCCCTCTTCTACGGTATAGGAAATCAAAAGATTGAATTCGGCAACATTGGTTTGCTTTTTTGAGTTACCTGATAAGGGCTTAGCAAAAATATTAATGGCCAATAATGCCAAGATGATTAATAATAACAGTCCTATTTTTTTCATTTTCCTCGTGTTAAGATTGATCTTTTATAGATTTTCAGAGGCGGTATGAAACGGAGATTAGACAATGAAATAACGAGGAGGAGCATTTCACTCTCCCCGTTAAAAACATATTTGACTACTGTAAAGGATTTTGTTTCATGTAGGGATTGGCCTGCAATTCGCGTCGTGGAATTAAAAACTGCCAACGTACATTGTCTGCATTTATAGGTGTAGTAACTGCCACATTAGCCAATGTTGTGGTTGAGCCAGTTCCGCTTCTATCCAAAGACAATTTTAATCTCTTAAGATCTAGGAATCGGAAGCCTTCGCCCCATAGTTCTATCCTTCTCTGCATCATGATTAAGCCATTTTGATCATTTGCAATATCTGAGATATTATCTGGACGTGTATAGTTCGGGTCTCTATTTTTCGCCAAAACATCGATAATATCTGCAGCTTCATTAAGCAACCCAAGTTTTGCCTTTGCTTCGGCAGCAATCAGATACATTTCTGCTACACGCATATAAGGAATATCGCCAGCACTAACCGCAGGGTCAGAAACCACGAATTTTTTCTGCATATAAACTGCTCTGGTTTGTGAAGCTGCGGGTTGTCCCGTAGAAGCATCTATCACTCCTGGAAAATTAATATAATCGTTAACATTATCGCAGAATAATTTCTTCCTGATATCAGTATTGGTTAAAGAATTGTAAAGAGAAATACTGATCTTTTTAGGGTTTGACCTAGTATGTGAGGAGTTAAAGTTAGAAGACATATAGGCAAAGAAAGAACCATAAGAAGGTAGCTGTTCTGGTAACTGATGTGCTCCCCACATCCACTCAGAGTTTTTCATGTCGCTAAATCCATCCGAATATGCCGAGCTCGACATTAACGAATAGCCTTTTAACGCCTCTTGTGCATAATAAGCGGCATCAGTCCAGTTTTGTTGGGTTAAAGCTACGCGGGCTTTGATTCCCTGAGCCACACTTTTATCAATATGTGTCCTATATAATCCTCTCGGTGGTGCACCATCCAATAAAGTGATTGCTTGATCCAAATCTTTGTTAACTTGGATGTATACTTCCTCTACGGTATTCCTAGGCTGCGGATCTAAAGAGTATTTAGTCACTACTGGCACTCCCAACTGTACTCTAGCAGAGGTGGTGTTTGCGGAAGTCACATCCGACAGTGTTGTTTTATCATATCTCATCCCAAAAAGCTGTACGAGCATGAAATGTGACCAAGCTCTTAAAGCCAAACATTCACCTTTAATCACATTTTTTTGTGCTTCTGTCGCATCTGGAACCCTATCAATACCTTCTAAAAGGATATTAGCATTGGCAATGATGCGGTAATAAAGCCTATAAGAAAAATAAGGCAAATCATTCAATTCCGAACGATGATCTGTCCATCGGTAGGCACCTCTAAAATATACAGTACCGGTAGCCGTGTGTACAATGTCCTCGCCCATGAAATCCATCACAATCATTATAGCAGGATGACCATCTTGCTCCTGATCTGAATATTGCATGTAAGTGGCGCGGTAAATCCCATTAAGTGCAACCTTTACGTTGTTGATGTTATCGAAGATTTTAGCCGCATCTATCTGATCAGACGGCGTAGTATCTAAATAGCTCTTTTTGCATGAACCTAAAGTAAGCAAAAGAATAAAGACTGTTAAAAATGATAAATATCTTTTCATTATTGATAAATTCTATAATGTTATGTTAAGACCAAAACTTACGATACGAGAAGGTGCATAGGTATACTCGGCATCCCCAGTATAAGTTTGCGTTGGATCCATCCCTTTCCTCGCAGAGGTAATAAATAAATTTTCGCCATTTACGTAAGCTTTAACATTGGTAAGCTTTAACCTGCTCAATAACTTTTTAGGGAAATTGTAGGTTACCGAAACGGTTCTTAAATTCAGGTAGTCTGATTTCGTTAACCAACGATCTGTATCTGAAATAGTGGTTGAAGTACTTAAAGCGGGGATGTCGGTGACGTCGCCTACTTTTTGCCAACGTTTTAACATGTCAACATGTAGTGCTCTACCATTGGTAGTGGTTCCACCCCTAAACATTAAAGAGCGGTAATCATTATCAAAGGTGTACCCGCCTACTTGATAAATCATCAATGCTTGTAATGACCAATTTTTATAGGTAAAGGTATTGTTGATACTACCAAAGAAATCAGGAATAGCGCTACCTGCGTAATAGTAAGCAGCATTGGTAATAGAAGTAGTATATGTTTTACCGTTATAAGTTACTGCCGACACTTTGTCATCAACAGGCACATATAAATTGCTACCCGTTTGCGGATCTACAGCTACCCAGTCTCTTAACCAAAATTCATATAGTGATTTTCCCGTTTGATATTTTTTGGTACCACTAACCCTTCCTTCGTAAGATAATGGTAGCGAAAGGATTTTGTTCCTAAAGGTGCTCCAGTTCACATCAACATTCCATCTAAAGCTTTTGGTTTTAATTGGTACACCGTTCAGTTGTACTTCTATCCCTTCGTTACGCATGCTTCCAAAATTATCATTGTAGGTAAGCAAACCAGAAGTTAGCGGTAAGGTTACTGCAAACAACAAGTTACTGGATTGACGGCGGAAAGCTTCTACGGTACCCCCTAATCTGTTTTTAAGTACCGAAAACTCTACTGCGACGTCGGCATTTTGATTGGCTTCCCAAAGCAAGTCTGGATTTCCCGCCTGAGTAAGTAATGCCCCTGGCTCAGTTCCATTATTATAGCCCAAATCATATAGGCGTTGGTAGGTGAAATAGTTACCAGTACGGTCATTACCCACCTCACCATAGGAAGCTCTAATTTTAAGCGTATTTATCCATTTCACCTTGAAGAAAGGCTCCCTATCAATGTTATAAGCGCCACTTACTGACCAAAAATTACCCCATCTACTTTGAGAAGAAAATCTTGAGGTTCCATCCCTTCTGAATGATGCTGAGAATAGGTAACGTCCTTTGTAACTATAGTCTATTTTGGAAAGATAGCCTTCGGTTTTATAATCTCTATCATAAGAACTCAAAGCGGTAGTAGTAGTCATGTTGTCCAACACTGGCAATCCCGCAACACCTTCGCTACGTCGAGAACCTGAAAGGTAATCGTAATAGTTCAAGTAGTTTTCGTGCCCCACCAACACACTAATTTTATGTTTATCAATGGTTTTGTTCCAAGTTAAAAGCTGATTAAAGTTTAAATAGGTGGTTAAGGTATTGGTTCTGGTGGTTCTTCCTACACCCACTGCATCGCCCATTACACTGTTATCGTACACGTTGCTGCGATAATTTCCAAGGTTAAAGCTAAAGGAGGAAGTAAACTTGAAATCCTTCCAAAAATTAGCCTCCACATTGGTTACCCCATTTAATGAATTTCTTCTTACCTGGTTTACATTATATAATGTTTCGTAAACCACATTTCTTCCAGTGAAAAGAGGTCTGTAATCTCCCGGATCGTAAATTTTATTTCCATTTCCATCCAAAATATAAGCGCCTGTAACGGCATCATGTTTGAAAACCGGGTAAATTGGGGCCAGAATAAGATCAGTATAAAATGGATTTTCGTTAATTCCGCTACTTTCGTTCGCTTGATCTGATTTAGTGTAAGTTCCAAACAAGTTCAAGCCAAACTTCAACCAGCTCATTGGATTAGAATTAACCCTTAACCTACCAGAAAAGCGTTTAAAATCCGAGCCAATTACGTAACCGTTTTCATCTAAATAATTTAAAGACACGTAATGATCTGTTTTACCAGCACCGCCACTTAAAGAAAGTGACAAATCGGTTCTCATTCCTACCCTCTCTAATTCATTTCTAAATCGAACATCGTCTGGATAAAGTAACCTGGCTTTAGGGTTAATTAAACCATTTTGCAATACAATCTCATCATCTGCCACATTGAAAGGATTCCATCCTACGTAGCCTTTCAAATCATTAGTAGCGGCGGCAGCGCTTCCAGAAGTTCCGTTTTTTAGTGCTTCCCAAACCACAGGGAAATATTGATAGGCGTCTAAAGTCTCATAATTAGGAAGTCCTCTTTCCGAGAATGCATGGGTAAGTTTCGCTGTAATGTTACTTTTTCCATTGTTAATTCCTCTTTTGGTAGTAATTAACACCACACCGTTGGCTGCTCTAGAGCCATACAAGGCAGTGGCCGATGCATCTTTTAGGATAGAAATATTATCAATATCTTCAGGATTGATATTACTAATGACACCTTCATATGGTGCACCGTCTAAAATATAAAGAGGTGCGTTGTCTCCTGTTACCGAGCCAAAACCTCTAATACGAATATCTGGTCCTTCTCCCGGCTGACCATTCCCTGCAGTAGTTTGTACCCCTGGCGAAGCTCCCACAATGGCAGCATTAAGGTTACTGATTGGTCTTTGTTCAATATCTTTTGCCGAAATTTTAGTTACCGAGTTAGTCAGCTCATTCCTGGTAGTTGTACCAAAAGCGATAACCACTTCGTCTAATTGTTTACTGTCTTTGGTTAAAGCAACTTCATATTTATTAAGCGCCGTTAAGGTAATCTCCTTGGTTACATAACCAATGTAGGTTAATACTAAAACCTTATCATTGGCTTTCACATTGATTGAAAAATTTCCGTCACCATTGGTCATCGTCCCTACTGTAGAGCCTTTAACCCTTATAGAAACGCCTAACAAGGGCGTTCCATCCTCGGCATCGGTAATGTTACCGGTTATGGTACGATCCTGCTGCACAACTCCCGACACTGTTGCTGTTTCGTGGCCCGGCATGGATGGTTTCAAAGAGATGATTTTCTCGTCAATGGTATAACTTAACGACATCCCTTTCAATACCGAGCTCAACACCACATCAATAGGGGTATTGGAAAAATTTGCAGAAACTTTCTTGTCGTCAGACACTTCTTTACTATTGTAAATAAAGTAGTAGCCTGTTTGCGACCTTAGCTCCTTAAATACTTCTTTTAAGGTGATGTTTTGTTTTTTAATACTCACGTTTTGCCCTAGGGTTTTGGCACTTACATGTAAGCTAAAAACAAACACAATTACGGCAATGATTCTCATAACCAGTAAGGCTTTTTTAAATAGTTGGTTTTGTTTGGTCGAAAAATCGCTGCTAAAAATAGCGCACGACAATCTACAATGTATTTTTTCTTTCATACATTTGTATATAAGGGATTTGAATAAATAGTGTTCGTTCTAGTTTATTATTTGTTTGGCCCACTGCTTTTCTCGGTTGCCGCCGGGAAAAGCTCTTTTGCCTTGGTTATTTCTACTTTGTCATTTTCTTTTGGCAAGTAATTACATTGTCCTCTACTCCAAAAACTACATCGCCAGTTAATTCAAGTGCTTTTAATACCTTTGAAACATTCGCATTTCTTGGAATTACCCCAGTAAAGGAAATGTCTGGTTTGTCGCCCTCGTATTTAACCTTTACATTATACCAGCGCATTAGTTCTTTCATGATTTCATCGATGTTGGTGTTGTTAAATACAAACAAATCATTTTTCCAGGCCATTACTTCTTCGATATTGGCCAAACGCTGCTTGGTATCCTCACTTCTTTCGGTGTATAAAATTTGCTTTCCTGGTGCTAGCAGTTCAGCGTGGCCACTCTTACTAAATTGTACAGAACCTTCCAATAAGGTCAGCTCCGAACGATATTCGTCTGGATAGGCCATCACGTTAAAGTGAGTACCCAATACTTTGATCTCGGCACTGCCGTTCAACACATAAAATGGTCTTTTTTGATCTTTCTCAATTTCAAAATAAGCTTCGCCCTTAATTTCTACCTTGCGAGCATCCTTATCAAAAGCTACCGGAAATTTAATCGATGATGAAGCATTAAGCCATACCTTACTACCGTCAGACAACACCACACTAAACTTCCCTCCTGCCGGAGTTGCCAAAGTGTTGATTTTTTGAGTCTCCTCTTCGCTACTGCCTTTTACCAAATAAACGATTTGTCCTTTGGCATCTTTCTCAATAGAAATATCGCCTTGTGTAGCTAATTTCCCACCAGCGCTATTATCCAAGGTAATGGTTGAACCATCTGCCAGGGTTAAAATCGCTTTATTGCCTCCAGGTAAAATATCGTTATGATAGGCTAAAGGGGCTTTTTTATCTCCGTCCTTCTGGCTAACGTAGTAAAGTGTAAAGCTTCCAAGCACGAATAGCGCAGCGGCCGCAGCATATTTCCAAAAAGGAGATCGCCTACGACCATCCGACTTTTTTGGGCCAGTGATGTTGGCGTACATGCTATCCCAATCTATTTCATGTACCAAAGCATCAGATTGAACTTTTTTATTATGTTCATCCATAAAGGCCAGTACTTGCTCCTTCGTTTCTGGATTATTGATGTAAGCAAACAGCTCTACATACTCTTCCTCTGTAATGCTTTTATCCACATACTTTTGGAAAAGTTCGTTTAATCTGTTATTTGCTCCTTGTGTCATCTGATGCGCTTGATTGTTCATGTTTACAATTATTGTCGTTAATTTATTTCACAACCAATAATTTCTGCTTTTCTGCATTAGGTTTGCCTTTATTGATCCACAAAATGTAAGTACCTGCCGGGATATTAGCCAGGTCGAACTTCACACTTCCTTGTGTCCCCGTTTGAGCGTAATTATTGGTTAATAAGGTTTTTCCTGTCAAAGATATTAGATTTAAAGAAGTGATCTCATTTGATGAAGATGGATCTACCCAAATATATGCTTTGGCAGGATTAGGATATACGGTGTTTTTTTCTTGGTTTAATTCGAAGGTTACGGCTCCAACTCCTAAAATTGTAGGCGTACCATTGTAATCGTATTGTGTTAGGCGGTAATAGTTAGTACCTGCTAAAGGCACAAAATCAGTTACCGAATAGCTTAGTGCAGTAGCACTATTTCCAGCACCAGCAACTTCTTTAAAAAAAGTAAGATTGCTTGCTGAGGTTCCTCTTTCAATCACAAATTTTTGGTTGTTTTGCTCACTAGCTGTTTTCCAAGTCAGCAAAGAGGTTGAACCATTTTTTACCACATTGTAAGAAAGTAAGCTAACAGGTAGTGGATTTTCGCCATCAAACTCATATGCCCCCAAATCTACAGTGACATTGTAAATACGATCATTACCTGCTAAGTCTTTGGTTATTCCTGATGGAATTAAGCTATTATCACCTAAGTCTAAGGCAGCACTACCTGCCAAAGGTTTTAAGAAGCCAACACTAGCAACATCTGTGCTTGCAAATAGAATAGCTGGAGATGCATTAACGATGTTATTGATACCGCCCTTATCATTTGCCACCGTGGTTTGAACCAAACTATTTTTAACCGTTAGTACAGCCCCTGCATTGGTTGCCGCAATATAAAAATCACCTTCATTTTGATTGAAAACAGAATTTTGTATGGTAATTTTTTGCGACGTTGCAGAGGTAAAAAAAGATACTGCGCCACCGTTATTGGTGTTAGCGGCATTGCTATTTATATTATTATAGAATGTACAATTAGTAACCACTCCGTCGGTATAGGTTGAATTATAGATTACTCCACCGTAGGCATTTCCATTTGATGTATTATTGGCAAATATGCAATTAGTAATGGCGGGATCTACAGTTGATGAAGCCGATCCTCCAAAAGCAAAAACTGAACCATTAGATGAAGCGTAGTTACCAATAAATTTGCAGTTTAAGAAAACTGAGCCAGTAGCATCGTAATTGTAAATTACACCCGCTGCTCCACTATTTGCACGATTATCAATAAAAGTACAATTGGTACTTGTAATGGAAGAAGTGGTATAGCCGTTTAAATAGATTACACCGCCCCCTTTTGCTGAAATATTCTCTTGAAAAAGTACGTTATTAAATACAGGTTTTGAGTAAGCATGCAATTGAATGGCCCCTCCAGACGACGCATCTGTAGTATTACCTATAAACTTTGAATTACTGATGGTAGGGCTACATTGGTTGGTAGTTGTTGAGGTTCCCCTACAAAATAATGCTCCGCCCATTCCGTTAGTAGACTTGTTATTTTGAAACGTCACGTTATCCAAAATTGGTGAACTAGTGTACATATAAATTGCTCCACCAGTACCTTTCGACGAATTATCTTTGATGAGTAGATTTGCAAAAGTTGCCGAATTAGTACCACGCATATTGATTGCTCCGCCATGGCATCTGGCGGCCAGAATGGCAGAAGTTCCACCTGCTAACACTACATTTGTGCTATCGCCATCTGCATTACCACCTGAAATAGTAAAACCATCCAGTCTGGTATTGGAAGAAGTTGCATAAGCTGTAACAACATGGAATGCATTATCTGCCGTGGTAGCCCCACCTAAATCTCCGCTTAAAATAGTTTCATTCAAAGCAAAATTTCTTTGCGATAAAATGTTTTCAGTCCCAATAAAACCACCATAAATGGCTACACCGGCTTTCATTGCAAAACTTTTATCTCTTTCCGGATCAGCTGTACCAGAATTGCTTGCTAAGGCCACAGTAGGTTTATATGTGCCTGCTGCTACCCATACCTGATCACCAGAAGCGGATGCATTGATCATACTTTGCAAATCGCCGGAAGCGCTGCCCCAGCTTGTACCATTGCCAGTACCACCAGCGGTAACATAGCGGATGGTTTGAGCATAAAGAGAATGACAACTGAGCGCAATTAGAAGGAGTAAGTAAAATTTCTTCATAAATTGTTGGTTAGGTTTGTTGTTTGTCCTATATAGACTGCCAACTTTTAACGATGGACCGTTAAAAACCAACTTTTTGAAAAAAAATTATTGAACACTGTCTTTTTACAACAAAACAGGTCAAAAGAACAAAGAGATTTTAGAAAATTAGCTTCCAAAGCAATAGCAACGACACTACAATATGATGCTTTGAAATATGGTATTTGAGATGCTTAAGTACTTCAACAATCACATTTTTAACGCGACTTTTAGACAGTCCAACCGCTTGGGCAATCTCTTCATGGCTCATGTGCTGGTTGCGGCTCATGTTAAAAATTTCCTGTTTTTGTAGCGAAAGGGTCTGTAAAACTTTATTGATTAAAAAAACGCTCTCCTTAAGATTGATCTGATCTTCGATATTATTTAAACTAACTGAAGTATTTATCCAGGCGTTGGTAATGGTCTTTTCCGTTCTACTTACTTTATTGAGATAATCATAGGTCTTGTTACGAGCAATGGTGTAGATATAGTTACGTGGATGCTCAATGGAAAGTAACTTCTCTCGATTTTGCCAAATGACCAAAAAAGTCTCCTGCACTATTTCCTCTGCATCAGCCTTGCTGTGGACAAAGGAATCTACAAAAGCCAAAATTTTGCCCCGGTAAAGGCTGAACATCTTGTTAAATGCCAAAGAATTTCCATCATAGATTTCCTTTAACAATAGCTTCTCTGCTGTTAAATCGTACAAGGCCATTAAAATAAAATATGAACCGATATCCTCAGGAAAGTCTATCAGCTAGTTTGTTGGTTTAGGTTATTATAAAATTAGCAATCCTTATTCAGTATCCAAAACATTTTTGTTTTAACAGTATAACTTTTTTAATAAAAACGCAAAAAAGCAGACAGATTTTTCTGACTACTCAAGTTGCTTTTACAAAAAAAGGAGAACCTCGCAAAATGAGGTTCTCCTTGGAGCTCTTATTTAGATAGATTAACTTTTAAACCTAATTCTACACCGCCATAAGTATATTTTTTTAGGTTATTATTTATTGGCAACGAATATGAGGCCTGCATTTGGTATTTTTTCAATATGTTAAAGCCTAATCCAAAGGACAAGCTGTTACTACTATGATAAAAAGCCAAAAGATTAAATTTATCTTCGGCAAATTGAGCGTTCACCCCAACATCAATCACATTATCATAACCATCAAGACCACGATACAACACTTTAGGCGTTAATTTGATTGGGCCATCTAGCACCTGATAAGCTGCCGATACATAAAATGTACTATAGTTATAGCCATCGTTCACATTTTCTGAATAGATGAGGCTACGCAAATTCGGCGCTACAGCACTCAGGCTTAACTTGCCATCTTCATAGCCCACCCCTAGATCTCCATCAAAAATATAACCCTGTTCATTAAATTGTTGAGGGATTAAGTCAGTTCCATCTCCAATAATATCACTCATATTTACTTTAAGTGATGATACTCCAGCAGACAATCCAAATCTTAAATTTCCAGTTTCTGATGTCTTTACATTATAAGCATAAGAAGCCGAAAATCTGTTGACATTTAAAAGGCCGTCCTTATCGGTCACTACTGATAAGCCGAAACCGTTTTTACCTAAACCGTAATCAACAGTTATGGTATTAGCCACACTTTGTCCATTACTCCCAGTTAAGTTGTTTTTGTAAGAAAGTCCCACATTTAAACCCTCTTTTTTTCCTGCCGCCGCTGGATTGTACAAATACTCATTCAGATAGTACATGGACATTGGCGGACTTACCTGTGCCTTCAACTCGAAAGAGGCAAAAAATAAGATGGCAGCAATAATGATATGTGTAGTTTGTTTAGTTTTCATTGTTGTTTGGTTAAGCAAATTCCTTAATTCTAGAGCAGCTGATCGTATTATCTTCCTTTCAAAATGGTTAACGTTCCTTTAATTGGTTTTAAACCCGCACCGATATTGATCTCGTAATAATAGGTTCCCGTGCTTAAAGGACTGCCATTATAACTTCCATCCCAGTCATTTTGATAATTTGCCTTTTTAAATACCGTTTTGCCAGTTTTATCATACACAGTTACCTCGTTCTTAGGATACATCAAACTCAAATCTGTAACGATCCATAAATCGTTCTTTCCATCGCCGTTAGGTGTAAGAAGGTTATTTGCGATGACCGAGCCGCTATACAATTTAAGGGTAACCGTGGTTTGTGGGCTAGGGTTACTTGTACCCAAGCTATTGCTAGCCACTACATGGAAAGTATGTTTTCCTGGAGCTAGCTCATCGGTAAAAGTGTAAACCCACTCTCCTTTATCATTGGACATCGCCTTTACCGGATATTCCTTATTATCCACATAAATGGTAATTACGCTCAGTGGCTCTGCCAATCCACTCAATTTTGGTCTGAAACTAGTTAATACACCATTGGCTACTTTGGCAACAATAGGCGCTTGTGGATCTTCCATCAGGTTGTTCAAAGAAATGATCACCCTCATTATCTGGTCATCACCTACATTGTTAAATACCTTAATGGTTAGGTTGAAGCTTTTTATCTTTTCATAATCTACCTCGGTGCTTTTATTAACGGTAATATCTCCGGTGGTGGCATTAATTGCGAATGCTTCATTAACGTTACCGCTCATAATGGTCCAATTAGAAAGTACACCTGGCAAACTCGATACAGGTTTTGCCACGAAAGTTCCATTTGGAGAATTCTCATCTATAGAAACTTGCAACGGTGGAACCGGAGCCGCTCCAGCAAACTCATAAGCACCCAAATCCAAAATGAGATTGTTAATTCTCGAATTTCCCGCCAAATCTGTAGTAACACCAGTAGGCAAAAGATTATTTTGTCCAGCGTCTATGGCGGGGCTAAAATCTTGCAAGTGCAAGAATTCGGCATTATTAGGGTCTTCACTTTCAAAAACCGGGTCTTGCCCTACAATATTATCATCTACACCATTAGTGCCATATACATCAGTCATCGAAGACTTCACCGTTAAGTTTGCTGCGGCTGCAGTATAAAAATCAACCGTGGTAGCATCAGTAGCTTGATTTTTATAAAAAATGCTATTGTACACCGTAGCCTGTCCAGCAGCGGTTACATAAATTGCCCCACCTTTAAAGGCAGTGGCTTTATTTGCATAAAAAGTAGTATTATGGATTACTGGGGCTGCATTGTTAGAAACATAAATGGCTCCACCACCAAGTGAACTACTTGCTGCCTGGTTATTATAGAACAAGTTGTTGATCAATACAGGACTCGCTAAATTACCCGCTACTCCGAACAGATAAATGGCTCCACCACTGGTTGCTGCCTTATTGCCTACAAATTTATTGTTGTTCATTTGCGGACTGTTAGCATTTAAATAAAGTGCACCTGCGGTAGTGGTAGCTTCGTTATTCAAAAATGTCAAACCAGTTAATACAGAAGGGAGCGTACTTGTTCCCAAATATATTGCTCCTGAAGAGCTCGCTTTATTTCCAGTAAAAGTACTTTCCGTTAAATTAAGAGTACCTGCTGTAAAATAAACCGCACCTCCTGAACCTACTGCACTATTATTGCTAAAAGTAGATTTGCTAATGGTAATGGTAGTCGCTAAACCGTTGTTAATTGCGCCTCCGTTAGTGGTAGCGGTATTATTCAAAAAGCGGCATTCGTTCAACGTAACACTTGATGAAGCCGAGAACATATGGATGGCACCCCCTGTAGTGCTTGACTTATTCCCATCGAAGACACATTTCTCAAAAACAGGGGCTGCTGCCGTAGAAGTCACCACAGCGCCGCCTGCAGTTGACTCGTTCCCAATAAATTCAACCTCTGTAAAGATAGGCTTAGAGGGGGTTGCCACTGCACTGAAGATAAAAATTGCTCCACCATTTGTGCTCAAAGTTTTGTTATTGATAAACTTCACCTTGGTATAAGTTGGCGAACCGTAAAAGATGTATATCGCACCAGCACTTTGATCGGTTGACCCGTTTATGTTATCTCTGATAATTAAATTTTCGTAAGCTGCGCTACTGTAGTAGTTAATGATACCGGGAGAACGACTTGGCGGAATTACATTTCCATTTACCGTAATCCCCCCTGTAGTTCCTGTTCCACTGGTATAGCCTTTACTTACCGTGAAACCATCCAACTTGGCAGTTCCCAAGTCGCCCGAAGCGATTACTACGTGGTACGCATTGTCGGTATCAATGGTTTCATCGCCAAGGTTACCACTCAAAATAGTCACATTGGTATTGAAATTTCTTTGTAGCCTCGAAGTTTCTGTACCTGCAAAACCACCATAGATGGAAATATCTTTCTTTAAAACAAAGGCGTTATACCTGTCATTCGGCGTAACTGTTGCTACTGCATCAGCTTTACGATTTGGTTTATAGGTACCCGCTGCTACCCAAATCTCGTTTCCCGCTGCCGAAGCATTGATCACCGCCTGCAAATCTCCCGACGCTGCTGTCCAACTAGAACCATCGCCAGTACCTCCTGGTTTTACATATCTAATCGTTTGTGCTGCCGCATCTGCCCCCACTAATAGCGAGAAGAAAATAAGCAATAAGTAAAGTTTTCTCATATGAACTGCTAGTTTGTTAGTTGTTAGGTTGGTTCTAAAAAAATTGCCCGCTCTATTTTCCGACGAGTTTTTTCTTTCAAACTATATGATAGACTGTTACAAAATACAACAGGACCATTTTTATATGATTTTTTTTCAGAAGATATAAAATCGACAATTAGCGCACTATTTTCGGTACCTTTTGACGCGGCGAAAGTCTATGATAAAAGCGATATGCTTTGATGACCTACTATACTAAAATTTACATCAAATGAGATTTTTTAAACTAAGCTTATTTCTATTATTGATTTCGAGCTTTGCTTATGCACAAAAATGGGAAGTTGGCAAAACCTACACCGACCAGGAAAAATGGACAGCGTTTACCGTCGGCAATTTACCCCTAATTATCAGCGTGCCCCATGGCGGCACCATTGACCTAGCAAATGAAGCCACTCGTGATTGCAAAGGCGCGGTGACAGTTACCGATTCGAAAACGATTGAATTGGTAAAGGAAATTGAAAAAGTGTTTTTAGAGAAATACAATGCAAGACCTTTCATTATTCTTTCTAACCTTTCGAGAAAACATTTAGACCAAAACAGAGATATCGACGAAGCGACTTGCGGCAACAAAGCCTTAGAAAAAACTTGGCACCAATTTCACGACTATATCGATACGGCTATTTCAATGGCTACACAAAAATTCGGCAAGGCCATTTATATCGATTTACATGGTCATGGCCACACGAAACAGCGATTAGAAGTTGGATACAATTTAACCGCTAATGAGCTAAGAAAAACAGATGCGGAGAAGAACCAATTGGCTGAAAAATCTTCGATGGTTAACTTGCTTGCTACCGATAAAAACCTGGACCTTGCACAATTGTTGACTGGAGAGAATGCATTTGGAACGTTAATCACTTCCTCAGGATTTGATGCGGTGCCCTCCAAACAAGATGTTGCTCCTTTAGAAGAGGATAAATATTTTAATGGTGGCTACAACACCAAAAGATACACTTCTACTAAATATCCCAAGGTATTTGGCTGGCAGATAGAAAGCAATTTTAAAGGGGTACGTGATGCCGCTGGCCGACCAGCTTTTGCGAAAGCATTTGCAGATGTAATGGCCAAATACTTAAAAACATATTTAAAAACCACCCTTTAGTTTCTAGGAGCGTTAACTTTTAACTTAAATAAAAAATCCCCGATTGAAAATTCAATCGGGGATTTTTTATAGTGGTATTAAAATCATTAAACTTTGATTTCTACTTCAACACCGCTAGGCAATTCAAGCTTCATTAAAGCATCAACTGTTTTTGAGTTTGAGCTATAAATATCTAAAAGACGTTTATAAGCACACAATTGAAACTGCTCACGAGCTTTTTTGTTTACGTGTGGTGAACGCAATACAGTGAAAACTTTTTTCTCTGTTGGCAACGGAATAGGTCCGCTAACTACTGCGCCTGTAGGCTTTACAGTTTTTACGATTTTCTCAGCAGATTTGTCTACCAAGTTGTAATCGTAAGATTTTAATTTGATTCTGATTCTTTGGCTCATTTTACTTTTTTAATTAAACCGATAGTTAGAGCTATTAATAACTAGCGGTGGGTTTATTTTTTGTAGCAAGTATTTAGTATCGAGTATCAAGATGGGTTAACATTCTTGATACCTGATACTTTTATCTTGATACTGAATTAGTCTTCAGCTTTAATTTTACCTTTAGCTTTAGCTACAACTTCGTCTTGTACGTTACGAGGCGCTGCTTCGTAATGATCAAACTCCATTGTAGAAGTTGCACGACCTGAAGTGATCGTACGTAACTGAGTTACATAACCAAACATTTCAGAAAGTGGTACTAATGCTTTGATTACTTGAGCACCGTTACGAGAATCCAAACCTTGCATTTGACCACGACGACGGTTCAAGTCACCCATTACATCACCCATGTTTGCTTCAGGAGTTAAAACTTCTACCTTCATGATAGGCTCCATTAACACTGGTTTACACTTAGGCAATGCTTCACGATAAGCCATTTTAGCAGCTAATTCGAAAGATAAAGCATCAGAGTCAACCGCGTGGAATGAACCATCAATTAAACGAACTTTCATACCTGATAATGGATAACCAGCTAATACACCATTGTTTAATGAAGCTTCGAAACCTTTTTGAACTGAAGGGATATATTCTTTTGGAATAGCACCACCTACAATTTCGTTAACAAACTGAAGTGCAGATTTAGAAGTATCGTAATCCTCATCAACTGGAGAAATAACAACTTTGATATCCGCGAACTTACCACGACCACCTGATTGTTTTTTGTAAACCTCACGGTGATCAGCAGAACCTGTGATAGACTCTTTGTAAGCTACTTGAGGTGCTCCTTGGTTAACTTCAACTTTAAACTCACGTTTTAAACGATCAATTAAGATTTCTAAGTGAAGCTCACCCATACCTGAGATAACTGTTTGACCAGTCTCTTGATCAGATTTTACAACGAATGTAGGATCCTCTTCAGCCAATTTACCTAAACCAATACCTAATTTATCAACGTCAGCTTGAGTTTTAGGCTCAATAGCTAAACCAATAACCGGCTCTGGGAAAACCATCGTTTCTAAAACGATAGGGTGTTTCTCATCACACAAAGTATCACCAGTTTTAATATCTTTAAAACCAACTACTGCACCAATATCACCTGCCTCGATAAAAGGAATTGGATTTTGCTTGTTAGCGTGCATTTGGAAGATACGAGAAATACGCTCTTTGTTACCAGAACGAGTATTTAACACGTAAGAACCAGCATCTAGTTTACCAGAATAAGCACGGATAAAGCACAAACGACCTACAAATGGGTCAGTTGCGATTTTAAATCCTAATGCAGCGAAAGGCTCTTTAACATCTGGTTTACGGGTAATTTCTTCGCCAGTATCTGGGTTAGTACCTTTTACAGCCTCTTGATCAAGTGGCGAAGGCAATAATTCCATTACTAAATCCAACATTGTTTGTACACCTTTGTTTTTGAAAGATGAACCACAAACCATAGGAACAATAGCATTATCTAATACAGCTGCACGTAAAGCATCTAAAATTTCACGCTCAGTTAATGAGTTAGGATCTTCGAAAAATTTCTCCATCAAAGACTCATCATAAGAAGCTACTGCTTCTAATAATTTCTCACGGTACTCAGCAACCTCATCTAACATATCAGCTGGAATTGGCACTTCGGTAAAGGTCATACCTTTATCGTGCTCGTTCCAAACAATACCACGGTTGTTGATCAAATCTACCACACCTTGGAAAGAATCTTCAGCACCGATAGGCAATTGCAAAGCAACAGCATCAGAACCTAACATTTCTTTAACTTGCTTAACAACTTTTAAGAAGTCAGCACCTGAACGGTCCATTTTGTTAACGAAACCAATACGAGGCACTTTATAGTTATCAGCTAATCTCCAGTTAGTTTCAGATTGAGGCTCAACACCATCAACTGCCGAAAACAAAAACACTAAACCATCTAATACACGTAATGAACGGTTTACCTCAACCGTGAAATCCACGTGCCCAGGGGTATCAATTACGTTTACTTGGTATTTATTTTTGCGATATTCCCAGAAAACTGTTGTTGCAGCAGAAGTAATGGTAATACCACGCTCAGCTTCTTGCTCCATCCAGTCCATGGTAGATGCACCTTCGTGAACCTCACCAATTTTGTGGTTTACACCAGCATAATAAAGGATACGCTCGGTAGTAGTTGTTTTACCAGCATCGATGTGTGCAGCGATACCAATATTTCTTGTAAATTTTAAATCTCTTGACATCTTGTTTTGATTAGCTAATTAGCTAATTTTTCAATCAGCTAATTAGTTATTTTTTTCTTAGAATCTGAAGTGAGAGAATGCTTTGTTGGCTTCAGCCATTTTGTGCGTATCCTCTTTTTTCTTAACTGCTGCACCTTCACCTTTAGCTGCTGCTACCATTTCACCAGCTAATTTCTCTTTCATGGTTTTTTCACCACGCTTACGCGAGTAGTTGATTAACCATTTCATACCTAATGCAGTTTTACGCTCTGGACGCACCTCTGTAGGTACTTGGAAGTTTGCACCACCCACACGACGAGATTTAACCTCTACAGCAGGGCTGATGTTTGCTAATGCACGTTTGAAGATCTCCAATCCGTTCTCACCTGATTTTTTCTCAGCCAATTCTACAGCATCATAAAAAATAGCGTAAGCGATAGATTTTTTACCGTCAAACATCATGTTGTTTACAAATCTTGTAACCTGAACATCGTTGAATTTAGGATCAGGAAGAATAATTCTCTTTTTCGGTTTTGACTTTCTCATTTCTTATTTCCTCCTAATTATTTCTTTTTACCTTTTGCAGGAGCTGCTGCTGCTTGTCCTGGTTTAGGGCGTTTAGTACCATATTTACTACGACGTTGGTTACGACCAGCTACACCTGATGTATCTAAAGCACCACGGATGATGTGGTAACGTACACCTGGTAAATCTTTAACACGACCACCACGAATCAAAACGATTGAGTGCTCTTGTAAGTTGTGACCTTCACCTGGAATGTAGGCATTCACCTCTTTACCGTTGGTTAAACGTACACGGGCAACTTTACGCATTGCAGAGTTTGGTTTCTTAGGGGTAGTAGTGTATACACGAGTACACACGCCTCTTCGCTGTGGACAGCTGTCCAACGCTGGAGATTTACTCTTAAACTCCAGTGCTACTCTACCTTTTCTAACTAATTGTTGAATGGTTGGCATTTCTTGCTTTTTGTTTCTATTATTTATTTAATTTCCTTACCGTTAGCAGTTTATAACTAGCCTACATTAAGGGACTGCAAAAGTAGAACAATTTCTTTTAACTATCAAGAGGTTACGGCAAAAATTTTCTCATTTAAAAATACCTTAACACAAAATTTGCTTCAGCTTAAAATAAGTACGCTTTTTAGATGAAAAGCAACAATGGTGGTTCTTTGTTTCCACAGCCTTGTTTTACGATGTGGTCTTTTGTCAAACCTCGTAGGTTTTTAAAACCTACGAGGTTTCTAAGCGAAAAAGTATTTCCTCCTCAATTAGGTTTAGAGGGCATCTCCTTGGCAACAAATCATTTGTATTTTCTTTTCGCACGAATGTTGTTTTTATGGATTCGCCTAAAAAACAACAAAAACTGATGCATTACCTATAAAAAAGGGACTGAAAAATATTCAGCCCCTTTTTACATAGCACTTATACTATAAATATGCTTTAACAAACCGCTCCTCTTTTTAAACGGAATAGGTCCCTAATCTTATTTAACCTTAAGCGCATCTATGATCTTGTCATAGGTAATATCTTCGCTGGGTCTAGGTGCATTGTTATCAATGATCCTGCCATCCCTACCAATAATCACATAACGCGGAATTCCTGTAATGTTATAGTCCTTTGCCACAGGCGTGTTTACCCCTGATGTGGCCTGCGAAAGCAGATGTACACCTTCGATCTTGTCATCCTCTATTGCTTTCTTCCATGCATCTACTTTACTGTCGAGACTTATATACAGAAACACTACATCTTTATTATCCTTAAACTTCGCATGGAGCTTAGGCGCACCTTGCTTCATTTGGCCCCTGCATGGTCCGCACCAGCTGGCCCAGAAATCAATATAAACGACTTTGCCCCTAAAGTCTTTCAGGGAGACCTCCTTTCCTTCCAGGCTTTTTAGCGTAAATTCAGGAGCCATCTTCCCCTGGGACAGCTTATCGTACTCTTCATACTTTTTTATTACCGCCTTTTGATCTTCCGCACTACAATATTTAACCATATAACTATCCATTAAAGGTTTAATAGTATTTACATCTTTTGCCATTTCTATGGCTTCCTCCAGTACAGATGATATCGTCATACTCCGGAGCTTACCCTTGTACAGCTTTTCAACCTCACCTAAGGTAATCTTCGCTTTTGCCTCGGCAGAAAGCGTACTGTCCAATAAACCTCGCTCGGCCCTGAATTTGTAATTCAGAAAATCCGGATAATTTGCCGTGATAAAATTTTTGTACTCAGTGTTGCTTATCAGCTTTTCATCCAGCTTAACCTGCTTCTGGATATCCCAGTAATGATCCGGAACAGACTCGGAAGCTTTTTTACCATTCATGGTCTTATAGAGGTAAGGAATGGGGGCCATAGGGAAAAATGCAGCACTAAGCTTAATGTAGTGGAGCGATACAGACTGGTATTTGTAAAAGGATGGCGTTACTTTTTGCTTGCTGTTTTCCAGCAGGTCGATTGAATGTTGTCCCATTTCGAGCAACTTATTAAAGAACTGGGTTGGTGTTAGTTTTCTCATATTAATCTTGAGGTAGTTTTCTTCAAAATCCCGATTAATAGCAAAAAACACATCTGCATTTGCGGCGCCTTTCCCGGTAAATGTAGCTTTTTTAGCAAAATCAGAAGTCATCTGCAACTGGTCGCCGGGTTCCAGGAACAAAATTGTCCCACGCAGTTGAGGTTTATCAAATCCTATCCTGACTTTTAAAGGTTTATCGTGTTTAAAGTGCAGGATATATTTATTCTCTTTATCTGGCTTAACAAAAAACACCTCTCCGTAGTCGGCCACCCATATAGAATCGGGCTTGATGTCGGTAATATTAATAACAACGCTGCTTTCGGTTTGCTGTGCAAATACCAGGCCTGTATACAGGCACAGCATCAATATCATGATTATTTTTTTCATGGGTTAGGTATTAAAGTAATGAATATAAATTGCTGATTTTAAAAAAGACCAGTAAACATGAGGTAATCATGATACATCTTCAGGGACCGAATGGTGCGTCCAAGAACAATTATTGAATATTTCTATAATATTCAAAATACTGGCATAGGTAACAAAGAATAGAAAGTGAATGAGCCAGTGCAACAATACTGTCGCAGACTCATTCTCCTATTTTTTAGCCTACTCGTTCTATTTAGCTTTAAGCGCATCCATTATTTTGTCATAGGTAATATCCTCGCTGGGTCTAGGTGCATTGTTATCAATGATCCTGCCATCCCTGCCAATAATCATATAAAGCGGAATTCCTGTAATATTATAGTCCTTTGCCACCGATGCATCAAAAGATGATTTTTTAGCCTGTGATAGTAAATGAACACCTTCTATCCTGTCATCCTCTATTGCTTTCTTCCATGCATCTACTTTACTGTCGATACTGATATACAGGAACACTACGTCTTTATTATCCTTAAACTTCGCATGGAGCTTAGGCGCACCTTCCTTCATTTGGCCCCTGCATGGCCCGCACCAGCTGGCCCAGAAATCAATATAAACGACTTTGCCCCTAAAGTCTTTCAGGGAGACCTCCTTTCCTTCCAGGCTTTTTAGCGTAAACTCAGGCGCCATCTTCCCCTGGGACAGCTTATCGTAGTCTTCATACTTTTTTATTAGCGTTTTTTGATCTTCCGCACTACAATATTTAACCATATAACTATCCATTAAAGGTTTAATAGTATTTACATCTTTTGCTCTTTCTATGGCCTCCTCCAGTACATATGATATCGTCATACCCCGGAGCTTACCCTTGTACAGCTTTTCAACCTCACCTAAGGTAATCTTCGCTTTTGCCTCGGCAGAAAATGTACTGTCCAGTAAGCCTCGCTCGGCCCTGAATTTGTAGCTCAGAAACTCCGGATAAATTCCTCTGATAAATCTTTTGTACTCAGTATTGCTTATCAGCTTTTCATCCAGCTTAACCTGCTTCAGGATATCCAAGTAGTGATCAGGAACATACTCGGAAGCTTTTTTACCATTTTTGAACTTATAGAGGTAAGGAATGGGACCCGAAGGGTAAAATGCCAAACTAAGCTTATAGTAGTGGAGCGATACAGACTGGTATTTGTAAAAGGATGGCGTTACTTTTTGCTTGCTGTTTTCCAGCAGGTCGATTGAATGTTGTCCCATTTCGAGCAACTTATTAAAGAGTTGGGTTGGTGTTAGTTTTCTCATATCAATCTTGGGGTAGTTATCTCGTAAATCCCGATTAATAGCAAAAAACACATCTGCATTTGCGGCGCCTTTCCCGGTAAATGTAGCTGTTTTAGCAAAATCAGAAGCCATCTGCAACTGGTCGCCGGGTTCCAGGAACAAAGGTGTCCAACGCCTTTCAGGTTTTTCAATTCCTACCTCGACTTCTAAAGGTTTATCGTGTTTAAAGTGCAGGATATATTTATTCTCTTTATCTGGCTTAACATAAGACACCTCTCCGTTGTTGATCACATATATAGAATCGGGCTTGATGCCGGTAACATTAATAACAACGCTGCTTTCAGTTTGCTGTGAGAATGCCAGGCCTGTATACAGGCACAGCATCAATATCATGATTGTTTTTTTCATGGGTTGGGTATTAAGGTGATTTTATTTTATAAGACCGATTTAAGTGCATCCATTATTTTGTTATAGGTAATATCCTCGCTGGGTCTAGGAGCATTGTTATCAATGATCCTGCCATCCCTACCAATAATCACATAATGCGGAATTCCTGTAATATTATAGTCCTTTGCCACAGGCGTGTTTACCCCTGATGTGGCCTGCGAAAGCAGATGTACACCTTCGATCTTGTCATCCTCTATTGCTTTCTTCCATGCATCTACTTCACTGTCGAGACTGATATAAAGGAACACTACGTCTTTATTATCCTTAAACTTCGCATGGAGCTTAGGCGCACCTTGCTT
>Ga0206117_100368_pt1 | contig 54332 bp, 52 predicted proteins | sample 3A5Ametagenome_FD_177997 | JGI IMG/M metagenome (GOLD analysis project Ga0206117, IMG submission 177997) | Enriched microbial communities from leaf-cutter ant dump, University of Wisconsin, Madison, United States - 3A5A | ecosystem: Environmental > Terrestrial > Nest > Insects nest > Nest dump... | reverse complement strand
CTCGCGCTCGAAGCCCTCGCCGGTCTCCTGAAAGGGTGACCGCCGTCCCAATCCGGTGAGAACCGATGCCCCAGACCTTTGACTACGAACTGATCCGCCAGCTTGCCAACATCCTCGACGAGACCAACCTCACCGAGATCGAGGTGGAGCAGGAAAAGCTGAAGATCCGCGTGGCTCGAACGGCGGCGCCGGTCACGATCTCCCAAGGCGGCTGGGCCGCTCCGGGCCCGATGCCGGCGATGGCGGCGCCCGTTGCCGCAGCCGTCCCGGCCGTCGACGCCCCGAAGGCGGCCGACCCCGCCGCCAATCCCGGCGCAGTGCCCTCTCCGATGGTTGGAACCGCCTATGTGGCGCCCGAACCGGGCGCGCGCGCGTTCGTCGAGGTCGGCGACATGGTGAAGGAAGGCCAGACGGTGATGATCATCGAGGCCATGAAGCACCTCAACCACATTCCGGCGCCGCGCGCCGGCCGCGTCACCGCGGTCTTCGTCGAGAACGGCCAGCCGGTCGAGTTCGGCGAGCCGCTGCTGATCATCGAGTGACCGGCCCCATGTTCGAGAAGATCCTCATCGCCAATCGCGGCGAAATCGCCCTTCGGGTGCTGCGCGCCTGCAAGGAGCTCGGCATCGGTACCGTGGCCGTCCACTCGACCGCCGACGCCAACGCCATGCATGTCCGTCTCGCCGACGAGAGCGTGTGCATCGGCCCGGCGCCGGTGCGCGAAAGCTACCTCAACATTCCCAACATCGTCGCCGCCTGCGAGATCACCGGCGCCGAAGCGGTTCACCCCGGCTACGGCTTCCTGAGCGAGAACGCTCGCTTTGCCGATATCCTGGCTGCCCACAACATTGCCTTCATCGGGCCGTCGGCGGACCACATCCGCATCATGGGCGACAAGATCGAAGCCAAGGCGACCGCCAAGCGCCTCGGCATCCCGGTGGTGCCCGGTTCGGATGGCGCCGTCGAATCCGAAGAGGATGCCCTGCGGATCGCCGCGGAAGTCGGCTATCCCGTGCTGGTCAAGGCATCGGCGGGCGGTGGTGGCCGCGGCATGCGCGTCGCCATGAACGAGGCTGAACTGCCCTCGGCCATGTCGGCCGCCAAGACCGAAGCCAAGAACGCCTTCGGCGACGACGCCGTCTACATCGAGAAGTACCTGCTGAAGCCGCGTCACATTGAGCTGCAGGTGCTGGGCGATGGCCAGGGCAACGCCGTGCATCTCGGAGAACGCGACTGCTCGCTGCAGCGCCGCCACCAGAAGGTCATGGAAGAGGCCCGCTCGCCGGCCCTCAACGACGACGAGCGCGCCAAGATCGGCAACATCGTCGCCAAAGCTATGGCCGAGCTGAACTATTCCGGCGCCGGCACCATCGAGTTCCTCTACGAGAACGGCGAGTTCTACTTCATCGAGATGAACACCCGCCTGCAGGTGGAACATCCGGTGACGGAGATGATCACCGGCATCGATCTCGTCAACGAGCAGATCAAGGTGGCCTCGGGCCAGGCGCTGAGCTTCCGCCAGTCGGACGTCCATTTCAACGGCCACGCCATCGAATGCCGCATCAATGCCGAGAACGCCGCGACCTTCGCGCCGTCGCCCGGCAAGATCACCTACTGGCATCCGCCGGGTGGATTGGGAGTGCGTGTCGACAGCGGCGTCTATCAGGGCTACACGATCCCGCCCTACTACGACAGCATGATCGGCAAGTTGATCGTTCACGGCCGCAACCGCGTCGAGTGCCTGATGCGCCTGCGCCGCTGCCTTGACGAGTTCGTGGTCGACGGCATCGACTCGACGATTCCGCTCTTCAATCACATGCTGAAGAACGCCGACATCATCGACGGCGCCTATGACATCCACTGGCTGGAGAAGTGGCTCGCCACCAAGCCGTTCGAGGCTTGATACCAAGCGGAACCCATGCGCTGAGAACACGGACGCCGCCCTCACGGGCGGCGTTGACGTTTCAGCCAACCTTTATACGAGAACCGGCCGCTTGATGCGCCCCGCCTCGCCGAAGACGCGCAAGTAGCGGGCAATTTCGGCCGGATCGCCGGTCGCCTTTTCCGGGTTGTCGGAGAGCTTCACCGCCGGCCGGCCATTGACCTGCGTCACCTTGCAGACCAGCGAGATCGCGTCGAAATCGTCGGTGGGTTGCGGCGCGCAATCCTGGAAATCGTTGGTGAGGTTGGTGCCCCAGCCGAAGCTCATGTGAACGCGGCCGCGGAAATGGGTGTAGACGCGCTCGATCTCCTCGACGTCTAGGCCGTCTGAGAAAACGATCAGCTTGTCACGCGGATCCTGCCCCTTGGCCTTCCACCAGTCGATGATCTCTTCGCCACCCTCGACCGGATCGGCGCTATCTGGGCGGAAGCCCTTCCAGTCGGCCACCCAGTCCGGCGCGTCGCGCAGGAAGGAGGCGGTGCCAAAGGCGTCCGGCAAGACGACCAGAAGGTTGCCGTCGTAGAGCTCCTGCCAGTCGCGCAGCACCCGATAGGGCGCCTGGCGCATCTCGTCTTCGGTATTGGCGAGCGCCGCCATGGCCATCGGAAGCTCGTGGGCGTTGGTGCCGATGGCCTCAAGATCGCTCTTCATGGCCAGAAGAACGTTCGAAGTGCCGATGAAGGCCGGTCCGAGGCCTTCCTTCAACGCATTGACGCACCAGTCTTGCCACAGGTGCGAATGGCGGCGGCGGCTGCCGAAGTCGGCGATCTTGATATCGGGGAAGGTGCGCAGACGTTCCACCTTGCTCCACAGCTTGGCCTTGGCGCGCGCATAGAGAACGTCGAGTTCGAAACGGCGCATGGTCTTCATCACCGAGCGCGACCGCAGCTCGTTGATGATGGCCAGCGCAGGAATCTCCCACATTGTCGTGTGGGTCCAGGGGCCGTGAAACTCCAGGTGATACTGGCCGTCGCCCTTGCTCAGCCTGTAGGGCGGAAGCTGGAAATCGCGCAGGAACTCGAGATACTCGGGCGCGAAGATCTGGCGCTTGCCATAGAAGGTGTTACCGGCAAGCCAGATCCACTCCTTCTTGCCGAGGCGCAACGAGCGGGCATAGTCGAGCTGCGCCCTGAGTTCGCCCTCGTCGATATCGTCGGCGAGACGGATGCTGCTGGCGCGGTTGATCAGCGAAAAGGTGACGTCGACGTCGCGGTAGCGCTTCCAGATCAGCTGCTGCATCAGGAACTTGTAGATGTCCGTGTCGAGCAGGCTGCGGATGATCGGGTCGAGCTTCCAGTTATGGTCGTGAACCCGCTTGGCAATATCGGTGGTGCTCATCGGTCAATACCCGTGATGAAGCGAGGCGACCCATGAACGTCGAAAAACGCCGACGAGGCGCCACCTGACAGAGGGGTAGCCTGAAACGATCTAGAACCCAAGCGAAATCCGTATAAACGCCGATTACGCGAGTCACGATTTCGGGACCGTCGGGCGTGTTTCCCTGGAGCCCGAGGACGGTGGATTGTTCCTGCCGCCCTCGGTTTCCAACAGGGTTGTCAGGCTCCGGCCTTGGCCCTGCGCCGCTTGCGGCTGGCGAGGATGTTGATCGCCTCGACACCGGCAGAGAAGGCCATGGCGAAGTAGATGTAGGCGCGCGGCACATGGAAGCCGACGCCATCGGCGACCAGCGACACGCCGATCAGAAGAAGGAAGGACAGCGCCAGCATCTTGGTCGTCGGATGCTTGTGAATGAAGTTCGAGATCGGTTCGGATGCCACGAACATGATGATCATCGCGATGACGACGGCGAGAATCATCACCGGCACATGTTCGGCCATGCCGATCGCCGTGATGATGCTGTCGATCGAAAAGACGATATCGATGGCGATGATCTGGGCCACGGTGGCGCCGAAGGCCGCGTGCACGACGTTGCCGCTTTCATCCTCCCCGCCCTCGATGCCGGCATGGATCTCGTGCGTCGCCTTGTAGAGCAGGAACAGGCCGCCGGCGAGCAGGATCAGATCGCGCCAGGAGAAGCCATGATCGAAGAGAGTGAACACCGGCTCGGTGAGACCGATCAGCCAGGACAGCGTGATGAGCAGCAGGACGCGGAAGACCAGGGCCATCGACAGGCCGAGCGCCCTCGCCTTTCGTGCCGCGTCGGTGGGAAGCCGACTGGTCAATACGGAAATGAAGACGAGATTGTCTATCCCCAGGACAATCTCCATGACCGTAAGAGTCAGGAGGCTGGCCCAGGCACTGGCATTGAAAACGAGATCAAGCATAGAGGCGGTCATTCCCAGACATGGCCGTCGGCTTCGCTGAGTATGCGAAAGGCGCTAGTTGCCTTCCAAGGCGTCAAGCTTTGCCGGCGCCAAAGAACTTTTCAATAATTTGCTGCACAGCCGCGACGAACGTCAGATACGCCGAGGAAAGTGCCAGGCCGATCTCAACGCCGAGAGGCGGGTTTAGTTCCCAGGCGAGCGCTGCTGCCGCGAAAAGGAACCAGATCACCGTCACCGCCAGCGTCAGAGGCCGCCACTTCTCGACACGTACGGGATGCACGAAGGCGATCGGGGCAAATGTCAGGATCGACAGGGCGACAGTGATGCCGATGACCGCGAACTGATTGAGGTCAAAGACGAAATAGAGAAAGACGACGCCGTTCCAAACGACGGGGAACCCCCGGAAGGCGTTGTTTTTCATCTTCATGCGCGTATCGCCGTAATACATCGCCGAGGTGAAGACGATGATGCCGGCCAGCGCCAGTGCGATGGGAATCGAGGTGAAGCCGGCCGTTGCAACCGCGAGCGCCGGCAGGAACGCGTAGGTCACGTAGTCGACCACGAAGTCCAAGGCGGCGCCGGAGAAGGTCGGCAGGCGACTTTCCACCGATACCTTGCGGGCGATCGGACCGTCGATGCCATCGACAACCAGCGCCAGCCCCAGCCACATGAAGAAGGCCGGCCAGTCGAGATTGTAGGCGGCGAAGGCCGCCAACATGGCCAGAACGATGCCGCTCGCCGTAAAGGCGTGAACGGCAAGGGCGATCAACGCATTCTGATGTCTGCCCACAAGCGTCAGTTCCGTCATCGCGCGCTGCTCCTCTCGTCCGAACCGACGGCCGGGCTGCGAGCCATCATGAACGGACGAAGCGCGTCGTCCGACGGAGCCCAAAAGATCATCGCCCAAAACCTTACCGATCCCTAGCGGATGGTTACATCTAGCGACAATCTACCCGATGACGAGGCCGCTCGCCAAGATGACACCGGCAAGAATGAACAAAACCCCGAGGAAATACGTGAGCCCGGCACCGCTGAGCAGCTTTTCCAGCCCCATCAGGGCACCCAGAAGGGCCATCGCGCCCAGATTCATGAGCCCGGTGGCGAACATGACCGCCATCATGGCCCAGCAACAGCCGAGACAGGCCAGCCCTTCCTCGATTCCGATCCGGTAAGCGGCGCCCGCTCCGGCCTCCACATCGGATACATGTGGATTGCGGCAGCGATAGAGGCAGGCCCACTTCAACGGGGTGAACTGATATATGCCCGCAGCAACCAGAATGGACGCCGAGAGGGCGACACCAGCCGGCGCCATGTGAGGCGCCAGGGCGCCGAGATGGACGAGCCAGGTCTGAACAGCCGTTGCCGCAACGGAAGCCACCAGCCAGACCGTCGTGTAACCGGCAATCAAAGCCATGGCGCCGCCGCCAACGGTATCCGCATAGGCACGGAAGGTGGGCGCGGCCGTGGGCAGCATCATGGCAAAGACCATGGCCACCCACATGGCGAGCCCCACCGCGAGACCACCGGCGCTGAGGTAGTCCTCCATCGCCGGCATGAGAGCCTCCGCCAGGCCGACGTTGACGACGGAGGCGATCAGCCACAGCCAGCCCACGGCTGCCATCAACACAACGGCCAAGGCCGTCAGGCGACGTGGATGATTGCCAAGCGCTGCGACGAAGCGGTTCATCAGGGTGCGATACCGGAAAGCGGCCATAACCAAGCAAAAGCCCCGTCCGCATTGGACGGGGCTTTCTTTTAGCGGACAAGTCTACTCGGGAGCAATCGCCTCACTGCGGACCGCTGGTCGCGAGCAGCGGGGTGATGCGCCGCACGGTAACGCGGCGATTGGCGCGCTCGGCAGCCTGCGTCTGCACCTTCAGATAGCTCTCGCCATAGCCTTGGGTGACGAGGTTCTCGGGCGGAATGCCGTAGTGGTCGGTGAGCACGTTGGCCACCGCCTCGGCACGCCGGTCGGACAGCGACAGATTGTCAACCACCGAGCCGACCGCGTCGGTATAGCCCTCGACGAGGAAGACCTCGTTGGGGTTGCGGCGGAGCGCCGCATCGATACCGCGGGCAACCGCTTCGATGCCTGGTATCTGGCTACCCTCGACCGCCCAGGCACCACTGGAGAAGGTGATGGTGTCGAGGTCGACCGACCTGACCCGGTCGCGCAGATCCGGGCTATAGATCACCTGGTCGAGCGTGTAGCGCGGCTGCACTTCGACAAGCGGCGGGGCGGTCAATGCCTCTTCCACGTAGCGCGGCGGGGCCGAACGCATCTCCACGCGGTAACGCTCGCGCGGCAGATCGTACATGGGCGGCGGCGGCAAGCGAACGACCGGTTGCCAGTCGGGCTCATCGACGGGGCCGGGGCCGAAGCCTCGATTGTCGAAGAGGACGTAGACGCGGCCATCGCGATCCCGGCGCTCGCGCTGGATCATCATGCCGTTCGGATCGTAGATCGTCCTGACCTCGCCTCCGCGCGGCGTCGTCACGATCACCTCCCGGCCGCCGTCGCGGGTCCGCCGCTCGCGATAATCGCGGTCGTCTCGGTCGAAACGAGCCCGGTCGTCGTGCCGGATCACCGCCTGTTCGCCACTCTGGACGATGACGCGACCACCCGGTTCAACGGTCACGCGGACGCCGTCTTCGTTGCTGATCACCCGGCGCTCGCGCTGGATGTCGCGAATATTGCCGGCCTTCTGCCCGACGCTCTCATCGATGGCCTCGGCCGCGGCAGCACCAGGATTGCCGAGCTTCTCGATGAGGGCCGGCGGAGGAGCCTGCTTTTCAGCGCTCTCGGGAGGTGCCGGCGGCTGATCGCCGGGAGCGGCAGGCGGCGGCGGTGTTCCAGCAGCACCGGCATCCGGCACCGGTGGTTTCGGGGGCTCGGGAGTTGCTTCGGGCTGTGGCGGAGTTGGCGGCGTAGACTGCGCTCCAGGCTCGGGCGTGGGGGCGGCCTTCGGCTGCGGAACGGCCGGCTCGGGTTGAGGCGGGGGCGACTCGGGCTGCGCTTCCGGCTTCGGTTCGGGCCGGACCCCCGGCTTGCGCGCGGGCGCAGCGGGGCCGGAATCGGGCCCGGCAGCCGGACGCTCGGCATCCGGCTTACGGCGATCAGGCCGAGCCTTCTGACTTGGGGCTGCCTCGGGTGCGGCTTCCGGCGCAGGCTTGGCGGGCTCCGCTTCCGGTCGCGGCGCGGGGGCCTCGGGCTGGACCTCAGGCTTGGGAGCAGGCTCCTGGGGCTGAGCCTCGGGCTCGGGCTGAGGAGCCGGTGGCTCTGCCTGCGGCTTGGGCTGTTCAGGCTGAGCTTCCGGAGCGGGCGCCTCGGGACGAGCCTCAGGCTCCGGCTGTGGGGCGGGAGGAGGAGTGGCTTCCGGCTGGGGACGTTCGGGCTCGGCCTGGGGCTGAGGTTGAGCCTCCGGCTGGGGCTGAGCCTCTGGCTGGGGCTGAGCCTCTGGCTGCTTGGGGGCAACTTGCTCGGGCGGCACGCAGTTGGGATCACCCGGCTGGCACGCCGGTTGTTCGGCCTGCGCCAAGAAGAGCTTCCCCTCTTCGGCACGAGCGGCTGACTGCACTGCGATCTGGGACAACGGCACGATCGCACAGGCCAGCAACAGCTTTTTCAGTTGGTTCATATAGTCCTCCAGCCTTCCTTATGCCGTCCCAAAGGGGCAGTCTGATCCGAGGTGCGACCCCAAGGCAGCACTTCGGACAACATCCGCCGTAGAAACCGGTGGGGCAGCCTTCGGTTCCGAAGCTTGCCCCGCCAATGAGGCATCAATCGGAAGGATGGAGGCGAAAGCGTGTCAATTCAAAGATTTGACATGAACGCTGGATGAACGGCGTCACTCCGCCGAAGGGGTGCGGAACTCCAGCTTCGGCCATTTGCGGGTTGCCCACATCCATTGCCCCGGCGCATTCCGGATCCAGGTCTCGAACACGGCGTGCAGGGCAAGCGTGGCCTTCTCGACATCGGCATCCGCATCCTCGGTATGCGGAAGCTCAATCCGCTCACCGTCGATTCGAAAATGCGCTCCATCGGTACGTTGGCAATGTGCCACCACGAGCGGCAGCCCCAGGCGTCTGGCGAGGGTAACGGGCAACTTAGACAGCAACGCGGAGTGGCCGAAGAAGGGAGCGACGATGCCGGTACCATCCGGCAAGTCGGCCATCATGGCAATTGCCACGCCGCCACGGGCAAGCGAGCGCAAGTGAAGGACGGAGGAGGTTCCCGCAGCAACCAACCCGCCCGGATAGGCCTTTTCCCGCCGAGAGCGGAAGTAAGCCTCGGAGAGGGGATTCTTGAGCGGGCGATAGACGCCGGCAACGGGCTTTCCCAGGCCGATGCTGCCAACGGCAAGCAGCTCCCAGTTACCCTGGTGAAGCGAGCAGAGTACCGCGCCCCCTGCCCCGATGGTCCGGATTTCTTCAGCCAGGGACTCGCCCATGACAATGCGACCGGGACTGTCGACGATCTCGGGCAGAAGAAGTCCCTCGGCGAAGGTTCGGCCGAGGTTTTCCCACATGTCCAGCAGGATGGCCGTCCGCTCGTGCGGCGTCAGCTCGGGCATGGCAAGGGCAAGATGCTGCTCCGCCCGCGCATGACGTGGATTGAAACGGGCAAACCGCCGCCAAAGAAACCCCATGAAAGACGAGGCGCGGTCGACCCCGAGCAAGCCAAGCAGGCCCACGACGGCGCGCAGCCCGGCATACTCGAGCCAAAATCCGGCTTGCGTTCTGGCCTGTCGAAAATCCAACGCGCCTAAGCCTCTCTACGGACCACATCAAGAAATCGGCGGCGCATCTACGTCCGCCGCCTGAATCGTGCGATGAGCTGTTACTCCATTTCGCGCGCTCCCTCCACCCCGTAGCCGCCACACGGCGGATGTCCCGGCGATCGATCGTTCATGATCAAGGTTCTGGCATTGGCCATGCCGTTTTTCGGCATCATTCTCATCGGCTTTCTGGCAGGGAAGCTTGCCCGGCTTCCCCGTTCCGGCTTGGCATGGCTGGACTTCTATCTGATCTACGTCGCGTTGCCGGCCCTGTTCTTCGACATTCTGTCTCGGACGCCCCTTGAGGAGCTGGCCCGAGGTTCCTTTGCGCTTGCGACGACGACCTCCACCTTCCTCACCTTCCTGATCGCCCTTGTTGTCGGCCGAATGCTGACCGGAGCGGGCATGCGGGTTGCCGCGCTGCAGGGCCTCGTCGGCTCCTATGCCAATGTCGGCTACATGGGGCCGGCGCTGACGCTGTCGGCGCTCGGCAGCGCCGCCGCCGCGCCAACGGCGCTGATCTTCTGCTTCGATGTCGTGCTCATCTTCTCCCTGCTGCCGACGATGATGGCGGTCTTCGGGGAGGAAGATCGGCCGATGGGGGCCACTGCGATACTCATTCTGCGCAGGATTCTGACACATCCGTTCATTCTCGGCAGCATAGCCGGCGTGTTGGGATCCGCGTCCGGCGTCGATACTCCGGAGGCCGTCGGCACAACCATTTCAATGTTGCGCGCGTCAGCCGCGCCAGCCGCCCTGTTCTCGATCGGAGTGACCGTCGCCCTGCAACCTGCCAGCCAGCCGCATCGCGAACTGCCGGCGCTGGTTGCCATCAAGCTTCTGGTCCATCCGTTGATGGCCTGGACGATGGTGACGCTCGTCGGCGGTTTTCCGCCGGTCTGGGTTTACGCGGCCGTTCTGATGGCCTGCCTGCCGCCGGCAGCCACCTGCTATGCCGCCGCGCAGCAATACCGGCTCTATGTCGAGCAGTCGGCCAGCGGCATCCTGCTCGGCACTGCCGTCTCGGTGGTGACCGTTACCGCAACGCTCTATCTGGTGACCCACGATCTGGTGCCGGTCTTTGGCCCATAAGGTTTGATCACTCGGCGATGCGAAGCGCCGACAGCTTGTCACCGATGGCACCAAAACTCGTGATGATCTCGTTCGCCGAAGATGCATTGAAGTAATTGTCGGCAGAACTGGCGCAATCCCTCAGCACTGACTCGGTTCCCTCGATGACCAAAACCGTATAGATCACAACTTTATCCGCCTTGGCGGCCGCGCAAACCCTCGACATGCGATCATCGACATCGGTGGAGTGGCTCGTTCCATCTCCGCTAAAGCGGTTCATGGTGTTCTCACCATCGGACAGGAGAATGATCACATCCTGGTAGTCGAAGTTCGGGTCCTTGTCCGGAGCGTTCAGAGGCGCGGTCGATTTGAGCGACTGCCAAGCCCATACAAGGCCGATGGTCTGGTTGGTCGCGCCCACGGGCGTCATGGCTTTCACCGCGGCGGCCAACGTGTCCCATTTGTTGGTCATCGGTGTGAGCGGACGGCCGCAAGAGGCGTAATCCTCAGCAGCATAGCGCGTCGCCTCGCTGCTCGGCACGGACACCGAGATATCGTCATTCTTCCGCCTGTCGGATACGCATCCCTGCCACTCCGACTTGTTCTTGGTTTGCGTCCACAAATATCCGTTCGAGCAGTCGTACGCCCATCTTCGACTGTTCCAGGTACAAAGTCGCCCCGTCTCTTTCCACGCCACGTAGGAAGACAGACCGGTGCCGATGTTCACGTCCTTGTTGAAAGGAATAATCGAAACATAGACGTCGCCCAGTGTGGTCGATTCTCCCTTTAGCTTGTCCAACAGGTTCTGGGTGGCGGTCTTGAGGGCGTCCATCTTCCCGAGCTTTTCCATCGACCCCGTGTTGTCGAGGGCAAGCGCGACCCGCAGGCGCTTCGAAGACCAGGCAGACTTGGACTGGACAGCCAGCGTCTCGGAGGAGATACCCACGAGATTGAGGAAGGTCATCGGGACCGTTCCACTCGCCGACGCGGAGATCACGGCACCGTTGGCTTTGGTGAACGTGGCCGAAACGGTGACGCCTTCCGCCTTGCCGGATGGAAAGTTGACCTTGAAGATCTGATCGGCCCGCTTGTTGAGGTCGGTTTCCGACAACTTGGCCGCTTCGGACGATAAGGCGAGAACCGTGGCATCGAGCGAGTGCTGCATCACCTCGCGTGCATCGGCCAGCCGTGCATAATCGACCGCCGCTCCGATGCCGACCAGAAGGGGCACCAGGCAAACGGCGAAGGTGATCGCCACATTGCCGTTCTGACAGACCAAAAACCGACGAATACCCATAGGTCCTCCAGGACCGCAGGTTAACGCCGGTTGGCCTAACAACAGCTTGCGCGAATACCGAGAATTTAAGACGATGTGGCGATTTTCACCGCCGAACACCGCCTTTTTCGTCCAAAAGAACGGGTACGGACGCGCCCGTCCTTTCGCGTCAGTCCACTCTCAACACCGTCACTTCGGTGATCGGCTTCTTGCCCCAGCGCTCGTTGGCGGCGGCGCGGATCGACCGGCGCACCGCTTCGGCGACGAGATCCTCGTCCTTGCGGCGTGCCTTGGGAATGGAGACGAGACAGCCGTCGACGGCGGCGGCGAGCACGTCCTCGAAATCCTCGCCCTTGTTATCGGTCTCCGGCAGGCCGAAACAGTTGAGGCCGTATTCGCCCAGGATGTCGCCGCGTCCGTTCATCAGCAGTGTGCAGACGACGACGCCGGCAAAGCTCATCTTGCGCCGCTCGACGACGCCCGAACCTTCCGGATCGCGAACCAGACTGCCGTCCTTGACCAGAATGCCGAAGGGAACGTGGCCGATCGCCTTCGGCTGCTCGCCGGGCAGAAGGCGCAGCATCTCGCCGTTCCTGGTGCGCGCCACGCTCGGCACGCCGGCTTCGCGGGCCAGCCGTTCGTGTGCGGCGAGATGAACGGCCTCGCCATGCACCGGCACGGACACCTTCGGCTTGACGAGGCGGTAGAGCTCCATCATCTCGTCGCGACGAGGATGGCCGGAGGTGTGAACCAGCGCATCGCCGTCGGAGACGATCTCAACGCCCTGCTCGACCAGCTTGTTCTTGATGGCGCCGACGGCCCTCTCGTTGCCCGGAATGGTGCGCGAGGAGAAGATCACCATGTCGCCGCGGTCGAGCGTGATGTTGCGGTGGTCGCCGGCCGCGATCTTGGCAAGGGCGGCGCGCGCCTCCCCCTGGCTGCCGGTGACGATGGCCATCACCTTGTCGGGCGGCAGATAGCCATAGGCTTCTTCGTCACGGAACGGCGGCAGCCCCTCGAGCATGCCGAGTTCGCCGGCAACGTCGAGAACGCGCTTGATGGCCCGGCCAACCACCACGATTTCACGGTCGTTCTTGGCGGCCGCCTCGGCGATGGAGCGGATACGGCCGAGGTTCGAGGCGAAAATGGTGACGGCGACGCGCTTCTTCGCCCGGGCAACCACTTCGGAAAGGCCATGGGCGACCTCGCCTTCGGACGGACTGCGTCCGGCCCGGACCGCATTGGTGGAGTCGCAGATCATGGCGTCGACACCTTCGGCGCTGATCTCTGCGAGGCGCTTCATGTCGATCGGGCGACCGACGCGCGGATCATGGTCGATCTTCCAGTCGCCGGTATGCAGCACATTGCCCATCGGGGTGCGGATCAGCACCGCCGTCGGTTCGGGCAACGAGTGCGACATGGCGATCAGTTCGAGGTCGAAGGGACCGATGGAGAAGCGCTGTCCCTGTTCGACGACGCTGGTCGGCACGCGCGGCGCGTTGGGCTCCATCTCGCGCTTGGCCGCGTGCAGGGCGGCGGCAAAGGGCGTCATGTAGACCGGCGCGCCAAGGCGCGGCCAGAGGTCATATATGGCGCCGTAATGGTCTTCGTGGGCATGGGTGATCAGAATGCCGACCAGATCGTCCTTGTAGGCCTCGATGAAGGAGATGTCGGGCAGCAGCAGATCGACACCGGGCAAATCGGGGCCGGCGAAGGATACCCCGCAATCCACCATCAGCCACTTGCGGTCGGCTTCCGGTCCGAGGCCATAGAGCGCGAGGTTCATGCCGATTTCGCCAACGCCGCCCAGCGGCAGGAAAATGAGCTCGTCGGCCCCGCTCTTCTTTTTCGTCACAGAATATCTCCAGTTCGCCGGCCCCTTTGCCGGCGCGCGTCCATTCTTTCGTTTGTCGGTTCTACGTGAACGCGAAAGGCGGCCGCGTCAAGAAAACTCTCGAAACGCCGCGCCCTACGGATTGACATGCCGCATGGACAGAAGACGTCAGGAACGGCCGAAAAACACGTCGCCGGCCGAAATCGCCTCCAGCCCGCCGTCGTGGCGAAGCAGCAGTCGCCCGTCCCTGTCGAGACCGGAAAAGATGCCGACGATCTCGCGTGCGGGCAGCCGCACCGTAATCGCCTCGCCAACTCCCCGGGCGCGGCTGAGCCAAGCCTCGCGGATGGAGGCGAAGTCGCCGGCCTGCCACTCGGCCAGCCGGCGGGCCATGGCCGCGGAGAGGAGCGCGAAGAGAGCCTCGGGCTCGGTGGGATAACCGGCAGCGGCCAGATCCGTGGCGCTGTAGAGCGTGACGTCGGGATGGTGGGCGCAGTTCACGCCGATCCCGATCACCACCACCCTGCCCTCCGGCGCAGCCGTCGCCTCGATCAGGATGCCGCAGAGCTTGGCGCCGGCATAGAGAACGTCATTCGGCCACTTGATGGCGAGATCGGCCCGGGCAAAGGGCGGCAGCGCTGCCGCGACGGCGTCATGGACGGCCAGAGCCACGACGAGCGGCAACTCGCTGAGCCGCGCCTCCTCCATGGGATCGCGCAGCATCAGCGAAGCGTAGAGATTGCCCGGCTCGGAGGTCCAGACACGCCCGCGCCGGCCACGCCCCTCCGTCTGGCGGCGGGCGACGACCCAGAGACCGGACGCCGCCCCCTGACGTCCCCGGTCGAAAGCCTCGGCATTGGTGGAGCCGACCGCCTCAAGGTGAACAGCCGTATAGCCTGCCGGGCAGACAAGCCCCGAACCTTCGTTCATCGTGCCGGTCGCCTTAGAACAGCGTACGGGCGGCCGCGAGCGCCAAGTCGCCGAGCGGTCCGAGCACGAGCGCGAAGGCCGCGACGAACAGGCCCGAGACCCCGAGCACCGCCTTCATCTCGCCACCCATCGGTTCGAAGGCACCCTTCGGCTCGTCGAGGAACATGATCTTGACGATGCGGAGGTAGTAATAGGCGCCGACGACCGAGCTGAGGATGCCGATCACCGCCAGCCAGTAGAGGCCGGAGTTGATGGCAGCCGCGAAGACGAAGTACTTGCCGAAGAAACCAGCGAAGGGCGGGATGCCGGCCAGCGAGAACATGATGATGCCCAAGAGGTAGGCCACCACCGGATTGGTGCGCGACAGACCGGCGAGGCTGTCGATGTCCTCGGTCATCACGCCATCACGCCGCATGGACAGGATCACGGCAAAGGCGCCGGCCGTCATGGCGAGGTAGGTGGCGAGATAGATGAGGATGCCATAGATGCCGGCCTCGGATCCGGCCGCAAGGCCGACCAGCGCATAGCCCATGTGACCGATGGAGGAATAGGCCATCAGCCGCTTGATGTTGCGCTGACCGATGGCGGCGAAGGCGCCCAGGATCATCGAGGCCAGAGACATGAAGGCGACGATCTGCTGCCACTCAGCCTTGACCGGCTCCAGCGCTTCCATCACCACGCGGACGAACAGTGCCATGGCGGCGATCTTCGGCGCAGCGGCAAAGAAGGCGGTGACCGGCGTCGGCGCGCCTTCGTAGACGTCCGGCGTCCACATGTGGAACGGCACGGCCGACACCTTGAAGGCGATGCCGGTTGCGACGAAGACGATGCCGAAGGTGAGACCGAGCGAGGTCTGACCGCTGGCCGCAGCCGTGGCGATACCGGCAAAATCGACATGGCCGGTGAAGCCGTAGATCAGCGAGGCGCCGTAGAGCAGCATGCCCGAGGAGAGCGCGCCGAGAACGAAATACTTGAGGCCGGCCTCGGTCGAGCGGCCGTCGTCGCGGTGGAAGGAGGCGACGACGTAGAGCGCCAGCGACTGAAGCTCCAGGCCGAGGTAGACGGCGATCAGATCGCCCGCCGAGATCATCAGCAGCATGCCGACGGTGGCAAGCACGATCAGCACCGGCAGCTCGAAGTGGAAGAACTTCTCGGCAACGGCGAAGCGCTGCGTCATGACCACCGCCAGCGCCGAGCCGATCAGCACCAGGACCTTCAGGAACCGGCCGAAGCCATCCACCACGAAGGCGCCGCCGAAGGTGGACCCGTCGCGACCGACGATCACCGCCACAGCGGCAACGATCAGCAGCAAGGCCGACAGGCCGGAAACGAGGCTCGCCCGCTTCTCGCCGCCATAAGCGCCGAGCATGAGCAGCAAGAGAGCGCCGACAGCCAGGAGAAGCTCCGGTCCGGCAAGGGCAAAATCGGGAAGTGCGGTCATCATCTATGCCCTCAGCGGATCAGCGGCAGCGGCCCGGCCGATGCGGTCTGGCCGGCGGCATCGATCGCCGCGTGGACGGAGCGGAGAAGCGCTTCCAGGGAAGCGGCCGTGGCGTCGAGCACCGGCATGGGATAGACGCCGAACAGGATTACCAGCACGACGAGCGGCGCCAGAATGGCGACCTCGCGTGGGCTGAGATCCATCATCGCCTTGAGGTTCGCCTTGGTGAGCGCCCCCCAGACGACCCGACGGAACAGCCACAGAGCGTAGGCCGCCGACAGGATGACGCCGAGCGCCGCGAAGGCGGCCACCCAGGTGTTGACCTGGAACGCGGCCGACAGCGTCAGGAACTCGCCGATGAACCCCGACGTGCCGGGAAGACCGACGTTGGCCATGGTCATGACCATGAACACCGCCGCATAGGCCGGCATGCGGTTGACGAGGCCACCATAGGCGGCGATCTCGCGGGTATGGAGGCGGTCGTAGACGACGCCGACGCAGAGGAACAGCGCACCGGACACGAGGCCGTGGCTGAACATCTGGAACACGGCGCCCTGAAGCCCCTGCGTGTTTAACGTGAAGATGCCCATGGTCACGTAGCCCATGTGGGCGACCGACGAATAGGCGATCAGCTTCTTCATGTCCTCCTGCACCAGCGCCACCAGCGAGGTGTAGACGATGGCGACCACCGAGAGCGTGAAGATGAAGGGCGCGAGATCGGCGGAGGCCAGCGGGAACATCGGCAGCGAGAAGCGCAGGAAGCCGTAACCGCCCATCTTCAGGAGAATGGCAGCCAGCAGGACCGAGCCAGCCGTCGGCGCTTCGACGTGAGCGTCCGGCAGCCAGGTATGCACCGGCCACATCGGCATCTTCACCGCGAAGGACGCGAAGAAGGCGAACCACAGCCACCACTGCATGGTTGCCGGGAACGGATGGTTGACCAGTTCGGTGATGTCGGTGGTGCCGCTCTGCCAGTACATCGCCATGATCGCCAGCATCATCAGCACCGAGCCGGCCAGCGTGTAGAGGAAGAACTTGTAGGAGGCGTAGACGCGGCGCTGGCCGCCCCAGATGCCGATGATCAGGAACATCGGGATCAGGCCGCCTTCGAAGAACACGTAGAACAGCACGAGATCAGTGGCGCAGAACACGCCGATCATCAGCGTCTCGAGCACCAGGAAGGCGATCATGTATTCCTTGACGCGAACCTGCACCGACTCCCAGCTCGCCAGGATACAGAAGGGCATCAGGAAGGTGGTGAGCAGAACGAACAGGATCGAGATGCCATCAATGCCCATGCGGTAGGCGAAGAAGCTACCCGACCAGCCGGCCGTCTCGGTCAGCTGGAAGCCCGGGTTCTTCGGATCGAACCCGGTCCAGATGCCGATCGACACCAGGAAGGTCGCGACCGTGGTGATCAGCGCCACGCGCCGGATGTTGAGGATCGCAGCCTCGTCCTGCGCCCGGATCATGAGGATGAACAGGACGCCCGCCAAAGGCAGGAACGTGGTCAGCGTCAGAAGCGGCATTCCGCTCATACTCATTGTCCCCCGGCGAACATGGCCCAGGTGATCAGGGCGGCAACGCCGATCACCATGGCAAAGGCATAATGGTAGACATAACCGGTCTGCAGGCGCACGACGCGGGCGGTGACGTCCTGCACGCGAGCGGCCACTCCGTTGGGTCCGAGGCCATCGATGATGGCGCCGTCACCCGTCTTCCAGAACAGGCGGCCGATGGCAAAGGCCGGCCGCACGAAGATGCGGTCGTAGAGCTCGTCGAAGTACCACTTGTTGAGCAGGAACTTGTAGAGCCCCGGCAGCGCGGCGGCGAGCTTCTTGGGCAGCGCCGGGTTCAGGATGTAGAACCAGTAGGCGATGGCGAGACCGACCAGCATGGCCAGGAAGGGCGAGACCTTCACCAGGAACGACACCTCGTGCATGGCATGCAGGATGTGGTTCTCCGGACCATAGAAGAGCGCGCCCTTCCAGAACTCGGCCTGCTCCTCGCCGACGTAGTGGCCATAGAACACCATGCCGGCGAGCACCGCACCGAGCGACAGCACGCCGAGCGGGATCAGCACCACCAGCGGGCTTTCGTGCGCGTGGTCGTAGACGTCCTTGGGCGCGCGGCTCGCGCCGAAGAAGGTCAGGAACACCAGGCGCCAGGAGTAGAAGCTGGTGAAGCCGGCGGCGATCACCAGGAGTATGGCAGCGAAACCCGACACCGGGTTATGGCCGGCAAAAGCGCTCTCGATGATGGCATCCTTGGACAGAAAGCCGGCAAAGCCGATCTCAGTGCCGGGAATGCCGACACCGGTGATCGCCAGCGTGCCGAGGGTCATCGCCCAGAAGGTGAGCGGGATCTTGTTGCGGAGGCCACCCATGGAGCGCATGTCCTGCTCGTGGTGGCTGGCCATGATCACCGAACCGGCGCCAAGGAACAGCAGCGCCTTGAAGAAGGCATGCGTGAACAGGTGGAACACGCCGGCGCCGTAAGCTCCGACACCGAGCGCCACGAACATGTAGCCGAGCTGCGAACAGGTCGAATAGGCGATGACGCGCTTGATGTCGTTCTGAACGAGGCCGACGGTCGCCGCGAAGAAGGCGGTGACGGCACCGACCAGGGTGACGACCGTGAGGGCCGTCGGGCTCATGTCGAACAGCGGCGACAGGCGCGCCACCATGAACACGCCGGCGGTCACCATGGTGGCCGCATGGATGAGGGCCGACACCGGCGTCGGGCCTTCCATGGCGTCCGGCAGCCAAGTGTGCAGCAGGAACTGCGCGCTCTTGCCCATGGCACCCATGAACAGCAAGAGGCAGATCACCGTGATGGCGTCCCATTCGCCCCAGAGGAAGTGGAGCGTCTTGCCTTCGACGGTGGCGACGTTGGCGAAGATGTCGGTGAAGCCGATGGTCCCGAACATCACGAAGATGCCGAAGATGCCCAGCATGAAACCGAAATCGCCGACGCGATTGACCACGAAGGCCTTGATGGCCGCCGCCGAGGCAGACGGCTTCTTGTACCAGAATCCGATCAGCAGATAGGAGGCGAGACCGACGCCCTCCCAACCGAAGAACATCTGGACCAGGTTGTCGGCCGTCACCAGCATCAGCATGGCGAAGGTGAACAGGCTGAGATAGGCGAAGAAGCGCGGGCGGTCCGGATCCTCGGCCATGTAGCCGATCGAGTAGAGGTGGACCAGCGACGACACGGTGGTGACCACCACCAGCATGACGACGGTCAGCGTATCGACGCGGAACGCCCAGTCGATCTGCATGGCGCCGGAGGTAATCCAGGTCAGCACCCGGATCGACTGCGTCTCATGCTCGCCGAAGCCCACCGAGATGAAGGCCACCCAGGACAGGATCGCCGAAACGAACAGCAGGCCGGTGGTCACCAGTTCGGCGACGCGCGAGCCGGGCGCTGCCGGCTCGACGGCGTGATGATGGTCGTCATGACCGCCGTGGGCGTGATCGTCATGCTCGGCATGGGCCGCATGATGATCGGCGTGGTGGCCATGGGCATCGTGGCCGCCCTCGGGCGCCGGCACGGTGGCCGCCGCGCCCCAGAGCGCGATGGCGCCGGCAATCAGGAAGCCGATGAGCGGAAGGAAGACGATGAGGGAATACATCTCTTGCGTCAGCCCTTCATCACGTTGATGTCTTCGACCGCGATGGAGCCGCGGTTGCGGAAGAATGCGACCAGGATGGCAAGGCCGATGGCGGCCTCGGCGGCGGCGACCGTCAGCACGAACAGGGCGAAGACCTGCCCGACGAGATCGCCGAGGAAGTGCGAGAAGGCGACGAGGTTGAGGTTGACCGCGAGCAGGATCAGCTCGACGCTCATCAGAATGACGATGACGTTCTTCCGGTTGAGGAAGATGCCGAGCACCCCGAGCGTGAATAGGATCGCCGCGACCGACAGATAGTGCGCAAGACCGAGCGTCATGGGGTCAACCTTCCTTGTCCGGCGTGGGGCGATGCAGTTGATAGGTCACAGGCCCCTCCCCGGCTCGACATGCTTGACTTCGATGGCCGTCGCACGGGTGCGCGCCACCTGAACGGAGATGTTCTGGCGCCGGACGGAAGCGCGGTGGCGCAGCGTCAGCGTAATGGCGCCGATCATGGCAACGAGCAGCACGAAACCGGCGACCTGGAAGAAGTAGACATAGCGGGTGTAGAGCAACTGTCCGAGCGCCAGCGTGTTGGAAACCTGCGCCGGGTCGGGGATCGGCGCCGTAGCGGTGGCCGTGGCTTCCGGAGCGAACACCCAGGCGCCGGCCACCATCAGCAGCTCGGCCAGGAAGATCAGCCCGACCAGCATGCCGATCGGCAGGTACTGCATGAAGCCCTGGCGAAGCTCGACGAAATCGACGTCGAGCATCATCACCACGAACAGGAACAGCACCGCCACGGCGCCGACATAGACGACGATCAGCAGCAGGGCGAGGAATTCGGCGCCGGCCAGCATGAACAAGCCGGCCGCATTGACGAAGGCGAGGATCAGAAACAGCACCGAATGCACGGGATTGCGGGAGGAAATCACCATGACCGCCGAAGCGATGGTGACCGCCGCAAACAGATAGAAGAACAAGGCCTGTATCATCTCGCTTCGTCCCCGATGCGCCCGTCGGCGCGTCCAATCCCGTCAGTCTTCCCGTTCGAGCATCGCTCAACAGCGCTGCACATATCCCGGCGTAACGCGCCCGGCCCCGATCACCGATAAGGGGCGTCGGCCGCGATGTTGCGGGCGATTTCGCGCTCCCAGCGGTCACCGTTGGCGAGCAGCCTCTCCTTGGAGAAGTAGAGCTCCTCGCGCGTCTCGGTGGCGAACTCGAAGTTCGGCCCTTCCACGATGGCATCCACCGGACAGGCTTCCTGGCAGAAACCGCAGTAGATGCACTTCACCATGTCGATGTCGTAGCGCGTGGTGCGACGGGTGCCGTCGTTGCCGCGCGGGCCGGCTTCGATGGTGATGGCCTGGGCCGGACAGATCGCCTCGCACAGCTTGCAGGCGATGCAGCGCTCCTCGCCGGAAGGATACCGGCGCAACGCGTGCTCGCCACGGAAGCGCGGGCTCAGGGCCCCTTTCTCGAAGGGGTAGTTGATGGTCGGCTTCGCCTTGAAGAAGTAACGCATGGCGAGGAAGAACCCCGACACGAACTCCTTGAGGAGGAAGGACTTTGCCACCTGGCTGAGTTTCATCGTACCCGCTTCCCTCATTCCCGGCCCGACATCGCCGCAAGGCAATGCCGGCCGAAATCACGTTCCGTCGCCATCAACCCGGCGCCGGAAGACCCGTTCCCGCCACCGACACGCCCAGCCACCAGCCGAGGGCGGCAAAGACGATGGCGTTGACGACGAACAGACCCTTCATCAGAAGGTCCGCCCGTCGCGGTTCGATCAATCCTGGCCGGCGCTCCAGCGCCCGCCTCACGATCGATGCGATCAAGCCGTAGTCGACGAGACCGACACCGATCCCAACCGCCGCTCCCACCACGCCCGCGAGCGACAGGTCCATCATACCCTCCCCGTCAGGCCGCCCAGCCGGTCAGCTGCAGCACGCCGGCCACCAGCACGACGTAAACGAGCGACAGCGGCAGGAACACCTTCCAACCGAGACGCATCAGCTGGTCGTAGCGGTAGCGGGGGACCATCGCCTTGGCCATGGCGATGAAGAAGAACATCAAGACGGCCTTGGCCAGGAACCAGACGATGCCCGGAACCCAGGTAAACGGCGCGACGTCGATCGGCGGCATCCATCCGCCCATGAACAGCAACGCCATCATGGCGCACATGGTGCAGATGGCCACATACTCGCCGAGCATGAACATCATGTACGGGGTCGAGCCGTATTCGACCATGTAGCCTGCCACCAGTTCGGACTCGGCCTCGGCGAGGTCGAAGGGCGGGCGGTTGGTTTCTGCCAGAGCCGACACGAAGAACACCACGAACATCGGCAGGAGCGGCAACCAGTACCAGTTCAGGAAGGAGAGCCACGGCAGGCCGATCATGTCGGCAAGGCCGGTTTCCTGCGATCGGACGATGGCCGAGATGTTGAGCGAGCCGGCGCAGAGCAGCACCGTGATGATGACGAGGCCGATCGACACCTCGTAGGACACCATCTGGGCGGCGCAGCGCAACGCCGACAGGAAGGGATACTTCGAGTTCGACGCCCAGCCGCCCATGATGGCGCCGTAGACGCTGAGCGAGGAGATGGCGAGGATGAACAGGATGCCGACGTTGATGTCGGCAATCACCCAGCCGTCGGCCACCGGCACGACCACCCAGGCCAGCAGCGCCAGCGTCGTGGTTACCAGCGGCGCCAGCAGGAAGAGGCCCTTGGCCGAACCGGACGGGATGACCGGCTCCTTCAGGACGAACTTCAGAAGATCGGCGAACGACTGGAACAGGCCGAACGGGCCGACCACGTTGGGGCCGCGACGGATCTGCACCGCCGCCCAGATCTTGCGATCGGCCAGCAGGATGAAGGCGACGATGACGAGCAACAGCACCAGAAGCAGCACGCTCTGAGCGGCGATCACCACGACGGGCCAGACGATATCGGACCAGAAGCTCATGGGGCGTCTCTCATTCCGCTGCGATGGACTGCCCGGAGCGGGCGAGCGCCGAACACTCGGCCATCACCTTGGAGGCGCGGGCGATCGGGTTGGTGAGGTAGAAGTCGGCAATCACCGGAACGAAGGGCTCCGGCCGAACGATGCCGCCAAGCGAGGCGAGCGAGGCTAAGGCCTCAGGATCCGCCGCCGAGATGGTATCGATCGCAGCGAACTCCGGATGGACGGCATAAAGCTTCGCCCGGAGCTGGGCGAGACTGTCGAACGGCAGCCGGCGGCCGAGGGCCTCGGACAGGGCTCTCAGCACCGCCCAATCCTCGCGGGCCTCGCCCGGCGGGAAGGCGGCGCGATTGCCCATCTGGACGCGCCCTTCGGTGTTGACGTAGGTGCCCGACTTCTCGGCGTAGGTCGCGCCCGGCAGGATGACGTCGGCGCGATGGGCGCCGGTGTCGCCGTGGCTGCCAATGTAGACGACGAAGGTATTCGGACCGAGATGCTGCGCACCGAACTCGTCGGCGCCAAGCAGGAACAGCACGTCGAGTTCGCCCTTGGCGGACGCATCGATCATGCCGGCAACGTCGCGACCGCCCTCGCCCGGCACGAGGCCGAGATCGAGCGCGCCGACGCGCGAGGCAGCCGTATGAAGCACCGAGAAGCCATTCCAGCCCTCGGCAACGGCGCCGACGTCGGTCGCCAGCTTGGCGGCGAGCGACAGCAGCGCCAGACCGTCATGACGGACCAACGCGCCCTGCCCGACAATGACGAGAGGCTTCGCCGCCGACTTCAGCACGTCGAACGCACCGGTGTCGAGATGCTGGAGCGCAGCCGGATCGTCGCCCAGATGGACATGCGGATAGGTGAGATCGACGGGCGCGCCGATGGTATAGACCGGCAGCTTGCCGCCGCTCGCCCGCCAACGCTTGCGAATGCGGGCATTCAGCACCGAGGCCTCGTGCCGCGGATCGGCGCCGATCATCAGGATGGCGTCCGCCTCCTCGATGCCGGCGATGGTGGCGTTGAACACATAGCTGGCCCGGCCGAACTTGGGATGCAGGGCCGTGCCATCCTGGCGGCCATCGACCGAAGCGACGCCGAGCGCGGCCATCAGCTCACGCAACGCGAACATTTCTTCGACCGAAGCCAGATCGCCGACGATGGCACCCATGCGCTCGGGCGCCGTCGAGGTGACACGGGTGGCGATCGTCGCGAAGGCATCGCCCCATGAGGTCGCGCGGAACCGGCCGTCGGCCTTCACGTAGGGCCGATCGAGCCGCTGGGTCCTGAGACCGTCCCAGATGAAGCGCGTCTTGTCGGAAATCCATTCCTCGTTCACCGCCTCGTTGAGGCGGGGCAGCACGCGCATCACCTCCCGGCCGCGCACGTCGACGCGGATGGCCGAACCGACCGCGTCCATCACATCGACGGACTCGGTCTTGGACAGCTCCCAGGGACGGGCATGGAAGGCGTAAGGCTTGGAGGTAAGAGCACCGACCGGGCAGAGATCGATGACGTTGCCCTGCAGTTCCGACGACAGCGCCTTCTCGAGGTAGCTGGTGATCTCGGCATCCTCACCGCGGGAAATGAGGCCCATCTCGGCGATGCCGGCCACTTCCGTGGTGAAACGCACGCAACGGGTGCAATGGATGCAGCGGTTCATCGACGTCTTGATGAGCGGCCCGAGGTACTTGTCCTCGACGGCACGCTTGTTCTCGATGAAACGCGAACCGGAGACGCCATAGGCCATCGCCTGGTCCTGCAGATCGCACTCGCCGCCCTGATCGCAGATCGGGCAATCGAGCGGATGGTTGATCAGCAGGAACTCCATCACGCCCTCGCGGGCCTTCTTGACCATGGGCGAATTGGTCAACACCACGGGCGGCTCGCCATTGGGGCCGGGCCGGAGGTCGCGAACGTTCATGCCGCAGGACGCGGTCGGCTTCGGCGGGCCGCCCTTCACCTCGACGAGGCACATGCGACAGTTTCCGGCGACCGACAGGCGCTCGTGGTAACAGAAGCGCGGGATCTCGGCGCCCGCCGCCTCGCATGCCTGCAGCAGCGTCAGCTCCGGAGCCACATCGATCTCGATCCCGTCGACGATCAGTTTTGCCATGTCGACCCAACCCTCGCTGGAGCCGCGCCGCCCATAGCCGGCGGCCGCCCTTCAAACTCGATCAAACCCGTCCGCTCACTCGGCTGCCATGCCGTGCTGGGACACGTAGTCGTCGATCCGCGCCTCGATCACCGGCCGGAAGTTCCGGATCAGCGCCTGCACTGGCCAGGCGGCGGCATCGCCGAGGGCGCAAATGGTGTGCCCTTCGATCTGCTTGCTGACCTGGAACAGCATGTCGATTTCCTCGCGCGCCGCGTTGCCCTGACGCATGCGCTCCATCACGCGCCACATCCAGCCCGTGCCCTCACGGCAGGGCGTGCACTGGCCGCAGCTCTCGTGGCGGAAGAAGTAGGAGATACGCGAGATCGCTGCGATCACGTCGGTCGACTTGTCCATGACGATCAGGCCGCCGGTACCGAAGCTGGACCCGATGGCGCGCATGCCGTCGAAGTCCATCTGCGCGTCCATGATCTGGTCGGCGCGAACCACCGGGCACGAGGCTCCGCCGGGGATCACCGCAAGGAGATTGTCCCAGCCGCCGCGCACGCCACCGGCATGCTTCTCGATCAGGTCCTTGAAGGGAATACCGAGCTCCTCCTCCACCACGCACGGCGTGTTGACGTGGCCGGAGATCATGAACAGCTTGGTGCCCTTGTTGTTGTCGCGGCCGAAGCTCGAGAACCAGGCGGCGCCACGCCGCATGATGGTCGGCGTCACAGCAATGGACTCGACATTGTTCACCGTCGTCGGGCAGCCATAGAGGCCGACGTTGGCCGGGAACGGCGGCTTCATCCGCGGCTGGCCCTTCTTGCCTTCGAGGCTTTCGAGCAGCGCGGTCTCTTCGCCGCAGATATAGGCGCCGGCACCGTGATGGACGAAGACGTCCATGTCCCAACCCGACCCGCAGGCGTTCTTGCCGAGCAGACCGGCATCATAGGCCTGATCGACGGCGGCCTGCAGCCGCTCGCGTTCGCGCATGAACTCGCCGCGCACGTAAATGTAGGCGGCATGCGCGCCCATGGCGAAGCCGGCGATCAGGCAGCCCTCGATGAGGGTGTGCGGGTCGTGACGCAGGATGTCCCGGTCCTTGCAGGTGCCGGGCTCGGATTCATCGGCGTTGACCACCAGATAATGCGGCCGGCCGTCCGACTGCTTGGGCATGAAAGACCACTTGAGGCCCGTGGGGAAACCGGCGCCGCCGCGCCCGCGCAGGCCCGACGCCTGGATCTCCTTGATGATGAAATCCCGCCCCTTGGCCAGGATATCCTTGGTGCCATCCCACTGGCCGCGCTTCAACGCGCCCTGCAGGCCCCAGTCGTGGCGCCCGTAGATATTGGTGAAGATGCGGTCCTTGTCCTGCAGCATGACTGAGGTTCCCAGGGTCTTCGGTTCAATCTCAGACGGGCTTGTCGCCGTCCTTGTTGGACGGACGCCAGCCACCTGCCAGCTTTGACGACTGCTCGATCCACTTGTCGCGGAAAGCCCTGCCGCGGAAGCTACCGAGATGCTGGTCGATCCATCTGAGGTTCATTTCATTCCAGCCGGCGATCTGGTCGTAATGATAGACGCCGAGTTTGTGCAGCATCTCCTCGAGCTTGGGACCGACGCCGTAGATCAGCTTGAGATCGTCGGCCTTGCCCTCGCGTGCCACTTCGAACAGTTCCGGCTTGTGCTGGTCCGGCACCTTTTCGCCGTCGGCCTGCCCCTGCGCCTCGACCACTTTGGGGATGGGCTTCTCGGCTGCCGGCTGGGCAGTGGCGGCCGGTGCCGCGGCTGGCGCCGGAGCGGGTGCAGGCGCGGCGGCCGGCGGCGGCGCCAGTTCCTCGCGATCGAAGGCGCGGTACTTGCCGATGACCGAACCGTCGTAGAGCGCGGTGTCCGTCAGTGCCGTGTCCCCAGCCTCGGGCGCGGAATGGAAACGGCCGTTCTGAGGCCCGGGCGCCGGCGGGTTGCCGGCGGCAAGGCCATCGATCAGGGCGTTGAACGTTTCGGGGGTCAGGTCTTCGTAGGTATCCAGTCCGACGGTGACCATCGGCGCATTGACGCAGGCACCCGCGCACTCGACCTCTTCCCAGGAAAACTCGCCGTCGGCCGAAAGCTCGAACGGATGGGCGGCGAGCCGGTTCTTGCAGATCGCGATGATGTCGTCCGCACCGCGAAGGCGGCAAGGCGTGGTACCGCAAACCTGGATATGGGCCTTGCGGCCGACCGGCGACAGCTGGAACTGCGTATAGAAGGTGGCGACTTCCAGAACGCGGATGTCCGGCATGTCGAGAAGCTTGGCAACCGTCTCGATGGCGGGCCGGCTGATCCAGCCTTCCTGGCTTTGCGCCACCATCAGCGCCGGGATCACCGCCGAAGCCTGACGCCCCTCGGGATAGCGGGCGATCACCTTCTGGAGATAGGCGGCGTTCTCGTCTGTGAAGGCGAAGCTCTCCGGCTGTTCGGGATGAAGACGACGGACGGACATCAGCGATCCACCTCACCAAACACGATGTCGATCGAGCCGAGCACGGCCGACACGTCGGCCAGGAGATGGCCGCGACAGAGAAAATCCATGGCCTGAAGATGGGCAAACCCGGGGGCGCGGATCTTGACGCGATAGGGCTTGTTGGTGCCATCGGACACCAGGTAGACGCCGAACTCGCCCTTCGGCGCCTCGACGGCGGCGTAAACCTCGCCCTCGGGCACCCGAAAGCCTTCGGTGTAGAGCTTGAAGTGGTGGATCAGCGCTTCCATCGAGCGCTTCATCTCGCCCCGGCGCGGCGGAGCGAACTTGCCCTGAGGGGTCAGGACGGGACCCTTTTCCACCTTCAGGAGGGCGATGCACTGCTTCATGATGCGGACCGACTGCCGCATCTCTTCCATGCGGATGTGGTAGCGGTCGTAGCAGTCGCCGTTCTTGCCGATGGGAATGTCGAAGTCGAGCTCGCCGTAAATCTCGTAGGGCTGCGACTTGCGAAGATCCCAGGCAGCGCCCGAGCCTCGCACCATCACGCCCGAGAAGCCCCACTTCCAGGCGTCCTCAAGGCTGACGACGCCGATGTCGACGTTGCGCTGCTTGAAGATGCGGTTCTCCGACAGGAGCGCGTCGAGATCGTCGACCGTCCCCAGGAAGGGATCACACCACGCCTCGATATCGGAGACGAGCTCTTCCGGCAGGTCCTGATGGACGCCGCCCGGACGGAAATAGGCGGCGTGCATGCGCGAGCCAGACGCACGCTCGTAGAAGATCATCAGCTTCTCGCGTTCCTCGAAGCCCCAGAGCGGCGGCGTCAAGGCGCCGACGTCCATCGCCTGGGTCGTGACGTTGAGAAGGTGAGAGAGGATGCGGCCAATCTCGCAGTAGAGAACGCGAATGATCTGGGCCCGGCGCGGCACGAGAATGCCGGCGAGCCGCTCCACCGCCAGGCAATAGGCGTGTTCCTGATTCATCGGCGCGACATAGTCGAGCCGATCGAAATACGGCAGGCCCTGCAAGTAGGTGCGGGCCTCGATCAGCTTCTCGGTGCCGCGATGAAGGAGACCGATATGCGGGTCGACGCGCTCGACCACCTCGCCGTCCAGCTCCAGCACCAGACGCAACACGCCGTGGGCCGCCGGATGCTGCGGGCCGAAGTTGATATTGAAATTTCTGACCTGGGCTTCAGCCATCGATCGCGCGCCTCAGTTCGTCCTGACCTTCTCGTCACCCGGCAGCACGTAGGTCGTGCCTTCCCAGGGTGACAGGAAGTCGAAATTGCGGAATTCCTGGTTGAGCCGGACCGGCTCGTAGACGACGCGCTTCTGGGCATCGTCGTAGCGGACCTCGACATAGCCGGTCATCGGGAAGTCCTTGCGGAGCGGGTGCCCGTCGAAACCGTAGTCGGTCAGAAGGCGCCGCAGTTCCGGATGATCGGAAAACAGGATGCCGAGGAGGTCGTACGCCTCCCGCTCGAACCACAGGGCGCCCGGGAACACCGAGGTGATCGACGGCACCGGGGTCACCTCGTCGGTGGTCACCTTCAGCCGAAGGCGAGCGTTCCGGGTCGGCGACAGCAGGTGGTAGACCACATCGAAGCGATCGGCGCGCTCCGGATAATCGACGCCGCAGATGTCGACGATGTTGACGAAGCCGAGATCCGGCGCGTCACGCAGCCGTGTCACGACATCGACAATGCGCTCGCGCTGGACAACGGCCGTTACCTCGCCATAGGCGACGTTGACCGACAGCGCATCGGTCCCGAGGGCGTTGCCAACGGCCAGCGCCAGTTCGCCGATCAGATCGTTCGGGGCTTCGCTCATGTTTCACCCAGCCTCGTTGTCGCTCAGCGCTCGATGGTGCCAGTGCGCCGGATCTTCTTCTGAAGCAGCAGCACGCCGTAGAGCAAAGCCTCGGCGGTCGGCGGACAGCCAGGCACGTAGATGTCGACCGGCACGACGCGATCGCAGCCGCGAACTACCGAATAGGAATAGTGGTAATAGCCGCCGCCATTGGCGCAAGAGCCCATGGAGATGACGTAGCGCGGCTCCGGCATCTGGTCGTAGACCTTGCGGAGCGCCGGAGCCATCTTGTTGGTCAGCGTCCCGGCGACGATCATCACGTCCGACTGGCGCGGCGAACCGCGCGGCGCGAAGCCGAAGCGCTCGACGTCGTAGCGGGGCATCGACACCTGCATCATCTCGACGGCGCAACAGGCAAGACCGAAGGTCATCCACATCAGCGAGCCGGTGCGCGCCCAGTGGATCAGCTCTTCGGTGGAAGTGACGAGCCAGCCCTTGTCGGCCAGTTCGTCGTTGATGCCGGTGAAGAAGCCGTCATCGGCGCCGATCGGCTTGCCGGTGCGGGGATCGATGATGCCCTTGGGGGCGGGCGACACCAGCGTCTCTCTCGGGCTCAGTCCCATTCCAGCGCCCCCTTCTTCCACTCATAGGCAAAGCCGATGGTCAGCACCCCGAGGAAGGCCATCATCGACCAGAAACCGAACAGCCCGACGTCCTTGAAGGCCACGGCCCAGGGGAACAGGAAGGCAACTTCCAGATCGAAAATGACGAAGAGGATCGACACCAGGTAGAAGCGAACGTCGAACTTCATGCGGGCGTCATCGAAGGCGTTGAAGCCGCACTCGTAGGCCGACAGCTTTTCCGGATCGGGATTCTTGAAAGCCAGGAGGAATGGCGAGACCAGAAGCGCCAGACCGATGGCCAACGCCACGCCGAGAAAAATGATCACCGGCAGGTAGTCCCGAAGGAGTTCGTCCATTGTGACCTCATTGGTTCGGACGCAACCCATTTGCGCATCGCAACAATTTGGTGAGGAGTCGCGTGGGGTCGCCGAATTGCTTGTGGCACGGTTAGCGGATAGACCTTCACTTCGCAAGGGCGTCGAAGGTCCGTTTCTAAGGTTTATTACGCTCAGGGGTACCCCGGAGACAATCCGTGAAACTTGACTAAAAAACGCATGTTTTTGCAACGACATCCAACCACTCCTCGCCGCTCCGCGCGCCGAGGGGAAAAAGCGTTGAAAAACAAATGGTCGACATCGACAAGCCGATCACGATAGACAGCATCCGCGCCGCCCGGGATGCGATTTCTGGTCAGGTGATGCATACCCCTTTCCTGCCGGCGCCTCGCCTCGGCCGGCTGACCGGAGCGGAGGTGTTCGTCAAGTACGAGAACCTGCAGGTGACCTCCGCATTCAAGGAAAGGGGCGCGCTGAACCGCCTCCTGGCACTCTCGGCCGACGAGCGGCGGCGCGGGGTGATCGCGATGTCGGCCGGCAACCATGCCCAGGCGGTCGCCTATCACGCGGTTCGGCTCGGCATCGAGGCGACCATCGTCATGCCGGTGACCACGCCGCACGTGAAGGTGTCGGCGACGGCGGGCTATGGCGCCCGCGTTTTGCTCGAGGGCGAGACGGTCGCCGAGGCGGCGCTGGCGGCCGAACGCGTCGGCACGAGCGAGAATCTCGTCTTCATCCACCCCTATGACGACGCCCACGTGATCGCCGGCCAGGGCACGCTGGCGCTGGAAATGCTGGAGGAGAGGCCGGACCTCGACGTGATCGCCGTCCCCGTCGGCGGCGGCGGTCTGATCGCCGGAATGGCGACAGCGGCCAAGGCGCTGAAACCCGACGTTCGCCTGATCGGCGTCGAAACGCGCATGTATCCGTCCATGTGGGCGGCGCTGAAGGGTATCGACGCCATGGCCGGCGGAGCGACGCTGGCCGAAGGAATCGCCGTCAAGGTGGCCGGGAGCAAGACGCTGCCGATCGTACGCGACCTCGTCGATACCATCGTGCTCGTCGACGAGAGCCACCTCGAACGGGCGGTCAACGCCTATCTCACGCTGCAAAAGACCATGGCCGAGGGCGCCGGCGCGGCAGGCCTCGCGGCGATGTTCGCCGAGCCGGACCTTTTCCGCGGCCGGAAAGTCGGGTTGGTCCTGTCGGGCGGCAACATCGATCCGCGCATCCTCGCCTCGATCATGATGCGGGAACTGGCCCGCGAGGAGAAGATCGTCGCCATCCGCCTCGCCATTCCGGATCGCCCCGGCACGCTTGGCGCCATCACCACCCTGATCGGCGATGCCGGTGGCAACATCCTGGAAGTGTCCCACCGCCGGACGGTGCTTGAGATCCCCGCCAAGGGCGCATCGCTCGACATCACGCTCGAAGCGCGCGACGGCCATCATGCCGAGGAGATCATCGCCGCCCTCAGGGCCAAAGGCTATGGCGTGGAACGAAAATCGGCGGAATAGGCGGTCATTCGCGCGGGCGGCGGATTGAAGTCGCGGGCCGCATTCCCATATGCGGCTCATTGTTGCCCAGGAGACTTCCATGTCCAACCGGACCTATGACGCCGCCGACTACATCATCGACGAAGGCCGGCCCGGCCCCGGCGCCGTCAGCGGTATCCGCACGCGCCGTATCATCGCCTTCCTGATCGATGCGGTCATCATCGCCGTGCTCACGTTCGCTGTCGGCGTGGTGGTGTTCTTCCTCGGCATCGTGACGCTCGGCCTCGGCTGGCTGCTCTACCCGATCCTCTGGCCTGCGGTGGCGCTGGTCTACTGCGCCTTCTCGCTCGGTGGCCCCAACTCCGCGACGGTCGGCATGCGGACCCAGGGCATCGAAGCCCGCTTCATGGACGGCAGCCGCCTCAATCCCGGCATCGCCGCCATCCACGCCGTGCTGTTCTACTTCTCGATCTCGGTTCTGACGCCCCTCGTGCTGCTGGTGTCGCTGTTCACCGAAAACAAGCGCCTGCTGCACGACATCGTGCTCGGCATCGTCTTCGTCAATCGCTATTGACGACCGGCGTCTATCGCCGGCGGGCCTGCCCCCCTCAGGCTTCGGCTCCGCTTCCGTCTTTCGGCGACCTCGTCCCGAAAGACTCCCCGTGCGTGGTGCCCCTTGTCGCCTGAAGCCGCTTTTGCGGCTACCGGGTATGTCAGGGCAAACCGCTTCCGTTGATCTTGGTATCTCGCCACAGCAGGAGAAAGATGCCAAGATCGCCGAAGCAGACCGACGCAAGAACCGATGACGCAACACCCCACCGACGCGCCTCAATTCTTTCTGACCGCGCCGTCCGCCTGTCCCTATCTGCCGGGCAAGACGGAACGGAAGGTGTTTACCCATATGGTGGGCGAGCGTGCGGCGGCGATGAACTCCATCCTGAGCCATGGCGGGTTCCGCCGCAGCCAGAATATCGCCTATCGGCCGGCCTGCGAGGAGTGCCGCTCCTGCGTGTCGGTGCGCGTGCGCGTCGACGACTTCCGACCCGACAAGAGCCAGCGTCGCAACTACACGCGCAACAGCCATCTGGTCGGTGCCGAGCTGCCGCCGGCGGCAACCGGCGAGCAATACTCGCTTTTCCGCTCGTATCTCGATGCGCGCCACGCCGATGGCGGCATGGTGGACATGACGGTGGGCGATTACGCCGCCATGGTGGAAGAGACGCACGTCTCGACCATGATGGTCGAATACCGTCGACGCGGCATCAACACCTTCCTGAGCGGCATGGGCGACGGGCCGCTGATCGGCGCCGCGCTGACCGACGTCCTGATCGACGGCCTGTCCATGGTTTATTCGTTCTACGAGCCCGACATGCAAAGCGATGGGCTCGGCACATTCATGATTCTCGATCACATCGAACGGACGCGTCGGCGGGGCCTGCCCTATCTCTACCTGGGTTACTGGGTGCAAGGCTCGCGCAAGATGGACTATAAGCGTCGCTACAAACCTCTCGAGTATCTGACCTCCAGCGGTTGGGCGATTCTGCCCGACGAGCCGGTGGAGGCTGAGTTCGCGTAAAGGGCTTCACCCGCCGTTCGGAACGGAGGCCGCCCGTTTGGACGGCGCTCGCTCCGACCCATGTTCTCGCCTTGGCGTTCGCCGGAAAGCACGTATTTCGGACGGGTGCGCAGGTTTCTTCGACCGGTGTTCGGCCCACAGCCCCATGGAGACGCCCCAGTGACCGGCAGCATTCTCGACACCATCGGCAACACGCCGCTGATCCGTCTTCGTCGTGCTTCCGAGATGACGGGCTGCGAGATTCTCGGCAAGGCGGAGTTCATGAACCCCGGCCAGTCGGTGAAGGACCGGGCCGCCCTATACATCGTTCGCGATGCCTTGAAGAGCGGCCGCCTGCAACCGGGCGGCACCGTCGTCGAGGGGACCGCCGGCAACACCGGCATCGGCCTGGCCCTGGTCGGCAGCGCCCTCGGCCTCAAGACGGTGATCGTCATTCCGGACACGCAGTCTCAGGAGAAGAAGGACTATCTGCGGATGGTCGGCGCCGAGCTGGTGGAAGTGCCGGCCGTCCCCTATCGCAATCCGAACAACTACGTGAAGCTTTCCGGCCGCCTCGCCGACCAGTTGGCGAAGACCGAGCCGCATGGAGCGATCTGGGCCAACCAGTTCGACAATGTCGCCAACAGGCAGGCCCACATCGAGACCACGGCGCGCGAGATCTTCCAGCAAACCGGCGGTAAGATCGACGGCTTCATTTGTGCGGTCGGCTCGGGTGGCACCCTGGCCGGGGTCGGCATCGGCCTCAAGGAGTTGCAGCCCGGCGTAAAGATCGGCTTGGCCGACCCGCACGGCGCAGCGCTGCATTCGTGGTATACGGCCGGCGTGCTGAAAGCCGAGGGATCATCGATCACGGAAGGCATCGGCCAGGGCCGCATCACCGCCAACCTCGAGGGTGCCCCCGTCGATTTCTCCTACCGCATCGGGGACGAAACCGCGCTTGGCGTGTTGTTCGATCTCGTGGAGCATGAAGGCCTATTCCTTGGTGGCTCCTCGGGCATCAACGTTGCCGGTGCCATGGCTCTGGCGCGCGAGCTTGGCCCGGGACACACCATCGTCACCGTGCTTTGCGACGGTGGCGCACGTTATGCGTCGAAGCTCTACAACCCGGCATTCCTGCGGAGCAAGAACCTGACGGTGCCGAAGTGGCTCGATGCTCCCAGGAAGTTCAGGCCGCCGTTCGAGGCGGCGTGACGGAGGACAAGCAATGACCGAGGCCCTGTACCTCGAAAACCCCTATCTGGAACTCGCCGAGGCCACAGTGACCGCCGTCGGCACGGACGGAGGTCTCTACGTCGATCGTTCGATATTCTATCCGCAAGGCGGCGGCCAACCGGGCGACCGTGGGTCGATCGAATGGGGAACCGGCTTCAGAACCAACATCAAGAATGCTGTCTATAGCCCTGACAGATCTTCGATTGTTCTCATTCCGGACGAAGGTCAGGAGCTGCCGCAGCTCGGCCAGACGATCATTCAGCACGTCGATTGGGCACGCCGCCACGCCCTGATGCGGATGCACACGGCGATGCACCTTCTTTCCGTGGTGCTGCCCTATCCCGTGACCGGAGGCCAGGTCGGCACTGAAGAAGGCCGGCTCGACTTCGATCTTCCGGAAGGGGAAACGGTGGAGAAGGTCTCCGCCACCAGCGCCCTCAATGCTCTGATCCAGGCCGATCACGCCGTCAGCACCGAGTGGATCACCGACGACGAACTGGCCGCCAACCCAGCGCTCGTCAAGACGATGAAGGTGAAGCCGCCGACGGGCGCCGGCCGAGTGCGCCTCGTCCGCATCGGGACCGACATCGACCTGCAGCCTTGCGGTGGAACGCACGTCAAGTCGACGGGCGAGATCGGCGAGATGCACATCGCCAAGATCGAGAGCAAAGGCCGCATCAACCGCCGCGTCCGCCTGCGCTTCGGCCCACCAGCGGACGCCGCCTAAGCCAACCTCCGGAGGCCTTGATGCCCGTGCATCCCGATCGTCACTTCGTCACCCCCGACTGGCTCATGCGCCATATCGACGATCCCGACGTGGTCGTCGTCGACGGTTCCTGGCACATGCCGGCCGCCGGCCGCAGCGGCCGGGCCGAGTATCTCGCGAACCATATTCCAGGCGCGGTGTTCTTCGATCTCGACGCCATTGCCGATACGGCATCGTCCTTGCCGCACATGCTGCCGACGCCGGATGCCTTTGCCGCCGCCGTCGGCGCGCTCGGCATCGGCGACACCCAGACCGTCGTCGTCTACGACAGCGTCGGCCTGTTCTCGGCGGCGCGCGTCTGGTGGAGCTTCCGGATCATGGGCGCGTGCGACGTCGTGTTGCTCGACGGCGGCCTTCCCGCCTGGATCGCTGCCGAGCTTCCGCTCGAAGCCGGCGAAGCACCAAGGGCGCCGGCAACCTTCAAACCACATTTCGACCCGGCGGCGGTTCGAAACTTCGACGAGGTGAAGGCGGCGCTCGGCGGCAAAGCTCAGATTGTCGATGCCCGCTCGGCCGGCCGCTTCCATGGGCGCGACCCCGAACCGCGAGCCGGCCTTCGGTCCGGGCACATGCCCGGCGCCATCAATCTGCCGTTCGGCGAGGCGATCGAAGGCGGTCGGCTGAAGTCGGCGAGCGATCTCCGGGCCTTGTTCGCGGCGCGCGGAATCGACCCAAACAAGCCGGTCATCGCCAGTTGCGGCTCGGGCGTGTCGGCAGCGGTCATCGCGCTCGCCCTCGACGTGCTCGGGGCGCCGGATGTTGCGATCTACGACGGCTCCTGGACCGAATGGGGCGGCCGTTCCGACGCCTCGGTGGTCACCGACTGACGGGGCCCGCCCCTCGACAGGGTGTGGATGAGGCTTTCCGCCGCATCGGCCGACTGTGCCGTGACGAGACCGAAGGAAATGACGAACTTGGCGGCATCCTCGACCGTCATGTCGAGAATGACCACATCCTCGCGCGGAATGAACACGAGGTATCCGCCGGTCGGGTTGGGCGTCGTCGGCACGTAGACCGTGAGCATGTCGTCGCCGCCCTCCAGCCGGTCGGCGACCTCGCCGCGCGTCGTGCCGGCCACGAAGCCTATGGTCCAGATACCGGGATGCGGAAAGCGGACCAATGCCGCCTGCTTGAAGGCATTGCCCTTGTCGGCGAGCACCGAGGAGAAGATCTGCTTCAACCCCTTGTAGAGGTTGCGCACCAGCGGCATGCGATCCACCAATTCCTCGGAATAGGAGAAGATCGAAGCGCCGACGATGTTGGCCGTCAGGAAACCGATGAGCGTGATGACGATCAGGGCGACCACCAGGCCATAGCCCGGAACGCGGAATGGCAGATAGGTGTCAGGGTTATAGGCGAGCGGCAAATAGGGCTTCACCCAGCTGTCGATCCACGACACCATCGACCAGGTGATGTAGATGGTGATGCCGGCCGGCCCGGCCACCAGCAATCCGGTCAGGAAATAGTTCCTAAGTCTCGTCACGCCCCCTGTCCTTCCGATTCATCGTCCTGTCACGCCCATATTGCCCATCCATGGGGAACAAGTGAAGTTTTCGCTGTGATCGGGCCGGCCTTACCGAGCCCTGAATGACGCAATCGTGAAACACTCGTGGGTAAGCACGACAACCGACGCCGGCGGCGACTCATTGTCCTTGAGTGAATCGGCTTCCTCATCCTTTATGGAAGAGACTGGCCGAAATGCGGCCTTTCGGCGTTTGGGGTGCTCTCGTGAACGGCGAGCGTGACGACAGATATGGCGGCGGAGGCGGGTTACCCGGTTCCGGCTCCTTTGCGTTGTCGTTATGGCTTGCCATCGCGGCCCTGGCGCTGCTGTTTGCCGTCGTCGCCCTCGTCTACGGCAACCCGACCCGGGAAGCCGCCGCCCAGCCGCCGCGCCAGGTCGCGTCGGGAGGTGGGGCGACCTTGCTGCGAGGAACGACGCCGGAGGCCGGCTCCGTGGCAACGCCGTCGAGTGGGCGCAGCGACATGGTTGGTGCACCGACCCGCGACGCCGATGTCGCCACCGAACTTGCCAAGGTGCGGATCGAAAACGCGGCGCTCCGGCAGACGACCGAGCTGCTGCGGGGACAGATCGATGCCTTGTCGGAGCGGCTCGGCAAGATCGAGGGGCGATTTGCGGAGATGACCGGCAGCATCGGCGCGCCGACGGCACCGGCACTCGGGACGAAAAGCGGCCTGCCGTCGTCGTCGACACGCAACTTCGACGATCTCGTGCCGCCGGACGGCAGCTCGCAGAGCGAGGCAGCCTATACCCAGTTCGGCATGGAGCTGGGTACCTATGGCGACCTGACCTCGCTGAAGACGGCGTGGTCGGATCTCGTGAGGCAATACCCGGCGCTGTTCGAAGGGTTGGATGGCCTCGCCACCATTCGCGACCGTGGCAGCCGGACCGAGCTGCTGCTGATTGCCGGCCCGTTCCGCAATGCCGCAGAGGCTGCGGATCGGTGTGGCAAGGCGGAAGCGTCCGGCATCAAGTGCCTGCCGGCCTTTTATCTGGGACAACAGCTGTCAATGCATTGAGGCCGGTCAGGAGACCGGCCTTACGTTTGTCAAGGAGTCTTGACCGGGCAGGCCGTTGCCGGATCGACCGAATAGGGGTCGCAGACCGACGGCTCGACGGGCTTGAACGCGGACTCGGTTTCCTGAATGAGAGCCTGGGCCTCTTCGTTCTGTTGCTGACGGGCAACCGAGAGAGCCATCACGGCCGACGTGTTGTCGGACGGCATCCGGTACCCCCGGCTCTGGGCTTCCAGCGCCGCTGCCAGTGCCGCCTGCTGGTTGGCATCGCGAACGATCGGCTTCTCGGTCTTGGGCTCGTTGGAGGCCACCGGGAGAAAATCTGAGGGTCCGCTTGCACATCCCCCAAGGGTGAGAACGGCAAAAACGGCGGTGGCGGCCGCAAGCGGCCATGAAGAACGGGACGTCGGGAAGCGCATGAAGCCTCGATACTCGTTATTGTCCGGAACATACACTAGCGCCAAAGTCTTTGCGATTTCCTTTTTAGCGCGCCGCAAAAGGTGATCGACGCGTGAAGACCCACGTTACCAATCGGACCGCCGGTTTCCGCCGAAATCTCCGCCTCCCATCTTGACGGCACAGCAAAAGCTCTCCATGCATCTCGGCCTCAAAAGCTCAGGATTTCGCCGCAAATGACCACCGATCCCCGCTCCGACATCGCTCCGAAGATTTCCTTCGTCAGCCTCGGCTGCCCGAAGGCCCTGGTCGACAGCGAGCGGATCGTCACGCATTTGAGATCGGAAGGCTACGAGATCGCCCGGCGGCACGACGGCGCCGACGTCGTCATCGTCAACACTTGCGGTTTCCTCGACAGCGCCAAGGCCGAAAGCCTCGACGCCATCGGCAAGGCGATGGCCGAAAACGGCAAGGTCATCGTCACCGGCTGCATGGGCGCCGAGCCCGAGCAGATCCGCGATGCCTTCCCCGACGTTCTGGCGATCACCGGCCCGCAGGCCTACGAAAGCGTGATGACCGCCGTCCATGAGGCCATCCCGCCGGCCCACGATCCCTTTTTGGATCTGGTGCCGCCGCAGGGCGTCAAGCTGACGCCGCGCCACTATGCCTATCTCAAGATCTCCGAGGGCTGCCACAACCGCTGCAGCTTCTGCATCATCCCGAAGCTACGCGGCGACCTCGTTTCGCGACCGGTTGTCGACGTGCTGAAGGAAGCCGAGAAGCTGGCCAATGCCGGCGTCAAGGAACTGCTGGTCATCTCGCAGGACACCTCCGCCTACGGCGTCGACATCAAGTACCAGACTGGCAGCTGGAAGGATCGGGAGATCCGCGCCCGCTTCTACGACCTTGCCGATGCGCTCTCGGAATTCGGCATCTGGGTGCGCCTCCACTACGTCTACCCCTACCCGCACGTGGACGAGGTCATTTCGCTGATGGCCGACGGCAAGGTGCTGCCCTACCTGGACATCCCCTTCCAGCACGCCTCCCCCAACGTGCTCCGCGCCATGCGCCGGCCGGCTCACCAGGAAAAGACGGCCGAGCGCATCGCCAAGTGGCGCGACATCTGTCCCGATCTCGCGATACGCTCCACCTTCATCGTCGGCTTCCCCGGCGAGACGGAAGAGGACTTCGAGATGCTGCTCGATTGGCTCTCCGAGGTGAAGCTGGAGCGCGTCGGCTGTTTCAAGTACGAGCCCGTCAAGGGCGCTGCGGCCAACGATCTCGGCCTGCCGCTGGTGCCGCCGGAAGAGCAGGAGCGCCGCTGGCATCGCTTCATGGCCCATCAGCAGAGCATTTCGGCCAAGCTCCTGCAGCGCCGCGTCGGCAAGCGCATCCCAGTCATCATCGACGAGGCGAATGGCACGGTCGCCAAGGGCCGCTCCAAGTGGGACGCGCCAGAAATCGACGGCTCCGTTCACCTGACGAGCCGCCGCCCGATGCGCGTCGGCGACATCGTCACGGCCAAGATCGAGCGTGCCGACGCCTACGATCTCTGGGGCACGGTGGGCTGATCCCCCCCCTCACGGCGTGAGGAGGTCTTTCAGCGTCAGCGCGATGACCTCGGTGGCCGCCTTCAGATCCGAAAGCTGGACGTGCTCGTCGGCCGCGTGGGCGTTGGCCTCCAAAATGGAACGCGGACCGGCGCCGTAGAGAACCGTCGGGATGCCGGCCGCCGAATAATGGCGGGCGTCGGTGTAAAGCGGCACGCCGGTTGGCTCGACGGCAAGGCCGAGCACCGTCTCGGCATGTGCCGAGATGGACGCCACGAGCCGGTCGGCACCGGGCAGTTCGCGCAAGGGCTCGGCCAGCATGATGCGGCGGCACTCCACTTCGAGGCCGTCGACCTTGGGCGTCGCAGCCTCGATCAGGGCCACCAGCTTCTTCTCGACTTCGGTGCCGACCTCTTCGGGGATCAGCCGGCGATCGAGACGCAGCGCGACGCGGTCGGGTACGACGTTGGTGTTGATGCCACCGGAAATCAGTCCGACAGTGAGCTTGGGCGAACCGATACCCTTCTGGGCCGAAACTGTGCTGCCGAGGCGATGCCGCTCATCGTAGAGCGCCTTCAGGATCGGAACGGTGTGCTCCAACGCGTCGACGCCGGTTTCCGGCATGGCCGCGTGAGCCTGTCTGCCACGGATGATGATCTCCATGTGCAGCACGCCGTTGTGAGCGGTAGTGATGGCATAGGAGAAGCCGGCGGAAATGGCGTAATCGGGCTTCGACAGGCCCTGCTCGATCAGGAACGCCGGGCCGACGAAGCCACCGGCCTCCTCATCGAAGGTGAGGTGCAGTTCAATCGTGCCGTCGAGGGGCAACCCGGAGGCGATCAGCGCTTTCAGCGCAAAGGCGTAGGTGGCGAAATCCGATTTCGAAACGGCGGCGCCGCGACCGTAGATCGCGCCACCTTTCTCTTCGGCGCCATAGGGCTGCATCGTCCAGCCCGAACCGGGGGGCACCACGTCGCCATGGGCGTTGAGGGCGATAACCGGCCCCTTCCCTTCCCCGAAGACGTGGCGGACGATCAGATTGGTCACCGAGCGCATGCCGTTCTGGCGGACGAAGGGTTCCGGCACCGGATGACGTTCGACACGGAAGCCAAGGGCTTCGAGGTGCTCGGCAGCCGTTTCGGCGATGGGCGCGCAATCGCCGGGCGGATTGTCGCTCGGCACCCTCACCAACGCTTTCAGGAAGTCGACCTCGGCAGCAAAGGCGGCTTCGATGATGGCTTTCATATCCGGTCCCCTGGAGATTCGGCGTCTATCGCCAGCCGCTCGACGGCCTTGATCAAGGCTTCCACGGCAAGGCCCATGTCGTCAATGGCGGCGAACTCGGCCGGATTGTGGCTGATGCCGCCACGGCAGCGCACGAACAGCATTCCGACGTCGGTAAGGTGGTGCATGGCATGGCCGTCGTGGCCGGCGCCCGAGGCGAGCCGCCGTTGTGGGAGACCGAGATCGCCGGCGGCGGCGGCAAAAGCCTCCTGGAGGCGCGGAGCGCAGGGCGTGGTCGGGCTTTCGTAGAACTTGTCCATGGCGACGGACACGCCACGACGGTTGGCGATCGCCTGGAAACGCGCGTCCAACTCGGCGATGGCGGACAGACGCGGCGCATCGGCATCGGCACGAATGTCGAGAGTGAACACCACTTCGGCCGGGATGACGTTGACGGCTCCGGGCTTGGCGGCGAGGCGTCCGACGGTTGCCACCATCTGATGGGCTTGGCCGGCGCGAGCCACCTCCTCAATGGCCAGCATCAATTCCGCGCTTGCGGCGAGCGCATCGCGACGCAAGGGCATCGGCACGGTACCGGCATGGCCGGCCTCGCCGGTGACGGTCACCGAAAAGCGCGACTGGCCAGCAATGGAGGTGACGATGCCGATCGGCAGGCCTTCGGCCTCCAGCACCGGTCCCTGTTCGATGTGCACTTCGAGGTAGGCGAGCGCTTCCTCGCGGGCGTAGGCGGCAGAGACCGCCGCCTTCGGGTCGCCGCCAAAGGCCAGGAGAGCGTCGCGAAGAACCACGCCATCGGCATCCCGCGCATCGAGATCGGACGGCACCAGGCAACCGGCAACGGCCGAACTGGAGACCAGCGTCGTCGGAAACCGGACGCCCTCCTCGTCGCCAAAGGCCAGCACGTCGACCCCGAACGGCAGTTCGATGCCCCGCGCCCGGATTTCCTCCACGGCAAGGATCCCGGCGACGACGCCCAGCATGCCGTCGTACCGGCCGGCGTTGACCACCGTGTCGATGTGCGAGCCGATCAGAACGCGCCGGTTGCCCGCTCTGCCCGGCGCGGTCGGCTTCAGGCGGCCGCGTACCGTACCAAGCGCGTCGGACCCAACATCGAGGCCGGCGCCATGCATCCACTCGGCAACCCGGCCGGCTGCCGCGCGGTGGGCGGGCGAAAGATAGAGGCGGGTAAGGTTGGCGTCGTCGTCGGTGAAGGCGGCGAGTTCGGCGAGCATCGCCTCGGCACGAGCGCCGAGCTCGGTCGGTGTCCTCACGATGCGACCCGGTCTTCGATCCGGAAGCGGAAGATGCGAGCGATCTCGTCGAGCGCCCGCTCGAACTCCGTGTCGGGACTGTTGCCGAGTCGCTCCTCGAAGGAAGCGAGAATGTCGGCCTTCGTCGCTCCGCGCACGGCGAGAATGAACGGGAAGCCAAACCGCTCCCGGTAGCTCTTGTTGAGCGCCTCGAAGCGGCTGAACTCCTGCGGCGACAGCGCATCGAGCCCGGCGCCGGCCTGCTCGCGACGGGAATCGTCGGCGATCGACTGGGCCTTGGTGGCGAGGTCGGGATGGGCACGGATGAGCGCGAGCTTGGCGGCGCGGCCAGCGGCTCGCAACACCTGCTCGAAGGCGGCGACGATGGCGTCGCGATCCTGGAAGGGGCGCATTTCCTCGGCCGCCTCGGCCACCCAGGGCGAATGTTCGGCCACATCGCCGAAGGTGGCCATGAAGGCCTTGGCACCCAGGCTGTTCACATCCTGGACAGTTGTCGGAAGGGTCATCGCGGTCCCCGCTCGGGCTTACAAATCATTAACCACAAGAGGTTGGCAAAATCACAGAGGTTCCGCAATAGGCCGACGGATAGGCCTTACGGGTAGCCGAATATCGTGGATCGACGTCCGGCCGTCGATGCGGGCGAGATGCAGCAGCCGGTCCTTGCCGAACGACCTGCCGGAGACGATGTGGAAGGCTTCGGGATCGGATAGCTCGGTCAGCGGCAGCTCTGGAACCTCGCCGCCGGCGGTATCCTCGGAGACGATGATCGTCGCCTCGTCGACCATGCCGGCTTCGAGAAGAGACCGCGACAGGCGCACCCCGCCCTCGGCCAGGACCGAGCTTATGCCGAGGCCTCCCATCTGAAACAGCACGTCGGCAAGGTCGAGACGGCCGGAGGCCTCGCGCTCGGCGGTAAGGACCAGCACGCCGCGCTGGAACAGGGCCTTGACCCGCTCCTCCGGCGCGTCGGGCGCCACGAAAACCCAGGTCGGCGACGTTCGGGCCAGCGTCACGACATTGGAGTTGACCGGCGTGCGCGCCTCGGCGTCGACGATCACGCGGACCGGGGTACGGGCTTCGCAGCCCGGCAGACGGGCCGTGAGGCGCGGATCATCGGCCACGATGGTGCCGCTGCCGACCATGACGGCGTCATGCTGGAGGCGAAGGCCGAAACCATGGGCGCGCGCGGCGGCTGATGCGATCGGCCGCGTGCCCTCGCCCGTGCACTCGATGCAGCCGTCGGCGCTGAGCATCAGGCGAAGGTGAACGTGTGGCCGGTCGAGACGAGACCGGGCGATATGTCCGGCGTGCAGCAAGGCCGCCTCGCCGGCATGAACGCCGCTCGTCACCCTGATGCCGTTGCGTTCGAGGATGGCCAGACTGCGGCCGGAATAGCGAGGGTCGGGATCTTCGATGCCGACAACGACATGGGCCACGCCGGCATTGACCAGCGCGGTGACGCAGGACGGCGCGGGACCCCCATTGAGACAGGGCTCCAGCGTCACGTAAAGCGTGGCGCCACGCGCCCGAGCACCGGCGGCCGCCAGCACCAGCGCCTCGGCATGAGGGCGGCCGCCGGGCGCCGAGACGGCACGGGCGATCACCTCGAAGCCGTCGGGCGCCTTGCGCACGAGAATGGCACCGACGGAGGGATGAGGCCGGGCAACGCCGGCATTCCGCCAGCCAAGGGCGATGGCGGCGGCCATGAAGCGACGGTCAAGTTCGGTCGGTTGCCCTCGGGCCACCGTCATCGCCGCCCTCACTCGCTGTCGGCGTTGAGTTCGCCAAGCACGCTCTCGAAATCCTTGGCCTCGCGGAAGTCGCGATAGACGGACGCAAAGCGCACGTAGGCGACGTCATCGAGCGTTTTCAGGCCTTCCATGACCAAGCGGCCGATCAAGCCGGCCTCGATCTCGCTCTCGCCCATGCTTTCGAGCTGGCGAACGATGCCATTGACCATGCGCTCGATCCGCTCGCTCTCCACTGGACGCTTGCGCAGCGCGATCTGCACCGATCGCATCAGCTTATCCCGATCGAACGGCACCCGCCGTCCGGACCGCTTGATGACGGTAAGCTCGCGCAGCTGTACGCGCTCGAAGGTGGTGAAGCGCCCGCCACAGGCAATGCAGACGCGCCGACGGCGGATGGCGGTTCCGTCTTCGGTGGGGCGGCTGTCCTTCACCTGGCTGTCTTCATTGCCGCAATAAGGACACCGCATGGGGCTCACTCTCCGTCGAATCTGATAAAGCGGCACTATACCGATCAGGGGTGGGCGATGCCACAGAGCCGAAGGACACGAGCGCCGGAGATCGAGACGGACCGGCTGATTCTGCGCGGACACAGGCGCGACGATTTTCCGGCGCTGGCCGCCATGTGGGCCGACCCGGAGGTGACGCGCTTCATTTCGGGCCGACCGGCGACCGAGCACGAAAGCTGGATGCGCTACCTGCGCTATGCCGGCCACTGGATCGTCATGGGGTATGGTTTCTGGGCGACGATACGCAAGGACACCGGCGCCTTCATCGGCGAGATCGGGTTCTCCGACTTCAAGCGCCCGATCGACCTGCCGGTGAGAGGCTTGCCGGAGGCCGGCTGGGCCTTCGTCAGGTCCGCCCATGGGCAAGGGTTTGCCGGCGAGGCGCTTGCGGCCTGCCTTGCCTGGTCGGACAAGGTGGCGCGCTTTCCCCTCACCACCTGCATCATCGAACCGCAAAACGCGCCGTCGATCCGGCTGGCAGAACGAGCCGGCTACAAGCAGGCCGCCGTCATCGCCGGAACGGAAGGCACGCCGGTCGGCCTTTACGAGCGCGTCCGCCCCAAGAACAGACAAGCCCCGGAATCCTGAGATTCCGGGGCTCGGCTTCAGTCAGCGATCGGTGCCGATCAGCCGAACAGCTTGGTCGCGATCTTGGCGACGTGGGCGCCCTGATAGCGAGCGGCCTCGAGCTCGATCTCGGACGGCTGGCGCGAGCCGTCACCGTCGGTGATGGTGGAGGCGCCGTAGGGCGAGCCGCCCTTGACGGCCTCGACGCCCATCTGCCCCTGGAAGGCATAGGGCAGACCGACGTAGGCCATGCCGTGGTGCAGGAAGGTGGGGATCAGGCCGAGGATGGTCGATTCCTGGCCGCCGTGCTGGGTGGCCGACGAGGTGAAGGCCGAGGCGACCTTGCCAACGAGCTTGCCCTGGGCCCAGAGCGCGCCGGTCTGGTCGAGGAAGTTGCGCATCTGCGAGGCAACGGTGCCATAGCGCGTGCCGGCGCCCACGATGATGGCGTCGTAATCGGCCAGCTCGTCCGGCTTGGCGATCGGAGCCGCCTGATCGACCTTGTAGTAGGAGGCCTTGGCGACATCCTCCGGAACCAGCTCCGGAACGCGCTTCACATCGACAGTCGCGCCGGTCGACCGGGCGCCCTCGGCGACGGCATTGGCCATCGTCTCGATGTGTCCGTAAGCAGAATAGTAGAGCACAAGCACCTTGGCCATATTACGACATCCCCAATGAAAGCCGGCCTTGCCGGCGAAAGCGGTGCCTTGAACTTAGCCCTTCGAACGGTTACGCAAAGTCACGTAATGGGCGACACATTTTCCACCCAGGGTGAACGATCAACCCCTTTCAGTGGTTCATTTGGCCGTCCACATTGATCGAAATCCGCCGCCTGCGGCTACGCAGCGGGCGCCTGTCCTGCTCTCACTCGGGAACCGACCATGGAATTCGGCATCGACAGTTTCGTTTCGACCACTTGGACTCCGGCCAGCAAAACCGGCGATGCCGAGCGCATGGCGCGTCTTCTCGAAGAAATCGAGACGGCCGATGCGGCCGGGCTCGATGTTTTCGCCATCGGCGAGCATCATCGCGAGGAGTATCTCGCCTCGGCTCCCGCCGTCATTCTGGCCGCCGCGGCGGCGCGGACGAAAAACATCCGGCTCGCCAGCGCCGTGACGGTGCTGAGCTCCGACGAGCCGGTGCGCGTGTTCCAACAGTTTGCCACGCTGGATCTGATCTCCAACGGCCGGGCCGAGATCATCGTCGGTCGCGGCTCGTTCATCGAATCCTATCCATTGTTCGGCTTCGACCTCAGGAACTACGACGAACTGTTCACCGAGAAGCTCGACCTGCTGCTGACCATCCGCGACAACATCAACGTGACCTGGTCTGGCAAGCACCGGGCGGCACTGACCGGCCAGGGCGTCTACCCCCGGCCGGTGCAGAAGCAGCTGCCCATTCGAATCGGCGTCGGCGGCACGCCGGCGTCCTTCGCCCGGGCCGGCTTCCTGGGGCTGCCGTTGGTCGTCGCCATCATCGGCGGCGAACCGCACCGCTTCCGGCCGCTGATCGATCTCTATCGCCGAGCGGGCGCTGAAGCCGGTCATCCGCCCGAGAAGCTCAGCGTCGGCGTTCATGCGGTGGGCTTTCTCGCCGATACCACCGACGAAGCCGCCGACGTCTATTGGCCGGGCTATGAGCGGACCTTCTCGAAGATCGGCCGGGAACGTGGCTGGGGGCCGACGACACGGGCCCAGTACGACGCGCTGCGCGGGCCGACGGGCGCGCTGATGATCGGCGGGCCCGACGAGATCATCGCCAAGGTCCGCCACGTCAACGAGTCGCTTGGTGGCATCGACCGCCTCACCCTGCTGCTGCAAGGTCAGGAGCTGCCTCACGCCGCAGCTCTCCATTCGATTGAGCTGCTCGGCAACAAGGTGAAACCGGCGGTCAATGGCGGAACCGCCTGACACTCGCCACCCCGGACGGTCCGTCATCCTGGTGGCGGACCGATATCGGCAGTCGTTCAGTTTTGAATGATGGTCTGCGAAATCGGGCAATATGAATCGTTTTTTCGGGTGTCTATATGCTTCTCCGGCAATCACCGGAGGCGACCATGCAAGACATACTGACCTTCATCATGACCCGCGAAGGTTTCCGCCGGCCCAGGCAGACGCACACGCCAGAAGCCGACCGGGAGTTCTATGACACGGCGGCACCGCTCGCCGCCAAGATACACGCCGCGCGCCAGCGGCTCGCTCGCTGGAGGCACCGCCTGCCTCGGCGCGAAGCGGTTGACGGTTGATCCGAGATCGAGTCCGCCCGGCGCGGCCGTTGGACCGATCGAAGGGCGGAACGAAGGCCGGCGGGATCAAGCCGCCGGCCTTTTCATTCACACGATGTTCTTTTCCCTGACCTGCCGTCCCTCGCGGATGCGAACCGGAGATAGCTCCGAGAGATCGAGGCTGCGGTAAGCGCCGTGGACGACCAGCTCGCTCAGTCCCCGGCCGACGGCCGGCGCCTGCTGCAATCCGTGGCCGGAAAAACCGTTGGCCAGCAGCAGGTTCGGCACCTCCGGCATGGCGCCGAGCAGCACGTTGTCGTCATAGGCGCACATGTCGTAATAGCCGGCCCAGGCAGCGCCCGGCTTGATCCGTTCGAAGGCGGGAACGCGCGTGGCGATCGTCGGCCAGATGTGATCCTCGAACAGGTTCCAGTCGACGTCGAAATCGTCGTCCACCTCCGGATCGTCCTCGCCGGCTGGCGCCCAGCCGCAGATGAAGCCGTCGCTGTCGCCGCGCACATAGGTACCGTTGGGGTCGATCAGCAGCGGACAGCGCTCGATCCGGTCTTCCGCCTTGAAGGTGAAGATCATCCGCTTCTTCACCTCGATGGGAATGTCGATGCCGGCGGTGGCGGCGAGCTTGCGACCATCGGCGCCGGAGGCATTGATCACCGTATCGGCGGAAATTACCTCGCCGCCCTCAAGACGGACGCCGGTCGCCCTACCGCTTTCGACCTCGACGGCGGCGACGCGTGCCGGACGGTAGTCCACGCCAAGCGAGCGCGCCTTCCGGCGAAAGGCCTGCATCATGCCGTAGCCGTCGAACCATCCCTCGCCGCTCCGGCCATAGCAACCGGCCGAGAGATCGTCGACGCTGAGCCAGGGAAAGGTGGCGGCCAGGCCGTCCGGCTCAAGAAAGGCAATGTCGGCACCGAGCTCGACTTGCAGCCGATGATTTTCGGCGAGCGTGTCCCGCCCGGCGTCGGTGGCGAGAAAAAGATAGCCATCCTCGTGAAAGCCGATATCGGGCCTGTCGCCGTCGACCTCCAGCAGATCGCCTATATTACGAATGAATTCAATGCCGTACAGAGAAATCTTGATGTTCACCGCCGTCGAGAACTGCTGTCGGATCGAGGCGGCCGACAAGGCGGACGCACATTTTCGGTAGGACGGGTCCTTTTCGAGCACCAGAACCTTGCCGGAGAAATCTGGATTGGAGGCAAGATGATAGGCAGCCGACGACCCTGTCACGGCGCCGCCGACGATCACGACATCATAGTGAGGCATTTGAGAACCTGAGATTGCCTTCGGGTGCTGAACCGCCCGGTAAGGCCATCAGAGATTCCGCTTAGCGCACTGTCAAGCGAACGGCCGCCCAACCCTCTGGCAGGCGCTGCACAAACATTGCGCCAATGCCTCGATAGGCGGCTTCGCCTCGTTCCGCAGGGCTCCCGGGCGACGAGAACGTGCCCGGGAGATCCACTGGATCGCCGTCAGTCGGCGGCCTTCTCCACATAGCGCGGGAAGATGCCGACCGGCGCCGGCAGGGCAACGCCACCGGCGAGAGCCCCACCTTCGCCCAGGCTGTCGAAGGCCCGACGATCGGCGGGCACGGCCAGGAGGTCGAGCAGCTTTTCCATAGACGCCGGCATCACCGGCTGGATCAGGATGGCGACGTTTCTAAGCAACTCCGCCGTCACCCACATGATGGTGGCGAAGCGTGCCTCGTCGGTCTTGCGGACCGTCCACGGCGCCTCGGCATCGAAGTAGCGGTTGGCCTCGCCGAGCACCGCCCAGATGGCATTGAGCATCTGGTGGATCTGCTGTCCCTCGATCGCCTCGCGGCAAGCCGGCAGCAGACCGTAGACGCTCTGGAGGATCGTCCGGTCGGCGTCGGTGAGCGGCCCGGGCGTCGGCAGCACGCCGCCAAGGTTCTTGGCGATCATCGACAGCGACCGCTGACCGAGGTTGCCGAGATTGTTGGCGAGATCGGCGTTCATGCGGCCGACGATCGCCTCATGGCTGTAGTTGCCATCCTGGCCGAAGGAGACCTCGCGCAGGAAGAAGTAGCGAACGGGATCGAGCCCGTAGGTATCGACCATCTCCTGCGGGCCGACGACGTTGCCGAGCGACTTCGACATCTTCTCGCCGCGGTTGAACAGGAAGCCGTGGGCGAAGACGCGCTTGGGCAGCGGCACGCCAGCGCTCATCAGGAACGCCGGCCAGTAGACGGTGTGGAAGCGGACGATATCCTTGCCGATGATGTGCAGGGCCGGCCAGTACTTCCGGAACAGCTCGCTGTCGGTGTCGGGATAGCCGAGCGCCGTGATGTAGTTGGTCAGCGCATCGACCCACACGTACATGACGTGCTTGTCGTTGCCGGGCACCGGAATGCCCCAGTCGAAGGTGGTGCGCGAGATCGAGAGGTCCTTGAGACCGCCCTTGACGAAGCTCATCACCTCGTTCCGGCGCTCATCGGGACCGATAAAGTCGGGCTGCTCCTCGTAGAGCTTCAGGAGCCTGTCCTGATAGGCGCTCAGGCGGAAGAAGTAGCTCTCCTCCTCGACCCACTCCACGGGGGTTCCCTGCGGGCCGAAGCGGATGCCGTCGTCGGAGACGATGGTTTCCTCTTCGCCGTAATAGGCTTCGTCGCGGACCGAGTACCAGCCGGCATACTTGTTCAGGTAGATGTCGCCGTTGGCCTCCATCGCTTTCCAGATCGCTTGGCAGGCAATGCGGTGACGCTCCTCGCTGGTGCGGATGAAGTCGTCGTTGGAAAGGTTTAGGAGCGTGGCCATCTCCTGGAAACGGGCCGAGTTGCGATCGGCGAGCTCGCGGGCGGTGATGCCCTCCTTGCGCGCCGTCTGCAGCATCTTGATGCCGTGTTCGTCGGTGCCCGTCAGAAAGCGGACGTCATGGCCGTCGAGCCGCATGAACCGCGCCATCACGTCGGTCGCCATCGCCTCGTAGGCATGGCCGATGTGAGGAGCCCCGTTGGGGTAGCTGATCGCGGTCGTGATGTAGAACGTCGGTTTCATGAGTTCGCTTCAGGGTTTCGATGGTGCCGGACGGAAGGTCAAAAGGCGCATCCGAACGGAACGCCGGCGGCACACCCTGTGAATAGCTACTTAGCGACACATCCCGCAAGGCTTTGCATCATCGAAATCACCGCCTGCCGCCGATCGAGGTTGATTCCATCGGTTTCCGCGACAATGCGATTGACCGTCTCCCAGGCCACCGCATAGCCGTTGAGACGGTCGACCCCGCTCCTCAGCGTCAGGCGCATATGCTCGGACAGCCAGCCACGAGCGAGATCGGCACAGAGGTCGAAACTGTCGGCTCCCTTACGCCCGGCCACGGCATCGGCGAAGCGATAGAGGCGCGGCCGGTCGAGACGCGGAAATGCGTCGGCGAGGGACCGGAACTGGCGATGGACCTCCAGACCGTTGTTCTCGATGCACTCGATGGCCCGGCGCACCGACCCTTCGGCAAGAGCGGTGAGCGATGGCTTGTCGCCCTCGGCCACCGTCAGGCCAAGGGACGTCAGCGCCGCATCCAGATCATCCGGGGCAAGAGGATCGAGCGCCAGTCGGCGACAGCGCGACCGGATGGTCGGCAAGAGCCGCCCCGGTGCATGGGAGAGAACCAGGAACAGCGACCGCTTCGGCGGCTCCTCCAGCATCTTGAGCAGCGCGTTGGCCGCCGAGACGTTCATGTCGTCGGCGGCATCGACGATGGCGATACGATAGCCGTCGACACCGGCGGCGTTGCCGAAGAAAGTCACCGTCTTGCGGATCTCGTCGACAGTGAGCTGCGTCTTGACCTTCTTCGCCTTCTCGTCCCACGGGCGTCGAAGATGCAGAAGGTTGGGGTGAGCGCCCGTCGAGACCATCGCGGCAACGCGATCGTCGGCCGGCAGCAGGCCGGACGCCGTCGGCGGCGCTTTTGCGGGATCAGGGTGGCTCAGCACGAAGCGTGCGAAGCGGAAAGCCAGGGTCGACTTGCCGATGCCCTTGGGGCCGGTCAGCAGAATGGCGTGGTGCAGCCGGCCGCCGGCGTAGCCATCGTGCAACTCGGCGGCAGCGACGGAATGGCCGATCAGCTCCGTCTGCTCACGCGGCAGCGGAAACCCTTCCAGCCAATCGGCCTCGGTGGCGCGATCGTCCTCAATCGCCACGGGCGCCCTCCCCGTCGAGCCCGAAGCGCTTCGTCACCAGTTCAAGGATTTCCGCGGACACAACATCCTTCTCGCGACTGCCGTCGACGACGACGCAGCGCTCGGGAAACCGATCGGCCAACGCGAGGAACCCCCGCCGCCGCGCTTCGTGGACGGCGACAGCGTCGCTCTCGAAGCGGTCGGCGCCTTCTGATCGATGGCCCACACGGGCGAGCCCGACTGAGACGGGCACGTCGATGACGATGGTGAGATCGGGAATGGTGGAACCGATGGCGGCGTCGACAAGGCCATCGACGACATCGGCGGGCAGCCCGCCGGCGGTGCCCTGATAGACCCGACTGGAGTCGGCAAAGCGATCGCAGACGACGAAGGCGCCTCGCCCGAGCGCCGGCTCAATCAGTTCGGCAACGTGATCGATACGGGCAGCAGCGAAAAGATAGGCTTCGCCCAGAACGCCGAGCGGCTTGGCCCGACCGGACAGGAGAAGGCCGCGAATGGTCTCGGCCGCAGGCGAGCCGCCGGGCTCGCGCGTCAGCACCACGTCGAGGCCGCGCGCCTCGAGCGCCGCCGCCAGGCGCTTCGACTGCGTCGACTTGCCGGTGCCCTCACCGCCTTCGAAGGTGATGAATCTACCCCTGGTGCCGCCCACGCAATGCTCCCAAATTCACGATATCCTCGATCGATATAGACCCGATCGTTCTATACCACCAGCCGGCGAACATCTCGGCAAAGCCATCGAGCGCCCGATCGCGGATCTCGCCGCGCTCGACGTCGGCGGCGGCTTCGAGCGTCACGGACTGGTAAAGGCGGTCACCTACCCTGACTTCAAGACGGGCGACTGGCGCGCCGCGCATGATCGGCGCCGGCACCGGACCATCGTAGACCACGGCAAGGCGAAACTGCGAGCGGTCGCCGGTCGGCAGGGTCAGGTTCACCGGCGCGCCGCCGGTGGAGACCACCGCCACATCCGGCCTGTTGCCGCCAAACACCTTCACCCGGCTGATTTCGGCCCCGGACGGGTAGATCTCGAACCGGCCGTACTCCGAGAACGCCCCCTCAATCAGTGCCTTGAGATCCTTGTCGCGATCGGCCAGCGACGCATAGCCGCTCGCCGCGAGAGTGATGCGACGATCGCCCCGCCCCGCCGTCAGCAGAGCGCCGAAGCCGGCCGCCTCGTCGAAAGCCAGCACCATGCCGTCGACACCCGCAAGCTCCTTGATGAAGCGCGTCTTGTTGGTCTGGTTGATCTTGTTCCAGAGAAACTCCGGCTGGCTGTAAAGCGCGTAGCGGTCGGGATAGGTCGTCCTGATATGGCCGGCCAACGTCAGCATGTCGGAAAGCGTGGTGCTGGCCTGGGGATCGGGGTAGCCGGTCGGATTGGCGAACCGACTATCCTTGAGGCCGATGCGGGCGGCGTAGGCGTTCATGCGCGCCGTGAAGGCGGCTTCCGAACCGGAAAGCCCCTCGGCCAGGGCGATGGCGGCATCATTGGCGTAGTCGACGACGAGGCCGCGCAACAGATCGCTCACCGGCACGAAGGACTTCACCGCCGCGAACATGGTGGTCACGCGGGCAGGCGCGCCGCCGGTGCGCCAGGCATGTTCGCTGATGGGATAGAGCGTCGCGTCGGTCACCTCGCCGGTCTTCAATGCCTCGAAAACGACGGCGGCGGTGACCAGCTTGGCGAAATTGGCCGGTGCGAAAGGCTTGTCCTCGTCCTTGGCTATCAGCAGCGAGCCAGTGGTCTCGTCATGCAGAGCCACGCGCGGCGCAACGCTCTCGAGCGCGGCAGCTGGATTGGACAGCAGGGCGGCAACAAGAAGGAACGGCAGAACGAACCCACGCATGACGACGAAACCGGGCCTCGTACTCCCGGCGTCGAGACGCCGGACAATCCCCTCGCCGCGCGGCAGGCCGGTCAGCGCAGGAGACGGGCTCCGTCGATGCCGGCGACCTCGGCAGCGGCGATCGCCTGATCCGGCGTAACCGTCAGAGCCGTAAGGCGCATCAGCTTCATGTCGCGTCCGCCAACCGAGATATCGGTCACGACAGGCGTGCCATAGGCGGACAGCGCGGCGCTCACCTTCGAGACATTGTCCGGATTGCCGAACACGCCGAGCTGAACCACCGGTCCGGACGGCTCGCGAGCGACGGCCGGCTTCGGCCCGGCCATTCCTTCAAGCTTGCTGACCAACTCGGACATGCCGGTGCCGCCCTCGAAGCCATCGACGGCCTGATAGGCCTGCGACACGCGGTCGGCGGCATAGCCCGACGCATTGGGCGGCAGCGGCGGCAGCGCCACGTCGCCGAACATGACGGTCGGCTGATAGCTGTTGGCGTTCGTGTCGGCGTAGCTCATGCGCGGCTGCGGCAGCGGCACGGCCGAATTGAACGTGGCAGGCGCCAGGGCGGCGACTTGCGACTGAGCGACGAAATCGGCCGGATCGGCGGAGGCGATGGTCACATAGTCAAAGGTTTCGACCGGACGGGGCAGCGGCACCACGTCGATGGCCGGAGCCGGGGTGCCAGCGATATCGGCCGGAGCCGCCGCGGCCATGACGGCGGGAGCAGCGGCCGGCGCGGGCTTCGGCGAATCCGAGCTGTCGAAGACGTGCATCATGGTCTTCACGCCCGGCAGCGCCTCGACGGCGGCGAGCATGACGTTCGGCTTGTCGGCCTGCGGCTCCCCGATAGCCGGACCACGATAGGAGGCGAGCAGGAAGGCGCTGTCGTCACCCTCGGTCGGCGCCGGACCGACATACTCGACACGAATCTTGGCAACGCCGGCGCGCTTGACGCCGAGCATGTCGGCGGCGCGCTGCGACATGTCGAGCACACGGTTGGAATGGAACGGGCCGCGATCGTTGACGCGGACGATGACCGAGCGGCCGGTACCCAGGCTGGTCAGCCGCGCATAGGACGGCAGCGGCATGGTGGGATGGGCGGCGGAAATCGAGGCGCTGTCGAAGACTTCGCCATTGGCGGTGCGACGACCATGGAAGTCGGTGCCGTACCAGCTGGCGAGACCGACGACCTTATAGTCGGGATCAATCTTGGGTACGTAGGTCTTGCCGGCGATCTGGTAGGGCTTGCCGACCATGGAGCGGCCACCGCCCTTTGGCACCGCCTCGCCCATGGCAACGACGCGCGGACTGGGCGCGACGCCATACTTGGGATCGATCTTCGCCTTGGCGGACTTGAGAGGGCCCTGTTCGGTAGTTCCGCAGCCCGCTACACCGATCGCCAGAACCAGTGATGTGGACATCACCGTCAACAGCGTTTTCGTCGTCGAGCGCGTGCCGTTTCGCCCTGCAGTCATTCCGTACGCCTTGCCGTTCGAGCACTCATCACCATCGCAACTCCAGCCGGCAGGTAGCCTTCCGGAGCCTTCCAAGACGGAGCGTCGCACCAAAGTGCGTTCACTCACTTTAGAACGCCATCCCTAACCTCTTGTTAAAGATGAGACGGCGGCTCGATGATAAATCCCCTGGTCAATCCCTAGCGCCCGGCTCCGCGAAGGAAACCGGCAGCGTGCAATTTGTACATTCGTTCGACAGGCCCGTAAAGGCAGCAAAGGCTGTGGCCG
>Ga0206117_100367_pt1 | contig 54397 bp, 49 predicted proteins | sample 3A5Ametagenome_FD_177997 | JGI IMG/M metagenome (GOLD analysis project Ga0206117, IMG submission 177997) | Enriched microbial communities from leaf-cutter ant dump, University of Wisconsin, Madison, United States - 3A5A | ecosystem: Environmental > Terrestrial > Nest > Insects nest > Nest dump... | reverse complement strand
GACGAAGGTATGTTTGCCGGCGGGACTGAACGTCCTGACCAGCGGATAGCCGAGGCAGTCTTCCAGCGTCACCGACTGGCGCCCGGCCAGCGGATGATCCGGTGCCACGACGGCACCGAACATGGCGGGGATATCGGCCACCAGCCGCGCGCCCGGATGGTGGAAATGGGCGAAGGTCAGCCCGATGTCGAAGCTTTCATCCTCCAGCGCCTGCAGGATGCGTTCGGCCGGGTCGTCGCGTACCAGGAAGGCGATGTTGGGATAGGCCGCACCGAACTGTTCCAGGATGTCGGGGATCAGGTCGAAGGCCAGCGAATTGATGCAGGAAATCGACAGCTGGCCGGCGCGCATGCCCTTGATGTCGAGCACGCGGGCACGGATCCGGTCGTAATTGTTCAGGGTCTGGCGGGCATGGTCCAGCATCAGCTTGCCCGCCGCGGTCAGTTCGATCCCGTCGGGCTTGCGATCGAACAGGCGCAGGCCGAGCTCGGCCTCGATCTTCAATATCTGGCGGTTCACCGCCGAGGAGGTGACGCCCAGCACCGCGCCGGCCTTGCGGAACGATCCCTGGCGGGCGACTTCATCGAGATAGCGCAGGGCGACCGAATGCATTGCTGGCTCCGGGATGGACCGGCAGAGCCTAGCGGAGGCCGGGGGAAGAATGAATTCCTTATTCCGTATCAGTCGGGATCCGTTCCGGACTGGTTGTACCCATTTCGGCATCGATCATCTGCTGCACCCCGGCCCGAAGCGCGACCGTGGCCGGCGGGTGATACCACCCGCCGGCCGGGAGTCTTTCGATAGGCAGACGGTCGGCCGGGGCAGCTGGATGGCGTCAGGCGTGCGCCCCGCGGAAGTCGAAGCATTTCCACGGCGCGATGGCGTCGCAATTGATTTCCGCGCCCAGGCCCGGTTCGGTGGGCACGGTCAGGCGCCCGTTCATGATCGCTTCCTCGGGTGGGTTCTTGAGGACCTGCACATAGTCGTTTGCGTCGGAAAAGTACGGATAGGTCTCAAGCGGCATGCCGATGGCCGAGGCCGCCCATACCTGAACGCTCGCGGCCGTGCAAAGCGAACTGGCGCAGTTGTGGAGCGAGACGCGCGTGTTGTAGCTCTCGGCCATCGCCGCGATGTGGACCGCCTCGAAGATCCCGCCGCAATTGCCGACATCCGGCATAACGACATCCACCCCGCCTGTTTCCAGGAGATTGCGAAAGCCCTGGCGCGTATAGACGCGTTCGCCGGCCGCAATCGGAACCGGCCATCTGCCGGCGAGATTACGCAGACCCTGTAAGTTGAACGGATCAAGCGGCTCTTCGACCCAGGCAATGTCGAGTTCGCCGCATACGTCCATGAAGCGGATCAGTTGGTCGTTGTTCAGGCCGCCGCTGAGATCCAGCATCAGCGTCGTCTCTGGCCCGACCACCTTTCTCAGGTTCCGGACGCGCTCGACCGCGCGCTTGAATTCGTCTGCCTCAAGCGCCCGCCGCTGTACATGCCGCAGCGTTCCCCCTTCCTGGCGCGTGGCCAGCGGGTAGCACTTCAAGATCCTGAAACCGTCGTTGAGCGGGCGGTCGGCTGCCTTCGCCCATTCCAAGGCATCGTCGTGCGTGCTGTTCCAGCCATTCGCGTACACGTCGAGCGAGGCTTCGAATTTGGCGCCAAACAGTTCGTATACCGGGACCCCGAGGGACTGAGCCTTGATATCCCACAACGCCTGGTCGATGGCGCTGAGGGCGGCAAAAACAATCGCGCCGCCACCCTTGGTCCAGAACGAATTATCGTAGATCTCATGCCAGAGATTGCGAGGATGACGCGCGCTGGTCCCGATGACCTTGTGCGCAAGATCGCCCAGCATTCCAGCCACGGCGCCTGCTCCGATCCCATAGGCAACGGCAGCTTCGCCGTAACCATGCAGGCCATCCTTCGTCGACAGTTCGACGATGACGGGATGCAGGCCGCCGCCCCGGATGTTGTAGACTCGCATGTTTTCGATGATCAGCAAGGTCGGTCACCCATCATTTTGGCAAGCAGAACCTGTGGCGTCGCCGGTAGTGACGCTCGGGACAGGCTGCGGTTACTCGGTTTAGTGCGTCAGCATCCGCTGCAGGAAAGCGGCAAGACGCTCCGAACTCGGCGCGTTGAACAATCGTGCGGGCGGACCAACCTCGGCGATCCGGCCCTGATCCATGAAAACGACCCTATCGGCCACCTTCTGCGCAAAACCCATCTCATGGGTCACGCAGACCATGGTCATGCCGGAAGTTGCCAGCTCGATCATGGTATCGAGCACTTCGGAGATCATTTCCGGATCAAGCGCGGAGGTCGGTTCGTCGAACAGCATGATCCGCGGCTGCATGCATAATGCCCGCGCAATCGCCGCCCGCTGCTGCTGACCTCCGGAAAGTTGTGCCGGGTACTTTGCCGCATGTTCGGCGATATGAACGCGCCTGAGATAGTCCATGCTGCGTTCTTCGGCTTCCTTCTTCGACAGGCCTCGCGCCTCGACCGGCGCAAGCATGCAGTTTTCCTTGATCGTAAGATGCGGGAACAGGTTGAATGATTGAAAAACCATCCCGACCTCTCTTCTTATCGAAGAAAGGGTCTTTGGCCCAAGCTCGACGCCTTCGACGACGATCTGACCATCTTGACGGTTCTCAAGTCCGTTTATGCAGCGGATCAGGGTGGACTTGCCCGATCCTGACGGGCCGCAGACCACGACTTTCTCGCCCTTGGCAACCGAAAGCGTCACGTCCTTCAGGACATGAACGGGTCCGAACCACTTGTTCAGGCCCTCTATCCGGATCACGGGGCCCTCGGCCTTGTCTTCATGCCGCGTCTCACTCGACATCGTCGGGCACCGTCGCAAACAACCGTTCGCCTTCGCCGATGATGTGATCTTCGCTCAGGCGCGCCGCCGTGGCCCCGTCCCCTGCCAGGATCGCGTCAACGATCGGCGCGTGGTGCGCAATGGCGATTTCCATGTTCGGCACCGAGTCGTAGGTCGAGTTGATGAACAGGCGGACCTGTTGCTCGACCATCAGGTAGTGCTTGGCCAGGCGGCCGTTCCCCGACAGTTCGACGATGTAGCTGTGCAGGCGAAAGTCGTTCTCGGTCGCGGCCTTCCTGTCCAATCGCTGGCAGGCGTCGAAGAAGGCATCGCGCACCTCGATCAGGCGCTTTCCGCTGGCGGCGGTTATCCGCTCGGCGGCAAGCCGCGCGGCGAGCCGCTCGAGACCGCTGCGCAGCGTGAAGATTTCCCAGAGATCCTGGCGACCGATCGTCGTCACCGCCCACCCGGTATAGGGTGTCAGCACGACGAGGCCGTCCTTGCTCAGCTGGTGCAGCGCGGTCCTGACGGTACCCCGCGACACTTCGAACTGATCGGCCAGCGCCGCCTCGGTCAGGCGCTCGCCGGGCTTCAGGTCGCCTGCGAGGATCGAATCCTTCAGAGCCTGAGCTGCAAGCTGCTCTGCGGGTTGCCGTTTTAATGCTGATAGACCCATCGTCTGTTCACTTTCAGGATTGCGACCGCAGCTCAGCTCACAGCCAGATCATAGAGCGTCCGCCGCCCTCTGGCGAAACGTCGCTCCACGGCCCGTTGAATGAAGCCGTAGCCGATCGCGAGCACGAGGTACCAGATGGCGACAACCGCTATGACTTCGAAATACTTGAAGTTGGCACTGAAAATATTCGTTCCCGTGGCAAATATTTCCGGGATCGCGATCGTAAACAGCAACGACGTGTTCTTGATGAGATTGACGACCTGGTTGCCGGTCGGCGGTATCGCGATTCGTACCGCCTGAGGCAGGATCACCTTCATCATCATCGAGCGATAGCTCAAGCTCAGCGCCTGGGCGGCTTCGCGCTGTCCCCGGTCGACCGACTGGATACCGGATCGCACGATCTCGGTCATGTAGGCACCTTCGTTGATTCCCAGTGCGATGATGCCTGCGGCGTAGGCCGGCAGGTTGACGGCGCCGCCGGTAAGCGCCGGCAGCCCGTTGTACCAGAACACGATCTGCACAAGGACGGGCACGCCGCGGATGGTCGTGACGTAAAGACGCACCGCGCGCTGAAGCAGTGCGAACGGTGAGTTCAGGATGATCCCACCGATGCCTCCCACGACGATGCCGATGATCATGGCAGTTGATGCCACCCCGATGACGATGGCGACCGGCGCGAAGAACTGCGTCGAGAAGAGTAGGTCCAGGAAATATTTCAGGTCGAAGTGCATGTCAGGCGGCCGCCGTTCCGAGATGCGGGGTCAGTTCACCTTCCGGATGTCGCCGTCCGCAAGATTCCACCGCGTGAGAATCTGGTCATAGGCCCCGCCATCCTGCGCCGCCTTGACGGCAGCCGCGATAGCGCCGGCGGTTTCGGTCTCGCCCTTGCGCACGACGATGCCATTGCGGTTGCGATCGGTGTTCGGCCCCTTGCCGCTGAGAACCGGGCTCGCCTCGACGAAATCATTGGGCCTCTGTTGGATCACAAAGGCGGCCACGGGCCAATCGACGTAGGCGACGTTGACGGACCGTTTGGCCACTTCGTTCAGGGCCTCGTTCTGGTTGGTGAACACCCTCAACGTCATCGGCTTGTCCGCGGGGCAATCGTCCTTGACGCGCTGAAGCGCCGCCATCTGCGTGGAACCGGCGACAATGCTTGCGGAATAGCCACAGACATCGCTTTCCGTCTTGAATTTCAGCCCGCTGTCCTTCTGCGTCACAAGGCGCAGGCCGCCAACGAAGACCGGGACAAAATCGTATTTTTCCTTGCGCGCATCGGTGATGCCGATCTGAGAGGCCACGACGTCAAAGCGTTTCGCCTCCAGCCCGGGAAACAGGCCCTGGAAGGTGAGGTTCACGATCTTGGTCTTGAGGCACATCTTCTCGGCGACGATCGTGATCAGTTCCGGATCGAACCCCGCGGGCACATTGTCTTTCATGAAACCCATCGGCGGCGCCGTGAGTGTCGTTCCGACCGTCAGGTAGCCTGCTTCCACCAGGTTCGGGGGCGCGGGCAGGCACTGGGCCTGGGAATGCGCGATATCGACAAGCAGGCCGGCGGTCGAGCCGACGATCGCCGCCGAAATCCAGGCTGAAATTTTCGATCCCATGGGAATTTGCCTCCGTGTTTTTTCCGATGGCTGATTGTCAGCAATCAGCAATGTGGAAGGTGACGTGCCTGGCCATGCTTGTCAAGCCGACATGATGCGGGGCGGGTGATGCGCGCCGGCGAGGGCGGGCCAGGGCCGTTGCGGCTAGTCGGCGTCCTCGGCCAGGAAACCGCCGACCTGGGCCTGCCACAGCCGGGCGTACAGCCCGCCGCGGGCCAGCAGCGCGGCGTGGCTGCCGTCCTCGGCGACGCGGCCCTGGTCCAGCACGACGATGCGGTCCATCGAACTGATCGTGGACAGGCGATGGGCGATGGCGATGACCGTGCGGCCGCGGATCAGCCGTTGCAGGGCGGCCTGGATCATCCCTTCCGACTCGGAATCGAGAGCCGAGGTCGCCTCGTCCAGCACCAGGATCGGGGCGTCACGCAGCATGGCGCGGGCAATGGCGACGCGCTGGCGTTCCCCGCCCGACAGCTTGACGCCCTGTTCGCCGACCAGCGTGTCGTAGCTGCCGGCGCGGTCCAGGATGAAGTCGTGGGCATGCGCCTCGCGCGCCGCGGCGATCATCTCGTCCGCGGATGCCCCGGGGCGGCCGTAGACAATGTTGTCGCGCACCGACCGGTGGAACACGCCGGGCGCCTGCGGCACCTCGGCCACCGCGGCGTTCAGCGAGGCTTGCGTCACCAGGGCGATGTCCTGGCCGTCGATCAGGATGCGGCCGGCCTGTAGTTCGTGATGACGGCGCAGCAGTTTGACCAGGGTCGACTTGCCGGCGCCCGACCGGCCGACCAGGGCGATCTTCTCGCCCGGCGCGATGTGCAAGGTCAGCCCGGTGAAGACCGGCCGGCCGTCGGCATAGGCAAAGGTCACATCCTCGAAGGCGATGGCGCCGCCGGTGACGGCCAAAGGCGGCGCGCCCGGCGCATCGGCGATGTCGTGGGCGGCGGCGATCATCGCGATGGCCTCGCTGACCGTGCCGACCTGTTCGAAAAGTTCCAGCATGCGGTTCGACAACCCCGTCACCGTCTGGGCCAGCGCCCAGGACAGGCTGAACACCATGGTGAACATGCCGACATCAAGCCGTCCGGCCAGCGCGTCGCCCAGGGCCGAGGCGATCAGCACCGCGGCGAAGGCCGTCATTGCCAGCCATTGCACGGCGCGGGTCAGGGTGATGAAGCGGCGCAGGGCGATCGAATTGGCGGCTTCCTCGTCGACCGCCGCGCCGATCCGCCGGCGTTCGGGGCCGCCCTGGCCGAAGGCGCGCACCACTTCGATCTGGGTGATGGTGTCGATCAGCTTGCCCGACGAACTGGCCACCGATTCCGCGAAGCGCCGCGACAATTGGATGCAGCGCCGCGCCAGCAGGCCCGACAGGGCCAGGTAGACCAGGCTCCACCCCAGCAGCAGCAGGGCGTAAAGCGGTGCCCAGGACGCCAGCAGGATGCCGCCGACGGCCAGCATGACGATGACCCGCGTGACTTCCAGCGCGAAGATGTTGATCAGGGAAACGGTGCCGTGGCCGGCCTGCTTGATCTTCTGGCCCAGTTTGCCGGCGAAATGATCCTGGAAGAACCGCGGCGCATGGCCCAGCAGATGGGCGAACAGCCGTTTCTGCACATCGGCGCGCAGGGCCGGCGAGGTATGCCCCTCGGCCAGGTCGAACAGCCGGAACATCAGGTTGGTCGAAAACCACAGGGCCAGCATCGTCGCAAACCAAAGCCAGGCCGCGGCCGCATCGTGGCCCGACACCGCGTTGATCAGCCGGGCCAGGGCGTAGGGCGTCAAAGCCTCGACGCCCTGGGCCACGGCAACCAGCAGGGCCATCAGGCCAAGACGCAGGCGATAACCGTCCGACACGGCCGCCGCCAGGAAGGCCCAGGGCGTGGCAGATATCGCAGACATGGGGAACGCAACTCCTCAAACCGTGCCGACGCCCCATCGCAGCACGGCCAATCCCTTGATACCAGTGATCTTTCAGGTGCCGCGCGGCATCAGCGACAGCAGATGATGGGCCGGCTGGCCACGGCGGGCCGAAAAGCGCAAAGCGGGGGCGACCGCCGCGTCATATCGTTCCTGCAGCATCAGCCAGTACCAGGGGCCGGTCTTCAGCGACCGGCCCAGCCGGCAGGCGACCGGCCAGGTGATACGGCGGTTGCGGGTCATGATCGCCTGCAGCAGCCGGTCGGGCACCCGGGTGACCCGGGCGAATGCGGCAACTGCGATCCGGCCATCGCCGATCTGGCGACGCAGGATGACTCCGGGTGAAATCGGCAGCATGGCTTTGCCTCCTATCCCGTGACAGGAGACCAGCATGGCAATCACTTCCTAACGGAATCTTATCCCTGCGCAATAACCTATCTTTGTCACAGCCCTTAACGAAAGGTTATTCGACCAGCAGCGGCAGGTTGGCGGTGGCCGCGGCACCCTTGCCGTCATAGCCATAGACGAACAGGCGATAGGCGCCGGGTTGCCGGGGTGCCGTGACGGTGACGCGCGGGCCGGTGCCGCCGCCGATGGCGTTGGGCACCAGCGGCGGTTCGGCCTCGGGGTCGCCGCCGGTCTTGCGGTCGCGGCTTTCCTCGCGCAGTTCCCAGCGCCAACGGGTGGGGGCGGGCTGGCCCATCACGGCCGTCGCCTCGAACTGGGCGCCGGGTGCGAAACGCGGGCCGCCGATATCGAGGCGTTCGATGACCGGGGCGGGGTCGGGGACGGGCTGGCCGGTCCAGATCGTCCGCATCGCATCGACGCTGGCCAGGCGTTCGCCCGAACCCAGGAACATGCCGTACCAGGTCGCGGTGGTCTCCTGCTTGGCGTCCCACAGGAAGGCGACGCCGCCCAGCACCGAGCCCGGGCGTTCGGTTACCGCCTGGTTCCAGCTTTGCCGGTAGAACGCGGCCTTGGCGGCCGAGGTGGGCTCGTAGGGCGCCCCCCACGGGCTCATGCCGGTTTCCCAATGGCCCAGCGGGCCGAATTCGGTCAGCACGATCGGCCGGGTCCAGCCGGCCGCGATGGCGCGCGCCGGGGCCGAACCCGCGCCGCCATAGGCATTGATGCCCAAGAGGTCGACATCGGGGGCGGCGGCATTGATCGCGGCGATCTTGTCGGCCGTCACCTCGGCCACCACGATCATCGTCGGGTGATCGGGATCGATCGCCTTGATCGCGCGCGCCAGCCGGCCGACGGCCCGAAAGGCCGGGGCCGCATCGGCCGTGGCGAGGTCAAGCTCGTTGCCCAGGGCCCAGGCCAGCAGGGCGGGGTGGCCCTTCAGCCGCGCGACCTCGGCCAGGATCGCCGCTTCCTGGGCGGCGACGGCCGCGGGATCGCGATAATCGAACCCCTTGCGCGGCTTGGCAAGGTCGAGGCCGTAGATGACCTTCAGGCCTTTTCCTTGAGCTTCGTCCAGCATCCTGGCGTGTTCGGCGCCATAGGTGCGCAGCGTGTTGCCGCCCGAGGCGACGAAGGTGTCGAGATGGATGAAGGCCGAGGCGCCGTTGATTCGAAACGGCTGGCCGTCGACCGTCAGGCGCCAGTTGCCGGTGGTGCCGGTGATCTCGACCCGGGCGGCCTGCACCGGCCCGGCTGCGAGCAGCGCGGCCAGGACGGCGGCGATGACCCCGCGCCTCATGCCGCGCGCGCCGCGCTGTCCAGGGCGTGGAAGACGTCGCCTTCAGGTTTCAGGCCCTGGATATGGCGGCGATGCCACAAGGCGTAGAACAACAGCGTCCAGGCGGCCAGGCCCGCGCGCTTGCCGCCCGTGGCAAACAGCGTGCGCACCTGGTCGGCATTGGCGATCTCGGCGATGCCGGGGCTGGCGGCGACCAGCGGGCCCAGCTCGGCCCCGCGGCGGGCGATCCACTGGCCGACCGGCACGTCGAAACCCTGCTTTTCGGCAAAGGCGCGCGAATCCGGCAGGGCCTTCTGCAGCCAGGTGCGCAGGATCCATTTGCCCATGCGGCCCTGGATCTTGAGCTTGTCGGGCATCAGGAAGCCGGCTTCGGCCACGACCGGGTCCAGGAACGGGGTCCGCCCCTCGACCCCGTTGGCCATCAGGCAGCGGTCGAGCTTGTTCAGCAGGTCATTGGGCAGCCATTCCGCGCAATCGGCCGCCTGCAGGCGCTGCAGCTTGCTGCGCCCGTTGACCTGGGCCGCCTGTTCGGCCGCGGCGATCCCGTCGCGCCAGCCGTCGACGGGCAGGGTCAGCAGCCCCTCGAAATCATCGAAGATGCCGGAATTGCGCGGCCGCCGGCCGAACATCCACCAGGGGCGCTGGGCCCGGCGATAGCGGCTGTAGCCGGCCAGGATCTCGTCGCCGCCTTCGCCGCACAGCACCACCTTCAGGCCCCGCTGGCGGGCGCGCTGGGCCAGCTTGAAGGTCGGCAGCACGGCGTAATCGGCGGTCGGGTCGTCCAGGGCCGCGGCCACCAGCGGCGCGGTCGACCAGAAATCGGCTTCGGTGAAGGTGATTTCCTCGTGCTCGGCCCCGACCATGCGGGCCAGGCGCGACGCCTCGCTGCGTTCGTCGGCGATGCGGGCATCGGGGAAACCCGCGGTCAGGCAGACCACCGGGCGGTCGTTCAGCCGCGCCATCAGGGCCAGCACGGTGGCGGAATCGATGCCGCCCGACAGGAACAGGCCGTAGGGCACGTCCGAACGCTGATGGACCAGCACGCTGTCGGTCAGCGCCTTTTCCAGCCGGTCCAGCGCGCCGCTGACACCTTCATGCCGCGGCTCGTCCGGCGGCAGGGCCGGGCGGATGCGGCTTTCGACGATGCGGCCGTCCTCGATCACCAGCGTCTCGCCGGGCAGCAGGCGGCGGATGCCGGGGAACACGGTGCCGGCACCGGTCGAGAATTTGAGCTGCAGGAAACTGGCCAGCGCCTTGCGGTCCAGTTCGGCCCGGGCCAGGCCGGCCGCGATCAGCGATTGCGGCTCGGACGCGAAGGCGATGCCGTCGGCGGTCTCGACGATGTAAAGCGGCTTGATGCCGAAGGGGTCGCGGGTCAGCAGGACGCGGTTGTTGGCCGGATCATGCAGGGCCAGGGCGTACATGCCGCGCAACCGGTCGGCAAAGGCCGACCCCATGCGCTCGTACAGATACAGCGGCGGTTCGCAGTCCGACCGGGTGCGGAAATTGACCTCGGCCAGTTCGGCGCGTAATTCAGGGTTGTTGTAGATTTCGCCGTTGCCGATCAGGCACAGCCCCGACGGCGTATACAGCGGTTGGTCGCCTGTCAGCAGATCGACGATCGCCAGGCGGGTGTGCACGAAACCGACCGGGCCGGAAACATAGCGCCCGCTGCCATCGGGGCCGCGGTGCAGCAGCGCCTCGCGCAGGTTTTCCAGCATGATCGGATCGACGGGCTTGCCGCCACGATTAATGATGCCGCCAATGCCGCACATGGGACCCGTTCACCTGATAAAACCGTCACCGACACCGGGAATCGCATGCCCCGGCCCGGCGGGTCAAGCAGCAGCCCGCCCGCGGGTGACCTGGTCGAAGAAATCGAGATAGGCGCGCACGACCGCAGCTTCGGTGAAATTCTCGTTCAGCGTGCGGGTGCCGCCGGCGACGACATGGTCGCGCAGGGACCGGTCGACGATCACTGAATTCAGCGCATCGGCCAGCGCGGCATGGTCTTCCATCGCCACCAGCCGGCCGTTTTCGCCGTCGACCAGCAGTTCGGCGGGCCCGGCCGAGGCACAGGCGACCACGGGCAACCCTTGCGCCCACCCCTCCAGGATGACGTTGCCCAGCGGTTCGATGCGCGACGGGCAGCACAGGATGTCGGCGGCGGCGCACAGGGCCGGCACGTCCGATCGCCAGCCCAGCCAGCGGACGCGGTCGGCCACCCCCTGCGCCTGGGCCAGCGCCTTCAGCTCGGCGTCCTTGGGGCCGTCGCCGGCCAGCCAGACGATGGCGCCGGGCACGGCGGGCAGGGCGCGGATCAGCACGTCGAACGCCTTGTCGTCATGCAGCCGGCCCAGCGCCACGATGACGGTCGCATCGGCCGGCGTATCCAGGCCGGCGCGATCGACCGCGGGCTGGCGGCGGGTTTCGACGAAATTCGGCAGGTAATGGGTCTGGCCTGCTGCCCACCCCTCGCGCCGCAGCCAGTCGACGATACCGCGGGTATTGCCGATCATGTGGTCGCAGTTGCGATAGTATTTCAGCGGGTAATAACCGCCCAGCCGCGCGGCATGGACCGGCGCCCCCTTGGGCATGACCCAGCTGGCCCGGCTCATCCAGGTCAGGGCGATGTCCGGGCGATAGGATTTCAGTTCGGCGCGCAGCACCTTGCGTGCCTTCAGCGCCATGATCGACCCGAACGGCACTTCGATCGGTTCGATGCCCCCGTCGCGCAGCAGGCGGGCGCGGTCGGCATCGGGGCGCATCACCACGCGCTGGTCGACGCCCGCGCGGTGCAATGCCAGCACCAGCCGCACGAAAAACAATTCGGCGCCGCCATGGGCCGCGCCGGCGATGACCTGCAGGACCTTTGTCACGGGAACGGGAATCGCATGGGCGCCCCGGCCCGTCAACCCCTTGGGCCGCCGGGCCGGACCATCGTTTCAACAGGTTTTGAGAATTGATCGCAACTGATGGCGGGCTATTCGACCATCCCGACGGCGTCCAGCGCCTCCCTGACCTCGGTCATCGCGGCGACGAAGGCGGGATGGCCGATCACGGTGAAATCGCGCGGCCGGGGCAGGTCGATCTTGACGATGCGCGCGATGCGGCCCGGACGCGGGCTCATCACCACCACGCGATCGGACAGGAAGATCGCCTCGGAAATGCTGTGGGTGATGAACAGGACCGACTTGCGGCTTTCCATCCATACCCGCTGCAGTTCCAGGTTCATCGCCTCGCGCGTCATCGCGTCCAGGGCGCCGAACGGTTCATCCATCAACAGGATGGCCGGGTCGTGGATCAGCGCCCGGCACAAGGCCGCCCGTTGCTGCATGCCACCCGACAGTTCGTGCGGCAGCGATTTGCGGAAACCCGTCAGCCCGGTCAGGTCCAGCAGGGCGTCGAGGCGCTGGTTGTACGGGCCCAGGCCGATGCCGCGCATTTCAAGCTGAAGGGTAATGTTCTCGGCCACCGTCCGCCAGGGCAGCAGGATCGGCCGCTGGAAAACGATGCCGACATTGGCGGCGGGGCGGTCGACCGGAATGCCGTCGACCGCGACCTTGCCCGCCGTCGGCCGCACCAGGCCGGCGACGATGCGCATCAGCGTGCTCTTGCCGCAGCCCGAGGGGCCGACGACCGAGACGAATTCGGTTTCCGCGACGTCGAGGTCGATATGCGACAGCGCCTCGACCGTGCCGGCACGCGTGGTGAAGCGCTGGGCGACCCCGGCGATCGCGATCGCCGGGGCTCCCATCCGCGCTGCTTCAGCCCGGGACGAATTCATTGGTGTAGAGCCGGTCGAGCGGAATGGCCGCCGGGATCTGCTTGCTGGCGACCAGCTGGTCGACCATGGTCTGCCAATCCTTGTCCGACATCTTGCCGAACGGCATGCCGGCGGTGTTGGGCGTGGCGAAGGATTCGATCGAGATCTGCAGCTGGCGGACATGGACGTCGCGGTTGCGCGCCAGTTCCGGGCGCAGCTTGACGGCGGCATCGACCGCCGCGGCCGGATCGGCCTTGGCCGCCTCGAACGCCTTCTGCGTCGCCTTGACGAAACCGGCGGCCAGCTTGGGGTTGGCCGCCAGCCATTCGGTATTGGCGGCGACGCCGCCTTCCAGCGCCGAGACGCCGAAATCGCCATAGGTGAAGTACTTCACCTTGACCTTGTCGGCCTCGAGCGGCGGCAGGTGGAAATAGGTGACGCCGGTGATGGCGTCGACGCGCTTCTGCAGGAACATCGCGGTCTTGGCGCCGGTCGCCGGGGCCAGCACGCTGATCTTGGCGGCGTCGACGTTGTTGGCCGACAGCAGCACGGGGAACATCTGCGCGGTGGATTCGGCCGGGGCCATGGCGATCACCTTGCCCTCGAGATCCTTGGGGGAATTCACCGGGGTGTCGGCATGGCTCAGGATCATCATCGGCGACCGCTGATGCACGCCCAGCACACCCTTGATCGGCATGCCCGTACCGATGCCCTTGGTCATCGTGCCGAAATCGAGGAAGGCGACGGAATCGGTGTTCTGGGCCAGGAGCTTGGCGGTGTTGCCCGAACCCGACCCTTCGCCGATCGTCAGGTCGATGCCCTCGGCCTTGTACAGCCCTTGGGCGATGCCCAGGTAGAAGGCCGAATGCGTGCCGTAGAAGCTCCAGTCCAGCCGCAGGTTCAGCTTGTTCTGCGCCGAGGCGGTGCCCGCGGTCACCACCGCCAGGCCCAGGCTCAAGCCCAGAATGGTTGCGATCTTTTTCATCCCAGTCCCCCTGTTTCGGTTCAAGTCAGTTGCAGGTCGTTGTCGCGGACGCTGACATGCCAGGGCAGGGCCCAGACTTCGAGCAGTTCGACCGCGTAGTACAGCACCAGCCCGATCACCATCAGGCAGGTCAGCACCGCAAACAGCAGCGGCGTATCGAGATTGGCGTTGGCCCACAGCAGCAGGTAGCCCAGCCCGGCATCGGCCCCGACCCATTCGCCGACGACGGCGCCGACGGTCGCGAAGGCCACGGCGACCTTCAGCCCGGAAAAGATCTGGGGCATGGCGAAGGGCAGGCGGATGCGGGTGAAGGTTTTCCAGGACGACGCCTGCATCGAGCGGGCCAGGTCGTTCATGTCGGAATCGACCGACTTCATGCCGGCGATGGTCGAGATGACGATGGGAAAGAATGCCACCGAAAAGGCGATCAGGATCTTAGGCAGGAAGCCTAAGCCGAACCAGATGACGATCAGCGGTGCGATCGCGACCTTGGGGAAGGATTGCGAGATCACCAGAAGTGGCATGGTGATCTTTTCCAGGAAACGCGACCACACCAGCAGCATGCCCAGCGGCACGCCGACCACGATCGACAGGATGAACCCGCCGACCGTGGTGATCAGCGTGACCCAGGAATGCTTCAGCATGAAGGCCCAGTCGGTCCACAGCCGTTCGGCCACCAGCACCGGCGAAGGCAGCAGGTATTTCGGCACGTCGAATGCCGCCACCCCGATCTGCCACAGCACCATCAGCACGGCGATGGCCGCGACCGGGTAATACCAGCTGCGGCCCATTGTCAGACCTCGATTTCGAGCAGCTTGCGGGGATAGTCGGTCAGCACCTCGGCCCCCCGTTCCGTCACCGCGACGCTTTCCGAAAAGCAGAAGCCGTGCTGCGGCATGAATACCGACGGCACGATATGGAAGGTCATCCCCGGTTCCAGCACCGTGGGGTCGTCGGGGCGCAGCGCCAGGAAGCGCCCTTCGGCCCAGTTCGGCGGGAAACCGATGCCAATGGCGTAACCGGTGCGATGATCAAAATAATCGCCCATGCCGGCATCGACGAACACCTTGCGGCAGGCAGCGTCGACCTGCCCGGAGGTGACGCCGGGCCGGATCGCCTCGATCGCCCGGTTCAGCGCCTCGACCACCACGGCGGCATGCTGTTTCTGTTCGGCGGTGGCCGGGCCGACGGTCGCATTGCGGGCGATCATCGCGTGATAGCGATTGATGTTGCCGGCCGCCTCGAGGAAGACGACGTCGCCGCGCTTGATCTCGCGGCGCTGCCAGGTGGTGAAGCAGACGCCGGTGGCCTGGCCGGTGACGACCAGCGGCACGCGGGTATATTCGCTGCCGGCCGCGGTGGCGCCGTGCAGCATGGCGGCGGCCAGGTCGTTTTCGGTGCGGCCCGGCGCGATCTGGCGCACGGCGGCATCGAGGCCGGCGACGGCCGCGCGCGCCGCATGACGCATGTAGTCCAGCTGGGGGGCGGTCTTGATCATGCGCTGGCGTTCGATCACGCCGCCCCAGTCGGTCAACTGGTGGGGCAGGGCGGCCTGCAGCGCCTTGTAGGCCTGCACGGTCAGGTACCACGACCCGGTCTCCAGCCCGATCGCGCCGCCCTGCGGCAGCAGGCGGTTCAGATAGCTGGCCAGGATGGTTACGGCATCGTCGGTATCCTCGATGGCGACGAAACCGGCGACGTTCTCGTTGCCCTGGGCCACTGCGTGGTTCACCCGGCGGGACACCAGCACGGGGCCCTGGTCGGCGGTGACGACGGCGCATTGGAAGGTGAAGTAGCCGATCGAACGATAGCCGGTCAGCCAGTAGATGGATTCAGGGTCGAACAACGCAACCGCGGCCAGCTTGCGCTCGCGCAGATCGGCCTGGATGACGGCGAGATTGTCGAGATAGGTACTGCGCGGGAACGCCGTTTCCATGGCGGCATAGCGGGCGTCGGTGCTCATACGTGCGATCCGTCCTGTAACTTTGTTGTCACGACGGTAGCACCGGGGAATATGCGTTCCTAATACCCGAAAGTCGCTCTACCATAACCCCGGGGTTATGGTCGGGACGGCAGCGTTGAACATCCGCGAAATCGAGATTTTCCGTGTGGTGATGCAGGAGGGCCAGATCTCGCGCGCCGCCCTGCGCCTGAACATCGCCCAGCCTGCCGTCAGCAAGTACATCGCCCAGTTGGAACGCCGCCTGGGCCTGCAACTATTCCTACGGCATGGCGGCAGGATCGTGCCGACGCCGGAGGCAACGGCCCTGTATGGCCAGGTGGATCGTGTGTTCCATTCGCTGGACCAGGTCGAACGGTTCATGGACGACCTGGCCGGCCAGCGCCGCGGCCATCTGGCCGTCGCCTGCCTGCCGCTGTTGTCGCTGATGGTGGCGCCCGATGCGGTCGCGGCTTTCGCGCGTGACCGGCCCGATGTGTCGATCACCCTGCAGACCCGCTCGTCGGCCCGCATCGTCGAATGGGTCGCGGCCCGCCAGCTCGACTTGGGGGTAGGGCTGCATTTCGCCCGGCCGGCTGGGGTGGTGGCCGAACCGCTGGTCGACCTGGAACTGTTCTGCGCCTTGCCGCCCGACGATCGGCTGGCCGAGCAGGCGGTGATCGAGATCGGCGACCTGGAAGGGCGCGACCTGATCACGCTGAGCAACCACGACCGCACCCAGATCGCGCTGGAAGCCTTGCTGGACCACCACCGGATTGCACCCCGTCGCCGTATCCAGGTGTTCTGGACGTCGGTGGCCATGGAACTGGCTGCCCGCGGCGTCGGCATCGCCCTGGTCGATCAATTGACGGCGTCGCGGCTGGCGCCCGATGTCGTGGCCTTGCGGCCGTTCCGGCCGAAACTTTCGCTGGACCTGCACCTGTTCTGGCCCGAACACTGGCCGGTTTCCGCCCTGGCGCGGTCGTTTGCCGACGAACTGCGCCGCCATCTGGATCTGGCGATGGCCAGGACCACGCCGGACCGCTGAAATCCCCTCGGGTTGCCCGGCGGGCGGGGCCGGGGTAAAACCCGCCCTGGTTTCCTGTCTGCAAAGGTATGCCAGTGACTTCGCCCGCCGTGTCCGTGCCCAAGCTGTCTGCCCTGGTGGTCGCCCATAACGAGGAGCGCCAGCTGGACGAATGCCTGCGCGCCCTCAGGTTCGCCGACGAGATCGTCGTGGTGCTGGACCGCTGCACCGACGGGTCGAAGGCGATCGCCGAGCGGCTGGCCGATCGGGTGATCGAAGGCGCCTGGCCGGTCGAGGGCGACCGGCGCAACACCGGCATCGATGCCTGCCAGGGCGACTGGATCGTCGAGGTCGATGCCGACGAACGGCTGTCGCCCGAACTGGCCGCCGAAATCCGCGACACCATCAAACGCGCCACGCCCGGCTGGTTCCTGATCCCGTTCGACAACTATATCGGCGGCAAGCTGGTGCGGTATGGCTGGGGCGCCTATTGGGGCGTCGGCGCGGCGCCGCGGCTGTTTTCACGCGGGGCCAAGCGCTGGGGGCGCGAACATGTCCATCCCAGCCTCGACCTGAAGGGCCCCAAACGCAGCCTGACCGTGCCGATGCGCCATTACGTCGACGACGACATCTCGGACATGCTGCGCCGGCTGGACCGGTACACCACCGCCCGCGCCATCGACCTGCGCGCGTCGGGCGATATCGGCAGCTATGGCCACAATGTCAGGCGCATCTTCTCGCGTTTCTTCAAATGCTACGTCACCCACAAGGGATACCGCGAGGGGCAATACGGCTTCCTGATCGCGCTGATGGCCGGGTTGTACCCCATCCTGTCCTATCTCAAGGCGCGGCTGGAGCCCTGATGGCGGGGCTGTTCCGCCTCAACCGTTTCCTGCCGCGGACACTGTTCGCCCGCGCCGTCATGCTGCTGGTGATCCCGATCGCGGTGGTCCAGGCCGTCACCATCTACCTGTTGTTCGATCGCCACGGCGAAACGGTCACCCGTCGCCTGGCCTTGTCGCTGGGCGGCGAGATCGCCCTGCTGATCCGCACGCAAGGCTATTTCAACGCGGCGGCGCAGGCGGCGATGACCGACATGGCCCTGCGCAACCTGGAACTCGACGTCACCTGGGAACCCGATGCCAATCTGGGGCCGCGGCTGGACGCCCGGCGGCTGTTCCCCGGTTTGCAGGGCACGTTGGAACGGGTGCTGGCCGAACGGCTGGCCGAACCCTTCATCGTCAAGGAAACGCCCGAAGGCACGATCGAGGTCGACGTGCAACTGACCGACGGCGTGCTGAAGGTGGTGACGCCCGACAAGCGCGTGACCTCGACCACCACGACGGTCGTGGCCGGCTGGACCATCGGGCTGTCCGCCATCCTGCTGGCCATCGCCATCATCTTCCTGAAGAACCAGGTGCGCCCGATCCGCCGGCTGGCCGAGGCGGCGGACGCCTTCGGCAAGGGCCGCGAGGGGCCCGAGATCCACCCGGCCGGTGCGGCCGAGGTGCGCGAGGCGACATCGGCCTTCCTGGAGATGCGCGACCGCATCGAACGCCAGATCACCCAGCGCACCGAAATGCTGGCCGGCGTCAGCCACGACCTGCGGTCGCCGCTGACGCGCATGAAGCTCGAACTGGCCTTCCTGGGCGAAGGCCCGGCGGTCGAGGCGCTGCGCCGCGACCTGGCCGAGGTCAGCGAGCGGGTCGAGGCCTATCTGGCCTTCGCCCGCGCCCAGGACGGCGAGTTGGCGGCCGAAACCGACATCGCCGAATTGCTGGAAGACATGGTCGCCGAACAGATCCGCCGCGGCTGGCGCGTCAGCCTGGCCGCCGATCCCGACCTGGTGGCGACGGTGCGGCCCCAGGCCTTGCGCCGTGCCATCGGCAACCTGTTGGACAATGCCCTGCGGCATGGCACCAGGATCGAGGTGGTGGCAACCCGCCGGCCCAAGCTGATCGAGATCGCGGTCGAGGATGACGGGCCGGGCATCCCGCCCAGCGAGCGGGCGTTGATCTTCCATCCCGCCGGCCCCCGGCCGGCGGACGAGGGCGGGCGGCTGGGCCTGGGCCTGTCGCTGGCCCGCGATGTCGCCCATGCCCATGGCGGCGAGTTGTTGTTGCAATCGGCCGCCCTTGGCGGGTTGCGTGTGGTGGTGAGGCTGCCGGTATGAAATTCAGGATCGCCGACCGGGACTGGCCGGTGCTGGGGTTGAGCATCGCGGCCCCCGTCATGGCCATCATGGCCGTGCTGGTGCCGTTCGGCCTGCCGATCGCGGCGGCCGTCACCGCGCTGATGGCGCTGTACGGTGCCTGGCGCATCAAGCAGCCGCTGATCGCGCCCTGGCGACTGGCGGCGCTGCTGGCCCTGATGGTGGTCTGGTCGTTCCTGACGGTGTTCTGGAGCGCCTGGCCCGCCAATGTCTATTCGACGCTGATCCGCAGCGTGCCGATCCTGTTCGGCACCGGCGTGCTGCTGACCGCCGCGCTGCGCACCGAACCCAACGAAGCCTGGCGTATCGGCCGCGCCGTCATCGCCGCCGCCAGCCTGCTGGCCGTGATGGTGCTGGTCGAGACGCTGACCGGCGGCATCTTGTTCCGCAGCCGCGACATGCTGCTGGGCCGCGAACCGTTCTGGAGTTATCCGCTGGTCAGCCAGGCGCTGGTCGTGTTGGCCCTGATGGCCTGGCCCGCGGCGATCGTGGCCTGGCGCCGCGGCGCCACCTGGCCGGCCGGCGCCCTGCTGGCGGTGGCCACCGCCGTGCCGTTCACCGCCGATCATTTCTCGGCCCGCGGGGCGATGATCATCGGCCTGGCCGTGCTGGCCGTGGTCTGGTGGGGCGGGCGCGTCGCGGTTGCCGCGATCGGCGCCGGCTTGGCCGCGATCATCGCGCTGGCGCCGCTGCTGCCGCTGGGGCCGCTGAACCCTGCGTTCTATGCCACGTGGTTGCCAGGCATGCGCAATTCGGCGATGCACCGGCTGTATATCTGGCAGTTCACCGCCGAAAAGGTCTGGGAACACCCGTTCCGCGGTTGGGGGCTGGACGCATCGCGCAGCCTGCCGGGCGGCGACCGGCCGACGCCGGTCGGCGGCACGCTGCTGTCGCTGCACCCCCACAACGTGCCGCTGCAGCTGTGGGTCGAGCTGGGGCCGGTCGGCGTGGCCGCCGTGCTGGGCCTGCTGACGCTGGCCTTTATCGGCGTGTGGCGCCTGACCGACGATCGCTTCACCCGCGCCGCGGCGACCAGCCTGATCGTCGCCGCGACCTTCGTGTCGTCGGTGTCGTTCGGGGCCTGGCAAAGCTGGTGGCTGGCCAGCCTGGCCCTGATCGCCTGCTGGGGCGTGATCGCGGTCAAGGTGCCGCTGGCCGCCGCCGCGGCACCGGCGGCGGAAACGGCGCGGCGCAAGCGGCGGTCGGCGAAGGATTGAGTTTCGGGGCCAGCCCGGCCATTCTGCGCCGATGAGCGACGATTTCGACGATCCGATATTCGACATGAGCAATGCCGGCGCCCAGGACCGTGGCAGCCGGCAGGGTGGAACCCCGCGGGAATCCTCGGGTCCTTCGGAAAAGCAGCTGGCCTTCGCCCGCACCCTGGCGGGCGAACGCAACGAGCCGCTGCCCGAGGGAATCGCCGATGACTGGCGGGTATGCCGTGACTTCATCGACCGCATGCTGAAGATGCCGCGGCCGGCCGGTGCGCCCGGCGGCGGCCAGGGCGGCGGCGGTGGGGGCGGTGGCGGCGGCACGCGCCCGCCGTCGGACAAGCAGATTGCCTTTGCCCGCAAGCTGGCGGCCGAACGCCAGACCGAAGTACCGGAAACCGCGCTGAAGGATGGCCGGGCCTGTTCGACCTTCATCGACGAGATGCTGGCCAAGAAACCCGCGGCCGGCGCCGCGGCGCCGGCCGGTGGCATGGGCGGCGGTGGTGGCGGCAATGCCAAGCCGCCGTCGGACAAGCAGATCGCCTTCGCCCAGAAACTGTCGCGGGAAAAGAACCTGCGGCTGCCCGACGGTTTCCAGCAGGATTGGCGCATCTGCCGTGATTTCATCGACCAGGCGCTGGGCAAGGCGCCTGGCAGCCCGCCGGCCCAGCAGGCCCCGGCAGGCCATGACGGCCCCGGCGGCTATGACGGGCCGCCCGCCTATGACGGCCCGCCGGACGACGGTCCGCCCTGGTGACGCGCCGTGCTGCTGCCGGCCTGGTGAATTTGGAAAGGTCTTGAAGTCATGAACGCTGTCGCGCGCGAACCGATCCGCCTGTCCGATTATCGTCCGCCTGCCTTCTGTGTCGAGACGGTCGAACTCGAATTCGACCTGGTGCCCGAACGCACCGTCGTGGCCTCGCGCCTGACGCTGGTGCGCCAGGATCCCCAGGCCGATCTGGAACTGGATGGCGAGGATCTGGAACTGGTCTCGGTCGCGCTCGACGGCGCCACCCTGGGCCCCGACCGTTACCGTGTCGACGGCGCCAAGCTGGTGGTGACGGGCGTGCCTGAACGCGCCACGCTCGACATCGTCACCGCGATCAATCCCGGCGCCAATACGCGGCTCGAGGGGCTCTATGTTTCCTCGGGCAATTTCTGCACGCAGTGCGAGGCCGAAGGGTTTCGCCGCATCACCTATTTCCCCGATCGCCCCGACGTCATGGCGACCTACAAGGTCACCATGACGGCCGACCGGGCCAAGTTCCCCGTGCTGCTGTCGAACGGCAATCTGGTCGAACAGCGCGACCTGGGCGACGGGCGGCATGTCGCCGTCTGGCAGGACCCGTTCCCCAAGCCCTGCTATCTGTTCGCGCTGGTCGCCGGCGACCTGGCACGCGTGGCCGACCGGTTCACCACCGCCTCGGGCCGCGACGTCGCGCTCAACATCTATGTCGAGCATGGCAAGGAGCGGTTCTGCGCCTATGCGATGGATTCGCTGAAACGCTCGATGCGCTGGGACGAAGAGGTCTATGGCCTGGAATACGACCTGGACATCTTCAACATCGTCGCCGTGTCCGACTTCAACATGGGCGCGATGGAGAACAAGAGCCTCAACGTCTTCAACGACCGCTATATCCTCGCCGATCCGGAAACCGCCACCGACGTCGACTATGCCGGCATCGAAAGTGTCGTGGCCCATGAATATTTTCACAACTGGACCGGCAATCGCGTCACCTGCCGCGACTGGTTCCAGCTGTCGCTCAAGGAAGGCCTGACTGTCTTCCGCGACCAGCAGTTCTCGGCCGACATGCGCTCAGGCCCGGTCAAGCGCATCGGCGACGTGCGCGCCCTGCGCGCCCGCCAGTTCCCCGAAGACGCCGGTCCGCTGTGCCATCCGGTGCGGCCCGAGGCCTATATCGAGATCAACAATTTCTATACGGCGACCGTCTACGAGAAGGGCGCCGAAGTCATCGGGATGATGCACCGCCTGCTGGGCCCGAAGGGCTATCGCGCCGGCATCGACCTTTATTTCGCGCGCCATGACGGTCAGGCAGTGACCTGCGACGACTTCGCCCAGGCGATGCAGGATGCCAGCGGCGTCGACCTCGGCCAGTTCCGCCTGTGGTATTCCCAGGCCGGCACGCCTGTCGTCGAGGCCAGATGGACGCGCGAGGGCGACGACCTGGTGCTGGACCTGGCCCAGTCGCGCCGCGACGTGCCGGGCGAACGCCCGTCCCGGCCGATGGACATCCCGCTGGCCGTCGGCATCGTCGGGCCCGAGGGCGGCGACGTGCTGCCCGAGCGGCTGCTGCGCCTCGACGCGCCCAGCAAGCAGTTCCGCTTTGCCGGCGTGCCGGCCCGGGCCGTCCCCTCGATCAACCGCGGGTTCAGCGCGCCGGTCCTGCTCAAGGCCGCCTATACGGAAGACGAGCGCGCCTTCCTGATGGCCGGCGACCCCGACCCGTTCAACCGCTGGGAAGCCGGCAACCAGTATGCGACCCAACTGATCCTGGGCCGCGTCGCCGCTGCGCAGGCCGGCCAGGCCGCGCCGTCGGCCGCCGCCTTCGTCGATGCCTTCGGCCGCAACCTGGCTGACGAAACGCTCGACGATGCCTTCCGCGCCTATCTGCTGGGCCTGCCCAGCGAGGAATACATCGCCGAACAGATGCCGGTCGTGGATGTCGAGGCGATCCACGCCGCGCGGCGTGCCCTGCGCGTCGAATTGGCCAATACCCATCTGGCGGCGCTGCGCGACCTGTACGATCGCCTGCGCTCGAACGCGGCCTTTGCCCCCGACGCGGCCTCGGCCGGGCGGCGGGCGCTGCGCAATGCGGCGCTGAGTTATCTGGCGGTGGCCGACGATGCCGCCGCCCGCGCCCTGCCGGCGCAGCAATTCGCGGCGGCCGACAACATGACCGACCGGATGGCGGCGCTGACCCTGCTGGTCGAACGGGGCGGCGGCGAGGCGTCGGACGCGCTGGCCGGCTTCTACGAGCGCTTCGAGGGGTATCCGCTGGTGGTCGACAAATGGTTCGCGCTGCAGGCCGCATCGCCCGCAGCCGACACGCTGGACCGCGTCAAGGGCCTGATGGGCCACCCCGCGTTCTCGATGCGCAACCCGAACAAGGTGCGTTCGCTGATCGGGGCGTTCGCCAACGCCAACCAGCTGCGTTTCCACAGTGCCGACGGGGCGGGGTATCGCTTCCTGGCCGAGCAGGTGATCGCGCTGGACAAGACCAACCCGCAGATCGCCGCCCGCCTGCTGACCCCGCTGGGGCCGTGGCGGCGGCATGACGCCGGGCGCCAGGCGGCGATGCGGGCCGCACTGGAACAGATCCTGGCCGAACCCAAGCTGTCGCCCGACGTCTACGAAATCGCCAGCCGGTCCCTGGCCGGGTGATCGTGTGATCGACCAGGACGGCCGCCGGCGGAACTACGTCTTCTTCCTGATCGCCGGCGCTGGCCTGGCCACGACGGCGCGCGGGATGACGCTGTCGTTCCTGGCCATCAAGCTGCAGCAGTCCTTCGGCCTCAGCCCCGCGGCGATCGGGGCCCTGCTGGGCATCGGACCGCTGCTGGGCGCGATGGTCGGGCCCTTTGCCGGCTCGTTGTCCGACCGGATCGGGCGCAAGGCGGTGCTGACGGTAACCCTGGTGGCGATGGCGGTGTCGCTGGTCGGGATGGGGCTGGCCGATACCGTCGTCACCTTCTGCCTGGCCCAGATCGCCTCGGCCATCGCCATCGCGATCTACGAGCCGATCTCGCGCGCGTTGATGAGCGATGTCTGCCCGGAGCCGACCCGGCTGAAATATTTCTCGTGGCGCTACATGGCCTCGAACGCGGGCTGGGCGCTGGGGCCGCTGATCGGCATCGCCGCGGGGGCGGCGACCACGCCGCTGTTCCTGGCCGCGGGCCTGGTCTATGCCGTCTTCGCCGCCCTGTTGCATCTGTTGCATGTGCCGGTCCTGGCAAGTGTTGCCGCGGCCGAGGCACGGCTGTCGCTGGTCGCCGGCATCAGGGCGGCGGCGCGCGATCCCCGGCTGGCTTTCTTCGTCGCGGGCGGCGTGCTGCTGATCGCGGTGCACGGCCAGTGGTCGGCGACGCTTGCGCCCTACCTGACCGCGCATATCGCGGGCGGCATGGAAATCTATGCCTATCTCGTCTCGATCAACGGCGCCGTCGTGCTGCTCTGCAATCCGCTGGCGCGGCGGTTCATCGAACGGGCCGGGGCCCTGCGGGCACTGGTGATCGGCTGTGTCCTGTTCCTGGCCGGTGAACTGGGCTTCCTGTTCTCGACCGGATTCGTCGGGCTGGCCATGGCCATGACGGTCTTCACGATCGGCGAAATCCTGGTCGTACCCTCCGAATACATGCTGGTCGACGGCATCGCCGACGACCGCAACCGCGGCAGCTATTTCGGTGCCCATTCCTTTGCGACCGTCGGCAACTTCATCGGGCCGACGCTGGGCGGCATGATGCTGGGTGCGTTCGGCGGCCCCGGCATGTTCCTGCTGTTCGCCGCCTTCGCCGGCGCCGGCGCGGTTCTGTTCGCCCTCGGCACCCGCATGCCGCCGCCCGGCAGGGCGGCAGGGATCCGGCCCGCCCCGGTCGCCGGCGCGGCTGTGGGCCCGAGCCTGAGGGCGGCCCCCGGCTGATCGTCATCCCCTGCGCGCATCATTTGGCGCATTGACATCTTCCCGATCATTCCTGGATAGTTGTCTTATCTGGGGTGGGGAGCTATCTGCGCGTGGGGGACTGCACGTCTGGCAAGACTGCGGCGCTTGGCCGTGTCGTGGTCAATTTTCTGACGCTGGTGGCGTTCTGGATCGTCTTTTCCCAGCTCGACTTTCTCGGGCTTGAATCGGCGACCAAGGAACGGGCGGCCGATCTGGTGGCGACGGCCCGGACGCCCTTCTATGGTTTTTTCGATCGCGACAACGCCCGCCCGCAGGATGCGATCGCCGTCGTCCTGATCACCGACGCCTCGGTCCGCCAGTTCGAGCGGCCGTATCCGCTGCCCTTCAGCCAGCACGAACGCCTGCTGAGCGTGATTGCCCGGTCGGATCCCGCAGCGATCTTCGTCGATCTGCGCTTCACCTATCTGCGGGGCGGGGACAAGGTCGAGCAATTGCTGGCGCCGCTGCAGGACGCGCCGCATATCCCGACCCTGTTCGCCGCCGGGCGCCAGGGGGATCGTTTTCCCGACGATCTCGGCCTTCTGGCCGACCACGGCGCCATCGTCGCCTGGGATGCTGATGAAGGCACCTATCCCCTGACCTTCAGCGGGGGCGACAGAAGTGTCGCGTTCGACCTGTTCAGCCGTCTCTGCCTGGCGGGCGCGCCTGCTTATTTCTGCCCGACCAACCGGGGGGGCCTGCCTGATTATCGGGCCCCGATGGCCCTGCAATGGGGCATGCGGGTCGCCAGGGACCAGGACCGGATCTGGAACGTCGACACATGCCCGCTGGCCGACGGGCGCGATGGCTTCTGGGCGCGCCTGTGGCAAGCGACGAAGCGGCTGGTTCCCGCGCTGATACCCGGCAGCGGCCTGGATTGGGATGCCGGCGCGCGGTGTTTCTATCATCTGACCATTCCGGCCGAACGGCTGACGGATCCCGATGTCGCCGCGCTGCTGAAGGGCCGTGTCGTGTTCTATGGCGCCATGGTCGAAGGCATACCCGATCTGGCGACCGTGCCGGTGCTGGGGCGGGTGCCCGGGGTCGCGGTGCATGCCATGGCCTTCGACAACCTGCTGGCGGACGGCACGTCCTATGTCGAGGCGGCGCCCGGATCGGGGCTGGGGCGTCGCATGCTGTTTGCGCTGGAACCCATCGCCTGGCTTGGCATCGCCGCCATCATCGCCTGGCGCCGGCCGGCCGGCGCCCCGCCGATCTGGCAGGTGCTGCTGCGTTATCCCGGCACCTGGTTCAGGCAACTGGCGGCGGCCTTCCGCCATGCCGGGCCGGGCCGCGCATCATGGCCCAACCTGGACATTCCGTTCTTCGTCTTGCTGCTGATCGCCCTGTTCGTCGTCAACGAACTGTGGCTGCGCATCGAAGTGACGAGCTGGCTCGGCCTCGGCCTGCTCTACCTGTTCGCCCGCGAAGCCGCGGTGCACGCCAAATCCGATTCTTCGCCATCGCCATAGGGGAGCGCGTTCATGGCCCGAGCGAACTTGTTCACCGGAATCCTGGGGGCGGGCATCGTCGCCGCGGCCGTCGCGGCCACGGCGGCCGGGGCGCAGACGGCCGCACCGCAGACGGTCCTGGGTTTCAGCCGCCAGAAGGTGCTGGTCTACGACTACTCGGACAGCGAACCCAGGCGGCTTGGCGTTCTGCCGGCCACGGATTTCCCGGTACAGGGATTGCCCATCCAGCAGAAGACCCCGGATGGTTTTGTCGTGCTGGACGTCCAGGGCCGCAAGCTGGGCTTCGACCCCTCGGACCTGCGCATGAACCGGGCAGCGGCCGGGCCGTCGGCACCGATCGCGCCCCAGGATCCGAATGCCCGCAACTATTCCTCGCAGGGGCTGGGACGGTGAGAGCGCTTGCGGCGCTGGCCGCGGCGGCACTGCTGTGCGGTTGTCAGCCCGATCTGCGCGGCGAGGCCAGGACCGGCGGCGCGACCGCGGATACCAGGCCCGTGATCGAACGTTATGCGCGCGGCGATGCACCGCCGGCGCCGGCGTTCAACGAAACCGCGGTGCTGGGCAGCTATCTGCGCAGCGGCCAGGGCATCGTCGAGGCGCCGGCGCTGGATGCCTATCTGAACGGCATCCTGCAGAAGTTGCTGGCGTCGTGGCCGGCGGCGCGGCCGGGAATGAAAGTCTATGTCTCCACCGATGTGAAATACGCCGCCGAGAGCGCTGTTGGAGGCGGCATCTGGATCACGCGCGGCACGCTGGACCGGGCGCAGAGCGAGGACGAAATCGCCTTCATCCTGGCCCACGAGGCGGCGCATGTCCTGCTGGACCATCAGCATGATCGCGGCGGCACGCAGAAAACCAAGGACGACGTGGCCAGGCTGGTGTCCGTCGGTGCCAGCATCGCGATCCAGGTGGCAAGCGACCGGCGGAAGGCATCGGTCACCGAGGACGCATTGCGCACCGTCGCGATAACCGCCATCGTCGACGGCGTGGCCGATTCCCTGCTGTTCCCGTCGTGGAGCCGGGATCAGGAAGAACGGGCCGACGCGCTGGGCATGGATCTGCTGCTGCGGGCGGGATATTCGCGGAACGGGGCCAAGGCGGTCTTCGACCAGCTTGCCGCCCAGGACCGCGATCGCGATGCCGAGACCGCGCGCGTCACGGCCGAGGCCGATGCCCGCACCCATCGCCAGATCGCCGATGCCAATGCGCAGGGCATCAACCTCGGCGGTACCTTCGCCGCGCTGGTGGGGCGGGCGATGCATGACCTGCAGACCGGTCTGACGGCTGCGGCGGCGACGCATGGCGCGGCCGAGGGGCGCGACGAGAAGGTCATCGATTATGCCCGGCAGTTCTATGGCCAGATGCCCGGGGCGCCCGTCGACGAGGCATCGCTGCAGGCGGTTCTGGCCGATCCGTCGACAGCCCGCATCCTGGCCGCGCAGGACAACGCGCGGAAGGCATTCCTGGTCGTCGACACGGACCCCGCGGCCGCCCAGTCATTGACCCGCGACGCGCTGGCCGCTGACGGTCGCAGCCCCTATGTGCTGATGGTCGCGTCCGAAGTCGATCGCGCGCGTGGCGATGCGGCGGCGGCGGATGCCAAGCTCAAGGATGCGGCGGCCCAGCGCTATACGCCGTTCTTCGTCTATCAGCGCCTGCTGAGCAACGCGGCGCGCCGCGGCGACAATACCGGCGGTCTGGCCCTGATCGACGAGGCGAACCGGCGTTATGGCAGCCAGCCGGCCCTGATGCCGACGCAGATCGCACTGACCAAGCGCTTGAACCGCCAGCCCGAAGTGCGCCGCCTGCTGCTGGCCTGCGAATTCGAGGGCACGCCCGCGATCGCCAAGCAGTGCCTGGACGCGTCGCGGACGGGCACGTTCCAATAAGCCCCGGGTACTCAGGGCGTCAGGACGATCGCACCCGTGGTTGCGCGTCCCTCCGCCGCGCGATGGGCGGCGGGCAGGTCGGCCAGGGCGAACCGGTGGCCGATTTCGGGGACCACGGCGCCAGCCGCGATGGCGGCGAACAGCGCAGCGGCATTGGCGCGGAAGGTCGCGGGATCGGCATTGTGCGGGAACACCGACGGCCGGGTCAAAAACAGGCAACCCTTCCTGTTCAGCAATTCCGGCTCGATCGCCGGGGCCGGGCCCGATGCGGCGCCGTACAGCACCACCAGGCCGAACGGCGCGGCGCAGTCCAATGAATGCAGGAAGGTGTCGCGCCCGACCGAATCATAGACCACGCGCGCCTTGCGCCCGCCGGTCGCATCCAGCAGTGCGGCGGGCAGGTCCGCGGTGGCGCGATAATCGATGGCCGCGTCGCAGCCCGCGGCGCGCGCGACCGCGCATTTTTCCGGCGACCCCGCCGTGCCGATCACGGTGGCGCCCAGCGCCTTGGCCCAGCGGCACAGGATCTGGCCGACACCGCCGGCCGCGGCATGGACCAGCACGACGTCGCCCGGTGCCACCCGGTGGGTCTTCTGCACCAGGTATTGCGCCGTCATGCCCTTGAAGAACACGGCGGCCGCCGCCTGGTCGGACAGATCGTCGGGGATATGGGCCAGGCGGTCGGCCGACACGATGCGGGCATCGGCATAGGCGCCGATCCCGGCATTCATGTAGACGACACGATCGCCCGGATTTAATCCCGTGACATCGGGCCCCAGGGCCTCGACGATGCCCGCGGCCTCGTGCCCGATGCCGGTCGGCAGCGGCAGGGGATAGGCGCCCGACCGCTGGTAGACATCGATGTAGTTGAAGCCGATCGCGGTCTGGCGCAGCCGCACCTGGCCCGGGCCGGGTTCACCGATCTCGACCGTCGACAGGGTCAATACCTCGGGGCCGCCGAAAGCCTGAAGCCGTACTGCGCGCGCGGTTGCCATGGTGGCCGTTCCCTTCCCTCGATTGCCCGGGGGCATGATAGGGTCAGCGGATGACGTGGTCGAGCAGCGGCAGGCCGATGATCGCCGCCACGGCGATCAGGCCGAAGCAGATGCGGCGGAACGTCCGTTCGGTCGCCAGGCCGAACAGGCGCGAACCGGCATAGATACCCGCGCCGTAGAACGGCGCGGTCAATACGGTCAGCAGCAGCACGGTCAGGCCGATCAGCCCCGCGGCCAAGTAGGTGACGGCGGTGATCAGGCTGGATATCGCGAAATACAGCACGATGTTGGCCCGCACGGTCACCGCGGGAATGATCCCGCCCAGCCAGTAGACCACGATCGGCGGCCCGCCGATCTGCGCCGCGCCCGAGAACAACCCCGACGTGATGCCGACCCCGATGGTCAGCGGCGGGGTGGGGCGGCCGCGATAGCGCCAGCCCGAGGCCAGCAGGCCCAGCAGGCTGACCACCGCCAGGACGATGCCCCAGCGGATCCACAAGGGATCGGCCAGCGCCAGGGCGACGCCACCCAGCGGCACGCCGATCAGCGCGCCGATCGCCATGATGCCGACGTCGCGCCGGTCGGCCCGCGCCCAGGCCGCGGGCAGCATCGGCAGGGCCATCACGATGTCGACCACCAGGATCAACGGCGCGGCGACCTGCGGCGTCACGATCGCGCTGGCCACCGGCATGAAGATCAGCGCGGCCCCGAAACCGGAAAAACCCCGGGCCAGCCCGGCGACGAAGGCGATGACGAGCAGCACCGTGACCTCAAGACCGGTGCGGTCCGCGGTCAGCGTCTGCAGGAAAGCGGCGGCGTCCACGGAAATTCCCCCCAAAGCTGGACGGCGCGACGCTAGGCCAGCAATATCACCGTGTCAGCCTGTAGATTCGCCGGGTAAACCTGCAAAAATGCATGATCTCGACTGGAACGGCCTGCAATACGTCCTGGGTTTGGCGCGGGCGGGGTCGCATGCCGGCGCCGCGCGGCGGCTGGGGCTGGATGCGACGACGGTGGCCCGCCGCGTTCGCGCGCTGGAAACGGCGCTGGGCGCCCGGTTGTTCGAACGCGGGCCGGACGGCAACTGGCGCCCGACCCAGGCCGGCGAGATCGCCGTGACCCGGGCCGAGGCGATCGAGGCCGAGATGGCGGCGCTGTCCGTCGCGGTGCGCGGCATCGATGCCGCCGCGGCCGGCACGGTGCGGGTGACGGCGGTGCCGCTGTTGATCAATCGGGTGCTGGTGCCGGCCGCACCGGCGCTGATGGCACGGCATCCCGGGCTGGAACTGGAACTGATCGCCGATATCCGCGACCTCAGCCTGACCCGGCGCGAGGCCGATATCGCCATCCGCCTGACGCGGCCGGGGCCCGAGGTCGGCGACCGCGTCGTCGCCCGTCGCATCGGCACGCTGGACTATGCCGTCTATGCCGCGCGCGATTATGCCGCGCGCGATGCCGTCGATCCGCCGTGGCTGACCTACGAGGGCAGCATGGCGCATCTGCCGCAGGCCCGCTGGATGAACCGGGCGGGCGAACGGCGATCGGCGGTGACGGTCAATGACGGGGAAACCCTGTTGCACGGCGTCGCGGCGGGCCTTGGCCGGGCGATCCTGCCCTGCCTGGTGGCCGACCGGGCGCCAGGCTTGCGGCGCCTGCCCTGGGACGGCGACCCGATGCCGGGGCGCGAGATCTGGGTGCTGACCTTGCCCGACCTGCGCCATCTGGCGCGGGTCGCGGCGGTGCTGGGCTGGATCGCGGGCCTGTTGGCGCCTCAGACCATGGCGGGCGCGGCGTCGAGCTTTTCCAGCCCCTGAACGATGGCGGCGGCCAGCTGCGCCTGCGGGGCGGCGCGGGCGCGTTCGGCGTCGAATTTGCGGGTCAGGAAGTCGCGCGCCTCGGCCGCGGTGCGCACCCGGCCGGTCGCATCCTGGAACAGGGTCGGGTTGGCCCGGACGGCGCCGGCGACGATCTGGTCGGTCGGGGTATCGGGGCTGGCGGTCAGCAATTTGACCGCGCCTTGCGCGCCCAGCAGATGGGCCATCGCCAGTTCGGCCTGGGCGGGGTCGCGGCCGGTGCCGCGGCGCAGGGCGGCGCGGTTTTCCTCGGCGTAGCGCGCGGTCAGCATGGCGGCCGTGGTCGGGTCCTTGCGCATGTCCAGGATGGTCTTGCGCAGGGCGGGGTCGCGCACGGTGGGCTTGCCGTCGACCACGGTTATTGCGGCGGCCAGATCGCCCCGGCCGATCGCGTCGCCGTGGCGGCGAACCAGGTCCAGCCAGGTGCGTTCCACGAACTGGAAGGCGCCGGTAGCCGTGGAACGCGGGTTCTTCGCGCTGTTGTCCAGGCGGCTTTCGCCCGCGGCCTTGCTCAGGATGGTGGCGAAATCGGCACCCTTACCCTTGGCCGCGCGGTGGACCTGCGTGCCGAAATCGACCATCGCCGTGGCGCTGGTCGCCTGAAGGAGGGGATTGGTGCCGGGTTTCATCGGGCTGGTGCCTTCAGTGGATGATCCGGTACTGGCTGCGATCGGCCAGGACCGAGCAGGAAATCGTCCGGCGTTCGCTGGGTTCGGCAACGTCGCGCAGGACCGCGTGGGGAATGTTGGCCGGGCCCAGCACGATGGTCTCGACCGACCAGCGGCGCTCCGGGTTGTTGTTCAATCGGTAAACTTGGCCGGGTTCTACCCCGTGATTGACGCGCGCCATGGTTTCCTCTTGCGCCGAAAGTGGGCAAATTGGAGTTTAGGGTGAATGGGTTAAGCAAATCTTGTCCGAGGGGACGCCGATGAACCTGGCCGCCTTCCGCGTCTACTGGCGCGTCCTGGCCTTGCTCAAGCCCGAACGCCGGCTTGTGACCGTCCTGTGCCTGGGCAACGTCGGGGTGGCGGCGCTCGCCTTCCTCGAACCGATGCTGTTCGGCAAGGTGATCGACGTGCTGTCGTCCAGCGGCGGCGATCCCGCGGAAAAATGGAACGACACCCTGCGCCTGCTGGGCGCCTGGGCGGGGGTCGGCGTCGTCGGCATCGTCGCGACCATCCTGGTCGCGCTGCATTCCGACCGGTTGGCCCATCGCCGGCGCCTGGCCGCCATCGCGGATGGTTTCGACGAGGTGCTGGACCTGCCCTTCGCCTTCCATTCGGAAACCCATTCGGCACGGCTGCTCAAGGTGCTGCTGCAGGGCGCCGACAACCTGTTCAATCTTTGGTTGTCATTCTTCCGCGAGCATCTCTCGACCTTCATCGGCCTGGTCGTCCTGCTGCCGGCGTCGCTGTTCCTGAACTGGCGGCTGGGCCTGTTGCTGATCGGGCTGATCGTCGTCTTTGCCGTGCTGGCGTTCTTTGTCGTCGGGAAGACCGAATCGGCCCAGGCCCGGGTCGAGGAGGAACATTCTGCCCTGGCCGGCCGGCTGGGCGACGTCCTGGGCAACGTGCCGCTGGTGCAGTCCTTCGCCCGCCTGGCCGAGGAGCGCCGGGCGCTGGCCGCCGCCATCGAACGGGTCAAGGCCGCCCAGTTCCCCGTACTGGACTGGTGGGCGACGGTCACGGTGCTGTCGCGGCTGGCGGCGACCGTCACCCTGCTGGCGATCTTCCTGATCGGCGCCTGGGCCAATTCCAAGGGCGAGGCGACGGTGGGCGAAATCGTCACCTTCATGGGTTTCGCCACGATGCTGATCGGCAAGCTGGACGCCGCGATGGGCTTCCTGTCGCGGCTGTCGCTGCAGGCCCAGGCGATCCGCGAATTCCTCGAGTTGTTCGACCTGCCCTCGACCGTGACGGACAAGCCGGGCGCGGTCGATCTGCAGGCGGTGCAGGGCCGGGTCGAATTCGACCATGTCTCGTTCTCGTATCCGAACCGCCTGCCGTCGTTGCGCAGCGTATCGTTCGTGGCCGAACCCGGCACTGTCGTCGCCCTGGTCGGGCCGTCGGGCGCGGGCAAGACCACGACGATGTCGCTGCTGCATCGCGTGTTCGACCCGACCGAGGGCCAGATCCGCATCGACGGCCACGACATCACCGACATCACGCTCGCCTCGCTTCGCCGCAATATCGCGGTCGTGTTCCAGGAGGCGCGCCTGCTGAACCGCACGATCGCCGAAAACCTGATGCTGGCCAAACCCGACGCGACGCTCGACGAGATGGAGGCGGCGGCGAAACTTGCACGCGTCGACAAGGTCATCGCCAACCAGCCCAAGGGTTATGACAGCGCCATCGGCGAACGCGGCGTGCGCCTGTCGGGCGGCGAGCGCCAGCGCCTGCAGATCGCGCGGGCCGCGCTGAAGGGGGCGCCGATCCTGGTGCTGGACGAGGCGACCTCGGCCCTGGACACCGTGACCGAGGCGGAGGTGCAGAGAGCCTTGAACGCCCTGATGAAGGGGCGTACCACCTTCGTCATCGCCCATCGCCTGTCCACGATTCGCCATGCCGACCAGATCCTGGTCCTGAAGGATGGCGAAATCGTCGAACGCGGCACCTATGACGAATTGCTTGCCCTTGAGGGCCTGTTTGCCGAGCTGGTTGCGACCCAGCGCCTGGCCCAGGCCGCGGCCGAGGCAGAGAGGACCGAAGTGCAATGACCCTGGACGCCGCGGCACAATCCCAGATCGACGAACAGCGCGGTCAGGCCTTCACCACCCGGCGCGCCACCGTCGCGGCGCTGGAAGACATCCTGTACCAGGCGATCCCGGTGCTGGACCGCGGGTTCGTGCGGGTCGTCGACTACATGGGCGATGACGCCGCGGTGGTCCAGGCGGCCCGCGTCTCCTATGGCCGCGGCACCAAGAAGGTTTCCGAAGACCGCGGCCTGATCAACTATCTGATGCGCCACCGCCACTCGACCCCGTTCGAGATGTGCGAGATCAAGTTCCATGTGAAGCTGCCGATCTTCGTCGCGCGCCAGTGGATCCGGCACCGTACCGCCAACGTCAACGAATACTCGGCGCGCTATTCGATCCTGGACCGCGAATTCTACATGCCGGCGCGCGAGCATCTGGCCGCGCAGTCGTCGAACAACCGCCAGGGCCGCGACGAACCGCTGACCGGCGAGGAAGCCGAGCGCGTGCTGTTCCTGCTGCGCCGTGACGCCGAACAGACCTATGCCTCCTACGAGGAGATGCTGAACGTCGACGAGGCCGGCCAGCCCGTCGATGCCGACCGGTCGGGCCTGGCGCGCGAACTGGCGCGCATGAACCTGACGCTGAACTACTATACCCAGTGGTACTGGAAGATCGATCTGCTGAACCTGCTGAACTTCCTGTCGCTGCGTGCCGACAGCCACGCGCAATATGAAATCCGTGCCTATGCCGATGCGATGCTGGACATCACCAAGCGCTGGGTGCCGCTCAGCTTCGATGCGTTCAGCGAATACCGCATGAACGGCGCCAGCCTGTCGGCCACCGCAATCAAGATCATCCGCCGGATGATCGCGGGCGAAAACGTCACCCAGCCCGATTCCGGCCTCAGCGCCCGCGAATGGCGCGAACTGATGGGGGTGCTGGGACGCGAGGCGTGACGGCGCCGGCGGCGCCGGGGCGCTCGCTCGTTCCGATCCTGGCCGGTGGTGCCGGGATCGGCATCCTCGCCTCGGCGATCTATGCGCCCTCGCTACCCTCGATCGTCGTGGGGCTCGGCGTCCCGGAAGACCGCGTCCAGGCGACCTTCACCGTCTATCTCGCTGCCTTCGCCCTGGGCCAACTGGTCATCGGGCCGCTGGCCGACCGGTACGGCCGGCGCATCGTCCTGATCACGGGGCTGATCGTCACCGCCCTGTCCAGCATCGTCTGCGCCCTGGCCCCGTCGATCGACGTGCTGCTGGTCGCGCGCATCGTGCAGGCCCTGGGCAGTTGCGCCGGGCCGGTGGTGGCCCGCGCCATGGTGCGCGACATCTACGACGGACCGCGGCTGACCGCGGCGGTTTCTACCATGGCGATGACCATCGCGCTGGCCCCGGCGATCGCGCCGGTCATCGGGGGGCAACTGGAAGTCTGGCTGGGCTGGCGCTCGTGCTTCTGGTTCGTCGCCGGTCTCAGCGCCTTGCTGGCCGTCCTGGTCGTCGTGCGCATCCCCGAAACCAACCGCCATGCCTCGTCGGGCAGCCTGCTGGCGGTATCGGCCGATTCCTATTGGCGGCTGGTGCGCGACCCCGTCTTCATGCTGTTCACGCTGATGACCGCGGGATCGTCGGCGGTGTTCTATGCCCATACCTCGGGCAGCGCGCCGCTGCTGGTCGGGCAGGGCGGGATGAACCCGGCGCTGTTCGGCTGGGCCGCGACCTGCCCGCCGCTGGGGTTCATGACCGGCAGCCTGCTGGTCAACCGGCTGGCCCGTCATGTCCGGCTGCATCGACTGATGGGCGTCGGGTCCAGCCTGCTGGTGCTGGCCACATCAGGCATCATGCTCAGCGCCTGGATCCTGGGCTTTCTGTCGCCCTGGGCCTATTTCCCGCTGATGTATCTGGTCGGTGTCGGCAACGGCCTGACCATGCCGGGCGCCGGCGTGCGCGGCATCAGCCGGCATCCCCGCATCGCGGGCGCGGCGGCCGCCCTGGCCGGGTTCATCCAGATGGGCGGCGGCGCCATCGGCACCGTTGCCGTCATCCTGTTCGCCCAGGGCCATGCGGTCGAACTGGGCCTGGTGATGATGGGCTCGGCGCTTACGGTTTTTTGCGCCTGGGTGCTGGTGGGCCGAGTTCCTGATGCCGATAACAGACCGTCAGGTGGTCGTTGATGATGCCGACCGCCTGCATGAAGGCATAGGTGATCGTCGGGCCGCAGAACTTGAACCCCTCGGCCTTCAGGGCCTTGGCCATCGCCCGGCTTTCCTCGCTCTCGGTCGGTACCTCTGGTGTCGTGGCCCAGCGGTTCTGTTTCACCGCGCCGCCGGTGAACTGCCAGATGAACCCTGAGAACCCGCCCGGCCGTTCCATGATGCGCAGATAGGCCTTGGCACCCTCGATCGTGCCCAGGATCTTGGCCCGGTTACGCACGATGCCGGCATCCTGCATCAGCGCCTCGACCTTCTCGGGCGTATAACGGGCGATCTTCGCCGGCTCGAACCCGTCGAAGGCGCGGCGGAAATTGTCGCGCTTCCTCAGGATCGTGATCCAGGACAGCCCGGCCTGGAACCCGTCCAGGATCAGCTTTTCGAACAGTGCGCGATGGTCGCGCTCGGGCACACCCCATTCGGTGTCGTGATAGGCGACGTAGACCGGGTCGGAATCACCCTGCCAGGTACAGCGTGGACGGTCGTCGATCATCGCATCCTCTCAGGCCCGGCGGGGGATCGGTCAGGCAGCAACAGGGCGCATCCGGCGGCGGCCAGCACCAGCAGGAAACCCACGATGTCGGCCGGCGTCGGCTGATCGCCCAGCAGCAGCAGCGAGGTCAGCACGCCGATCACGGGGGCCAGCAGGATGCCCAGCGACGCGGTGGTCGGTGTCAGGCGGCCGACGATCTCGAACCAGATGACATAGGCCAGCGTCATGCCGAACAGGACATTGTAGGCGGCGCCCAGCATCGCCGGCCAGTGCAGCGGCCACAGATGCGGCGCGGGTTCGAACAGCACCAGGCCGGCAGCGACCGCGACCGTGCCGACCGCGAACTGCCAGAAGGTCAGGTTGATCGGATCGCCGGTCAGCCCGGCCCATTTGACATAGACCGTGCCGGCCGCCCAGGTGACGGCGGCGCCCAGCGCAGAGACCAGGCCGATCGGCAGCCCGGACCCCAGGAACGGCACGATCAGCGCGGCCAAGCCGGCGGCGCCCAGGCCCAGCGCCAGCAGCTTGGGCCAGCCCAGGCGATCACCCAGCGCGAAGCGTGAGAACAGCGCCGCCCAGATCGGCATGGTGTAGGCGATGACGGCGACGCGCGAGGTGGCGGCGCCCAACTGGGCGAAGGCCGTGAACAGGTTGAATCCGGCGATGTTCAGCAGGCCGGCGACGATCAGGTGCCAAGCCGCCCGGCCGCGCGGCAAGGTGATGCGCGTGCCGCGCAGCGCGGCCAGGCCGCCCAGCGCGACGCAGCCCAGCCCCAGCCCCAGCAGGCGAAAGGTCCAGGGCGTGATCTCGCCCAAAGCCAGCTTGCCGGCCGGCCAGTTGCATCCCCACAGGATGCCGACCAGGACGACCAGCGCGCGGGTCACGTCGCGGGGTGTCTCAGCCGCCCAGCATGTCGCCGGGCTGCAACCCTTCGGCCCCGGTGGCCTCGACCAGCACGACGGCGCCGCCGCCGCAGGCGACGACCAGGGGATTGACCGCCAGGACGGTGCCGGGCGTGCCGGTCTGGCCTTCGATCACGCTGGTCTGCCACACGGTCACGCGCGACCCGTCGGCCCGGTCGCTGAAGGCGCCGGGATAGGGGCGGGTGACGGCGCGGACCAGGTCGTGCACACGGCGCGCCGGCCTGGTCCAGTCGATGCGGCCATCCTCGGGCTTGCGGCCGGGCATCACGGTGGCCGCCGCCTCGTCCTGAGGAATACGCGGCGCGGTGCCGGCCTGCAGTTCGGCGATGCGGCGTTCGATCACCCGGCCGGCGGCGGCGGTAACGCGGGCCATCACCTCGGCCGCGGTATCGTCGGGGCCGATCGCGACGGCTTCCTGGTCGACGATGTCGCCGGCATCGGCGCGGCCGGTCATGTGGTGCAGGGTGATGCCGGTCTCGGTCTCGCCTGACAGGATCGCCCAGTTGACCGGCGCCCGGCCGCGATATTTCGGCAGCAGCGAGCCGTGCAGGTTGACCGCCGATTTCAGCGCGCGGGCCAGCACCGCCTTGGGGATCATGCGCCGGTAATAGGCCGAAATGATCAGGGCGGGCCGTGCGCCGCCCATTGCGGCGTCGAATGCCTCGAGCGTGATGCCGTCGCCCTTGACGACCTTGATACCGGCTTCCTGGGCGCGGGCCGCGACCGACCGGAACCATTTGTTTTCGCCGGGATCGTCATCATGGGTGAAGACGCAGGCGATGCGTTCGCCCCGCGCGATCAGCCGGTCCAGCACTTCGTAGCCGACGTCGGAATAGGCGAACAGCGCGATGCCGCCGTCGCTGGCGCTGCCGCGCGCGACCGAACGCACGATGTAGCCCGGCCTGCGGCGCACTTCCTGGAAGATGCGGCCGACATATTCGCCGATGATGCCAAGGCCCGTGATCACCACGCCCAGCAGCATGAACAGGATGCCGAACAGGGTGAACAGCCCCTCGGCCTCGGGCCCGACGATCAGGCGGCGCAAGGCGAGGTAGATGACCAGCAAGGTCGACAGCACCGACACGACCATGCCGGTGATGGTGAACATCTGCAGCGGCACCAGGCTGAACCCGGTCATCAGGTCGAAATTCAGCCGGATCAGCCGGTACAGGTTGTACTTGGATTCGCCCGCCGCGCGGGCGGCATGCTCGACCTCGACCTCGGCCGGGTTGGCGGCGAAATACTGGGCCAGCGCCGGGATGTAGGTCGAGGTTTCGCGGGCGGCGACGATCTCGCGCACGATTTCGCGGCGATAGGCGCGCAGCATGCAGCCGTGGTCGCGCATCTCGATATGGGTGATGCGCGCGCGGATGAAGTTGATCGCCTTGGAGGCCCAATGGCGCCAGGTGGTGTCCTGGCGGGCACGGCGATAGGAGCCGACCACGTCATGGCCGGCATCGATCGCGGCCAGCAGCTTGGGGATTTCCTCCGGCGGGTTCTGCAGGTCGGCGTCCAGCGTCAGCACGACCTCGCCGCGGGCTTCGGCGAAACCCGCCATGATCGCGGCATGCTGGCCGAAATTGCGGTGCATCTCGACCACGACGACGGCGTCGGGGCGCTCGGCATGCAGGCGCTTGAGGATGGCGCCCGACTTGTCGCGGCTGCCGTCGTTGCAGAACACGACCTCGTAGGGCCGCCGCAGACCGTCCAGCACCGGCATCAGCCGGCGCGACAGATTGTCGAGGTTGTCGGCCTCGTTGTAGACGGGGATGACGACGCTGAGCCAGGGATCGGTCATGGGCATCAGTTCCTGCCCAGCACTGAGGCCATCGCGGTGATGACCCGGTCCTGCTGTTCCCCGGTCATGTCGGGGAACAGCGGCAGGCTGACGATGCTGTTGCCCGCCGCCTCGGCATGGGGGAAGTCGCCGGCGCGATAGCCGAAGGTTTCCTGGTAATAGCTGAACAGATGGGCGGCGGTGTAATGCAGCCCGATGCCGATGTCGTGTTCCTTCATCCTGTTGATAAAGCCGTCGCGGTCGACATGCGCCGCCTGGGTCAGGCGCGGCGTGAACAGATGCCAGGCATGGCGGTTGTCATAGGCCGGTGCCGCCGGCAGGTCCAGCTGCGGCCAGTCGGCCAGCAATGCCTGGTACCGCTCGGCCAGCACCTTGCGCCGTTCGATGAAGCCGTCCAGCTTGGGCAGCTGGTGCAGGCCGATGGCTGCCTGCAGGTCCAGCATGTTGTATTTGAAGCCGGGCGTGACCACGTCGTAGGTCTGGCTGCCCTGCTTGGAAAAGCGGTTGAAGGCGTCGCGGTCGATGCCGTGGAAACGCAGGCGCTCGATCGCCTTGATGACCTTCGGGTCCGCGGTGACGACCGCCCCGCCTTCGCCGGTCGTGATGTTCTTGTTCGGATGGAACGAGAAGACCTGGATGTCGCCGAAGCTGCCGATGGTGCGGCCCTTATAGGCGGTGCCGATCGAATGGGCGGCATCCTCGATGATGCGCAGGCCGTGTTTCTCGGCCAGGGCGTACAGCGGATCCAGGTCGACCGACAGCCCGGCGAAATGCACCGGCATGACCGCGCGGGTCTTCGGCGTGATCGCCGCCGCCACCCGGTCGATGTCGAGGTTCAGCGTGCCAGGGTCGATGTCGACCAGCACCGGCTTGGCGCCGGCCTGCACGATGGTGTTGAGCGAGGCGACGAAGGTCAGCGGCGTGGTGATCACCTCGTCGCCCGGCTGCAGATCCAGGGCCAGCAGGGCGACATGCAGCCCCGCGGTCGCCGAATTCAGCGCCAGCGCGCGCCGGCCGCCGCAGGCCGCCGACAGCATTTCCTCGAACTGCCTGACCCGGGGGCCCGTGGTCAGCCAGCCGGAGGAGAGGACTGCCGACACCTCGGCGATGGTCGCGTCGTCGATCGACGGCTTGGCGAAGGGCAGGAAGGTCATGGAATTATCCACGCGAAATGAGGAAGACGCCCAGGATGATGACGAAGATGCCGGCCAGCTTCATCGGCGACAGCACTTCCCCGAACAGGTACCAGGCGGCGATGGCGTTGACGATATAACCCGCCGACAGCATCGGATAGGCATATGACACGTCGACGCGCGACAGGGCCAGCAGCCAGACCACGACCGAGAAGACATAGCAGGTCAGCCCGGCCACGATCGGCGGGTTGGTCGCGACCTTCCAGCCGATCGGCACCAAGTTGGCGGCCGAGAACTCGAAATGCCCGATCCGGTTCATGCCGGCCTTCAGCAGCAGCTGGGCCGCGGCGTTCAGCAGCACGCCGACCATGATCAGGGGGATGTATTTCGCCATGGTCAGTCCTGTTTCTTCAGCGGCTGGTTGGCGATGACCGCGTTGCGGCGGGTGGTGCCGATCAGCACCATGCGGTCGCGCAGCGGGCTTTTCTGCATCTCGCCCTCCCAGGTTTCGCGCCGCATGAACACGATGACCGGGTCGGTCCCGGCAAAGCGCCGCCAGAATTCGGCCTGGTCGATCATCCAGCGTTTGGGCATTTCCTCGGCGTTGGTGCCGAATTCAAGCTCGCCCAGCCAGTCCACCACGGTGACCGTGCGGTCAAGGTAGAACGGCAGGTCCTGGTAATAATGGCGGTAGGACACCACTTCGCTGGCCGCGGTCAGGTCGGGTTTGACGCTCAGCGCCAGCGACTTGATCGAATCGTCGCGATACTGGTTGCCGATATGGTTGCCGGCCAGGCAGATCAGCGCGGCCCCGGCGAAGGCCGCGACGATCACCCGCCGGTTGCCCGGCTGCCGGATCGCCCAGACCATCGCGGCGAAGGCCACGACCATCGCGGCGGTGAACCACCACAGCGCGTTGCCGGCATCGTTCAGCGTGGCGCCCAGCTTGCCCTGGGCAAACATCTTCAGCACGAACGGCGTAGCGGCCAGCGGCACGAACAGCGCGGTCAGGACCAGCATCGCCGGGCGGAAACCGCGTACCGCGGCCCCTTCCCAGGCGGCGGCGAAATAGCGCCCGAACAGCAGCGCGATCGCGGGGAACACCGGCATGATGTAGGGGATCAGCTTGGAATCCGAGATCGAGAAGAACCCGGTGATCAGCACGATCCACAGGACCAGGAACAGTTCGATCCCGTCTTCCCGCCGCCGGGCCCAGAACCCCTTCAGGCCGTGCATCGCGGCCTGGACCATGAACAAGGTCCAGGGCAGCCAGCCGCCGATGATGGCGACCAGGAAGAACCACGGCGGCTGATAGCGGTTGTGGACGGTCGAGGTGAAGCGCTGGAAATGTTCGTGGATGAAGTAGAAGCGCAGGAAGTCGTGGTTGCGCTCGGCCGCCAGGATGTGCCAGGGCGCGGCCAGGGCCAGGAACAGGATGGTGCCGGTGATCAGGCGCGCTTCTTTCAGCAGCGCCCAGCGCCCGGTCAGGGCCAGCCATACCAGGACGACCAGGCCCGGCAGCAGCATGCCGATCAGGCCCTTGGTCAATACCGCGCCCGCGGCGGCGGCATACATCGCATAGAAATAGAGCGATCGCCGCCGCCCGGGCCCGGCATGGACGCCCAGGATGAAGCAGAACAAGGTCGCAGCCAGGAACAGCGCGACCGGCATGTCGAGCAGGACGACGCGGCTGAGCCCGAAATAGAGCAGGCCGGTGGCAAGCGTCGCGGCGGCGAAGATGCCGGCCAGCCGCCCGTACAGCACCCGGCCGGCGGCATAGGTCATCAGGGCGCAAAGCAGCGAGACGAAGGCGGTCGCCGCGCGCACGATGAATTCGCTGCCATAGCCGAACAGGCCGTAGACCCCGGCCTGGATCCAGTAGAACAGCGGCGGTTTCTCGAAATACTTGACGCCGTTCAGCCTGGGGGTGACCCAGTCGTTGGTCAGCAGCATTTCGCGTGGCAGTTCGGCGTACCGCGCTTCACTGGTCACTGACAGGGCCCGGCCGCCGAGGCCGAGATAAAACAGCGCGCCGATCAGCAGGGTAAGCAGCGCAAGGTCGACGAGCCAGTCGCGACGGGCAGAGCTAGGGGTCATGGCGCGGGGACACTGGCAAGGCCCCGGCTGGGTGTCAAGCCGGCCGTCCGGGGCGCCGGGCCCGCGGGAATTGCAGGGCTGCCGCCCGTCCGGCGCGATTGACGGCCGTGCGGCCGGTGGTTAGGGTGCCGGCCATGACCCGCGCCCCGATCCACAGCCGCGTTTATTATACGTCGTCCCCATAGGGCGGCGTGTCTCGGTCATGACCTGAACGAACAGACGCCGCCACGGTCGGTGGCGATGTTCGAACAGACAGGCGGTCTCCGGCCCGAAGCGGCCTCAAGCCATGGAGACTTGCCCCGATGAATCCTGAATCCTTCCGTTCCGACTTCCTGCGCACGCTGGCCGCGCGCGGTTTCATCCACCAGTTGACCGATGCCGGTGCCCTGGACGAGGTGATGGCCGCCGGGATCGTGGCGGCCTATATCGGTTTCGACGCGACCGCGGATTCGCTTCATGTCGGCCATCTCTTGTCGATCATGACGCTGCGCTGGCTGCAGCGGACCGGCCACAAGCCGATCGTGCTGATGGGGGGCGGTACCACCCGCATCGGCGATCCCAGTTTCCGCGACGACAGCCGGCCGCTGCTGGACGATGCCGCGATCGCCCGCAACATCGCCGGCATCCGCGCGGTTTTCGCCCGCTACCTGACGTTCGGCGACGGACCGACCGACGCGATCATGGTCAACAATGCCGACTGGCTGGACCACCTGGCCTACATCCCGTTCCTGCGCGACGTCGGCCGGCATTTCTCGGTCAACCGCATGCTGTCCTTCGACAGCGTCAGGCTGCGGCTGGAACGCGAGCAGACGCTGTCGTTCCTGGAATTCAACTACATGATCCTGCAGGCCTACGACTTCCTGGAACTGGCGCGCCGCCATGGCTGCGGGCTGCAGATGGGCGGGTCGGACCAGTGGGGCAACATCGTCAACGGGGTCGAACTGGCCCGCCGGGTCGAGGGGCGCGAGGTGCACGGCCTGACCACGCCGCTTCTGACCACCGCGTCGGGGGCCAAGATGGGCAAGACCGCGTCCGGCGCCCTGTGGCTGAATGCCGACCGCCTCGGCCCCTATGATTTCTGGCAGTTCTGGCGCAATTCGGCCGATGCCGACGTGGGCCGGTTCCTGCGGCTGTTCACCGATCTGCCGCTGGACGAGATCGTCAGGCTCGAGGCGCTGGAAGGGGCCGAACTGAACGAGGCCAAGAAGATCCTGGCCGATGCCGCGACCACGCTGGCCCATGGGGCGGATGCCGCGGCCAGCGCCGCCCGGACCGCGCGCGAGACGTTCGAGGCGGGCGGGGCGGGGCACGATCTGCCACGGCTGGCGGTGGCATCCGCCACGCCGCTCATCGACCTGCTGGTCGCCGGCAACCTCGCCGCGTCGCGGGCCGAGGCACGGCGGGCGATCCGCGGCGGGGGCGTCCGCCTGGACGACGTGCCCGTCGCGGACGAGGCGGCGGTTGTCCGGCCGGCGGATGCGCCGCGCAAATTGTCGCTCGGCCGCAAGCGTCATCTGCTTCTGGTTGCAGAGTGACGGACCAGGATCGGTAATGGGTAACCCATTGCCGATCCTATAGTTCTTTCGAGCAAAGGCACTCGGCCGGGTTGACCTTCCCGTGGATGGTGCTACACCAGAATAGTGCCTTGCGTGGTTGTGCTTCCTCGTAACAAAGGGGTGTGCATGGCAGTATTCCGGGCGTTGGTGGCAGACGATCATTCGCTGTTCCGAGCAGGCGTACGCCTTTTGCTCGAGGATGCGTTCGGCATCGAAGTGACCGAGGTGGGTTCCTTTGATGCGGCGCTGGAGTCGATAACCGCCAAGCCCTTCGACCTGGCCTCGTTCGATCTCGACATGCCCGGCATGGCGGGGGTAATTACCTTGCGCATCGCCCGCGAAGCCTGCCCCGGGCTTAAGATCGTCGTCATGTCGGCGCATGAGGGGCGCGACGACATCCTCGGCGCGCTGGGGTCGGGGGCGAACGGCTATATCCCGAAATCGCACGACATGGCGCAGATCGAGGCGGCGTTCAGGGTGATCGTCGGGGGGGGCGTCTATGTACCGTCGCTGGTGACGGCCTTGGACCGGCCGGCCGCGGCGCCCCAGCCGGCGGCCGGTGCCGCATCATCGGCGTCGTCGTCGGCAACGCTGAGCCCGCGTCAGCGGGAAGTGCTGGCCCAGCTGGGCCAGGGGCGATCCACCAAGGAAATCGCCCGGTCGCTCGATCTGGCCGAGGCGACCGTGAAGGTGCATCTGGCCGCGGTCTACCGCTTTCTCGGCGCCCGCAACCGGGCCGAGGCGGTCGCGATGGCGGCGCGCCGCAACGATCTCTAACGGCCGGAGACCCGGGCGATGACCGCCTCGAGCAGCAGCGGATCGACCGGCTTGCACAGGGCGGCGAAACCATGACGGCCGGCCGCCAGCATCTCGTCGGCGTCATGGCCGTCGGTCATCACGATGGTCGGCAGGGTGCGGCCGGCGCGGCTGGCAAGCTTCAGCGCCTCGCCGATGCCGTCGCGTCCGCCCAGCCAGTAATCGACGACCACCAGGTCGACCTCCTGGGCGTGGGTATCGGGATCCAGGCCCGCGCAGCTTTCCGCCGTGCTGGTCCGATAACCCCAGTCTGCCAGGTTGAAGGTCATCCCCCTGGCGCTCAGTGCGTCGTCGTCGAGGACGACGGCTATCCGCTGTGCGTTGCTCATGGGCCGATGATGCGCCCCGCGCGCCGGGCCGGCCATTCGGCGCGATGGCTTAATCCGGGATTACGATTGCGACTGCTTAAGTCTTTACGCCGGTAAGGCGAGATAACCTGCGCGGCCCGTTTAGGGAGGGAAGATATCGGCCAATGGTCCAGGAGCGCCGGCAGAAGGACAGGTTCTTCGGATTCGTCTTTGCCGTCATCGCCGGCACACTGCTGTTCGTCCTGATCGGCATGCTGGCCTGGCAGGCGGTCGCCGATCTCTCGGCGATCGGCCGGGTGGCGCAGGATCCCGGCCAGGCGGTCGCGATCGCCGAAAGCCAGGCGGTGCTGGAACGGCATCTGCTGCTCCGCTGGCTGTTGCTGGGGCTGGGCATCGCGGCGCTGCTGGCCATCGTCGTCTCGGCCGCCTTGTCGCGCCGCAAGGGCCAGGCGCTGATCCAGGCGCTGTCCGAACTGCGCCGGGTCAACCGGGAATCGGCGCTGCGCAACGTCGCGCTGAGCGAGGCGACCCAGGCCAAGTCGCGTTTCATCGCCGCCGCCGCCCACGACCTGCGCCAGCCGCTGCACGCGCTGGGGCTGTTCGTCGGCGCGTTGCGGCGGCGCGCGCAGGTCGACAATGACCTGACCGAAATCAGCGCCAATATCGGCGCCGCCAGCCAGTCGATGATGCGCATGTTCAATTCGCTGCTGGATGTGTCGCGCGTCGACAGCGGTGGGGTCGAACCCAAGCTGCGCACCGTGGCCGTCAACGACATGCTGGCGCCGCTGGCCGTCGAATACGGTGCCCAGGCGGCCGAACGCGGCCTGACCTTTTCCTGGGTGCGCTGCGGCCTGTCGGTGAGAACCGATCCCGTGCTGCTCGAGACCATCCTGCGCAATTTCCTCTCGAACGCCCTGAAATATACCGAGAATGGCGAAATCCTGCTGGGTTGCCGGCGGACGGGTCCAAACCTTGCCGTCATGGTCTACGACACCGGCCCGGGATTGACGTCCGAACAACTGCCGCGCGCCTTTGCCGAATTCGAGCGGCTGGAACGCCGCGTCCAGTCGGCCGAGGCCGGGTTGGGGCTGGGCCTGTCGATCGTGCGCCGCCTGGCCGACCTGCTGGCCGCGCCGGTCATCGCCCGGTCGCGGCCGGGCAGGGGATCCTGTTTCGGTATCGTGCTGCCGCGGGTTGCGGCCGAGGCGGCGCCGGCGGCATCCGACCAGGCCAGGCCCGTGCCGCCGATGGGCAGCCGCCAGGTCCTGGTCGTCCACGACGACCCGGCGGAACTGGCCGCAATCGGCCGCAGCCTGCTGGCACGTGGTTATGTACCGCGTCTGGCGCCGTCGGCGCGGTCGGCCTATCGCCTGCTCAACCCGGTGCCCGATTTCCTGCTGCTCGATTTAGGTGGCGACGAGGACGCGGCCCTGCAGGTCGGAGCCGAGATCACCGACCGCCTGGGTATCGCGCTGCCGACAGTGGTGGTCGGCCGCGGGGCCGACGCCGCAACCATAGACCGGCTGGCGGCGGCGGGGTTCGCCTTCCTGCCGCGGCCGATCGATGTCGACCGCCTGGCGGAACTGCTGGACAGCCTGGTCTGGGACGAGGCGACCGATGACGACGAGGAGGATTAATCCGTGAGGACTAGGCTGTCCGGCGATCTGCCCGCCGCGACGGCTGATGGCCGTCGCGCTGAATGGGCGGCGGGGCCGAGCGTCGGCATTATCCGGTCATCGCAAGGGCCAACGGGCCGGATCGGGAGAAATGGACATGAACGCGTTCGTGAACAAGCTGAAGCATCGGGCCCTGGTCGCCGGCGTCGTGGCGCTGGCCGCGTTCGGGTCCGGCCATCAGGCTTACGCCGCGACCGCCACCTCGTCGATCGCGGTCACCGCCGCGGTCCTGCAGACCTGCATCGTCTCGGCCTCGGCCCTGGCCTTCGGCAATTACGACCCGACCTCGGCCACGCCGAGCGACAGCACCACCTCGCTGACCGTCACCTGCTCGCTGTCGACCACCTACAATGTCGGCCTGTCGGCGGGCGGCGGTTCGGGGGCCTCGGTCGCCACCCGCAAGATGACCTCGGGCGGCAACACCCTGAACTACAGCCTGTACACCTCGGCGGCGCGCTCGACCGTGTGGGGCAACACCGTCGGCGTCGACACCGTGTCGGGCACCGGCACCGGCCTGCCGGTGGCCTACACCGTTTACGGTCGCGTGCCGGCCCAGCAGTCGGTTGCTGCCGGTGCCTACACCGACACCGTCACCGTGACCGTGACCTACTGAGGGCCCGCCCACCGGTCACCGCCGGCGGCACCGGATTAATCCGCCGCCCCCCTTGCGATCCGATCCATCGTCGAGAACCCGGCCGGGCGCCCCAGCCCGCAGCCGGGTTCTGCCGTTTTGGTGCCCCGCGGACTAAGACCCGCGGATTAATCCTTCCGGTCTGCCGCCTGCCCCGACGGGTGATGGCCGTCGCGCCGAATGGGCGCCGGGGCCGATCGTCGGCACAATCCGGCCATCGCCAGCCCCGCGGGGGGCGGCCGGATCGGGAGCTGACGGAAATGCATACCTTCGTGAACAGGCTGAAACATCGGGCCATGGTTGCCGGCGTCGTCGCGCTGGCCGCGTTCGGGTCCGGCCACCAGGCCTATGCCGCGACCGCCACCTCGTCGATCGCGGTCACCGCCGCGATCCTGCAGACCTGCATCGTCTCGGCCTCGGCCCTGGCCTTCGGCACCTACGATCCGACCTCGGCCACGCCCAGCGATTCCTCGACGGCGCTGACGGTCACCTGCTCGCTGGCGACGACCTACAATGTCGGCCTGTCGGCGGGCGGCGGTTCGGGCGCCTCGGTCGCCACCCGCAAGATGACCTCGGGCGGCAACACGCTCGATTACAGCCTCTATACCTCGGCGGCGCGTTCGACCGTGTGGGGCAATACCGTCGGCGTCGACACCGTGTCGGGCACCGGCACCGGCCTGCCGGTGGCCTACACCGTCTATGGCCGCGTGGCCGCCCAGCAGTCGGTTCCGGCCGGCGCCTATACCGACACGGTCACGGTGACCGTCACCTACTGAGGAGACGACATGGTCCGTACCCGGTATCTGACATGGCTTGTCGCGGCGATCGTCCTGGCACTGGCCCTGCGGCCGCCCGATGCGCGCGCGGCCGACATCAAGCTGAGTACGGTCATCATCACCCTGAGCGACCGGCAGGTCGCCACCGGGCTGACCCTGACCAATGTCGGCGCGAAACCGGCGCTGTTCCACCTGCGACTATCGCGCTGGACCCAGGCGGGGGGCCAGGACGTGCTGGATCCCTCGACCGACCTGCTGATCAACCCGCCCATCGTGGAAATCCCGCCCCAGGCCGCCCAGATGGTCCGCATCGGTTATGCCGGCAAGCGCCAGCAGCCGGCCGAGCAGGCCTATCGGCTGATGCTCGAGGAAGTGCCGATCGCCAACAATGCCGGGGCCCAGGCGGTCGAAACCCTGCTCAAGATCAGCCTGCCGGTCTTCATCGAGCCGCTGGGCAACGATGCCGCGCCCGCGATCACCGCGACCGCGCGCCGCAATGCCGGGCTGACGCTGGCCAACAACGGCATGCGCCACGTGCGCATCATCAACTATGCCTTGCTGGACCGCAGCGGCCGCCCCGGTCCCGTCCATCAGGGGCCCCGCTACGTGCTGGCCCAGTCGCAGGCGACGCTGGCGCTGGAACCCGGCGATTTCGAGCGCGATCCGGCGACGGTCGACCTGACCACCGCCGGCGGCCCGCTGAAGCTGCCGCTGGCCCGGGCGACGCCCTGAGGGTCTGGTGGCCGGCGGGTGGCGTTTCATCGCGGGTCTGTCGCTGTGCCTGGGGCTTGGCGCCCCCGGCATGCCCCGCGTCGTGCATGCCCAGCAGACGGCGCAGATGATGCCGACCCAGTCGATCGGCGAGCAATTGATCGTCACCGTGACCGTCAACGGCCGCGAAATCGACGACGCGGCCCTGGTCATCCGCCAGCAGGGCCGCTTCTATGTCGGCCAGGAAGTCCTGGCGGCCGGCCAGGTCACCCTGTCCCCGGCCATGCGGGTGATTTCGGGGCCGGGCGGCAATTATGTCGACCTGGCCTCGCTGCCCGGGCTGACCGCGCGCTTCGACGACCGCAACCAGGTGCTGGCCCTGACGGCCGGCACGGGGGCCGTCGCCGCCCAGGTGCTGGACCTGTCGCCCGAACCGCTGGCCGGATCGCCGCGGGCGCGGATGACCAGCGGTTTCCTGAACTACGACATCGTCGCCCAGACCGCCAGCGGCGGGCAGAACTATGCCGCCGGTTTCCTGGATGCCGGGGTGTCGCTGTTCGGGGGGCTTGCCGCCACGACGGCGACGGCGCGGACCGGCGGCGGGTACGACGGCCTGACCCGGCTGGAAACCGCCTATGTCTATGATTTCCCCGAGGCGCTGGCCCGGCTGAAGGTCGGTGACGGTTTCACCCGGCCCGGCGACTGGGGTACGTCGTTCCGGTTCGGCGGCATCCAGTACGCCACCAACTTCACCGTCCAGCCGGGTTTCATTCCCTTCGCCCTGCCGGCCTATGCCGGTGTCGCCAACCTGCCGTCGACCGTCGACGTCTTCATCGACAATGCGCTGCGCTATCGCGCCAATGTCGACCAGGGGCCGTTCTCGCTGAACCAGATCCCGGCGATCACCGGCGGCGGCCAGACGCGGGTCGTGGTCACCGACGCGCTGGGCCGCCAGCAATCGGTGACCCAGCCGTTCTATGTCAGCCCCCAGGTGCTGCGCGAAGGCCTGTCGGACTTCTCGTTCGAAGCCGGTTTCGTGCGCCGCAACTTCCAGATCGACAGTTTCAGCTATGGCCAGTTCATCGGCGCCGGAACCTATCGCTACGGCATCACCGACGCCCTGACGGTCGAGGGCCATACCGAGGCCACGCAGAAACGCCAGGCCGTCGGCGGCAGCCTGACCCATTCGATCCTGAACATCGGCGAGGTCCACGGCGAGGGTGCCTGGGCCCGCACCCCCAACGGCGGCAAATGGATGGCGGGTTTCGGCTATACCCGGATGGTCATGCCGTTCAGCCTGTCGTTCAGCCAGAAATTCTTCGCCGAGGATTTCGAGAACTTCGACGATGCCGACTTCCAGCCCTTCGGCATCAAGAAATCGCTGACCCTGGCCAATGTCGGCGTCGCGCTGAACCGCTTCGGCACGTTCGGCGTCTCCCTGGTCAGGCAATCCTATTACGACCAGCCGACGGCCACGATCGTGTCGGCCAACTGGGGCCTGCCGCTGGGCCAGAACATGGTCGCCAACCTTTATGCCCTCAACGCGCGCCAGACCGACAACAGCTTCACCGTCGGGCTGTCCTTCACCGTGCTGTGGGGCGGCAAGAATACCGCGACCGCCCAATACAACGGGGGCAGCGGCGGTTCCAGCGGCGTGATCCAGGCCCGTCATTCCGAACCCGAGCAGGGCTGGGACTATGGTTTCCTGGCATCGCGCGCCAGCATCAACCAGGTCGGCGTCGATGCCATCCGCCGCACCCGGTACGGCGATTTCGGCGCGGCGGTCGAACGGTTCGGCGACACCACGGCCGCACGGCTGACCGCGTCGGGATCGTTCGTCGCCCTGCCGGGCAGCGTGGAATTCGCGCGCCGGATCGACGATGCCTACGGCATCGTCTCGATGCCCGGTTTCGAAGGGGTGACGGTGCTGCAGGACAACCGCCCGGTGGGCAAGACCGATGCCAATGGCAATCTTTTCCTGCCCAAGATGATCTCGAACTTCCCGTCCAAGATCACGATCGACACGGCCAGCGTGCCCATCACCACCGATATCGCCAGCCTGGAACAGGTGATCACCCCGGGCTATCGCGGCGGGGCCCAGGCGGTGTTCGAGGCGCGGCCCGACCAGTCGCGCATGGTGACCATCGCCCGGTCGGACGGCACGCCGGTCACCAGCGGCGTGCAACTGACCCGGCTGGCCGACGGCAGGACCTTCCGCGTCGGTTACGACGGCGAAGCCTATATCGAAGGGTCGGGCCGCGGCAGGACCACGTTCCAGGTCGCGGATTCACGCGGTCCCTGCCGTTTCGACCTGCCGGTCGACGCGGCGCCCGGCCGGGTCACAGTCATTTGCGGGGCCACGCCATGATCGTCAGGATGCTCGCCGTCATCGCCGTCCTGTGCACGCTGACGCGCGAGGCCCACGCGATCGCCGATTGCACGGTGTCGACCACGGCGGTGTCGTTCGGGGTCTATGATCCGTTTTCCGGTTCGCCGGTCATCTCGACCGGCGGGGTCACCGTCAGTTGCTCGCTGCTCGGCATCGTCTCGCTCGTGGTGGCCTACAACATCGCGCTGTCGACCGGGGCCAGCGGCAATTATGCCACCCGCACGATGCGGGCACCGCCCCAGGGGTCGATGAACTACAACCTGTTCACGTCCAGCGGCTATGCCACGATCTGGGGGGATGGCAGTTCCGGCACCCAGATGGTGGCCGACGGCTATCTGCTAGGGCTGGGCACTACGGTGAAGACCTACCCGATCTATGGCCGGATCGCCCCGGGCCAGATCGTGGCGCCGGGCAATTACAGCGACGCGATCATCGTCACCGTCACCTACTGACCGCCGGAAAACATCGGCCCAAATGAAAACCGCGCCGGCAGCGATGCCGGCGCGGTTTTCGTGTCGGTCGGTTCCGGAAGATCAGTTGGCGATGCCGATGACCATGCGGCCGGCGGCGGTGTCGCACTCGGCCAGGGCGGGGCGGGGCTGCATGCGCTTCATCGCGCCGACCAGCTTGCCCACCGCGGCGCACAGGTCGGGGGCCTTGACACTGACCTGCGACAGGTCGAGCGCGGCAAGCTGCGGCGCGACCTGCACCTTCTGCATGCCGGCCTGGGCGCCCCACTGTTCCACCACCTGGGTGAAGTTCGCCGCCGTCGGCGCCGCCCACACACCGCCATTGGCCAGCGGCACGGCGGCCGGCTGGACGACGGTGATCGAGACGGCGAGCAGGGCGGAGGTGATGGGTCCGGGCATGACCAAACTCGACTGCGGAAGACATTTGTAGTGAAACGATGACGTCCTTTTACATCTTCCTTCGCGACATGCCAAGCTCTTATTTGACACGCCGTTACAAACTCTCACAAACTCTCCAGGCGTTATTTCACCTGAATACCTCTCATTCCTTTTATCCAAGAGAATGAGAGGTATTTTAGGCATCTTTCCATTGATTCCGGTAATGTCGGCGTCAGTCTCCTGCCGCCATACGTTCCAGAATACCCAGCGCGGTATCGACTTCTTCTTCGCCGGCGATCAGCGGCGGCAGCATTCTGATTACATTGTCCTGGGCGGGGGCGACGATCAGCCCCGCTTCGCGCAGCCGGGCGACGGTCGCGCCCTGGTCCCCGACGCAATGCAGGCCCTGCATCAGGCCGACGCCGCGGCGCTGGTCGAAGACGCCGGGGCGGCGATCGACCAGGGCATCGAGGCCGGCGGCCAGCCGGGCGCCGGCCTGTTCGACGCCTGCAAGGAAATCGGGATCGCCCACGCGGTCGAGCACCGCGGCCGCCACGCTCATCGCCAGCAGATTGCCGCCGAAGGTCGAGGCATGGCTGCCCGCGGTCATGCCGGCGGCGGCCTTGGCGGTGGCGAGGCACGCCCCCACGGGAAAGCCGCCGCCCAGCCCCTTGGCCAGCGCGATCACGTCGGGCATCACCCCGGCCTGCTGATAGGCAAACATCCGGCCGGTACGGCCGATGCCGGTCTGGATCTCGTCGAACATCAACAGGATGCCGTGGCGGTCGGCCAGGTCGCGCAGCCCCGCCAGGAAACCCGGCGGGGCCATGCGGATGCCGCCGTCGCCCTGGATCGGTTCGACCAGGATCGCGGCGGTTTCGGGTCCGATGCGGGCCGCCGCCGCGGCCAGGTCGCCGAAAGGCACGTGGTCGAAGCCTGCGACCGGCGGGCCGAAACCCAGCAGGTTCTTCGGATTGCCGGCCGCGGCCAGCGTGGCCAGCGTGCGGCCATGGAACGAGCCGTCGAAGGCCAGGATGCGCCAGCGTTCGGGCCGCCCCGCCATCGCGTGATGGCGGCGGGCCAGCTTGATCGCGCATTCATTGGCCTCGGCCCCGGAATTGCCGAAGAAGACGACGTCGGCAAAGCTGGCCTCGACCAGCCGCGCGGCCACGGCCTCCTGTTCGGGCACCTCGAACAGGTTCGAGCAATGCCACAGCCTGTGGGCCTGGTCGGTCAACGCCGCGATCAGCGCGGGATGGGCATGGCCCAGCGCGCAGACGGCGATGCCCGCGGCAAAATCGAGGAAGCGGCGGCCGTCGCGATCGATCAGCCAGCAACCTTCGCCGCGGGCGAAGGACAGGGCGGCGCGGGCATAGGTCGGCATCAAGGCGCTGGTCATGGCGGTATCCCCGGGTAAAGTTTCCGGCATCCGGTGTGCCGCGTGCGCGGCCGCGGGGGAACCGGCGCGGATGCCGGTAGGGTCTTGCGCGGATGCGGGTTCGGTCGGGGGGCTTGGAGCGGATGGATTGGGATCACCTGCGCCTGGTGCTGGCCGTGGCCGATGCCGGCGGGCTGTCGCAGGCGGCCCGGGCGCTGCAGGTCGATCCGGCCACGATCACCCGGCGGCTGGACGCGGTCGAGGCGCATCTGCGCTGCAAGCTGTTCCATCGCAGCCGCCGGGGGGTGGAGCCGACGGCCGCCGGGACCAAGCTGATCGCGCTGGCCCGCCGCATGGATGCCGAGGTGCGCGCCCTGGGCCTCAGCCTGTCGGCCGAGGATCGCGGGCTGTCGGGCAGCGTGGTGATCACCGCGACCGAGGCGGTCGCCGCGGGGCTGGTGGCGCCCGCCCTGCCGGAATTCCGCCGCCGCCATCCCGGCATCACCGTCGAGATCGCGACCGACATCAGGCTGTTCGATCTGGGCCGGCGCGAGGCCGACATCGCGCTGCGCCTCAGCCGGCCGCTGCAGGGCGACCTGAAGCTGCGCCGGCTGGGGGCGGTGGGATATGCGCTGTACGCCGCGCCGGCCTATCTGGCCGAACGCGGCCAGCCGCAGGCGGCCGACGGTTTCGCCGGCCACGACCTGATCGACTGGCCGGCCGACTACACCGTCATTGCCCAGGTGCCCTGGCTGCGCGGGCTGGCCTTTGCCGCGACCGTGGTGATGCGGTCGAACAGCGCCTCGGCGCGCGCCGCGGCGGCGGCGGCCGGCAGCGGCATCGCCCTGTTGCCCCGGCTGACCGCGGATGCGGATGCCGGGCTGGTGCGGCTGGGTTTCACCGCGCCGGCCCAGGAATTATGGCTGGTCAGCCATCGCGATCTGGCCCAGGTGCCCCGGGTCAGGGCGATGCTCGATTATCTGGCGGCAGTGGCCCGGGCGGCCGGGCCGCTGCTGGCCGGCTGATCAGCCCAGCCGGCGGGCGATCGCCGCCCCGATCTGGGGCCAGTCGTCGGCGAACAGGTCGCATTCCGGCGCGCGCGGGACCAGGGCGGCCAGCCGGGGATCGGCGACGAATTGCACGCAGAACGCCTCGGGCACCGCCCGGCGTACCGATCCGTGGTGGTTCGGAATG
>Ga0206117_100366_pt1 | contig 54417 bp, 56 predicted proteins | sample 3A5Ametagenome_FD_177997 | JGI IMG/M metagenome (GOLD analysis project Ga0206117, IMG submission 177997) | Enriched microbial communities from leaf-cutter ant dump, University of Wisconsin, Madison, United States - 3A5A | ecosystem: Environmental > Terrestrial > Nest > Insects nest > Nest dump... | reverse complement strand
GAAAGCCAATGCTCGACATCAAGTGGATTCGCGACAATCCGGAAGCCCTGAAGCACGCCCTGATGCGGCGCGGCCAGTCGGCGGACTTCGCCGAAGCCACCGTGTCGGAGGCCGTTCGCCTCGACGACGCGCGCCGCGTCAACATCAAGTCGTTGCAGGAGGCGCAGGAGCGCCGCAACGCCGCCTCCAAGGAGATCGGCAAGGCGAAGGCCGGCAAGGACGAGGCCCGCGCCGCCGAACTCATGGAAGAAGTGGCGCGCATCAAGTCGTTCATTCAGGACGGCGAGGCGAAGGAGCGCGAGCTGGACGCCGCGCTGGACGCTGCCCTGTCGGTGATTCCCAACCCGCCGCTCGAAGACGTGCCCGAAGGGCCGGACGAAAGCGCAAACGTCGAGCATCACCGCTTCGGCGAGCCGCGCCAGTTCAACTGGGCCAAGGAGCATTTCGAGCTGGGCGAAGGGCTCGGCATGATGGACTTCGAGCGGGCCGCCAAGCTGGCCGGCGCCCGCTTTACCGTGGTGAAGAGCCATCTTGCCCGCCTTGAGCGTGCGCTCGGCCAGTTCATGATCAACCTCCACACCATCGAGCACGGCTACACCGAGGTGATTCCGCCGCTGATGGTGCGCGATGAGGTCATGTACGGCACCGGCCAGTTGCCGAAGTTCTCTGAGGATCTGTTCAGGACCACCGACGGTCGATGGCTGATTCCGACGGCCGAAGTGCCGCTGACCAACCTCGTCCGCGAGGAGATCCTAGAAGAGAAGGATCTGCCGCTGCGCCTTACGGCTCTGACGCCCTGCTTCCGCTCCGAGGCTGGCTCGGCCGGCCGCGACGTGCGCGGCATGCTGCGCCAGCACCAGTTCAACAAGGTGGAGCTCGTCTCAATCACCGCCCAGGAAAAGTCGCTCGAAGAGCACGAGCGCATGCTGGCCTGCGCCGAAGAGGTGCTGAAACGCCTGGGACTCGCCTATCGCGTCGTGACCCTCTGCACGGGCGACATGGGGTTCGGCAGCCGCAAGACCTACGACATCGAGGTTTGGCTGCCCGGCCAGAAGAGGTTCCGCGAGATTTCATCCTGCTCCGTTTGCGGCGACTTCCAGGGGCGGCGCATGAACGCCCGCTATCGTCCGACCGGCGAGCCGAAGGGGACCCGTTTCGTCCATACGCTGAACGGCTCTGGCGTTGCCGTGGGGCGCGCCCTCATAGCCGTGATGGAAACCTGGCAGAACGAGGATGGCACGGTGACGGTGCCGGACGTGCTGTTGCCGCTGATGGGCGGCGTCACGCGTATCGAAAAAGCCTGAACAGCAAGAGAAAGACCCGGCCATGCGCATCCTGATTTCCAACGATGACGGTATCCACGCGCCGGGTCTCGCTGCACTTGAGAACATTGCCCGCGCGCTCAGCGACGATGTCTGGGTGGTTGCTCCGGAAACGGACCAGTCCGGCTTCGCCCACTCGCTGACGCTGCATGATCCGCTGAGGGCGCGGAAGATCGAGGAGCGTCGCTTTGCGGTGCGCGGCACGCCGACCGACTGCGTGATCATGGGCGTCCGCCACCTGCTGCCCGGTCGGCCCGACCTCGTGCTGTCGGGTGTCAACGCCGGTACGAACATGGCCGACGATGTCACCTACTCGGGAACCGTCGCCTGCGCCATCGAGGCGACCCTGCTCGGCATTCCCGCAGTGGCTCTCAGCCAGGCTTACGAGGACTTCGTGGGGCGCATTCCCTTCGAAACCGCCGAGGCCCTGGGGCCGGATATCCTCAAAAAGCTGACGGAGCAGGGGATAGCCCACGGAACCTTTATCAACGTCAACTTCCCCAACTGCCGGCCATCCGAGGTGGCGGGCATCGAGGTGACCCGGCAGGGCAACTTTGCCTATGACCACGGCATCGACGTCGAGAAGCGGATCGACGCCCGCCACAAGCCCTATTACTGGCTGACCTTCCGGCGCGGCGAAATGTTGTGCGCGCAAGGGACCGACGCATTCGCGATCTCGCGCAACAAGGTCTCCGTGAGTCCGTTGCGTCTCGACCTGACCGATATGGCGGCGATGGAAAAACTGCAGGCCCTGTTCTGATCGAAACGCTTTTTCAAGGCTGTTCGTCTTACTTTTGACACCTCCGTCATAAATGCAGCGTCGCAACTCATATTTTGTGGCATTGCGCGAGAGAATGGTGTCGATGAGGCCTTTCGAGCCGGACAAGGTGGCTATCGCGGAGCTCACGATGAAGCTCCGCGGCATGGGTGTCACCGATACCCGGCTGCTGCGCGCCCTTGAGCTCGTTCCGCGCCGCATGTTCGTGGCCGCGTCTCATCAGGCAAGCGCCTACCTCGATCGATCGCTGCCCATCGAATGCGGCCAGACCATCAATGCCCCGTCGACGGTGGCCTTGATGGTGTCCGCTCTGGCCATCGAGCCAGACGACAAGGTGCTCGAAGTCGGCTGTGGCTCGGGCTTCCAGGCGGCCATTCTCGCCCATCTCGCCGCTCAGGTGGTGACGATGGACAGGTTCCGCAGCCTGATCGACATCGCCGAGGATCGGCTTTCGGCTTTGAAGATCTCCAACGTCATCACGCTTCTCGGCGATGGGCTCGAGGGCTTCACCCGCCACGCGCCCTACAATCGAATCCTCGTCGACGGTGCGGTTGAGAAAGTGCCGACGGCGCTCCTCGACCAACTCGCCGACAAGGGGATGCTGGTCGCTCCGGTCGGGGCCGGCCACACGCAGACCCTGGTCCGAATCTCACGCGATGGGCGACTGTTCCATCGTGCCGAGCTTGGCAAGATCCGGCAGTTCCCGTTGCGGGAAGGCGTGGCCCGGAGACTGTGAGTCTCCGCCTTCGGATCGTGCCCGTTCACCTAAAGTCTTGAGGAAATCCGCCGTTTTCCCTGGGTTTGGCGGCCTCTTGGTGCGGGTCATTCTGCCGCTTTAAGTCTTTGTCAACGTTACTGGGGCTTAATCATTACAGTTGAAGTCGAGCAGGCGAGACCTGATGATCATGAGTAACCTAGCGATCTGCCGGACCTCCCGCTTCCTGGTCCAGGTTGCCGCCGTTGCCATACTGGCCGGCTTTTCGGCCGGATGCAGCGGCGACGTCAGCCGTTTCGGAAACGTGTTTGCCGAGACGGACAACCAGGATCAGATCATTGGGCGCGCCGATCCGATGCCGACCGGATCCATAAACGCCCAGGCGACCTACGCGCAGCCCGCCTATGCGCAACCGGCCTACACGCAGCAGACCTATGCAGCGCCGGCCTCCACCTATCCGTCCTCGGGTGCCGTGTCCTCGAACACGTTGCCGCCGGCCCCGGGTGCCGTCGTCAACAACGGCGCCTACGTTCGCCCCGGCCAGACCGCCGCGCTTCCGCCGCCGACGACGGGCACGGCTCCGGCTACCCAGCCTTGGGCGCCTTCGAACGGGACCGCCGTCACGGTGAAGCCGGGCGATACCGTGCAGGTGCTCGCTCGCCGCTATGGCGTCGCCGAATCGTCGTTGCTGGCGGCCAATGGCCTTGTTGCCGGCGCCCAGCTGACTCCGGGTCAGAACATCGTCATTCCCGCCTATGGGCAGCAGAGTGCGGCCGTCGCGGCGCCCGCCGCCACCACGGCAGCAACTGGTACCGCTCCCGGACCGCAGGTCCTCGGTCAGTTGCCGCCGGTGAAGCCGCCGGCGCCGAGGTCGGTGTCGAGTGAAGTCGCTGCGGCTGCTCCTGGCAAGCCCGCACCCGCCGCGACCACCACCGTGGCCATGGCGAACACCGCCACGGCGACGGATGCCAAGCCCGGCCTGTTGCCGCCGGCCGGCAACAAGCCCGGCCAGCAGGCCAATCAGCAGGTTGCCGCCCTGGCTCCCAGCCAGACCCAGCCGAGCGTCAAGGCCACGACGCCGACGTCATCGGGCGTGGAGAGCGCTGCCGACGGCAGCTTCCGCTGGCCGGTGCGCGGTCGCGTGATTTCCGCCTTCGGCGTCAAGCCCGGCGGCGAACGCAACGACGGCATCAACATCGAGGTGCCCGAGGGCACGCCGATCAAGGCCGCAGAGGGCGGTCAGGTGATCTACGCGGGCAACGAGCTGAAAGGCTTCGGCAACCTGGTGCTGGTGAAGCATCCCAATGGCTTCGTGTCGGCTTATGCCCATGCCAGCGAAGTGCTAGTTCAGCGTGGAGACAGCATTCTGCGCGGCCAGACCATCGCCAAGGTCGGTGCCACCGGTAATGTCAGCCGGCCGCAGCTTCACTTCGAAATCCGCAACGGCAATCGGCCGGTCGATCCGCTGCCTTACCTCAGCGGCTGACGCCGAGAGCGAGCGACAGCACACATTCCTCAATCGGCGGCTTCGGCCGCCGTTTTTTTGACCGGTGACCACTGGAGGGCTCCGGACGTCAACGCCAATCGCTCGGAATGACTCGTTCGTCGTCCGTGACGCAGGCAAGCGAGGCGGCCGGTGCCTGATTGTCGCGGCTGGCCACATAAGCCGCGCCGGCATCGCTCCCACAGATTGGCTTCGCGATCACTTCAAACCCCGACCGGCGAAGACAGCTGCCTATGTAGCGCTCCCGCAGTTCGGCATTGACGTCGCGCGTGCTGCTGCTGCCGGGGTAGACGAAGCCGCCGGTCTCGCGGCAGTAGCGGCGGCCGTTCTCGGGATCTTCCCGGCACTCGGTAAAGCCGGGCCGGTATACCGGCGGTCGAACGACCGTGACCATCGCCTGTGGGATTTTCTCGAGCGATTCGATGCGGCACTGGTCGGCCGCTGCCTGCCGCTGCGCAAAGCTCGATCCACTCTTGTAGACGACCGGCACCGGCGACGACACGCAGCCGGTGAGCAGCACCACGGCGCCTACCGCAACGACACGGTTCATCTTCACTCTCCTCCCATGCGCCGGTCAGTCGCCGAGCCGCAACCGTCCGGCAAGATCCTGAACGTATTGCCAGGCGACTCTGCCCGATCGCGCTCCGCGAGTCCGCTCCCACTCGAGAGCTTCCGCTCTGAGAAGGTCGGGATCGACGTCGAGCGCCAAGGCTGCGACGTAACCGCGCACCATCTCAAGATAATCATCTTGCGAGCAGTTATGAAAGCCGACCCAAAGGCCGAAACGGTCCGAAAGCGACACCTTTTCCTCGACGGCCTCGCCGGGATTGATCGCGGTCGCCCGTTCATTCTCCATCATGTCGCGCGGCAGGAGATGGCGACGATTCGACGTCGCGTAAAACACGACGTTGTCCGGCCGACCCTCGATGCCGCCTTCCAGCACGGCCTTCAGCGACTTGTAGGACGTATCGCCGTGGTCGAACGAGAGGTCGTCACAGAACAGGATGAAGCGATGGCGGCTGTCGCGCAGCATCTTCATGAGGACGGGCAAGCTCTCGATATCCTCGCGATGGATCTCGATCAGCTTGACCGGGGTGAATCCCGAAAGGCCGGCGAGGCGGCGATTGACCTCCGCCTGCGATGCCTTGACCAGCGAGGACTTGCCCATGCCGCGTGCGCCCCAGAGGAGCACGTTGTTGGCGGGAAGGCCGCGGGCGAAGCGCTCGGTATTGGCGACGATCATGTCGCGATTGCGGTCGATGCCCTTGAGGAGGTCGATCTCGACGCGATTGACGCGCTTCACCGGCTGGAGCGACGCCGGTTCGGCGACGAAGACGAAGGCATCGGCCGCGTCGAAGTCGGGCGCTTCCAGTTGGGCGGGCGCCAGCCGCTCAAGAAGGCTGGCGATGCGCTCCAGGTGGCTGTTCAGGGTCTCGATAGGGGAAGCAATCACGTCGGTCATCCTCTCGCCCGTCTGCGTCGCCTTGTGTACCGCGCGGTACTCTCGGCGCATTTTCTAGTCCGCTCCGGGCGGCGATGCAAACCTTGGGGAGGCGTTTCCGGTACGCTTCATTGCAAATCCTGCCGGAGACTACCTAGAGGCACCGATCCGGAGGCCGAGGCGCGTAGCTTTGGTTTGCAAAGTCCAGCGGCCTAGGTATATTCCGGCCACTTTCGAATGGGCGGCATGTCGCTTGTCCCTTCGATGTCTCAATGCCTCGTCGGTCCGGCTTGCGGGCGACGGCGGGCCGATGGAGTTGACCCGATGTTCGTGACCCCAGCTTACGCCCAGGCGGCCGGTGCGGCCCCCGGCGGTACCGATTTCCTCATCCAGTTCGCGCCGTTCATCCTGATCTTCGTGATCATGTACTTCCTGCTCATCCGCCCGCAGCAGCGCAAGGCCAAGGAGCACCGCGACATGCTGAAGAATCTGCGGCGCGGCGACGTGGTCGTGATGCAGGGCGGCCTGATCGGCAAGATTCAGAAGGTCGTTGACGACAACGAGCTTCTGCTCGACGTGGGCGACGGTACGACCAAGGTGCAGGTGCGCGTTGCTGCCGGCCTCGTCCAGCAGCTTCGCAGCAAGGGCGAGCCCGTCAAGGAAGGCAACTGACCGATCGGTCGGCACAAGATGAAAGGCGGGCAGCGCGGCTGCCCGCTTTCGGCCAATAAGGTCCGAGGCAGCAAATGCTCTATTTTTCCCGCTGGAAGGTAACCACGATCCTCTTGACGATTTTCGTCGCTTTCGTGGTCCTGATCCCCAATTACCTGACCTCGGACCAGATCAAGACATACTGGCCCTCGTGGCTTCCGGGACGACAGGTTGTCCTCGGCCTGGATCTGCAGGGAGGCGTCTACCTCCTCTATCAGATCGATGTGAACGACTATAAGCAGAAGCGGCTCAAGGCGCTCGAGGGCGACATTCGCCAGGCGATGCGTGACGAGCCCCGCATCGGCTATACCGGTCTGAGCGTTCAGGGCGACGTCGTCCAGCTGAAGATTCGCGATGCCGACAAGGTGAGCGAAGCTGCGAAGCGCCTGGGCAATCTGCTCAATCCGCTGTCGACGGGCGCACTTGGTGGCGCCGCCGTGACCGAGTTCCAGCTCGATCAGGGCTCCGACGGTCTGATGCGCCTCGGGTTCGCGCCAGCCGGGCTCGAAAAGCGGCTTGGCACGGTCGTTCAGCAGTCGATCGAGGTCATCCGCCGCCGCGTCGATCAGATGGGTGCCGTCGAGCCGTCGATCCAGCGTCAGGGCTCCGACCGCATTCTGGTCGAAGCCCCGGGTGAAAAGGATCCGGCTCGTCTCAAGAACATCATCGGCCGCACCGCCCAGATGACCTTCCACTTGGTCGACCTCAACGTGTCGGCAGACGAAGCCGCCAAGGGCAACCTGCCGCCGGGCGAAATCCTTCTGAAGCAGAAGGAAGGCGGCATGCCGATGGTTGTCGACGAGACGCCGCTGATGACCGGCGAGGATCTCACCGACGCCCAGACGTCTTTCCAGAGCCAGACCAACGAACCGGTGGTTTCCTTCCGCCTGTCGACGTCCGGTGCCAGGAAGTTCGCCCAGGTGACCACCGACAACGTCGGCCGGCTGTTCGCCATCGTGCTCGACGACGAGATCATCTCGGCGCCGCGCATCAACGAGCCGATCACCCAGGGTTCGGGCCAGATTTCCGGCCACTTCACCGTCGAAACCGCCAATGACCTCGCCGTGCTGCTGCGCGCCGGCGCGCTGCCGGCCAAGCTGTCGGTTGCCGAGGAGCGCACCGTCGGTCCCGGCCTTGGCGCCGACTCGATCGCCGCCGGCGAGCGCGCCGCGCTGATCGGTACGGTTGCCGTCGTCATCTTCATGTTGGCGGCCTATGGCCTGTTCGGCGTGTTTGCCAACGTCGCCTTGGTGGTCAACCTGATCCTGATCATGGCGATCATCACCATATTGCAGGCGACCCTGACGTTGCCCGGCATCGCCGGTATCGTGCTGACCATGGGCATGGCGGTTGACAGCAACGTGCTGATCTACGAGCGCATTCGCGAGGAACAGCGGCTCGGCCGGTCGCCCGTGTCCGCCATCGACGCCGGTTTCCGCCGTGCCTTCGGCACCATCCTCGATGCCAACATCACCACGCTGATCGCCGCCATCGTGCTGTTCCAGATGGGGTCCGGCCCCGTCAAGGGCTTCGCGGTCACTCACGTGATCGGCATCGTCACCACCATGTTCACCGCCATCACCTTCACCCGATTGGTGGTGGCGACTTGGGTCCGCTATCGGCGGCCGTCCGTCGTTCCGCTCTGATCCGGACCCTGAGGCTCCATCATGCGCCTGCTTCGCCTGTTTCCCGACGACACCAAGATCCCCTTCATGAAATGGAGGAAGTGGAGCTTCCTGTTCTCCGGCATTGCGTCGGTGCTCTGCTTCATCTTCCTCTACACCCACGGGATGAATACCGGCATCGACTTCCAGGGCGGCACGCTCATGGAAATCCAGACCAAGTCCGGTCCGGCCGACCTCGAACAGATCCGTCAGACCCTCGACGGTCTCAATCTCGGCGAGGTTCAGGTTCAGTCATTCGGCGCCGATGACGACGTGCTGATCCGCATCGTTCGCCAGGAAGGCGGCGATGAGGCGCAGACGGCCGTGGTCGGCAAGGTCCAGGCGGCCTTCGGCGACACCGTCGACTATCGCCGCACCGAGGTGGTCGGGCCGCGCGTCTCCGGCGAACTGGCCGAGAATGGCATCATCGGCGTTCTCGCGGCTCTCGCCCTCATCATGGTCTACGTCTGGTTCCGTTTCGAGTGGCAGTATTCGCTCGGTGCGGTGATCGCGACGCTGCACGACGTGGTGATGACCATCGGCTTCTTCGCCATCGCGCAGCTCGAGTTCAACCTGTCGTCGATCGCGGCCATCCTGACCATCGTCGGCTACTCGCTGAACGACACCGTCGTGGTCTACGACCGTATTCGAGAGATGCGCCGGAAGTACAAGCGTCTCAATCTCGTCGTCCTGTTGGACCTCGCGATCAATCAGACGCTGACCCGGACGACCAACACCGCCCTGACCACGCTTATCGCGCTCGCCGCACTCGTGATCTTCGGCGGCGAGGTGATTCGCTCGTTCACCGCATCGATGCTGTTCGGCGTGCTCATCGGTACCTACTCGTCGATCTTCATCGCCGCGCCGATCCTGATCTTCCTGGATCCGCAATTGGCAGGCGACAAGTCGGCGAAAAAAGTCGAGGATGACAGCGACGAGGCCGCCGAGCCGGCGTGAGTTCGGACGTGCCTCCTCGGGAGCATCGCCGATGAAGCTGTTCGGGCCGCGAGGCCGTCCTTTGGAACGCCGCGAGCAGCACCTGCCCGAGCAGGTGCCGGTCGAAGCCTATGGCAACGGCGGGTTCCGTTTCGGCGGCATGTCGCATCGCGGTTCGATCCTGATTTTGCCGTCCGGTGTCCATGGCTGGTCGGCGGTCACGCCGGCCGATATCACCGTCGACAGCCTCGCTCAGGTTTTCGACGAGGCCGTCGAACTGGATATGCTGCTTGTCGGAACCGGACGGGACCTCGTTCCGGTGACCGGCGGCCTAGCAGGGGTCCTGCGGGAGCGCGGCGTCAAGCATGAAGCCATGTCGACGGGCGCCGCGGTCCGGTTGTTCAACGTCATGCTGGGCGAACGGCGCCGGTTCGCCGCCGCGCTTCTGGCGGTCGACTGATGGCGCCCGCCGCTCGCCTCGACGACGCTTACCGCTATTGTGAGGCGCTTGTTCGCGATCACGACCGCGACCGCTGGCTCGCTGACGGGCTTCTGCCGGACGACAAGCGCCGACATGCCCTGGCCATCCACGCCTTTTCCTATGAAGCCGCGCGCATCCGCGAGACCATTCACGAAGCGATGCCCGGCGAGATTCGCCTGCAATGGTGGGTCGATGCCATTGAGGGAGAGGCGAGGGGGGACGTTGCCGGACATCCCGTCGCCGCCGCCTTGATCGACACCATCCGTCGCTTTTCGCTGCGACGGTCCGGCTTCGTCAACCTGCTGGAGGCGCGGCGTTTCGACCTCTATGACGATGCCATGCCGACGTTGAACGATCTCGAAGGCTATGCCGGCGAGACGGCGTCGGTTCTGTTTCTCGAGGTCGCGCAGGTGCTCTGCGAGGGTGCCGATCCGAAGGTAGCCGACGCCGCGGGTCATGCCGGAGTGGCCTATGCGCTGACCGGGCTGATGCGGGCTCTGCCGATCCACGCGCGCCGCAACCAGGTCTATCTGCCCGCCGATCAGCTTCGGTCGGCCGGAATAGAACCGGACGACGTGCGCTACGGCCGCAAGGCCGAGGCGCTTGAGGATGTTCTCGCCGGCCTGAGGAGCAGTGCCGCTGGTCATCTCGACAGCGCGCTTGCCGCACTCACCGGGGCGGACGCGCGTGCCAAACCGGCGTTTCTGCCGCTTGCCTTCGTAAGGCCCTATCTCGGAGCGCTGGCCAAGGCGCCGGCCTACGGTCCGGTGGCGGAAATTGCCGCGTGGCGAAAGCCGTTGATCCTCTGGTGGTTTGGCCGGCGGCTCTAGCCGCGGGCGCTTGCCTCAATGAGGCCGATCAGCCCCTTCAGCATGTCGATCGGCTCCGGTGGGCAACCGGGTATGACGAGGTCTACAGGAATGACGTCGGAGACGGCGCCGATCACCGCGTAGCCCTTGCCGAACACGCCGCATCCGGCGGCGCAGTCGCCCACTGCCACCACCCATTTGGGAGCCGGCGTGGCGGCATATGTGCGCTCAAGGCCCTCACGCATGTTGGCTGTCACCGGTCCGGTGACCATAAGCACATCCGCATGGCGCGGCGAGGCGACGAAGCGAAGGCCGAAGCGCTCTACGTCGTAATAGCTGTTGTTGAGCGCATGGATTTCCAGTTCGCAGCCGTTGCAGGAGCCGGCATCCACCTCGCGGATCGACAGGCTACGGCCAAGCCGCGCCTTCGCAGCGATGCCGAGCCGTTCCGCCAGCGCTTCGACCTCGGTGTCGCTGACCGCCGGAACGCCTTCGGTCACCGGCCGCCGGAACAGGCCCTCGAGCAGCATTTTACGCATGATCGGTCATCCGTCTCAAAGATCGTGGCCGGAGTAGGAACAGTTGAACGACTTGTTGCAGAGCGGAAAGTCCGCGACGATGTCGCCCTTGATCGCTGCCTCCAGAAGCGGCCACTGGAAGACCGAGGGGTCACGCACGGTTCCCCTCAGGACACGCCCCGTTTCGTCCGTTCTGAGCCAGACCAGGATGTCGCCACGGAAGCTCTCGATCATGGCAAGCCCTTCGGTCGTGCCGTCGCGCGGCTCGTTGGCAAGACCGCCGGCCTGAGGCACCCGGCGCTCTCGGAGCGCCGGCGCCAACGGGTAGGCGATCGGGCCGGGCGGTAGCCGGTCGACGATCTGTTCGATCAGCTCGAGGCTCTCGTAGACTTCGTCGATGCGCACCCAAATGCGGCTGTCGACGTCCCCGTTCTCCCGTTTGACCATCTTGAAGTCGAGATCGCCATAAGGCGGGTAGCCCGGCGCCTTGCGGGCATCGAACGTCCGGCCTGAAGCCCGGCCGATCGGTCCGCCGGCGCCGAAACGACGGGCAAGATCGGCCGACAGACGGCCGGTCGAGACGGTTCGGTTCTGCAACGAAGCCGTGTTGTCGTAGAGCTCCACCAGACGAGGAAAGCGCTGGCGAATGCGGGCGGTCAATGCCTTGACCGGCCCGGAGTCATGTAGATCCGCCGTGACACCGCCGGGAACGATGCGGTCCATCATCAGTCGATGGCCGAAGGCGGCCTTGGCCGCGCGCAGGACCTCTTCGCGAAGAATGCCGCAGTGGGCGAGCATCAGCGCAAAGGCGGCGTCGTTGCAGATGGCGCCGATGTCGCCGAGATGGTTGGCGAGCCTCTCGAGCTCCGCCATCAGCGCCCGCAGCCAGATCGCCCTCTGCGGTACCCCGATGCCCAGAGCCGCTTCGGCAGCTCGCGAGAAGGCAAGGGAGTAGGCAACCGTGCTGTCGCCCGAAACGCGGGCCACCACCTTGGCCGCCGCCTCCAGCGTCGTGTTGGTCAGCAGCCCCTCGATCCCCTTGTGGACGTAACCGAGCCGCTCCTCCAGGCGCACGACGATCTCGCCGTTGGCCGAGAAGCGGAAATGGCCGGGCTCGATGATGCCGGCGTGCACCGGACCGACGGCGATCTGGTGCAGAGGTGGGCCCTCGGCTTTCAGGAAAGCGTAGGGGGCACCATCGGACGGGACAGGAGAGCCCGCACCAAGCGGCGCGCGAACGCCCCAGCGGTCGTGATCGAGCCAGCGTCGGTCGTCCGGAATGCCCTCGGGAACAAGGCCGTAGAGATCGACGATCGTCCGCTCGAGGCGCTGGGCTGGTGAATGGGTGAGGCCGACCGAAGGAAAGCGGCCCTCGGGCGCGGCAAGGGTCAGCACCATGAGCGCGCCGTCGTCGTCGTCGATGAGGGCCATGTGTACGGCCCCCGGTTCGGCCCAGAGACCGGAAAGCGTCGCGTTGCCGGCGGCGATCGCCAGCGTTGCCTGGCGCCAGGTGTCGGCGTCGACGACAATGCGAGGCCAGGGTTTCTGCTCTTCGATGGTCAGGGCAGCGTTGAGAAGGGCGGTGCGGAGCGTGCTCATGGTCTCACCCCAGCATTCGGGCAACGTTCTGGAACCAGGCGACAAGCGGCCCCGGCAGGTAGAGGCCGGCGATCAGCACCAGAACGAGGTGAATGATGAGCGGCAGCATCGACGGTCGCCGACCGGCGTTGACGACGCTGGGCGACGGCTTGCCGAAGGCGATGCCGGTCAAACGCCAGATCAGGGCTCCGAAGGCGAGCAGCAAACCCGCCACCAGCGGTATGGCAAGCAGGGGCTCGCGGGCAAACGTCGAGCTGACGAGGAGGAACTCGCTGGTGAAGATGCCCATGGGCGGCAGGCCGGCAATGGCGGCGACGCCGACGACGAGACTCCACCCCAGCGTCGGATGGCTTTCGGTAAGGCCCCGGATATCGGCGATCTTCTGCGTCCCCTTGACCTGCGCCACCTGACCGACGGCAAAGAAGATCGCCGATTTGGTCAGTGAGTGCATGGTCATGTGCAGGAGACCGGCGAAATTGGCGAGCGGCCCGCCCATGCCGAAAGCGAAGGCGATGAGCCCCATGTGCTCGATCGACGAGTAGGCGAACAGGCGTTTGATGTCGCGCCGCAGGTACAGCATGAAGGCGGCGAAGATCAGCGACACGAGTCCGAGCGAAACCAGAAGCGGTCCCGGCGCAACGGCGAACGGATTGGCGGCGAGCAGCATCTTGAAACGCAGGAGCGCGTAGAGCGCCACGTTGAGCAGCAGGCCGGACAGGACCGCCGAGATCGGCGTCGGACCCTCGGCATGCGCATCCGGTAGCCAGGCGTGCAGCGGCGCGAGGCCGACCTTGGTCCCATAGCCGAGCATGAGGAAGACGAAGGCGACGTTGAGCAGTTCGGGGCTGAAGGCCGCGGCGTTGGCGATCAGCGTCGTCCACACCATGGCGTCGTGGCCTTCGCCGATGACCGGTCTGGCGGCCATGTAGATCAGGATGGTCCCGAACAGGGCGAGCGCGATGCCAACCGAGCCCAGGATGAAGTATTTCCAGGCCGCTTCCAGCGCCGCCTGCGTGCGATAGAGGCCGACCATGAGGACGGTGGTCAGGGTCGCAAGCTCGACGGCCACCCACATCAGGCCGACGTTGTTGGCCGTCAGTCCGAGATTCATCGAGAAGGACAGGGCCTGATACATGCCGTGGTAGAAGCGGATGTAGCCGGGTTTCAGCCGGCCGATCTCGATCTCGTGGCCGATGTAGCTCGCCGAGAAGATCGACGTCGTGAAGCCGACGAAGGTTCCCAGCACGATGAACACGACGTTGAGATCGTCGACGAACAGTATGCTGACGGTCGGGTCGGGGCGCTCGACCAGCAGCGTCAAAGCGAACAGGAAGGTGATGCCCGACGCCAGCATGTTGACACGCGCGCCGAGCTTGTACTGAGGGATCAGCGCAAGAAGCAGGGCGGCGATGCCCGGCACCACGAGCACGGCGTCGATGGGAGCGAAGGGGAGCTGGTGGAGAAAGGCGGTCATTCCCGGCCCTCCCGGAAGTCGTCGAGGGCCTGTGTATCGATGGTATCGAAGCGCTCGCGGATGCGGAACAGGAACACGCCGATGACGATGAAGGCGACCAACACCGAAAAGGCGACGGAGATCTCGACCACGAGCGGCATGCCGCGAGCGCCTGTTGCGGCCAGTACCAGGCCGTTTTCAAGGCTCATGAAGCCGACGATCTGACTGATGGCGTTCTGGCGCGTCACCATCATCAGGAGGCCGAGCAGAATGACCGAGAGGGCGAGCGCCAGATCCTCGCGGGCGATGGGATCGGCTTCCGCTGCGGCCGGCAGCATGACGACCATGGACAGCGCCACGAGGCCGATGCCCATCAGCATGGTGAGGCCGATGCCGCCCACCGTCTCGATATCGCGGTGCACGCCAAGGCGCAGCACCATGCGATGCAGCGCAACCGGAATGATGATCGCCTTGAGGATCAGCGCGATGGCCGCTGTGACGAACAGATGCGGCGCGGCCTGGACATAGGCCTGCCAGGCGACCGAGAGCGACAGGACCACCGCGTGAGCGGCGAACACGTTGAGAAGGCCGAGGATGCGGTTCTGATAGAGCATCATGAAGCTCACCAGCACCATGCCGCCAGCCAGAAGATGCGCAGCATCGAGGGAAAAGCGTTCCATCAGAAGCTCCGCGAAACGAACAGCAACAGGGTCCCGAGCAGGCCGAGCATCAGCGCGCCGCCGACGAACTCTGGCACGCGGAACACGCGCATCTTGGCGATCGCCGTTTCGAACACCACCATCAGGAAGCCACCGACCGCCAGCTTGCCGACCCAGGTTACGGCGCCGATTGCCATTCCAAGCAGGCCGTCGTCCTGGCGCGCCATGCCCCAGGGTGCAAAAATGCAGGCAATCAATGAGATGTAGAGCAGCAGCTTCAGCGCGGAGGCGAGCTCGATCACCGCGAGGTGGCGACCCGAATACTCTAGCACCATGGCCTCATGCACCATGGTCAGCTCAAGGTGGGTCGCAGGGTTGTCGACCGGTACGCGGGCATTCTCCGTCAGCGCCACGATGATCAGGCCGATCAAGGCCAGGCCGAGCGAGACGCGCAAGGTGCTGTGGTTGACCATGAAGGCCGCCACGGTCGACAGCTGGGTCGAGCCGGCCACCAGCGCCACCGTGAACACGATCATGATCATCGCAGGCTCGGCCAGCGTCGAAAACAGCATCTCGCGGCTAGAGCCGATGCCGCCGAACGACGTGCCGATATCCATGCCGGCAAGCGCCAGGAAGAAGCGTGCCGACCCAAGAAGCGCGGTGATGGCGATGAGGTCCGCCGCCCAGGAGAAATGCAGGCCGGAGGCGAAGGTCGGCACCAGAGCCGCGGCGACCCATGTGGTGGCGAAGATCAGATACGGGGCATTGCGAAACAGCCAGGAGGCATTGTCGGCCAGCACCGCTTCCTTACGCACAAGGCGCAGGAGATCGCGGTAGGGCTGCAGGATCGACGGTCCCTGTCGGCGGAGGAGGCGCGCCTTGACCTTGCGGGTGAAGCCGACGAGCCCAGGGGCAAGCGCCAGCACCAGCACCATCTGGATGCCCTGGACGAGGATGGCGAGGATCAGGCCCATGTTGCCACCAGCACGAGAAGGAGGACCAGCGCTGCGAAAACCAGGCTGAGGTAGCTGCGGATGGTCAGGAACTGCAGGACGTTGAGTCGTTCCGCAGCGTAGAGCACGGCACCTTCGAGGGGAGCGTAGATGAACTCCCAGACGAGATCGCGCAGCGACAGGGTCAGGCGAGCCGGCTCCATGTCGCCCGGCAGAGGCATGGACAGATCGGTCTTGGCCCGGAAGGCGATCGGACCGAACACCCGGCGGATCGGTTGGGCGAAACTGTCGGCCGTGTATTGCGTCGCCGGTGACGGATCGGGAAAGCCGCAGTCCCATGGGGGAGCCCGTCGCACGGCGCGCGAGGCGAAGTTGTGGATGACGCGGATCGCCGCCCAACTCGCCATCAGGATGAAGAAGAACACCAGGAAGCCGGAGTAGGAGCTGCGGCTTTCGGAAATCGGGATGATCGAGAAGTGCGGCAGGATGGGCTGCTTGGGCATGGCACCGCCCACCAGCAACTGCGACACCGGCGAAAGGGCATCCAGGAACGGGCCCGGGAAGACGCCCGCGACAAGACAGAGCGCCATGAGCGCGTACATCGCCCGGATCTGCCACCGGCCGACCTCTCGGGCCGTCTCGGCGGCCGGCGAACGTGGCCGGCTCAGGAAGGTGATGCCGAAGGCACGCACGAAGCAGGCGGCGGCAAGCGCGGCGGCGAGCGCCAGCATGGCGCCCGAGGCGGGTACCAGGAAGCGCAGCGCCCATTGCGGCAGATCGGGGCTGAGAAGGATCGCCTGCAGGATCAGCCATTCCGAGACGAAGCCGTTGAGCGGCGGCAGGGCCGAAATGGCGAGGCAGCCGCCGAGAAAAAGGTAGGCCGTCTCCGGCATGCGGTGAACGAGGCCGCCCAGCTTCTCGATGTCGCGCTCACCGGCTCCGGTCAGCACGTTGCCGGCTCCGAAGAACAGCAGGCTCTTGAACAGCGAATGGTTGAAGGCATGGAAGATCGAGGCCGTCACGGCGAGCGCCGCCGCGCCGTCCATGTCATTGGTCTTGAAGGCGAGGCCCAGCCCCAGACCGATGAAGACGATGCCGACGTTTTCGACCGTCGAGTAGGCGAGAAGCCGTTTGAGATCGCGCTGCAGGACGGCGTGCAACACGCCGAGCACGGCCGACCCCGCCCCCAGGATCAGCACGATCACCGCCCACCACCAGGCCGGTTCGCCGGCAAGGTCGAACACGACGCGGATGAAGCCGTAGATGGCCACCTTGGTCATGACGCCCGACATCAGCGCCGACACATGGCTCGGCGCGGCCGGATGGGCGAGCGGAAGCCAGACATGCAACGGGACGAGGCCGGCCTTGGAACCGGCTCCCAGCAACATCAGCACCAGCACCAGCCCGGAAACCCAGGGGACGTGCTCGGCGCTACGCATGGCCGAGAAGACGTAGTCGCCGTCCGGGCCGGCCAAGAGGCCGAACGCGAGCAACAGCATCAGCGTGCCGAACGACGCCATGAGCAGGTAGACGTAGCCCGCCCGGCGGTTCTCCGCATCGTGATGATGCGCCATGACCAGCGCCCACGAACTGAGCGACATGAACTCCCACGCCACCAGGAAACCGAAGGCATCGGCCGAGAGCACCACGAGGTTCATGCCGGCGAGGAAGGCCGGATAGAAGGGCAGCACGCGGCCCGGCTCCTCCTCGTGGGCCCCATAGCCGATGGCATAGAACGAGGCGACCATCGCGCCGAGGTCGACGATGACCAGGAAAGCTGCACTGAGCGGATCGAGGGCGAAATGCGCGCCGATCCACGGCAGGCCGATCGGCAGATGGACGGAACCTTGGAAGGTTGCGCCGCCGAGCAGGGCCAGGAGGCCGCACACAAGCAAGACGGCGGCGAGCACGAAGCTCGCTCCGTAGACGATGGGGGTGGCCCAGGATGTGCGCCGGGCGATGATGACCGGCGCAACCATGGCGACGCCGGCGAGACCGGCGACACTCAAAAGGGCCGCTACGATCGGCATAGTCACTTTCGTTCCCCGAATGGGTTTTCGGCCGCCTCAAGCGGCTCCGTGAGATCAACGTGCGAGATTGCTTGCGCATCTGCTCGTCAAGGCGTCTGTCGACGCCGGCGAACCCGCTCCGAATGGCGCGGGAGCCGCATTCCCGCCCCGATCGGTATCGGCGACGGAAGAGGCGGCTGTCATTGAAGACTCAAAGGATGGCCACGAGCATATCGGGTCGTCGGTGCCGCGGGAATTGTTTGTTGGTATTCAATCCATTCAGTTGGGCCGATGCCTCCGGGCTGTTGCACGGATGTCGCGACGCCGCATCTCAGCAAATGCGCGGCAGCTGTTCTCCGGCCAGCCAGTCGACGATGCGGCCTCCGCCAAATCCCGTGGTCATCTGCACGAAGCGCTGGTCGTCCTCCACCGTCTCGCCGATGATCGCCGCGTCCGTGCCAAGCGGGTGCGCCCGCATCGCTTCCACCAGCCTTTCGGCTGCTTCGGCCGCCACGACGGCGACGAGCTTTCCTTCGTTGGCGACGTTGAGCGGGTCGAGCCCCAGCAGTTCGCAGGCTGCGGCGACCTGGCGCTTGATCGGTATGCGATCCTCGACGATGCGGAAGCCGACCCCCGACTGGTGGGCGAGCTCGTTGAGCGTCGCGGCGAGACCGCCACGCGTCGGGTCTCGCATCAGCCGAAGCTGAGGCCCGGCTACGGCGACCATCGCCTCGACAAGGCCGTTGAGCGCTGCGCTGTCCGACAGGATTTCCGTTTCGAAGGTGAGGTTTTCGCGGCTCGACATGATGGCGACGCCGTGATCGCCCATCGATCCGGAAACGATCACCTTGTCGCCCGGTCTGGCCCGGTCTCCGGACAGCACGAGACCATCAGGTACCACGCCGACGCCGGCCGTCGAGATGAAGACGCCGTCCGCCTTGCCGCGCTCCACCACCTTGGTGTCGCCAGTGACGATCATCACGTCGGCGGCCTTGGCCGCCGCGCCCATGGAATCGGCGATGCGCTTCAGATCGCCGAGCGGGAAGCCTTCCTCGATGATGTAGCTCGCAGAGAGGTAGAGCGGTTTCGCGCCGGCCATGGCCAGGTCGTTGACGGTGCCGTGGACGGCCAGCGAACCGATGTCGCCACCGGGGAAGAAGATCGGCGACACCACATAGCCGTCGGTCGTCATCACCATGCGACCGCCCGACGGCGTCGGGAAGCTTGCCTGATCGTTGCCTTGGTCGAGCAGCTCGTTGCCGAAGGCATCCTTGAAGATCGAGGAAATCAGCTCGGCCATGGCTCGGCCGCCGGCGCCGTGGCTCATGTCGACCCGACCTGCCTTCAGGTCGAGCTTGCGGCGGAAAGTCTTGGTCATGCGCTTCTCCGGAGGTCCGCATCGGTCTGACGGGTGCGGAAGCGTCCATAGGTCCAATGGGCGGCGCAGGCGCCTTCCGACGACACCATGCAGGCGCCGGTTGGCGTTTCCGGGGTGCAGACGGTACCGAACAGGCGGCAGTCCGCCGGCTTCTTCTGTCCGCGCAGGATGGCGCCGCATTCGCAGGCGGGGTTGTCCTCCGCCGGCTGCGTCTCGATGGCGAAGCGCTTTTCGGCATCGTAGAAGGCGAAGGCGTCGCGCAGTTTGAGCGCGCTCCTCGGCACCGCGCCAAGTCCGCGCCATTCGAAGCTGTCGCGCAGCTCGAACACTTCGTCGCAGAGGTCGATGGCGACGCGGTTGCCGTCGGCCCGTACGGCGCGAATGTACTGGTTCTCCACCTCGGCCCGCTGCTCGTTGACCTGACGGACCAGCATCAGGATGGCATACATGACGTCGAGCGGCTCGAACCCTGCGATGACCACCGGCTTGCGGTAGTCCCGGGCGAACACTTCGTAGGGCTCCATGCCGATGATGGTGGAGACATGCGATGGGCCGACGAAGCCTTCGATGGCGATCGGCGGTTCATCTGGCGTCGGCGGCATGTCGAGAATGGCCCGCATGGCGACCGGCGTCAGCACATGATTGCAATAGATCGAAAAGTTCTTGAGGCCCTTGGCCTCGGCGGCCTTCAGCGCGACGGCCGTCGGCGGCGTGGTCGTCTCGAAGCCGATGGCGAAGAACACCACCTGCCGCTCGGGATTGGCCTCGGCGATGCGGATGGCGTCGAGCGAGGAATAGACCATACGGATGTCGGCGCCCGCCGCCTTGGCCTTCATCAGGCTGAGGCCACCGGAGGCCGGCACGCGCATCAGGTCGGCATAGGTGCAGAGCGTCACCTCCGGCCGCTTGGCGAGACGGATGGCGTCGTCGATGCGGCCGATGGGCAGTACGCACACCGGACAGCCGGGGCCGTGGATCAAGCGCACGTTGGAGGGCAGCAGATCCTCGATGCCGTAGCGCGAGATGGCGTGGGTATGGCCGCCGCAAAACTCCATCAAGGCGTAGGAGCGGTCCGGCCGCACTTCGGCGGCGATGGCTGCCGCGATGTCGCGCGCCTTGTCGCCGTCGCGATACTCGTCGACGTATTTCATCGAGCACCTCCGGCGGCGAGCGCAACGCCACGCGCCTCATCGAGCAGATCGAGGGTGCGCCGCGCCTCGTCGGGGTCGACCTTGGACAGCGCGTAGCCGACATGAACGATGACGTAGTCGCCGACGGCGACGTTCTTCACCAGCGCCGTGGAGATGGGCATCGACACGCCATCAAGGCTGATCTTGGCCATGTTGTCGGGCAGAAGCTCGGTGACGAGGGCGGGAACGGCAAGGCACATGGGTCAGATCTCCGAGAAGGCTCGGCGGGCGAGGACAGCCTGCCCGAAGGAAAGGCCGCCATCGTTGGCCGGCAGGCGCCGGGCGAGGAGGGGGGTGAGGTTGGATTGGGTGAGCGCTGCCGAAAGACCTTCGGCCAAAACGCGGTTCATCAGACAGCCGCCGCCGAGCGCGATCGCCGTGAGGCCGGTCGCGGCCGCGCCATGGCAGGCGAGGGCGGCGAAGCCTTCGATCAGCGTGCCGTGGAACAGCGATGCGCCGGTGCGGGCATCGGGGCGTGCATGAACAAAATGGGCAAGAAGCGGCGAGAAGGACAGGACACCGTCGTTCAGGACGAAGCCACCGGCGAGGGCAACCGGTTCGTCGATCAGCGCCTCCAGCTCCATCGCCGCCTGTCCCTCGTAGTCCTGCACAGACCGGACGCCGAGCAGCGCCGCCGCCGCATCGAACAACCGGCCGAGCGAGGTCGTGGAGAGACGGTCGGCGCCTGACGCGACGCGATCGGCTACGGGACCGGCGAGCGATCGGTCCGGGAAAAGTGTCGGCGCGAGGTCGGCTCGCCCGAGAACGGCCAGAGCACCGGCCCCCATCCGCCACGGCTCGCGGGCGGCCCGATCGCCGCCGGGCAGCGGCAGCGGGGCGAGATGGCCGAGGCGGCGGTGCGCCGCACCATCGACCGCGAGCAACTCGCCGCCCCAGGCCCCGCCATCATCCCCAAGGCCATGGCCATCAAGGGCAAGGCCGAGCGAAGCCTTGCCAAGTCCGGCTTCGGCTGCCACGGCCGCCACATGTGCTGCGTGGTGTTGCACGCGGATGACAGGCAAACCGAACTCCTCGGCCATCTGGCTGGAGCGGTAGTCGGGATGGAGATCCGAAGCGATCAGCTCCGGCTTCACGCCGACGATGTCGGTGAGGTGGGCGATGGTCTCGCGGTAGAACTTCAACGTCTCGGCGGTATCGAGGTCGCCGACGTGCTGGGAGACGAAAGCCTCGCGGCCGCGCGTCAGCGTCACCGTGGACTTGAGGTGCGCGCCAAGGGCCAGTGTTGCCGGCCCATCTTCACTGAGGGCAATCGGCTCAGGAACATAGCCGCGCGCGCGGCGCAGGAACGACGGTGCGCCGGCGATGATCTGGGCGACGCTGTCGTCGGCGCGCACGACGATGGCGCGGTCGTGGGTGACGATCAGGTCGGCGATGCCGGCAAGACGCCGTGTTGCATCCTCGTCATCCACCACCAGCGGTTCTCCGCCGGGATTGGCCGAGGTGGCGACCAGCACGACGTCGTTGGCGGCGTGCGGGTCATGTCCGGCGAACTCGTGACCGGCCAGCGCTGCGAACAGCAGGTGGTGCACCGGTGCGTAGGCCAGCATGACGCCGACGCGGGACAGCCCGGGCGAGACGGCCGGCGCCAATACGTCGGGTTTGGCGCGCATCAGCACGATCGGCCGGGCGGTCGACGAACAGAGTGCCAGCTCTTCGGCTGACGCTTCGGCGATGGCCGGGATGGAGGCGACATTGGCTACCATGAGCGCGAACGGCTTGAACTCGCGCGCCTTCCTGGCCCGAAGCGCCGCTACCGCTTCGGCATTTCGGCCGTCGCAGACGAGATGGAACCCGCCGATGCCCTTCAGCGCCACAACGCGGCCGGCGCGGATGGCCGAGGCGATCTCGGCAAAGGAATGGCTGAGCTTCGGTCCGCAGGCCGGACAGGCGACCGGTTCGGCATGAAACCGCCTGTCGCGCACATCCGTATAGGCCGCCGCGCAATCCGGACACATGGGGAATGAGGCCATCGACGTCTGCCGACGGTCATAGGGCAGGCGGCGGGTGATGGTGTAGCGCGGCCCGCAGTGGGTGCAGTTGACGAAGGGGTAGGCGAAGTAGCGGCTCGTTGGGTCGAAGAGTTCGGCAAGACAGGCGTTGCAGGTGGCCGCGTCGGCCACGATACGGGTCATCGTCTCGCCATCGAGGCTCTCCCTGATGACGAACTCGGTGCTGCCTGTCACCGGCATGGACTCACGATGGACCGTGTCTATGCGGGCAAGTGGCGGCGCTTCCGAGCCGAGACGACGTAGAAACTCCTCGACGCGCGCGCCCTCCACTTCGATGGTGACGCCATCCGCCCCATTGCGGACATATCCGGTCAGGCCGCACTCCGTCGCCAGCCGGTGCACGAAAGGCCGCATGCCCACGCCTTGCACGGCGCCGTTCACCTTGATGAAAAGGCGTGCCGCAGAGGCAAAGGCGTCGGGAGTGGGCACGGCGGTCATCGTCTCGTCAGGCCCGCGCGACGGCAGCGGCGCGAGACAGGCTCGCACGCGCTTCGATCCACGCATAGAAAGCGGCCATGCCCTCACCGGTTTCGGCCGAAACCACCAGCGTCTGGAGGTGCGGGTTGACCGTGAGCGCCGCCGCGAGGCACTTGCCGACGTCGAACTTCAGGTGTGGCAACAGATCCGCCTTGTTGAGGAGAAGAAGATCGGCCACGGCGAACATGTCGGGATATTTCAGCGGCTTGTCCTCGCCCTCGGTGACGGAGAGCACGACGACCTTGTGCGCTTCCCCGAGGTCGAAGCCAGCCGGACAGACGAGGTTGCCGACATTCTCGATGAACAGCAGTCCGCCCGGCTCGGCCTTGATGTCGTCGAGCGCGGCGCCAATCATGCCCGCCTCGAGGTGACAGCCTTTCCCGGTGTTGATCTGAACCGCGCGGGCGCCGGTCGCCCGGATGCGCTCCGCGTCATTGTCCGTCTGCTGGTCGCCCTCGATGACGGCAATCGGGAACTTTGCCTTCAGATCCTCGATGGTGCGCACCAGCAGTGTCGTCTTGCCCGAGCCGGGCGACGACATCAGGTTGAGCGCCAGCGTGCCGGTGGCCGCGAGGCGGCTGCGATTTTGCCGGGCTGCGTCATTGTTCTTGGCGAGGATGTCGCGCTCGATGCGGATCACCCGTTCGCTGTCGATATCGGGCTGGTGAACGGCGACGAGCGGTGCCGCATGTACATGGTGGGTGTGTCCGTGATCATGTTCATGCGCGTGGTCGTGATGATGGTGGTCATGATCGTGATCATGGCCATGGGAATGGTCGTGCTCATGCGAATGGGCATGGTCGTGATGGTGATGATCGTGGCCATGCTCGTGATCGTGGGGATGATCGTGCGAATGGCCATGAAGCTCCGCCGGCGTCTTGCCGTTGATCCTGTAGCCGGTGCCGCCCGACCCGCAGCCGCAATCCTTGCACATCACTCCACCTCCAATTCGCGCAGCCTGAGCTCGTCACCGCTGCTCATCTGCACGTGCCGGCGCCCGCAGTCCGGGCAGGCGCCGAAGCGTTCGGTCATCGGCACGGTCTTAGCACAGTCGAGGCACCAGCCACTGCCGGGAATGCGCTCGATGACCAGCCTTGCGTTCTCCGCAAGGGTTCCGTGGCTGACGGCCGAAAAGCAGAAAGCCAAGGCGTCGGGATCGACATGGCCAAGTACGCCCACCTCCAGAACCAGCGACCGAATGCGCTTGGCACCGTTTCTTTTCGCCTCGTCGACGGCGATCTCCACCGCCGCCTCGCAAAGCGACATTTCATGCATCGGCTGCCCCTTCGGGGACGACGTCAACGGCAACACAGGGAGAGAATTGCGCCGCCAACCGAGCGATCGCCGGCACGGCATCGCCTTCCGGTCGGAACCCCACGAGGGCGCGCGCAAACGGTCCATCGGGATGGAAGTTCCATTCCGTGGGAGCGACGACGCGGGCGTCTCGGAGCCGTCCATCTCCTTGCACCACGGCAGAATAATATAACCTGCCGCGTGGACTTTCCACTGAGGCGTATCCCGTATGGTTCTGCGTCCGATTTGCAGTAAGCCAGTTGCCGAAGTCTCCGTCGTTACTGGCTCCGCCAAGAAGAATGCCGAGCGCCTCCTCCGCCTCGACGAGTCGGGCGGCATCCGTCGCGCCTCGAACCGAAGCGGACCAGCCGAGGCGAGCCGCCGGACCGGTTTCGGGATGCCGGCCGGGAAGGACTGGACGGGCCGAAAACTCGGCGTCGGCCATGAGCGCGGCCACGACAGGCTCATCGTCGGCCGAAGTCAGGGCATCGGGCGGGGCGGGGTGTTCCGGCAGGGCCGGCAGCCAGTCGGGCACCAGACCGAAGGCTGCGCCGATCGTCCTGATGTCATCGTCGACGACGCCCGTTCGTGCCGCCTTTCGAGCCGCCTCAAGAGCGTCCCGCACGATCGGGAAGGCCGCGACCGGCGCAAGACGGACCAGCTCGCGCAGGTGCTCGGCAACCCGTTCCGCGGCCAGCCGAATGCGCCAATGCTCCACCAACTCCACCGGAATCACGCGATGGCCGGCCAGTGCGGCGGCGAAAGTCAGCGCGGCGGCATGCGACACGCTACAGACGGCGTTGACGAGACCGACCGCCTCGACTGCCTGCTCGACCGGCCGGCCGGCGAAGCGCGAGGCCAGCGACAGCGGCCGTGCCGAGCGGATCGATGCTGCGGTAACCACGCCATTCGTCAGGGAAAAGCCGACGGTTACCCGGCCCGGATCGATGCCGCTCATGACCCGCCGTCCGAGGTGCCGCGCCCGAATCCCAGAAGACGCCGTCGGTCGAGGTTGACGGAGAGGGACGCCGTTTCGGATGGCTCTGTCTCCCCCAACAGTTCGTCCAGCGCGGCCAAGGCGACCTCTTCGGCGATCACCTGATCGTCGAACTCGTCCATCGGCGAGAACAGAGACGCCGTGCCATAGCGGCCTCCGTCTTCCATCGACGCCACCACGAAATCGACCTCGCCGGCAGGCAGATCAAGCCGCAGCGTGACACCGTCGGGGGGCAGCTTGATACCGGTATCGGGTACGGCGACGACGGCCATGCACCAGGGCGTGACCACGGCGGCGAAACGGAAACGGCCGAAGCGCCGGAGCGGCGTCACCATGACGGCAAGCGCCGGATTGTGAACGGGAAGGGTGGACATTCGGGTGTCGGCCGCTCGCCAGAAGCCTTCGAGACGGCGGACAAGTTCCTCGTCGTCGAGGTCGGACAGGAGCGCATCAGCGATCATCGTCGATCCTCATGAACCTGAGCTTGGATCCATCGCAGTTCGGACAGTGCCAGTCCTCCGGCAATGCCTGAAAGGGCGTGCCGGGCGGCACCTGCGCCACGTCGTCACCCTCGGCCGGATCATACACCGTCCAGCAGACACCGCACTCCCAACGATCTTCCGGGCGAAAAGTCATTGGAAATAGGCCTCGCCGATCTCGCGGAGACGGATGGCCGAGTCGCGAAAGTCCTCCACGGCTGCCTGTGCTGCGGTCGGCACGTCGCCGATCTCTATGGTGTCGAGCAGGATGGCGTCCATGGCATTGAAGAACTGCACCGACCAGACATTGTGGATGGCCGTCGCCTGGACGCGGCAGCTGCCGTAGCCGCGCGACACGATTTTCACCGGGCCAGTTCCGAGTCGATCGACCAGGAGATCGAGATCCTCGGCCAGCATGGGCATCAGCGTCAACGAGATGACATGGTTCGCCTCGCCCGGCCGGTAGGCTTCGGCGCGGTCGGCGATTTCCGCCAACACTGCCGGCGCATTCATCACCCCGTCCGGCAGGGCTTCGAGATCGAGGTTCGGCAGTGTCATCGCCGCGGCGCGGCGCACCGCCTGCGGTACGGCCGATACTTCGGCATAGTCGGCGATGACCGCGTGATCGGCACCCAGGAAGCGGACGCGCCAGAGGCCGGCAAAGACGCTTTCGACGACCTCGGCCACCACGCCGTCCGGCAGGGCCACCGTGGCCGCCACTTCGCCCTCGCCGAGGATCTCGTTGAGCAGCAGCTTTTCGTCGTCGCTCAGAGGGGCGAGGTCGAACAGCAGGCCGGGCGCTGTCGCGGTCTGCCGTTCAAGCGCCGACGCCATATCCGGAAGGAGACGCGCGACACTGGGGCAGCGGGCAATCAGCGCCTCGGCGTCGGACGTCGCCAGGAAGGCGAGGGTACCGGTGCCCGTGGTTCGGCCGGTTGTCGGAAGATCCGTCGTCATGCCTCGTCCCTCCGGGCATTTGCAGTGATCTCGATGCGGCTCGGAGCGGCAAATGCCGGTGCGTCCTCCCTGAGCGCAGCTTCGAGACGGTCGAGATATTCGCTCCAGTCGCGAATGCGAGGCAATACATCGAGCACCGTTTGGCCCCGCAGTGCGACCAACGATGGAAAAACCTCGACCCGACAGCGCGCCTTCAGCGCCGCCTCGGCCGAACGGTCGATCACGCCCGCCCGAAAGCGACCATGGAAGGCGGACAGCAGTTCCGGCAGCACCACGGCAACGTCGCCGCTGTCGCTCCGCTGGTCGGGGTCGCCAGTGAAGAACAGCAGCGCATGGTCCGGCTCGCCGGCAGCAGGCGCCAGGAAGGCGTCGAACGTATCGACGTCGATGGTCGGCAAGCCGTGGCGGCTTGCGAGAGCGGCGATCAATGCGGACATGGATTTGACCTCACAGCCCCTTCAAGCGAGCGATGACGTAACGACCGACGCCGCGCGCCTGACGCCACGGCGTAAGGAGATAGTTTTCGGCGGCGATTCCAAAGTCGCTTTCACTTTCGGCGTTGCGAAGTGTCGGAATCGTCGGGAACAGGTCGGCCATGGATTCGAGGCGAACCCGCGTCCCTTTGATCCGGTTGGATACGTTGCCGCCGTGGACCACCTGCAACCATGCCGGACGCCCTTCGAGCTGTCGGACCGGCGCCAATCGGGCGATGTTGACGTGAATCTCGCCCCAAATGGTCCGGGCATCGAGCGCCATCGGCTCCAGGAGCGAGGCGAAGGGATTTTTGCGATCGACGATCCGATAGAGGCGCGGCGCGGTGCCGGCCGCCGACAGGATTGCGCCGTTTGGAAAGTTGAAAACCTGTGCGGTCCCGGCTCGCGCCGCTTCGCGGAGCCGGGCGACATGGTCGACGGCCAGAATGTCGTCACTGTCGAGGCGGGTGGTCAGCAGCCAGTCGCAGTCGGCATATCGAGGCAGAACGGCCGGAATGATCTCCGGCATCATGAAGAGATCGGTGAACTCGGCGTGAAAGGGGAAAACTTTCTGAAGGTCGACGATCGCCTGCTTGAACTCGGCGGGCGTCTCCCGATCGAAGAAGATCACCCAGTCGAAATCCGTTTTCGTCTGCTGTGCGACGCTCGGCAGGCAATAGTCGCGGAACAGGCGAAACCGATCGGCCAGCCACCCCGGTTGCGAGCGGAGGTGGAGTTCCCGCCCCGGCGAAGGCACGTTGAAGCGTGTTAGGAAAACATGCTTGATCCTGGCGCTCATACTGACACGTCCTCGGTGCTTCGCAGATACTGGACGGGAAGGTTTGCCCGGCCGGTGCCCTTGCTATCGTACGACTTCTCGACTGGCGATCTCATTTCCTGAGATGAGCAGGCAGTTCCGGTTCGCGGTCCATGAGATCTGCGAAGAGATGCTCGAAGGGGCGCCCCTCCGCAGCGGCCGCTAGGCCATCGAGCGCAAGACTGATCGCCTCGGCCTCCGCGTCGTCAAGCACGCGAATGGCGCTGTCGAGGTGTACGAGCAATCGGGCTCCGGGCGCCTGTCTGCCGACCAGCAGCGTCGAGACCCGCCGCGTCTCGCCGTGCCATTCGCAGAGAGCGGAAAAGTCGTCGCCATCGACGACGGTCATGGGCAGGCCAAGGCACATGGTTCGGCTCCCTCAGCCAGCGGCACGTGGTCGTTCGTAGGCGGCCCGATCGATGTCGTTGGCGAGCAAGCCGCCCTCCGGAGGAAGGGAAACCGCGCGCCGGACCGGAGGAACGCCCCAGTCCGAGAGTATGTCGACCGCGAGGGCGATCGCCGGCTCGATGCTGGCGGCGACCGGAGCGGTCAATGGCCCACCCCAGTCCTCGAGGTCGAGCGGCTGACAGCCGATCAGGGCGATATCGCCGGGATAGTGCCCCATGAGGTCGGCGGCGGAAAGAACTTCCTGAAAGCCTGTCTGATGCAGGCTCATCTTCTTGGCGCCGGTAAACTTCGGCACCTCGTCGCCACGCACCACCTTCAGAGTGCCGGGCTCAAGGCCATAGTCGATGGCATCGAACACCAGAAGGCGCTCGACCTCCGTGACGCGATTGACGAGGTAGAGACCCTGCGTGCCGCCATCGAGCAGATCGACGCCGTCGGCCATGGAATAGAGCCGGTGAAAGGCTTCGACCGCGCGAACGCCGAAGCCCTCATCGGCCCAGAGGATGTTGCCGATTCCCAAGACCAGCACGCTCATGCCGCTCAGCCCTCGCGCTCGTCGCGGAACTGCCGCTCGCCGGAGATCATGGTGGAGATCATGGTCTGACGGCTCATGATGTCCTCGCGCACTGCCGCGTAGATATGGACGATGGCGAAGATGACGATCACCCACATGCCGAGATGGTGCAGCGTGTGGACGTCCTGAGAGTTCGGCCAGATGTCGAACACCCAGCCGAACAGCTTGGCCTGCCAGCTATCGCGACCGGCCCCCTCGGAATAGAGCGCGAACCCGGTGATGATCATGCCGAGGTTGAACAGCGTGAACATCGCAAACATGGCCGTGTGGGCAAGCGGGTTATGGCCGATGTACTTGTATGGCTCCTTTTCGAGGAACAGGTACCAGCGCGCCTCGCGGATGACGCCTTTCCACCACGTCTTCTCCCAGACCGGCAGGTAGAAGATCTGGCGGGAGTATTTGTTGCCCCAGAACGCCCACAGGATGCGGGCTAGGAAGGCGACGGCCAGCACCTGCCCGGCGGCGAAATGGGCGAAGCGGATATAGCCGAACAGGAAGCTGTCCGAGGCTTCGCCCGGCATGGTCGGCGGTGGCGAGCCAATGAAGTAGCCGGTCACCGCCAGAATGGTGATGCAGAGGGCGTTGCCCCAATGCCAGAGGCGCACCGGCGCCTCGTAGACATAGATGGACGGGCCGGCGACGATGACGTCGTCGGTGGCGTCCATCACGCCGGTGAGCATCTTCGCGTCATGTGCCATGGCGTTGCCCTCAGCGGACGGTGACGGTTGCCATGTCCTGGCCGTCTTCGCTCATCACGTGGGTCGAGCAGGCGAGACATGGATCGAAGGAGTGCAGCGTCCTCAGGATCTCCAGCGGCTTTTCGGGATCGGCCATCGGCGTGTCGAGCAGTGCCGCCTCGAAGGCGCCGATATTCCCCTCGGGATCGCGCGGCGAGCCGTTCCAGGTGGTGGGGACGACGGCTTGATAGTTGTCGATCTTGCCGTCCTTGATCTTGATCCAGTGGCCCAGCGCGCCACGCGGCGCCTCGGTGAAGCCTACGCCCTTCGCTTCCTTCGGCCAGGTATCCGGCGTCCACTTGTCGGTATTGGCGGTGGAAAGGTCGCCGGCTTTGATGGTAGCGACCAGCTTGTCCTGGAAATAGCGCAGCTGATGAGCGGCCCACTGGCATTCGAGTGCCCGTGCCGCCGTACGCCCGAGCGTCGAGAACAGGGCGGTCAGCGGCAAGCCGAGGTCGGTGAGCAGCTTGTCGACCGGTTCCTTGAACTCGGCCTTGCCCTGGGCGTAGCCGATGACGTAGCGGGCGAGCGGGCCTACCTCGACGGCGTGGCCCTTCCAACGCGGCGACTTGATGAAGGAGTATTTCGCGGCCTCGTCCAGCGCCTCGATGTTGGTCTTGGTCCCGCGAGCGTTGGGGCCAAGCTCGAAATGCGGCTCGGTGACACCGTCCCAGGGATGCAGCCCCTTGGTCTCGTCGGGATACTTGTACCAGGAGTGGGTGACGAACTCCTGCACTTCGTCCGGATTGCCGAGGTCGATCGGGTGGATCTCGTCGAGCTTGCCGTTGAGGATGACGCCGCGCGGCAGCTTCAGCGACGCTTCGGAATAGTCGTTGGCGTGCTCAGGAATGTCGCCGTAGCTCATCACCGATGTCGACGACAGGCCACCACCATGCAGCCAGTCCTTGTAGAAGGAGCCGATGGCCTTGAGGTCCGGCAGATAGACCTGTTCCGTGAAGGCGATCGCCTGATCGATGATCGACGAGACGAGGTTGAGCCGCTCCATGTTGATGGCGCCGACGGCGCCGGTGCCGTCCACGTTGATCGGCGACGGAACGCCGCCCACCAGCCAGTTGGGATGCGGGTTCTTGCCGCCATAGACGGTGTGGATCTTGACGATCTCCTTCTGGAAATCGAGCGCTTCCAGATAGTGGGCGACCGCCATCAGGTTGGCTTCCGGCGGCAGCTTGTAAGCCGCATGCCCCCAGTAGCCGTTCTTGAACGGGCCGAGCTGCCCGCTTTCCACGAACTTCTTGAGGCGTCCCTGCAGGTCGCGGAAATAGCCGGGCGAGGACAGCGGCCAATCGGAAATCGACTGGGCAAGCGCGCTGGTCGCCTTGGGGTCGGCGGACAGCGCCGACACCACGTCCACCCAGTCGAGGGCGTGCAGATGGTAGAAGTGGACGAGGTGGTCGTGCACCTGCAGCGTCAGCTGCATGATGTTGCGGATCGAGTTGGCGTTCTCGGGGATGGCGATGCCGAGCGCGTTTTCGACGGCTCGTACCGATGTCAGGGCATGCGTGCCCGTGCAGACGCCGCAGATGCGCTCGGTGAAGGCCCACGCATCGCGCGGATCGCGACCTTTCAGGATAACCTCGATGCCTCGCCACATGGTGCCGGTGGAGACGGCGTTGCGGATGACATTGTCGGCGTCGACGTTCACCTCGACGCGCATGTGGCCCTCAATGCGCGTGACCGGATCGACGACGATGCGACGGCCGGCGTTGTCGAGCTTGAAGCCGTTGGGGGTTTCGATACCCATGGAAAAGTGTCCCGTTCGTGAGAGGGCCGGCGGGGCGCAGGACGCCCGCGCGCCGGGCTGTTACTGCTGATCGTGGCGACGGTGATGGTCATGCTTGCTGGTCAGGCGCTTGACGGCGGTTGCCGCCGTATGCACCGCCACGCCAGCCACCACGACGCCGGCGGCCGTGAGACCGATCTTGTCGGCTGTCGCCTCGACGCCGAACTGACGGATGGTGGTCAGCCGGTCGTAGAACGACCCCTTGTCCCAGAAGCCCTCTTCCGAGCAGCCGATGCAGCCATGGCCAGACTGGATGGGGAAGGAGACCCCACCGTTCCAGCGGACCGTCGAGCAGGCGTTGTAGGTGGTCGGCCCCTTGCAGCCCACCTTGTAGAGGCAATAGCCCTTGCGGGCGCTCTCGTCGTCCCAGCTCTCCACGAACTGACCGGCGTCGAAATGCGGCCGGCGATAGCACTTGTCGTGAATGCGCTGCGAATAGAACATCTTCGGCCGCCCCTGGCGGTCGAGCTCGGGCATCTTGCCGAAGGTGAGGATGTAGCTGATGACGCCGGTCATGACTTCGGCGATCGGCGGACAGCCGGGCACCTTGATGATCGGCTTGTCGCGGATCACCTTGTCGATCGGTACTGCCTGCGTCGGATTGGGTTTGGCCGCCTGCACGCAGCCCCAGGAGGCGCATGCGCCCCAGGCGATCACCGCCATCGCGTCGCCCGCCATCTCCTTCAGCTTCTCGACGAAGGGACGGCCGCCATCGATGCAGTACATGCCATCCTCGTTGAGCGGCGGATTGCCCTCCACGGCCAGGATGTAGCCGCCTTTGTATTTTTCACGGGTTTCCTGGAGGATCGCATCGGCCTGATGGCCGGCGGCGGCCATCAGCGTGTCGTCATAGTCGAGCGAGATCATCGACAGGATGACGTCCTTGGCCAGCGGGTGCGCCGACCGGATGAAGCTTTCCGAGCAACAGGTGCATTCGAGGCCGTGCATCCAGATAACGGGGATGCGCGGCTTGGTCTCCAGCGCATGGGCCATCTGGGCGGCCGCCACCGGTCCGAGCCCGAGACTCGCCGCGGTCAGATTGCAGAATTTGACAAAGCTCCGCCGCGTGATCCCCTGTCTACGGATCACGTCGTAAAAGGTCTCGGTCGCCGAACCCATGCTGTTCCCCCGAATAGCGAACCAATGCCGAAGACCGGTCGCTCAAGCGTCGGAAACGACGGCTTGCACCACGACTCGCGAACATTAGCAATCGCTCATGCAGCTTAGTCTTCAGTTCAGAATGGGTCCAGATCACAAATCGTAGTGATGACTAGACGAGCCGGGTTTTCGTCGTGGAAATAAAGGGATAGTTTGAAACAGAGCGGAGATGGTACGTGTCTTTTCGTATGAAAGCGCGCCCGCTTCCGGTTTCAAAACGGCGTGTCGAATACAACCAGGAGGTAAAGCGATGCCCATTACCGTCTATGGAATCAAGAACTGCGACACCATGAAGAAGGCCTTTGCCTGGCTCGATCAGCATGGCATCGCCTACAGTTTCCATGACTACAAGAAGTCGGGCATCGCCGCCGACAAGCTCGCGACCTGGGTATCGCGTGCCGGGGGCTGGGAGCACGTGACCAATAAGAGCGGCCTCACGTTTCGCGGCTTGCCCGAAACCACCAAAGCGAGCCTCGACGACCAGCGTGCCATCGCCTTGATGGTCGAAAAGCCGAGCATGATCCGCCGTCCGATCATCGAGGCCGATGGCGGCAAGCTGATCATCGGCTTCTCGGACGAGTCGTTTACGGCGAGCTTCGATCCGTCCAACCCCGCGCCGTAACGTAGGGGGAAGACCGTCAGGTGCCGCAGAAGGTCGCCATCACGCGGTCTTCCGGGCGTGGCGGCAGGGCCAGGTCGACGTCCTCGGGGCGGTCCTCGAACGGGCGCGTCACCGCCTGGAGCAGACGGACGTAGGACGAGCCGTCGCTCCCGTCGATGATGGCGTCGAGCGCCTTTTCCACCTGGTGGTTGCGGGGAATGATGGCCGGGTTGATCGCTCGCATGTCGGAGGCGGTTTCGGCGGGGGATCGGTTGCCCGTCGCGAGCCGCGCCCGCCAGGACGCCAGCCAAGGCTCAAGGCCGGCATTGCCGCCGAAGAGCGACAGGAAGGCCTCGGTATCCGCATCGGGGTCCGTCAGGGCGGCGAGGCGACGGAAGGCGAGGGTGAAGTCAGCCTTGCCCATCTGCATCAGGGAGAGCAGCCCGGTGACCAACTCGCGGTCTCCGGCGCGTTCCTCGGCAATGCCGAGCTTTGCGAGAAAGCGCCCGAAGTAGGCCGTCTCGAAATGGCCGGCGAAACCGCTCAGCCGCTCCACCACCATCTCCACCGCCTTGTCGCGGTCGTCGGAGAGGAGTGGCAGCAGGCATTCTCCCAGCCGGGCGAGATTCCATTGGGCGATCTGTGGCTGCCGGCCATAGGCATAGCGCCCCTGTCTGTCGATGGAGCTGAGCACCATGCTCGGCTCATAGGCGTCCAGGAAGGCGCATGGGCCGTAGTCGATGGTTTCGCCGGAGATCGCCATATTGTCGGTATTCATCACTCCATGGATGAAACCGACGGATAGCCAGAGGGCGATCAACCGGGCTTGCCGCTGGACGACAGTCTCGAAGAGCGCTGCGTAAGGGGCATCGCTGCCGGCAATGTCGGGATAAAGCCGCTCGATCACGTAGTCGGCCAGGCGGCGAATGCCATCCACGTCGGAGCGATGGGCAAAATACTGGAAGGTGCCGACACGGACATGACTTGCTGCGACGCGCGTCAGCACGGCGCCCGGAAGCGGACGCTCGCGCAGAACCGTCTCGCCGGTGGCAACGGCTGCCAACGAACGAGTCGTCGGAATGCCGAACGCCGCCATCGCTTCGCTGATCAGATACTCCCGGAGGACCGGCCCCACTGCCGCCTTGCCGTCGCCGCGTCGCGAGAAGACAGTGCGGCCGGATCCCTTCAATTGAAGATCGAAGCGTCGGCCATCCCTGGCGATCACTTCGCCAAGCAATACGGCCCGGCCATCGCCGAGCGCCGGTACGAAATGGCCGAACTGATGGCCGGCATAGGCGAGGGCGATCGGATCGGCCCCTTCCGGCACGGCCGCGCCGGACAACGCGGCGACACCTTCAGGCGAAGCAAGCGCTTCGGCATCAAGGCCGAGCTCGGCCGCCAGGGTCGTGTTGAGCACCAGCAAACCCGGCGAAGGCGCCGGCTCCGGACGCACGCGCTCGTAGAAGCGGGGCGGCAGGCGGGCGTAGCTGTTGTCGAAAGCGATTGCGAGCGACAAGAACGGCTCCTCGAATCCCGACCGTTGGAAGCGGTCTTGGCGACGTGGGGCGGTTACCGGACAATTGCCCGGCTCATAGGTATTCTACGTAGAGTTCTAGGTGACCCACTGCAAGGGGGCGCCGGATATGCGCAGATGAGATGCCTGGAGGGTCTCATTCTAGATAATATATTATAGAACAACATATTAGGAGAATTTTTTAAACAAAAATATCAAAATTCATCACATCTCGTTGTTGATAAATAAGTTTAGAAAATTGACTTATAATACTGAAAAATATGTAAAATATCAATTTGACTTAGCGCTGCGGCGCCGATCGTTCGTCGCTCCCCGAAAGGATCCGCTCGGCAATTGTTGGCGCTGTGTCTCCGGCAAATGGTCCGGCAGATTCTTTGCCACCCGTCGTTTTGGCAGGACTACGAGACAAGCTCAGACGAGAATCGCCATCAGCCAGCCGCCTTCGCTTATGAATCCTTGGGGGGAGTCTTCAGGAGGGCACCGTTCCATCGGGTGAGTTGGTTGCGAGTCGTCCCGCTCTTGGGACACCTATGGCTGTGTTGAATCCGCAACAGGGCCGTCAAACTCGCGAAAACAGAAATCGTTAGGCATAAATTGCCCCTATTCAGCCATAAACGAACCTGACCTTATCGCTGTAAAACAAGCGTGGGAAAGCGTGGCGGTGGTTGTTGCCAAGCGCCTTCATCCCACGAGGGTTCGTGGGATGGGCGCGATGCTTCGGCATCGCCGACCGGAAAGCGGGCGGGGCGGAACGCCGAGAGTGAACATGTCGGGTGTCTGTGTCAGAAACGTCTGCAAGGTTTCCGTCGCGCTGTCTCTGGGCGTGATGTTCGGCTCGCAGGCCTTGGCCTTCGATCCGCAGTCCGCCGCAAGGCAGGATGCGTGTTGCGACGCCGCCACTATGTCTACGCTCCGCGAGGCCACCCGTGCCTACTACTCGGGTGACAAGCGCGAAGCGGTTACGGGTCTGCTCGCCGCGGCCCAGAGTGGCCATCCGGCCGCGCAATGGAAACTCGGCCGCATGTACGCCAAGGGCGATGGCGTCGCCGAAGACGACATGAAGGCCTTCGAGTTCTTCAGCCAGCTGATTTCGGCTCATGGCGAAGACTCGCCTTCCTCCCCGGATGCCCCCTTCGTCTCAAGCGCCTTTGTCGAGGTCGGCTCCTACTATCTGACGGGCATAGCCGACACGGCCATCGTGCCGAACGTCAACCGCGCCCGTGAGATCTTCACCTACGCCGCGTCCTATTTCGGCGACGCGCTCGCCCAGCTCAAGCTCGGCACCATGTATCTCGACGGCGTCGGCGTCGATCGCGATCCTCGCCAGGCCGCCCGGTGGTTCCTGCTCGCCGCCCGTAAAGGACAGGTGGACGCTCAGGCCAAGCTCGGCGAAATGCTGGTCAGGGGCGACCAGATCGAACCCAATCCGGTGCATGGCCTGATGTGGCTGACCATCGCCCTGAAGCGCGCCGAACTGATGCACCATGACGACGCGGCCATCCGTGCTTCCCATGAGGAAGCCTTCTCGCTGGCCAGCGAGGATGAGCGTCGCAAAGCCATCGCGCTAGCCGATCAGTGGCTGATGGACAACGATGCAGCCTTTGCTCAGGCCTATGCCGCTCCGTCGGAGCGGCCGATCGAAGCCTCGGCGACGCGCTGAATACGGCCAGCGCTCCCGGACGGGGCGACATCGATCCCTGCAAGAAGGGCTATTCAGTAGATTCCTGCCGAGCCGCAGCCGGTCAGGCGCGGTGCGCCGGCCGACAGCCCCGCATCAGAGCCTGAGTTCTACGACGACCGGCACGTGGTCGGACGGCTTGTCCCAATCGCGAACGTCGTCTTCGATCTCCACGCCGGCGATCCGGTCGGCGGCTTGGGGCGAGGCCAGGATATGGTCGATCCTGATGCCCCAGTTCCTTTGGCGGGCGCCGGCCTGATAGTCCCAGAACGTGTAGCGACCATCGCGGTCGTCGGCGGCCCGCAGCGCATCGGTCCAGCCGAGGTTGGTGATCGACCTGAACGCGGCGCGACTCTGCGGCAGGAACAGCGCATCTCCCGCCCAGACTGCGGGGTCGTGGCAGTCCCGCGGCTCCGGAATGATGTTGTAATCTCCGCAGAGCAGGGTGAGTTCCTCGAGCGCAAGCAGCCCAGCGGAGTGACGGCGGAGGCGCTCCATCCAGGCGAGCTTGTAGACGTACTTGTCAGTGTCGGGTGGATTGCCGTTGGGCAGATAGATCGAGGCGACGCGCAGGCTGCCGGAGGGGACGGATACGACGGCCTCGATGTAGCGCGACTGAACGTCGTTGTCGTCGCCTGGCAAACCGCGCCGAACCTCGTCGAGCGGCAGAAGCGACAGAAGGGCCACGCCGTTGAACCCTTTCTGGCCGTGCAAGGCGACGTTGTAGCCGAGCCGCTCGAATGCCTCCGACGGGAACGCCTCGTCGATGCACTTGATTTCCTGGAAGCAAACGATATCCGGCCGGCTCTTTTCGAGCCACGCCGACGCCGCCTCGATCCGCGCGCGGACCCCGTTGATGTTCCATGTGGCAACGCGCATGCAAACTCCTCCGGCCACCGTTTTGGCGCTGCCGACTCCGCCGCTGCGCCCTTCGGAATCCTTCTCACACGCCCGTGAACGTTACAAGAACTATTGTATTTTGATCTAGGTTAAGGGCATGCTTGACGAACGAACAAAGATAGAACAATATGGGTCCTAAGGCGGAACACGGAGGCAAGGATGACTGTGATAAGTGCCAGGGTTTCCATAGGCGAAATCGAATGCGTGGTCGGTGTCCGCTACAACCACATGTCGCGCGCCCACAACCACGTGTCGCATGCTAGGAACAAACAGGGATCATTGCCGCGATCGGGTTGGGTTTTGCCCGGTTTTTCCCGTGAGGAGACGCCGACGGTGCGCGATTTCACCCTGTCTCCGCGCGAGCGTCTCGCTTCGGCGATCATCTCGGCAGCCATCGTTCGCGACGTGGCCGCCCTTGGCGCTCTGGTACTGTTCGGCACCATGCTAGTGCTGGTGTTGAGCTCGGCCGACATGCTGGTCTGAGCTGCCGACGGGGTAGGGGGTTTTCCACAAGCGGGCTGCGTCCTCCAGGAAAACGCTCCGATCGTCAGGCCGGATGGGATAGCTTGTCGGCGTCGATCCATCTGTCTCGGGGGTCGGCCTCCAACCGGATCATGCGATGATTGGCGACGTCGGCTTCATTCACCTGCGCGTTCATAGCGCCTATTCGCTGCTTGAGGGCGCGCTGCCGCTGGTCAAGGCGCTGAAGCTGGCCCTGGCCGACAATCAGCCGGCACTTGCCATTACCGATACCGGCAACCTGTTTTGCGCCCTGGAGTTCTCCGAGAAGGCCATCGAGAAGGGGTTGCAGCCGATCATAGGCTGCCAGATGGCGGTCGATTTCGGTGACGACAGTCCCGACCGCCGGCGCCCCGGCGGACTGCCGCCGGCCTTGCCGTCCATCGTGCTCATCGCGGCGACGTCGGAAGGCTTTGCCAACCTGACGGTGCTGATGTCCCGGTCCTTCATGGAATCGGAGCCAGGCGCGCCGGCCAATCTGCCGATCGGCCGGTTCGAAGGGCTGACGGGTGGCATCATCGCCCTGACGGGCGGCCCCGGCGGTCCCGTGGACAAGGCCATCGCCGCCGGTCTAATGCCCCAGGCCGAGAGCCGTCTTGCTTTGCTCGAGGAGTTGTTCGGCGATCGCCTTTATGTCGAGTTGCAACGACATGGCACCCCCGAAGAGATGATGGTCGAGCCGCATCTCGTCGAACTCGCCTATGCGCGCGGTCTGCCTCTCGTCGCCACCAACGAGTGCTATTTCCCGACCCGCGCCGACTACGAGGCCCACGACGCGCTGATCGCCATTTCGGAAGGCCGCATGGTCGCCGAGGACGACCGCCGTCGTTTGACCGAGGAGCACTATTTCAAGTCTCGCGCCGAAATGCAGACGCTGTTCGCCGATCTGCCGGAAGCGCTGGAAAATACGATCGAGATCGCCCGTCGCTGCACGGTGCGGGCGCCGAAGCGCAAACCGCTGCTGCCCCGTTTCGCCGGCGCCGACGTCGATGACGTCGCCGCGGCGGAGGCGGCTGAAGCGGACGAGCTGACACGCCAGGCTTGGGAAGGGCTTGCCCGGCGCATCGAGAGCCATGGCCTCGCTCCCGGACTGACGCTCGAGGATTACCACAAGCGCCTGGAGTTCGAACTCGGCATCATCACCCGGATGAAGTTCCCTGGCTACTTTCTGATCGTGGCCGACTTCATCAAGTGGGCCAAGGCGCACGGCATTCCCGTCGGCCCCGGCCGAGGTTCGGGCGCCGGTTCGCTGGTCGCCTTCTCGCTCACCATCACCGACCTCGACCCTCTTCGGTTCGCTCTGCTTTTCGAGCGCTTCCTCAATCCCGAACGCGTGTCGATGCCGGACTTCGATATCGACTTCTGCCAGGACCGCCGCGAAGAGGTGATCCGCTACGTCCAGGGGAAATACGGCCGCGCCCAGGTGGCCCAGATCATCACCTTCGGTTCGTTGCAGGCGCGCGCCGTGCTGCGCGACGTCGGTCGCGTCCTGCAGATGTCCTACGGTCAGGTCGACAAGCTCTGCAAGCTGGTGCCGCAGAATCCGGCCCATCCGGTGACCCTGGTACAGGCGCTCGAGGACGAGCCGAGGCTCAAGGAGGCGCGCGAAGACCCGGTTGTCGATCGCCTCATCGACATTTCGATCAAGCTTGAAGGGCTTTACCGGCATGCGTCGACGCACGCCGCCGGCATCGTCATCGGAGACCGACCGCTCGACCAGTTGGTGCCGCTCTACCGAGACCCGCGCTCCGACATGCCGGTGACCCAGTACAACATGAAGTGGGTGGAGAGCACCGGTCTCATCAAGTTCGACTTCCTCGGCCTCAAGACCCTGACGGTGCTGAGGCGTGCCGTCGATCTCATCGAACGGAAGGGCGTGAAGATCGACCTGTCGGCGGTGCCGCTCGACGACCCCAAGACCTACGAACTGCTCACCCATGGCGAGACGGTCGGCGTGTTCCAGCTGGAAAGCATGGGCATGCGCAAGGCCATTTCCGACATCAAGCCGGACCGCTTCGAGGACATCATCGCCCTCGTCGCGCTCTACCGGCCTGGTCCGATGGCCAACATCCCGGTTTACGGCGCCCGCAAGTTCGGCCTCGAGAAGCCCGACTACCTGCACGACTCCATCGAACCCGTGCTGAAGGAAACCTACGGCATCATCGTCTATCAGGAACAGGTGATGCAGATCGCCCAGATCCTTTCGGGCTACTCGCTCGGCGAAGCCGACCTGTTGCGTCGAGCCATGGGCAAGAAGATCAAGGCGGAAATGGACAAGCAACGGGTCCGTTTCGTCGACGGTGCCGTCGAACGCGGGATCGACAAGGCGCTCGCCGACACCATCTTCGATCTCTTGGCCAAGTTCGCCGACTATGGCTTCAACAAGAGCCATGCCGCCGCCTATGCGCTGGTTGCCTATCAGACGGCCTATCTCAAGGCCAATCACCCCGTTGAGTTCATGGCGGCGTCGATGACGCTCGAGCTCACCAATACCGACAAGCTCAACGATTTCCGTCGGGAGGCGATCCGCCTCGGCATCACCGTCGAGCCGCCGTCGGTCAACCGCTCCGACGTGGTGTTCGAGGTGGACGGCAAGCACATCCTCTATGCGCTTGCTGCCGTGAAGGGCGTCGGTCAGGCGGCTGTCGAGCACATCGTCGAGCAGCGGGGGGGCAAGCCGTTCCGGTCGATCTCCGATTTTGCCAGTCGCATCAATCCCAAGGCGATGAATAAACGCATTCTGGAAGCGCTCACCTCGGCCGGCGCCTTCGACTGCCTGGAACCGAACAGGAATCGGCTTTTCCAGGGGCTCGACGCGGTGATGGCCGCCGCGACCCATCGACTGGAGCAGCAGCAAAGCGGGCAGAACGAGCTGTTTGGTGGCGGAGGCGAGCCGGAGCCGGTCCGCCTGCCATCGGTTTCCAACTGGCTGCCCGAAGAGAAGCTGCAGCGCGAGCATACGGCCATCGGCTTCTACCTGTCCGCCCACCCGCTCGACGCCTATGAAGCGCTGCTCGGCCGCCTGAGGGTGCAGACCTGGGCGCAGTTCTCGGCGTCGGTGAAGCGGGGAGCTTCGGCCGGGCGGCTCGCCGGCACCATCGTCGCCAAGCAGGAGCGCAAGACGCGCACCGGCAACAAGATGGGAATCATCGGCGTGTCCGATCCCACCGGCCAGTATGAGGCGGTGATTTTCTCCGAAGGGCTCGCCCATTTTCGCAGCCTGTTGGAGCCCGGCCAGTCGGTGATCCTGCTGGTCAACGCCGAAGACAAGCCCGAGGGAATCTCCGTGCGGATCGATTCCGTGGAGCCGCTCGATCAGGCGGCTGGCAAGCTGCAGAACGCGCTTCGCATTTTCCTTCGGGGCGCCGAACCGCTGCCGGCCCTTCGCGACGTGCTGAAGCCTGGCGGGGAGGGCGACGTGTCGCTGATCGTGCTCGGCGACGGCGGGCGAGGGGAGGTAGAGGTGAAGCTGCCCGGCGGCTACCGTGTGTCTCCGCAGCTCGCAGGCGCTCTTCGAGCGGTCGACGGCGTCGTGGATGTCGAGCTGGCCTAGGTTGCCGTGTCTTCTGAACACCGGGCCTGCTCGGGATCCGACAGGAGACCGGAGTGTCGTCTGCGTCCGGCAGGACGCACGACGACTTAGCGGTTGTCGAGATCTCGGCGCACGGCGGCGAAGACGGCCCGAAACATGTCCGGCGTCAGCACGCCCGTGTTCGTGTTGTAGCGGGAGCAATGATAGCTGTCGTAGAGCCGGATACCTGGCAGACACTCCAGTGCGTGCACGGCCCCATGGGCGAACTTGTGGCGCGCAAGCGGCACCTTGAGCGTCTTCAGCATCTGGTCGTGAGCGATCTTACCCAGGGCGATGATCGCCGACAGGCGCGAGAAGCCGGCCAGCGTTGCGGCAAAGAAGCGCCGGCAGGTGTTGATCTCGTCGTTGGTCGGCTTGTTTTCGGGCGGCACGCAGCGAACGGAGTTGCTGATGGCGGCATCGACCAACTCGAAGCCGTCATTGGGGTCGGCACGATAGACGCCGCGCGCAAAGCCGAACTCGCTCATGGTTTCGTAGAGAAGGTCGCCGGCGTAGTCGCCCGTGAAGGCCCGTCCGGTACGGTTAGCGCCGCGGAGGCCGGGAGCCAGACCGGCGATCAACAGCCGTGCATCCGACGTTCCAAAGGTCGGCACGGGAGCGTTATGCCAATCCGGATGCGCGTCGCGCTGCGCCTGTCGAAAAGCCACGAGGCGAGGGCACAGGCCGCAGTCCCGGTCGGGTTCGACCGGATGTCCAGAGAACTCGGCCAAGACGCTTCTGTTCGACATGCAAATCCCCTGCGGCTGCTCGACGGCAGGACTATGTAGCGCCTTGAGGTGGCGGCTGGAGCCGCGGCCTCAGGGGCGCTTGCGTTGGGAAACGAGGGGTAACTCCGGTCAGGAGTTCATGGATTGCTTGGGAGCCGCGCTTCGTCTGGGTTCAACGGTCAACCAGCCACTGGGCGAGAGAAACCCCGCCCAGAAAGCGTCAAAAATGGCTCGGGTCCCATATCTTCCGGCCGATGTCAGGCTTCGTCGGCTGCGCTGGTCCGGTCGTTGGCGCGTATCGGCCGTTCGTTCGGGTCGCGGCTGATGCGTCCCGAGAGATTGGCGAGATCGATGAAGTGATCGGCCTGGCGACGCAGCTCGTCGGCAACCATCGCAGGCTGGGTCTGCAGCGTCGAGACGACCGACACCTTGCGCCCCTTGCGCTGAATGGCCTCTACCAGCGAACGGAAATCGCCGTCGCCGGAGAACAGCACGATATGGTCGACGTGCTCGGAGAGTTCCATGGCGTCGACCGCCAGCTCGATGTCCATCGAGCCCTTGACCTTGCGCCGGCCAGTAGAATCGAAAAACTCCTTGGTCGGCTTGGTCACGACTTTATAGCCATTGTAATCGAGCCAGTCGATCAATGGGCGAATAGAAGAATACTCTTGGTCTTCAGCGAGTGCCGTGTAATACAGCGCCCTCAGGAGATACCCCTTGGCGCTGAATTCTTTTAGCAACCTACGGTAGTCAATATCAAATCCGAGAGCCTTGGCAGTCGCGTAAAGATTTGCACCATCGATGAAGAGGGCTATTTTTTCGCGTTCGTCAAACATTAGTTCTTTGCTTACCTCGCAACCGGCGGTCGTTTACAATTCTTCGTTCCGCTGAGCTATTGTATGTTCGTCCGAAGAAATTTTTCATGAAGCGATGTCAGCGGATATCGTTTCGACCCGCTAAATTTCGCACATTAGTCCGCCTGTTATCAAGTTTCGGCGAAACAACCAAGTTAAAATGAATTCATTCGATGGATTCCCACGGAAAATGGCAGAAAAGGCCGCCAATTCGACCAAGGGAGCATGCTTTGGTCGAACGGTTTTGCAACGACAAAGATTGGATCACCGGATTTTGAGGTTGACGTGAATGCTCGCTGTCACCGTTGGCAATGAGTGTTGGCGCGCATCTCCGCTTGCTTTTCCGCCGTCCGCCGCATATTTACACCCTGAGTTCGGCAGCATTACCTCAAGCGCCGCTGGGGTGGGACTGCTGGTCGCGGAAATCGCGCTCTCTGGACGCTTGCCGGACGGGATGCCGTTCGCGCGGGCGAAATTTGTTTCTGGATCTGGAGTTGGACTATGGCACGCGTCACGGTCGAGGACTGCATCGACAAGGTGGACAACCGCTTCGAACTGGTGCTGTTGGCCAGCCATCGCGCCCGCATGATTTCATCCGGTTCGCCCCTTACGGTCGATCGCGATAACGACAAGAATCCTGTCGTCGCCCTGCGCGAAGTGGCGGAATCCTCGATTTCCCCGCAGGATCTCAAGGAAGACCTGATCCACTCGCTGCAGAAGTACGTCGAAGTGGACGAGCCCGAGCAGGAGCCGGTGGCCGGTCTCCTCGGTGCGCCCAGCGACAGCGCGGACGACGACGAGATCGTCTTCGATCAGATGTCCGAAGAGGATCTTCTGCGCGGCCTCGAGAGCATGGTTCCGCCCGAGAAGGTCGAAGAGATCTGATTGCCGTTCATGGCGGCTCTTTGGCGGGCGGACCGGCTTCGGTTCGCCCGTTTTCGTTTCTGTGCAACGGATTGAAAACGCTCGCTGTGCTTTTCCGCGGCTGCCTGAGCGAATGAGCTACTTTCCGGATTGGTGTTGCTATAGCTTTATTTTCGACGCCAGACGCACGTGGATTCGCGCGTCCGGCTACGAGAGGAGTGACCGTCCCCGATGATGCGGCAGTATGAACTCGTCGAGAGGGTGCAACGTTACAACCCCAATTGCGACGAGGGTCTGCTCAACCGCGCCTACGTCTATGCGATGCAGAAACACGGCACGCAAAAGCGCGACTCGGGCGACCCCTACTTCTCGCATCCGCTCGAAGTCGCCGCCATCCTGACCGACCTGAAGGTAGACGACGCCACCATCGTCATCGCGCTCCTGCACGATACGATCGAGGACACGGACGCGACCCGGCAGGAAATCGACCAACTGTTCGGCGTCGAGATCGGCCAGCTCGTCGAAGGCCTCACCAAGCTTCAGAAGCTCGATCTGGTTTCCAAGCGCACGGCGCAGGCGGAGAACCTTAGGAAGCTGTTGCTCGCCATCGCCGAGGACTTGCGCGTCCTGCTCGTGAAGCTCGCCGATCGCCTACACAACATGCGGACGCTGCATTTTGCTCCGGAAAGCAAGCGGGGCCGCATCGCCGAGGAGACGATGGAGATCTATGCGCCGCTTGCCGGCCGCATGGGCATGCAGGACATGCGCGACGAGCTTGAGGACATCGCCTTCAAGACGCTGCATCCCGACGCCTTCAGCGCTATCCAGGCCCGCCTCGACGAGATGGAGGCCTTGCAGAAGGACCTCATCGCCGACATCGAGAAGGAACTGCGCGAAACCCTTGAGGAGCGCGGCATCGTCGCTGTCGTGAAAGGCCGGCGCAAGCAGCCCTACTCGATCTTCCGCAAGATGATCGACAAGCAGCTCGGCTTCGAGCAGCTTAGCGACATCTACGGATTCCGTGTGCTAGTCGACGATGTCGACACCTGTTATCGCGCGCTGGGCGTCGTCCATCAGCTTTGGCGAACGGTACCGGGGCGTTTCAAGGACTATATCTCGACACCGAAGCCCAACGGCTACAAGTCGCTGCACACCACGGTCGTCGGACCGCATCGGCAGCGCGTCGAGCTGCAGTTCCGAACGCACGACATGCAGCAGGTCAACGAGTACGGTATCGCCGCCCACGCGCTCTACAAGGACAAGATCAGCGAGAGCGGTCATCTGCCGCAGCTTGCCGACGACACGGCGGCCTACGCCTGGCTTCGCCAGACGGTCGAAGCCCTGTCGGAAGGCGCGAGCCCCGAAGAGTTCCTGGAGAACACCAAACTGGAGCTGTTCCAGGATCAGGTATTCTGTTTTACGCCAAAGGGGCTCCTGATCGCCTTGCCGCGGGGGGCGACCCCTATCGATTTCGCCTATGCGGTCCATACCAACATCGGAAACACCTGCGTCGGCTGCAAGATCAACGGGCGCATCACTCCGCTCGTTACCGAACTGAAGAACGGCGACGAGGTGGAGATCATCCGCTCCAAGGCGCAAGTGCCTCCGCCCACCTGGGAGACCATCGCCGTGACCGGCAAGGCGCGTGCCTCCATCCGGCGGGCGACGCGCGAGGCGACGCGAAAGCAGTTCGCGTCGCTTGGCCGACAGGTGTTGGAGACGGTGTTCTCCCGCGAGGGCAGGGAGCTCACCGACGCCCTGCTGGAGCAGGCTTTGCCCCGCCTGTCGCAGCCGACCGTGCCGGATCTCCTCGCGGCCGTCGGCCGCGCCGAAGTGCCGTCGACCGATGTGCTCAAGGCGTGTTTCCCGGACTACCGCGAGGAGCGGGCGGCGCGGCAGACGGCCACGCAGCGCCAGGAGGGCGGCTGGTTCTCCTTCGCCGCCCAGGCTGGCATCAAGTTCCACGGCGACTCCGACTCGATCCGTGCCCATGGTCTGCCCATCCGCACCGTGGCCGCCGATCTACCGGTTCGCTTCGCGCCTGACGGCGGTGCCGTGCCGGGCGATCGCATTGTCGGTATCGTCGAGCCGGATGTCGGCATCACCATCTATCCGATCCAGTCGCCCGCTCTGGTCGCGTTCGAGGACAAGCCCGATCGCTGGCTCGACGTCCGCTGGGACATCGATAGCGAGGACCCGATCCGCTTTCCGGCACGCATATCGATCCAGTCGTTCAACGAGCCTGGCTCGCTGGCCCGCATCGCCAAGGCGATCTCCGACAGCGATGGCAACATCGACAACATCGGCATGGCGCGCCGTACCCCGGACTTTCACGAGATCGTCGTCGACCTCGAGGTGTGGGACATCAAGCATCTGACGCAGATTCTGAACGAGCTGCGCGTTCTGCCCAACGTCAGCAAGGTCGAGCGCGTCAACGGATAGCCCATGATCATTGGCATCGGATCGGACCTCATCGATATCCGCCGCGTCGAGAAGACGCTCGAGCGCTTCGGCGACCGCTTCGTGAAACGCGTGTTCACCGATGTCGAACGCGACCGCTCCGATCGCCGGGCCAATCGCGCCGCCTCCTATGCCAAGCGCTTCGCCGCCAAGGAGGCCTGCTCGAAGGCGCTGGGTACCGGCATTCGCATGGGCGTCAACTGGCGTGAGATGGGTGTCGTCAACCTTCCGACCGGTCAGCCGACCATGCGGCTCGAGGGCTCGGCGGCGGCGCGACTCGCGGCGCTGACGCCGAGAGGATTGGTTCCCCGCATCGACGTGACCATCACCGACGACTACCCGCTGGCGCAGGCCTTTGTGGTTATCTCGGCTTGGCCATCCGACTGGCCGACCACTGGCGGCGGGTGAGGCGCCACAATTCGGCTCGCTTTTCGGCTTTTCGTTGCGTCGCCGGTGCCGCTCCGATAAAAGGCGCCAAGGTCCGGGTCGCCGCGGATCGGCCGCCCTCGGCGCCGACGTGGGGTTCGGGATGTGACTCCGAATGAAGGGCAGCCATATGTCGGCGACCAAACAGCGCGCGGAATCCAAGGACGGTTTTTGGGAGACGGTCAAGGTGATCGTCGAAGCACTGCTTCTTGCGCTCGTGGTGCGCACCTTCCTGTTTCAGCCCTTTTCGATTCCGTCGGGCTCGATGATGCACACGCTGCTCATCGGCGATTATCTGTTCGTCTCGAAATATTCCTATGGCTACAGCAAGTACTCGTTCCCCTTCGGACTTGCTCCGTTTGAAGGCCGCGTCTGGGCAAGCGCGCCCAAGGCGGGCGACATCGTCGTGTTCAAGCTGCCGGCCGACCATTCGACGGACTACATCAAGCGGGTCATCGGCCTGCCGGGCGACAAGATCCAGATGAAGGCTGGCGTCCTTTACATCAACGGCCAGCCGGTGAAGCGCGAGAACACCGGCGAGTTCGTGGAAAAAGGGCCGTTCGGCAACGAGATCAAGGCGCAGATCTGGCGCGAGACATTGCCCAACGGCGTCTCCTACGACACGCTCGACATGGGCACCACGGCTGGCGACGACACGCGCGAGTTCGAAGTGCCGCCGGGCCATTACTTCATGATGGGCGACAATCGCGACAACTCCGCCGACAGTCGCATCGACGGGTCCGGCGTCGGCTACGTGCCTTTCGACCATCTGGTCGGCAAGGCGCAGGTCATCTTCTTCTCCATCGACGAAAGCGCCAAGCCCTGGATGTTCTGGACCTGGCCCTGGACGGTGCGCGTCGACCGCATGCTTTCCATGCTGAACTGATCCATGAACAATCATCAGGCACAAGTCCTGGAGGCGCTCGAAGGGCGCCTCCAGTATCGTTTCAAGGATCGTGCGGGCCTGCTTCGGGCGCTCACCCATCGCAGCGCCGTGCCCGGCGATCAGGTCGCCCACGAAAGCTATCAGCGCCACGAGTTCCTGGGCGATCGCGTGTTGGCCCTGGTGGTGGCGGAAATGCTGTTCTCCGCCTATCCGCGCGAGGAGGAGGGCGATCTCGCCCGGCGGCTCAACCAGTTAGTCCGTCGCGAGACCTGCGCCGAAGTGGCCAGTGACCTCGACCTCGGCTCGGTGCTCCGCCTTGGGGCCGGCGAACGTCAGTCGGGCGGTCGCCGCAAGGAAGCGATTCTCGGCGATGTGGCCGAGGCGGTGATCGCCGCCATCTATCTCGATGGCGGGTTCGACGCGGCAAAGGACTTCGTCCTGCGCAATTGGAAACCCCGCATGGAAAGCCTCAGCGGCCCCTTGCGCGACTCGAAGACGCTTCTTCAGGAGTGGGCGCAAGGACGCGGGCAGGGGCTTCCCTGCTACTCCATCGTCGAGCGCTCCGGCCCCGACCATGCGCCGACGTTTCGCGTGATGGTCACCATCGACGGCGAAGCCGCCGGCGAGGGGCAGGGCAAGTCGAAGCGCGATGCCGAACAGGCCGCCGCCGCGGAGGCGTTGACCAAGCGGGCAGGGTAAGGCCGTCGCTATGACTGCGCCTGTGCCGGTCGAGGGCAATCCGCCTTTCCGTCCGCTATTCAGCTGAAAAGGAATGACATAATCTTGGCCACCCTTCCGCCTCCGGAGAGAGACGCGATGACCGATGAAGCCGCCCCGTCCGTCGACACCCCAACTCGCGCCGGCTTCGTTGCGCTGATCGGGGCTCCCAACGCCGGCAAATCGACGCTTCTCAATCGCCTGGTCGGCGCCAAGGTGTCGATTGTCAGCCACAAGGTGCAGACGACGCGTGCCATCATGCGCGGCATCGCCATGCACGGCTCGTCCCAGGTGGTCTTCGTCGATACGCCGGGCATCTTTGCGCCGAAGCGTCGGCTCGACCGCGCCATGGTCGACACCGCTTGGTCGGGTGCGGCCGACGCCGATGTCGTTTGCCTGCTGATCGATGCAAAGCGCGGCTTGGCGGAGGAAGTCACCCAGGTCGTCGACAAGCTCGGCGAGATCCGCCATCCCAAGGTGTTGATTCTCAACAAGATCGATACCGTGAAGCGTGACTCTCTGCTGGCCCTGGCGGCGGATCTCAATGCCCGCGTCGGGTTTGAGGCGACCTTCATGGTGTCGGCGCTGAACGGCTCGGGCACCGAGGATCTCCTCGCCCATCTGGCGGCGCGCCTGCCGGAAGGCCCCTGGCTTTACCCGGAAGACCAGCTGTCCGACCTGCCGATGCGAATGCTCGCCGCCGAGATCACGCGCGAGAAGGTCTTCATGCGCCTCCATGACGAGTTGCCGTATTCGTCGACGGTCGAAACCGATCAGTGGAAGGATCAGAAAGATGGTTCGGCTCGTATCGAGCAGACCATTTTCGTCGAGCGCGAGAGCCAGAAGAAGATCGTGCTCGGCAAAGGGGGCGAGACGGTCAAGTCCATCTCGATCGCTGCACGCAAGGAACTCACCGAGATTCTCGAGCGGCCCGTCCACCTCTTCATCTACGTCAAGGTGCGCGAGAACTGGGCCGACGACCCCGAGCGGTACCGCGAGATGGGCCTGAACTTCCCAAGGCACTGACCCAACGGGCGAGGCGTGACTCGCCCCCTGGCGCCCTTTCTGACGTCGCGGGCCGTTCCGTTGGGCTTTGTCCCGGTTTGTCTCCAATAACCGATGAAATCGTTGGCGTAACTGTCTCTGCGGACAGACTGCCCATCCCGATCCTGTGCACCTTTGCGCGGTTAATGGGAGTTCACGCTTCGACATCTTGTTGACATCGGTGTCACAACCTGGTTTTCTGATGCAACTGACAGCGATGTCGATGCTCGGGGGAGGGGTCATTGGTTACGCTCAAGGATGTTGCCCGCGAGGCGGGCGTGTCGCCGAAGACCGTGTCGCGTGTTGTCAACGACGATCCCGCCGTAAATGTCAGAACGCGCGAGGCGGTCGCCGAAATCATCCGGCGCATGCACTACGTGCCCGACCATGCGGCGCGGATGATGCGGATGTCGCATTCCTCGGTGGTTGGCGTCATGACCAACGCCGTCGCCACCACGCCTTACTCGGTCGACATCATCCGAGGCGCACAGTCGGGCTTGAAGGAGCAGGCCCGCACCATGCTGATCGCCAATACGGACGGCGATCCGAAGCAGGAGCAGGAATACTGGCGGGTGTTCCGGGCTCACAAGGTTGCCGGAGCGGTCTACGCCACCACCTATCATCGCCCCGTCGACCTGGGCACGCCGGATTTCGAGCGCGGCATCGTGCTTGCCAACTGCTACTCGGCCCGGCGCAGCTATTGTTCAGTCGTCCCCGACGACGAGGGCGGCGGCTACACGCAGGCGCGCCATCTGATCGAGCTGGGCCATCGGCGCATCGGCATCGTGTCGCTCAGTCCGGTGCTGCGCGCCACGGTACTGAGGGGGGCGGGTTATCGCACTGCATTTGCCGAGAGCGGCCTTCTCTACGACCCGGCGCTGGAAGTGCCCGGCTTCGTCACCCGTCCCGACGGGGGAGAGGATCTCGTCGCCTATGACGCGACGCTTGCTTTGCTGCGGCGCGCCGAAAGGCCGACGGCCATCATCTGCGGCAACGACCAGATCGCGGTACAGGTCTACGCTGCGGCCGCGTCGCTTGGACTGTCGGTGCCCGAGGATCTCTCGGTCATGGGGTTCGACGACATGACGATCATAACCCGCACATTGAAGCCCATGCTGACGTCCGTGGCGCTACCCTATTTCGAGATCGGCCGCACCGCGGTGGACCTGCTCGCCCGGATCAACGGAGAGTCCGAAGGGCCGGTTCCTCCGCAGGTCTTGGTACCCTGTCCGCTGATAGAGCGGCAGTCCTGTCGGCACATCTAGTCTTCGGCGAGGTCGCCTCACTTGGCCGACTGGTTGGCTTTGCGGGCGGCGTCGACAATGCTTGCATGGAAGATCGCCTGGGCTCTGCCAAAGGCCGCGCGCACTTCGGCCGTTGCCTCCGCCAGAGCCTCCGGATCGGGGGGGCTTGCGGCTGCAAGATGGAACATCCGTTCGCGCGCCTGACGCAGATCGGCTATCGCCGACCTCAACTCGCCGGCATGACCGACAATCTCCCTTCGCACCAAGCGGCCGAAGTCCGGCTCGAACCGTCGCTTGGACAGCTCGGCGAAGGCGGCTTGGCCGACGCGATCGCCGGCGAAGCGACTTATCGCGTAGACATTGCCGAGCAGCGACAGGCCCAGCAATCCACCGAGCAGCAGAAGAAGGGGGCGCGAGGCGGTCATGGCAGAGTGTCCAGGCTAAACGCATCGCCAGCGATGGCCGTGGCGAGTTCAAGGTCTTCGGCAAGTCCGATGCCGCCGTCGTAGCCGGTCTTGAAGCCGATGGAGGCCACGAGAACGATGGCCAACGCGCCTGCCGGAATCGACCGCCGCCAGTGCCCCGCCAAGATGCTGTCCGAAGTGCGCTTTTGCGTTGCTGCCATGATCCGCCCAGCCAACGCCGCGACAGGCACTTCCGTTGCCGACCGAATGGCATCGTCGACCGCCTGCACCTCCTCGAGGAGGGCGCGGCTTTCGTTGTCGGCGGCGAGAAACCGTCTGGCGGCCTCGGCTTCCGCCGGAGGCCAGCGGTTCAGGTCGCCCCCCAATATCATCAGCTTGTCTTCGAACTCAGTCCGATCCATCGGCTGGCTCCCTCATCGCGGCCCTGATGGTTCGACGGGCGCGGGCAATCAATTGTTCCGCCGCGGGGCGCGTTACGCCGAGAAGCGCGGCAATCTCCTCGGCCGTGCGATCGCCGACTGTGGCGAGCATCAATGCCATCCGCTGACGTGGCGGCAGAGAGGCGATAACGGCCCCCACATCCCTGAGCGCCTCTGCCCCTGCAAGGGCACGATCCGCTGCGATGTCGCCCGAGGGCACATCTTCCGCCTCATCAATGGGACTCCACGGCCATCGGAAGCGCTGTCGACGGATGTCGATGCAGCGATTGACGACGATGCGATAAAGCCAGGTGGAAAGTGCCGCCTTGCTCGGGTCGAAGCGGCTGGCATGGCGCCAGACGCCGATCAAGGCGTCCTGCACGGCGTCGTCGGCTTCGCCCGCGTCGAGGAACTGGCCGGCGATTGCCCTGAGTTTCGGGCCATGGCGGCCGACGAGCCGGCGGAAAGCCCGCTCGTCTCCAGCCGCCACGGCCCGCATCAGATCGCCGTCCGATTGCTCCAACACACTGCCCCCAGCTCAGATCGGCATCAACGCGCGGCGCGTGCCGCCTCGATTCCGGTCATGAATTCGGCTTTCGAGACCTTGCCGTCGCCATCCTTGTCGAGCCGGGCTGCAAGACCGCCCCCCGGGGAGTCAACGAACTCCTCGCGAGATAGCTTGCCATTGCCGTCCGCATCGAGCGCCTCGAACCGGATCGCCATCGCGCCCTCGAGCGCTTCGGCCTTGCGGAACATGCGGTTGCTGGCTTCCGCTTGTTCGGCCGCCGTGACGACGCCGTCGCGGTTGATGTCGAGCCGCTCGAACCGCTGGGTGCGGGCTTGCCGCAGCTCAGCCGCATCCAGCTGACCGTCTCCGTTGACGTCGAGGCGAGTGAAGGCGATGCCGGCAAGGCGATCGGCGGCGGTGGCAGGTACCGACAGAACCGCAAGGGTGCCGGCAATGAAGATTTTGGTCAGTGATCGCATCTCAGTGCTCCGTCTGGTTGGAACGGTCCTGTTACGGCGAGAAGGATCGGCGGCTGACGCGGGATACAACAAAAAAGTACCGGGAAAAATGCACCGGCTGCGTCAGTTACCCTGGACAGGCTCCGTACCAGCATCACTCCGAGAGCTGGTGCACCAGGTCACTCGGACGACTGAAACGACGGAGTCCACACATGCATCGCGCACTCACGACCATCGCGGCCGGCGTCGCAAGTTTCCTGTTCGTCACGGGCGCCGACGCCCAGACGTCGGTCACCACAACGGCCCTCAATCTGCGAACCGGGCCGGCCACCGCCTATCCGGTGATCGCCACCGTTCCGCCTCGACAGGCCGTCACCGTCTTCGGGTGCACGGCCGGCCCGGGGTGGTGCGACATCGGATGGGCCGGCTATCGGGGCTGGCTGGCTGCGGCCTATCTTGGGCCTGTCGCCGCCTATCCGGTGGTCGTCTATGACCCGGTCGTATATCACAATGCCTACTACGCTGGTCAGCCCTATTACGGCGTCGGCCCCGGCTTGCCTCCACGCATGGCGGCGCGCCGCGATGCCCGGATCGACTACAGGGTCCATCGGCGCATGGATCGGCGTTGGGATCGCTGGACCGGCGATTGATCTTCTACATCTGATCGGTAGGGAAGGGTGCCGACATATTGTTCATCCATGAGGGACAATATGGTCACGGATGGCAGTCTTGTTTCGTGGCTAAGACCTTTCTAGATTCCAGCCGAACATGGCCGCGCCTTGCGCGGTGAGGGGACGGTAAGCCTCGCGGCAGGGCCGCGGGGCAAAATGTCCTCCGGAAGGAAAACCCGATCATGGCTGGTCTCGGTCGTCACTTTGCAGATCTTCCCACAACTCCCCGTATGCCGACCCTTTTCGTCGGCCACGGCAGCCCGATGAACGCCATCGAGGATACCCCGTATAGCCGCGGCTGGCGTGAACTTGGTACCCGTCTGCCCGTGCCCAAGGCGATCCTCGTTGTTTCGGCCCACTGGATGACGCGCGGCGTCACGCTGGTGCATGTGAAGGATCACCCGGTCACCATCCATGATTTTGGCGGGTTCCCGGACGAACTCTTCGCCCAGCGCTATCCGGCGCCGGGAGCGCCGGGATATGCCGAGGCGACCATCGACCTCGTGAAGAACCACCACATCGAGCCCGATGAGCGCTGGGGCCTCGATCACGGCGCCTGGTCGGTGTTGATCCAGATGTTTCCGAAGGCGGACATCCCGGTGTTTCAGCTGTCGGTCGATCTCAGCCGGTCGCCAGAAGAGCATTTCGCGCTGGCCGAGGAGCTGAAGGCCCTTCGTGAGCGCGGGGTCATGATCATCGGCTCCGGCAATCTGGTCCACAATCTCCGAGCCGTGGCCTGGGGCGGTGGACCGGCCTACGACTGGGCCGAGGCGTTCGACGCCCGCATGGCCGACGCGATCGCCAAGGGCGACTACAAGTCCGTCGTCGATGCGCCCAAACTTGGCCGTATCGCCCAGCTGTCGCATCCGACCTTCGAGCACTTCTTCCCGGCACTTTATCCGCTGGCCGTTGCCGACAAGGCCGACGAACTCAGCTTCTTCAACGAAGGCATCGATCTCGGCTCAATTTCCATGCGCTCGTTCATGCTGGCTTGACGCCGGCTTGCGCAGGCAGAGTTGGTGCTGAACGTTGCCATGAGAAAAGCAACCGGGCAGGGTTTTCATGCCCGGTTTCCTGGAATCAGGATTCCAACCGCCTGACGCTTCCTCCTATGCGTCCTGCATATGCAGGACGGCCCGCCGGCATGTCGTGAGGTCGATGCGCGTCGGCGGCGTCGGCTTCGCACCTTGTGCATGGCATCGGACTTCGCACATGAGCTGCGTCCTAATGACGTCGCCGCCGTCGCGCATTATCCGGGACTGGTGCGCACCGAGGCCATTCTCGACAATGCCGTATCCAGCGCTGATAGCGAAATCGGGACGGGTTCTGGTCGCCGCCGAGCTGGCGCGCGAATATGGCATCGCCGATATCGATGGCCACAGACCCGTTCCGCTGACGGTGAAGGACTTCGAGTAGGGCGAGCTTCACGACGGTCCGGATCGCCGTATCCCGGCCATGTACCCTAGGGTCAAAACCCAATCAGCCAATTGATTATTATTGATAGTCGTGATTCACTTCATCAAACGATGGAGTTTGGATCATGGCAGGAGAGTTCTGGCTGGACGACGAGCAGTGGGCAGCGATCGAAC
>Ga0206117_100365_pt1 | contig 54545 bp, 43 predicted proteins | sample 3A5Ametagenome_FD_177997 | JGI IMG/M metagenome (GOLD analysis project Ga0206117, IMG submission 177997) | Enriched microbial communities from leaf-cutter ant dump, University of Wisconsin, Madison, United States - 3A5A | ecosystem: Environmental > Terrestrial > Nest > Insects nest > Nest dump... | reverse complement strand
GGCACGATGACCAGGAAGATCGACAGCACGACCGAGGCCGTCGTCATCTGGCCGACGCTTTCGGCCGAACCCGACACCTTCATGCCCATGTAGCTGCCGACAATGGCGATGGTCACGGCGAAGACCGGCGCCTTGATCAGCCCGACGAAAAACGTGTTCAGCGCGATCGCCTGCTGCAGCTGGGTCAGGAACATGCGCGGCGGCAGGTCCAGCGAGATCCAGGCCATCAGCCCGCCGCCCAGCAGGCCCATGATGTCGGCAAAGAAGGTCAGCAGCGGCAGGGCGATCATCAGCGCCAGCAGACGCGGCAGCACCAGCACCTCGACCGGGTCGAGGCCGATGGTGCGCATCGCGTCGATCTCCTCGCGCAGCTTCATCGACCCGATCTGGGCGGTGAAGGCGCTGCCCGACCGGCCGGCGACGATGATCGAGGTCATCAGGACGCCCAGTTCGCGCAGGATCGAGATGCCCAAGAGGTTGACGACATAGATCTGCGCGCCGAAACGCTGCAGCTGGTCGGCCCCCTGGTAGGCCATCACCACGCCGATCAGGAACGACAGCAGGCCGATGATGGGCAGGGCGTTGAATCCGACCTGCTCGATATTGAACACCAGGCTGGTCAGGCGCAGCCGCCAGGGCCGGATGATCAGGCGGGCCAGGGTAGCCACGACCAGGCCGATGAAGCCGATCAGGTCGCGCGCCTCGTGCGCGGCATCGACCGTCGACCGGCCGATCCCGCCCAGGAAACGGACGATCCAGGGCGGGCCCGCCGGTGGGGGCACCAGGCGGGCCGCATCGCAGGCGACCAGGTTCAGCAGGGTTTCATGCTCGGGCCGCACGCCGGCCAATTGCACATCCGCCCCATTGGCGGCAAGATGGCGCTCGGCCTTGACCACCATATGGGCGCCCGCGGTATCGAGCCGCGTCAGGCTCGACAGGTCGATGACCACGGGGCCGGGCCCTGCCGGCGTGCGCGCGATGGCCGCGTCGATCGCCCCGGCATTGCCGATGATCCAGGCGCCGAGGCAGGCGCAGGCCATGCCGTCGCCGCGCCGTTCCGCCTGCCATAACGCCGTCGTGCCGGTTTCCGCATTCATGACCGGGCGCACCTTGGCATTGCAGCTTCGTCAGATCAACCGCGCTTGCGGCGGGGTCAGCCAGCCGGCATGCTGGCCCGCATGCCCCGCCTGGTCGCCAATATCGGTTTCCTGTTCACCGAACTGCCGTTGCCCGAACGCTTTGCGGCCGCCGCCGCGGCAGGTTTTGCCGAAGTCGAGTTCATCGGCGCCTACGACCAGCCCCCGGCGACCGTCGCCGGCTGGGCCCGCGATGCCGGCGTGGCCGTCACGCTGTTGAACCTGCCGTTCGGCGATGCCGCCGCCGGCGACCGGGGCCTGGCCGCGGTGCGCGGGCGCGAGGGCGAATTCCGCGACGGGGCCCTGCGGGCGCTGGATCATGCCGCCGCGACCGGCTGCCCGATGCTGCATTGCATGGCCGGGGTCGCGCCGCGCGACGCGGCGGCCGAGGATACCTATCGTGCCAATCTTGCCTGGCTGGCCGACCAGGCACCCGACATGACCTTCACCATCGAACCGATCAGCGGCGCATCGATGCCCGGCTATTACCTGAACCGCACCGACCAGGCGATGGCGACACTGGACGCGGTGGCGCGCCCGAATCTGGGCCTGCAGTTCGACTGCTTCCACGTCCAGCTGGAAGAAGGCGACGTGCTTGGCCGATTCGCCCGGCTCGTACCCCGCATCCGCCATGTCCAGATCGCCAACCCGCCGGGCCGGCACGAACCCGGTGCCGGCGAACTGGATTTGCCCTGGCTGATGGCCCAATTCGACCGGCTCGGCTATCGCGGCCGCATCGGGTGCGAGTACAGGCCCAGCACTGCGGCAACCACCGACAGCCTGGGCTGGGCCGCCGCATTCCTCAAGAAAGTGTAACGCGTCCAGGTTCTGATTGCGGCAGGCGCGCTCACCCGATACACAGGCATAGTCCATTGAAGTACACTCGTCCTCTTTCAAGGGAACAGCGTGCCTAAGCTACTGGCCGCGATCTTGCTGGCCTTCGTGGTCGGTGTTGGCCTCGGCGCCATCATTCAGCAACCGCGGCGCGATCCGGCGCCCGTGGCCGCCCAGGTCGTGCCGCCGCCGGCCAAACTGATCATCGCCTCGGCCTTTCCGACGCAGACACCGCTGCTGGGCGAACGCCTGGTCGCCTTCGCCGACAAGGTCGAGCGGGTGACCGGCGGCCGGGTCGACGTCGACCTGGAAGAACCGGGCGATCCCGTCGCCCCGCGCGACCTGCTGGCCGCGGTCGCCGAGGGCAAGATTCAGAGCGCGTGGGTCGCCCCCTCGCTGTTCACCGACCAGAACACCGCCTTCACCCTGTTCGGTGCCGTACCCTTCGGGCCGTCGGGCGTCGAATTCGTCGCCTGGCTGTTCCGCGGCGGCGGATTCGACCTGATGCGGGCGCTGTTCGCCGACTACCGCGTTGCGGCCGTGCCCTGCGGCATCACGCCGCCGCGCGCCGGCGGCTGGTTCCGCAGCGAGATCAACAAGCCCTCGGACCTCAAGGGCCTGCGCATGCGCAGCTACGGCACCGCCGCCCGGGTGCTGGAAAAGGTCGGGGTCGATGTCGTCAAGATGCCGTCGGGCCAGGCGTTCTACCAATTGCAGCAGGGCAATATCGACGCCGTCGAGATGTCCTATCCGGTGCTGGACCTGGACATGGGGTTCCAGAAGCTGGTCAAGCACTACTATTTTCCGGGCTGGCAGCAGCCCGCCGGCCTGCTGGTGCTGATCGTCAACCAGCAGATCTGGAACGATTTCACCCCGGAACGCCGCGCCGAGATCGAGACCGCCTGCGGCGATTCGATCGCCGACAGCCTGGCCCAGGGCAATATCAGCCAGTCCGACGCCCTGAACCAGCTGAAGGACAAGGGGGTCGAGATCCACCGCTGGCCCGGGTCGGTCCTGGTCGCGCTGAACCAGGGCTGGGAGCAGATCGTGGTCGAGGAAACCGCCAGGAACCCGGCCTTCAAGCAGATCTGGGACTCGCTGAACGAGTTCCGCAACCGCTATCGCAACTGGCGCGAACTCAGCGTAATGCGCTGAGGACGGCGGTTCAGCGCCGTGCCGCGGCCTGGGACAGGGCCCGGCGCACCCGGCGCATCTGGCGGTCGACCGAGATTTCCGCCCAGGACGTGATTTCCAGCCCCGGATCCTCCAGCGGGTCGGACTGGGGCTGGCGCCGCCCCAGGCTCTCGACCGCGGTGTCGCGGGCACGCAGCAATTCGACGATCGTCGGCTGGAACAGCCCCAGCACGCCGCCCATCCAGCGGTTGACCAGGCGCGACGGCTGGTCGTGGCCGACATGGAACCGGTCCAGCACCGCGATCACGTCGCGGGCCGAATACCAGGTTTCGTCGGTCACCCAGCGATTCGTGGTGAACAGGGCGATCGGCTGGCCGTAATCGTCCATCGCCACGGCCACCAGATGGGTCAGGGCGTGGCGCGACGGGGTCGGCACCCGCCCGGCAAAGCGCCGCGACGGCGCGACCCCCGGCGGCATGCCGCCCTGCGCGACGAAAGTATGGAAATGGCCGTGTTCGGTGCCGCCGCGATGGGCATGGTAATAATATTGCGCGCAGCTGTCGGGGTCGAAGACATCGCCTTTGGGATAATGGTCCTCGCGGTAGAACCGGCCCTGGCCGCGCAGCACCTCGGCCACCGGGTTCGACCCGACCGCAGCCAGGGCGCGCGCCGCCTCGACCACGGCCTCGCCGGCGGCGAGCATGGTTTTCAGCCGCGTGGCGGGCAGCCGGCCCAGGTCGTCGATGTCGATCGCAGCAGTCATCGGGAATGCCATGTCGTTACAGCCGGTATAGGCGAAGGCGCGGATCGCGGCAACGGGTCGACGCCTGCCGGGTCGCATCAGGATTGGGCGGTTGCCGATGGCGCGGCGGGGATCGTATAAGACGCGGGCGTGCTCGCGCGACGGGGGTGGCGCCGTGCGGCCGAGTGCGTCAGGATCGCCAATCAACCCGGGACGCAGATGACCCCTTCCCCCTCCGATTCCCAAGCCACCCACGGATCGACCAATCCTGGTGGGCTGTTCGGCCTGTGCGTGGGGGCCGTGGGCGTCGTCTACGGCGATATCGGCACCAGCCCCCTCTATACGCTGAAGGAATGTTTCAGCGAACTGACGGGGATCGAACCCAACCTGCCCAACGTGCTGGGCATCCTCAGCCTGATCACCTGGAGCCTGTTCCTGGTGGTGACCCTGAAATACATCGCCCTGGTCATGCGCGCCGACAACCGCGGCGAAGGCGGCATCCTGGCGATGACCGCGCTGGCCCTGCGCCATGTGCAGAAGGATCCGCGGCTGCATGCCGTGCTGATGGCGCTGGGCATCTTCGGCTGCGCCTTGTTCTACGGCGATGCGATCATCACCCCGTCGATGTCGGTCCTGTCGGCGATCGAAGGCCTCGACATCGTCTCGCCCGCCTTTTCGCACTACGTCGTGCCGCTGACCTGCATCGTGCTGGTCGGCGTCTTCGTCGTGCAGAAGCGCGGCACGGCCAGCGTCAGCCGGCTGTTCGGCCCGATCACCGTGGTCTGGTTTCTGGCGCTGGCGGCGCTCGGCATCCACCAGATCGTGCTGGAACCGCGCGTTCTGTGGGCGCTGAATCCCTATTACGCGCTCGATTTCGCCCTGCACCACAAGGTCCTGGCCTTCCTGGCGCTGGGCGCCGTGGTGCTGTCGATCACGGGGGCCGAGGCGCTTTATGCCGACATGGGCCATTTCGGCAAGAAGCCGATCCGGCTGGCCTGGCTGTTCCTGGTCTTTCCCGCCCTGCTTCTGAACTATTACGGCCAGGGCGCGCTGCTGATCGAACAGCCCGAGGCGGCCAAGAACCCGTTCTACCTGATCGTGCCGGAATGGGCGCGCTATCCGATGATCGTGCTGGCGACGATGGCGACGGTGATCGCCTGCCAGGCCGTGATCACCGGCGCCTATTCGATGTCGCGCCAGGCCGTGCAGCTCGGCTATCTGCCGCGCCTGCGCATCCTGCACACCTCGGAAAAGGCCATCGGCCAGATCTACATGCCGCAGATCAACTGGCTGCTGATGGTGTCGGTGCTGGTGCTGGTGCTCAGCTTCAAGTCGTCGGCCAACCTGGCCGCCGCCTATGGCATCGCGGTCACCGGCACCATGCTGATCACCACGATCATGGCCGCCGTGGTCGCCGCCACCATGTGGCGCTGGCGCCCGATCGCCATCGTCGCGGTGTTCGGATTCTTCCTGATCATCGACATCGCCTTCGTGTCGGCCAACCTGATCAAGCTGCCCGACGGCGGCTGGTTCCCGGTGGTGGTGGCGATGCTGGTGTTCCTGCTGATGACCACCTGGCACAAGGGCCGGGGCATCTTCATGGCCCGGCTGCGTGCCGACGCCCTGTCGCTGGACGCCTTCCTGGCCCGGCTGCAGGTCAACCCGCCGATGCGGGTGCCGGGTACCGCCGTGTTCATGACGTCGAGCCGCGAGGGCGTGCCCCACGCCCTGCTGCACAACCTCAAGCACAACAAGGTGCTGCATAACCGCGTTATCTTCATGACGGTGCAGACGCTGGACGTGCCCGCCGTGTCCGGGCCCGAACGCGTCGACATCGAGACGCTGGCCGAGAACGTCTACCGCATCTCGCTGCGCTACGGCTTCAAGGAAGAACCCGACATCCCCGACGCGCTGCGCCAGTGCGCGGCCCGCGGCCTGACCTTCAACATGATGGAAACGTCGTTCTTCCTGGGCCGCGAAACCATCATCCCGACGCGGCGGCCCGACATTTCGATGTGGCGCGAGAAGCTTTATATCGCGATGACACGCCAGGCGGTCAGCGTGACCGAATTCTTCCGCATTCCGACCAACCGGGTCGTCGAACTCGGCACCCAGATCGAACTCTAGGCAGGTTGAAATCCCATGGTGATCGGTCCCGACGTCGTTCTCGACAACCCGGCCTATGTCCACCCCTCGGCCCTGCTGTACGGCAAGGTGCGGATCGGCGAAGGCGCCTCGATCTGGTGCAACGTGGTCGCCCGGGCCGAGATGCACGAGATCGTCGTCGGCCGCTACACCAACATCCAGGATTTCGCGATGCTGCATGTCGGCGACCGGACGCCGACGATCATCGGCGATTACTGCTCGATCACCCATCACTGCACGATCCACGGCGCGACCATCGGCGACCATTGCCTGATCGGCATCAACGCGACGGTGGCCGACGGCGCCGTGGTCGGCAACAACTGCGTCATCGGCCAGCACGCCTTCGTGCGCGAAGGCCAGGTGATCCCCGACAATTCGATCGTCGTGGGTGTGCCGGGCAAGGTCATCCGGACCGAGAATTCATATGTCCGCAACAAGCTGAACGCCTTGATGTATCACCGCAATGCGCTGGCCTATCAGGCGGGCGACTACCGCGAATGGGCCAAGCCCGAAACCATGAAGTGGATCGGCGACCAGATCGCCGCCCTGACCAAAGAACTCGAAAGCCAGTCCGCATGAACGAACCCACGGCCGCCGGCCGCGCGATGATCGAACGGCTGATCGCCTTCGACACCACGTCGCGCAATTCCAACCTGGACCTGATCGACTGGGTACGGGAATACCTGTCGGGCCACGGCATCACCTCGCAGCTGGTGCCCGACGAAACCGGCAAGAAAGCCAATCTCTACGCCACGATCGGGCCGGAGGGATGCGGCGGCATCATGCTGTCGGGCCATACCGACGTGGTGCCGATCGACGGCCAGGACTGGGACAGCGATCCCTGGACGGTGACCGAACGCGACGGCCTGCTGTACGGGCGCGGCACCTGCGACATGAAAAGCTTCGTGGCGCTGGTCCTGGCCCAGGTGCCCGACCTGGTCCGCCGCAAGCTGCATACGCCGGTCCACCTGGCCTTTTCCTATGACGAGGAAGTCGGCTGCCTGGGCGCCAAGCGCCTGGTCGAGACGCTGCGCCACATGCCGGTCAAGCCGCGGGCCTGCATCGTCGGCGAGCCGACCGAGATGCGTATCATCGCCCAGCACAAGGGCAAGCGCAGCTGGCGGGGCCATGTCTGCGGCCTGGAATGCCATTCGTCGATCGCCCATACCGGCGTGAACGCGGTGGAATATGCCGCCGAGATCGTCGCCTTCCTGCGCGCCCTGGCCCGCGAGAAGAAGACCAAGGGGCCGTTCGACCAGGCGTTCGATCCGCCCTATTCGACGATCCATACCGGCACGATCCAGGGCGGCACCGCGCTGAATATCGTGCCGAAGGATTGCAGCTTCGATTTCGAGATCCGCTACCTGCCGGAAGACGACCCCGACGCCTTCATCGCCCGGGTCGAGGCCCATGCCCAGACCCTGCTGCCGGAAATGCGCGCGGTATTTCCCGATGCGGCGATCCGGATCGAGCCGCGCTCGGAATTCCCCGGCCTGTCGACCCCCGACGATGCCGACGTCATCGTCCTGGCCAAGGGCCTGGCCGGGCGCAATGCCACCGAAAAGGTATCGTTCGGGACGGAAGCAGGGCTGTTCAGCGAAATCGGCATACCGACCATCGTGTGCGGTCCGGGATCGATCGAACAGGCCCACAAACCCAATGAATTCATAGCTTTGGACCAGATTGCCAAATGCGAGGAATTCCTGGGGCGGCTGGCCGACCGGCTGACGGTCTGACGTCTTATTTCGCAACCGCGAAAGGACTAGGCTTGCCGAAAACCGGCGCGCGGCATATATAGCGCGGCGTCCCACTATAGCTTTGCCGCCGAGCGGCAATGCCCGGAAAAACGGAATTGGTCGTGTCGTGGCGTCAACGCGAATGACCGGGATCGATCACTGACGCCCTGAACAGAGCACGAACCAATGGAAATTCGCAATATCGCGATCATCGCCCATGTCGACCACGGCAAGACGACGCTGGTCGACGGCCTTCTCCGCCAGTCCGGCGCGTTCCGCGAGAACCAGCAGGTGGCCGAGCGGGTCATGGACTCCAACGACCTGGAGCGTGAGCGCGGCATCACCATCCTGGCCAAGGCGACCTCGGTCGTCTACCAGGGCACCCGCATCAACATCGTCGACACCCCGGGCCATGCCGATTTCGGCGGCGAGGTCGAGCGCATCCTGAGCATGGTCGACGGCGTCATCCTGCTGGTCGACGCGGCCGAAGGCCCCCTGCCCCAGACCAAGTTCGTCACCGGCAAGGCGCTGAAGCTGGGCCTGCGCCCGATCGTCGTGATCAACAAGGTCGACCGTTCGGATGCCCGCGCCCACGAGGTGCATGACGAGGTGTTCGACCTGTTCGCCTCGCTCGACGCGTCCGACGAACAGCTCGACTTCCCCACCCTGTTCGCCTCGGCCAAGCAGGGTTGGGCCGCCGAAAGCATCGACGGCCCCAAGGAATCGCTGACCCCGATGTTCGACCTGGTGCTGCGCCACGTGCCGCCGCCGAAGTCCGAACCCGAACTGCCGTTCCGCTTCCTGGTCACCACGCTGGAAGCCAATCCCTATCTCGGCCGCGTGCTGACCGGCCGTATCGAATCCGGCACCATCCGCCCCAACCAGGCGATCAAGGCGCTTGACCGCAACGGCAACGTGATCGAGACCGGCCGCGTCACCAAGGTGCTGGCCTTCCGCGGCATCGAGCGTACCGGCGTCGACCTAGCCGAGGCCGGCGATATCGTCGCCCTGGCGGGCCTGGAAAAGACCACCGTCGCCGACACCATCTGCGATCCGTCGGTCGACCAGCCGATCGTCGCCCAGCCGATCGACCCGCCGACCCTGGCCATGACCTTCTCGGTCAATGACAGCCCGCTGGCCGGGCGCGAGGGCGACAAGGTCACCAGCCGCGTCATCCTGGCCCGCCTGATGCGCGAGGCCGAGGGCAACGTCGCCATCAAGGTGACGGAATCGGAAAGCAAGGATGCCTTCGAGGTCGCCGGCCGCGGCGAACTGCAGCTGGGCGTGCTGGTCGAGACCATGCGCCGTGAAGGGTTCGAACTGTCGATCAGCCGTCCTCGCGTCCTGTTCAAGAAGGACGAGGAGACCGGCCAGCTGCTTGAGCCGATCGAGGAAGTCCAGATCGACGTCGACGAGGAACATACCGGCGTCGTGGTCGAGAAGCTGTCGCTGCGCCGCGCCGAACTGCGCGACATGCGCCCGTCGGGCGGCGGCAAGACCCGCATCATCCTTCATGCGCCCAGCCGCGGCCTGATCGGCTATCACGGCGAATTCCTGACCGACACCCGCGGCACCGGCGTCATGAACCGCGTGTTCTATGCCTACGGCCCGCATCGCGGCGCGATCCAGGGCCGCCGTAACGGCGTGCTGATCTCCAACGGCGCGGGCGAGGCGGTGACCTATGCGCTGTGGAACCTGGAAGAGCGCGGCGCACTGTTCATCGACACCGGCGTCAAGGTCTACGAGGGCATGCTGATCGGCGAGCACAGCCGCGGCAACGACCTCGAGGTCAACCCGCTGAAGTCCAAGCAGCTGACCAACTTCCGCGCCGCCGGCAAGGACGAGGCCGTGCGCCTGACGCCCCCGCGCAAGATGAGCCTCGAGCAGGCCATCGCCTATATCGATGACGACGAACTGGTCGAGGTCACCCCGAAGACCATCCGTCTGCGCAAGCGTCTGTTGGACGCCAACGAGCGCAAGAAGGCGTCGCGCGCCGCCGGCTAACGGACTGTCGGCGGCCCGCCCCGGCGGGCCGCCCGCTACCTGGTTCCGCCTACCAGACGTGTCGCGGGGCGAACAGGCGGAACAGCGCCAGCCCCGCGATGAAGCCGCCGATATGGGCCTGCCAGGCGATCGGCCCCTCGGCGGTACCGGTGATCGGCTCGATGCCGAAGATCACGGTCATCGCGATCCACAGGCCGCCCATCACCCACAGCGACCCGCTGCCGCGCCGCCACAGCAGGATCAGCACGCCGCCGAACACGCCGGATACCGCGCCCGAGGCGCCGATTACCGGCATCTGGCTGGTCGGGAACACGAAATAGTGAACGGCGATCGCGATGACGCCGCAGACCAGGTAATAGGCGAGATAGCGGTAAGGGCCGAACAGCCGCTCGACCCCCGAGCCGAAGGCGGCCAGCGACACCATGTTCAGGCCGACATGCAGCCAGCCGCCGTGCAGGAACTGGTAGGTCAGCGGCGCCAGCAGCGATTCCGCGTCGGGCCCGCCGGGATGCCCGTACAGCACCGGGACGAAACCGAAGCGGAAGATCAATTCCAGGTCCTGCTGCTCCGAAAGCAGCATGCGGACGAGTTCGACGGCCAGGTTGGTGACGATCAGCGCCGCCGTCATCGGCGGCAGGTTAAACATCGGCTCGCGGCCGGCAGGACGAAAAGCGTTCATGTACCGGAGCATAGCGGCAGCGAGCTGTGTTAGCATCAGGGTTGCGCAGCGTTCGCGGAGGTATCGTCATGGCCGGAAGAAACATCCCCTGGGGGCAGATCCTGTCGCGGATTCCGCCGGGGATGTGGCTGCGCGCGATCCTGGTGCTGATCGGCCTGGCCCTGCTGGCCGTGCTGGGTTTCGCCTTCCTGATCGCGGGCCTGGTCGTCGTGGGCGCCACCGCCATCGTCATGCGGCTGTTCCCGTCCCTGCGCCGCCGCGCCCCGCCGCCCGGTTTCGGCACCGAGGATCGTCGGCGCCCGCACCCGCCGCAGCCCCAGGTGATCGAGGGGCGCGCCGTCGTCGTCGAAACCGAGGATACCGCCCCGCCCGACCGGCGGGTCTGACCAGGCCCCCCATGGCCACCGTCATCCTGCCGACGGGGGATTCCTATGTCGGTAGCGTCGCGGCCCAACTGGCGGGTTTTGCCGCCGCCTTCCGTACGCTGGGCCATCATGTCCTGACGCCGGACAGCCGCGCCGCGGATTACGGCCGGCTGATCGCCCAGGCGGCGACGGGGGGCGACGTTGCCTGCATCCTGTGTCATTCCGGAATCGGCTTCGACCAGACGCCGGGCCCGGCCAATCTCTATCGCCGGCTGGGCGTGCCGGTCGTGGCGGTCTATGTCGACCCCGCCCTGCTCTATTGGGACCAGATCGCGCTGGCCGACGTCGACCACCTGGTGACGCTGATTTCCGCCGATGACGTCGCCTGGTGCCGGCGCCAGTTGCCTGGCCGGCGTTTCCTGATGCTGCCGCATGCGGCCGAACCGGTCGCCGATCCCCTGCCCTGGATGCAACGCGACGTCGACATCGTGCTGGCCGCCTCGGCCGCCGGCGCGCCCGACGAGTTGCGCGCCGGCTGGCAGGGTTTCGGACCGGCCGTCGCCGCGCGGCTGGAAGCGATGCGAGAGGCGCAGGCGGCACAGCCGGAACGCCACCTGGCCGACCTGGTGACCGATACCGGCCGCACCCTCGGCCTCGACCTGTCAGCGCCGTTGTCGGCGCATCCCTATGTCGCGACGCTGGACCGGTACTTGCGCGCCGCCCTGCGCTGGCAGGCGGTCGAGGCGCTGATCGACGCGCCGCTGACCGTGATCGGCGACGGCTGGGACCGCCTGGCCGCGCGCGGCGGCCGCGCCCGGTTCCTCGGCCGCATGGACCTCGCCGCGGCTCAAGCGCTGGTCGGACGGGCCAGGGTTTCACTCAATCCGATGACCGGTTACCACGGCAGCCACGAGCGGGTGTTGCACGCGATGGCGGCGGGCACCGCGGCGCTGACCACGGGCCGGGCGTTCTGGGGGGATCAGGCTGTGCGATGCTACGACCCCGGATCGAATCCGGGCGAAGCCGCCGCGGCGCTTCTGGCAGATGATTCCACCTGTCGCTCAGTGGCCGAGGCCGGCCGGGCTGCCCTGTCGGCCCGGCACGGCTATGTCCTTCGGGCACAAGCCATTCTGGCTGCACTGGCCGCTCGCTGACATCGGGGCTGCTCCCGGCATGGCGGTGCGCTATTGTCACGGGCACGATCGATTGCGGAAGGATGGCATGGCCAGGGACATGCGCGAGCAGGGCGAAACAAGGGCGGGCGCACCGTCCCGCGATCTGTTCGAGCGCAACATGGCCTGGCTGCGCGCGACGGCGCCGTCCCTCCACGAACGGCTCGCGACGATGTCGGCTCCGGCCGGCCGTGTCGTCGTCGATCCTGGCGATCCCAACGATATCAACTTCCTGGCCGACGGCCGGTTGTTCTTCGCCGACGGCGCCATTACGCAGGCCCGGCGCGATGTCGACGCGTTTCTATCGCGGCCCGAGAAGGTCAGCTGGGCGCCACTCAGACCGGGGGGAAAGTCGCCGATCGTCGATCCGTTGCGCGAGCGTATCGATGCCTTCGTCGCAGCGATCCGCCAGCCCGCGGGCGGCGTTCCGGCTCATCATCGCGCCGCGGCGCTGGTGAGCCTGGGCATCGGGCTCGGCACCCATCTCGCCTGCCTGATGGAGAAACTGGAAATCCGCCACATCATCGCCGTGGAACCGATACCTGATTTCCTATGGCACAGCCTTTGGCTGCAGGACTGGGCCGGCTGGGACGACACGCTGCGCGCGCGTGGCGGCACGCTCAAACTGGTGGCCGAGGAAGATCCGGAACATGCCGCCGACATGATCGACTGGCATCTGGCGGAACACTGCATGCCCACGATCGACGGCACCTATATCCACCAGGGTTACGCATCGGGCATTCTGCAACGCTGCAAGCTCGATCTCTACGAGCGGCTGCGATCGGTTCGCGGCGAAGGCTTCTTCGAAGACGAGATCCGCATGCTGGTGAATGCCAGCGCCAATCTGGCGCAGGCGGATGTCAGGCTGGTCACCAATGCGAAGCCGGTCGCACAGCCGCTGCCGGTCTTCATCGTCGGCTCCGGCCCGTCCCTCGACGCCGCATTGCCCCATCTGAGCGCCCTGCGCGACCGTGCCGTGCTGTTTTCCGCCGGCACGGCGCTCGGCACGCTGCTTCGCGCCGGGTTGACACCCGATTTTCAGTTCGAGATCGAGAACCGGGTCGAGAACTACGAGGGGGTTGCGGCAGTCGCCGCGCAATTCGATCTGACCGATGTCACATTGATCGCCGCCGCCGCTGTCGACCGGCGCATGCCGCCGCTGTTCGGCAGACACATCCTTTACCTGCGCGACAACAACATGTCGGCGGCGATCTACGGCAACGACGAGACGACGATCCACGGCACCTCGCCGAACTGCATGACGCTTGCCATTCGCATGGCGGCGGCGATGGGCTTCGGCGACGTCTATCTGTTCGGCGCCGATTTCGGCTCGCGCCATCCGACGCGGCATCACGCGTCGAATTCGATCTGGACCAGCGATCCGGCATGGGCCGAACGTTACGCCAGGGTCGCAGAAGCCATGACGATCGAACTGCCCGGCAATTTCGGCGGCAGGGTCTACACGAACCGGATGCTGCGGCTGTTTCTGACCCACGCCCAAAACCTGATCCGGGCATCCGCCGGCATGACATTCCATAATTGCAGCGATGGCGCCCGCATCCGCGGCGCCGTGCCCCGCATGCCCGGACAGGTAAAATTACCACCGCCCGCCGTTGCAGCCGACATCGTCGTCGCCGGGATCAGGGCCAGGACCGTTGAGGCGCCGCGGCCCGATGCCGTAACCCTGAACCGTTATGCCACCAACTTTCGGCTGTGGGTGATCGGCCTTGCCGCAACGCTGACCCGGTTGCGCGATGCCGGGACCGACCTGATCGGCTGGCACGATGCCATCTTCGGATCGCTCGGAACCGGCGAGGACGCTGCCGCCCGCCGCATCATGGTCCAGGGGTCGCTGACGATGATGATGCGCCACGCCCTGTATTACGCCCTGCGCCACGACCTGCTGGCCGACCCCGCATTCCTGGCCCAGGTCCATGACGGCCTTGTCGAGGCATTGCGTGCCATGGCCGATCAGGTCGACGCGGCCACAGCCAACGTATTGACCGAGAGCCGCCAGTGACCGCGCGTTTGCCATCGATCGAGACATTCCAGCGCAACCTTGCTGCGCTGGCCGCGATAGCCCCCGATTTTTGCGCCCATATGTCGGCGATGACGCCGCCGGCATCCCGGGTGGTGGAACAACCCGGCGATCCTGCCGACATCAATCTCGCGATTGGCGACGCCCTGTTCTATCCGGCTGCGGGGGCGGTGCGGACGGCCGCCCTGCAGGTCGGGGACTATCTCGATCGCCCCGAACGGCTGACCTATCCACCTCCGCCGCGCACGCTGTTGGACGAAGACGTGACCGACTGTGTCCGCGAACGCCTCGCCGCGATGGTCCCCCCACCCGGGCCTGAGCGGCTGGCACAGGGCCCCATGCCCAACCGCGGTGGCGTCATGGTCGTGTTCGGGGTCGGGCTGGGCCACCATCTCGACCTTTTGTTCGAAGCAATCGAGTTCCGGGACCTGATTCTGATCGAGCCCTATCCCGAATTGCTGTGGCACAGCCTGTGGCTGCAGGACTGGAGCCGGTGGATCGAGGTGCTGGCTGCACGGGGTGGCGGGCTGTTCCTGCTGAGCGACGATGATGCCGACACCACGGCAGCTGCGCTGGTCCGATATCTGAGGACCGATTGCTTCGGCACGTCGAACGGCAGCTATGTCTACCTTCATCATTCGTCGCCGGCGTTGGAAGCCTGTCACCGCCAGGCTGCCTATCAAGTCCAGAACACGGTCCGCGGCACCAAGGGGTTCTTCGAAGACCAACTGTTGATGCTGCGCAATACGACGCAGAACCTGAGCCGTCACGCCGTCACGCTAGTGGTGAACAATCCGCTGCCGGCGCAGCCTTTGCCTGCCATCATCGTCGGGGCGGGGCCGTCGTTGGATCGGGCACTGCCCGATCTGGCCCGGCTGCAGGGCAAGGCCGTGATCTTCAGCGCGGGCACGACCCTGCGCACATTGATGAATCACGGCATCACGCCGGATTTCCAGTGCGAGATCGAGAACGGCGCACGGAATGTCGAGGCGCTGCTGCCCGTGGCCGAACGCCACGATCTGTCCGGCATCACCTTGCTGGCCTCGACCACCATCGATCCGCAGGTCGCTGCAAGATTTGACCGCAGGATCTTCTATCTGCGCGACCGCATGGTGTCGGCCGCGGTGTATGGCACGCCGGAGCGGACCATTCACCGCACATCGCCCAACTGCATGACCCTAGCCCTGCGCATGGCCGCCGAGTTCGGCTTTCGCGATGTCTATCTGTTTGGCGTCGATCACGGCAGCCGAGATCCGGGTCGCCACCATGCAGCCGATTCAGTCTGGATGACCAATCCGGAATGGGCCGAAAAATACGAAACCATCGCCCGGCCCATGAACATCGTCATGCCGGGCAATTTCGGCGGACGGGTCTATACCAACCTGCTGCTCAAGCATTTCCATGATTCCGCCCAGGAATTGCTGGAAGCCCTGGGCCATGTCCGCGTTTTCAACTGCAGTGACGGGGCCCGCCTGCGGGGGGCAACGGCAAAACTGCCAGGAAAGGTGGAGCTGCCCGAGGATCGGTCCGGCCATGCCCGGGCGCTTGCAGCCATCGACGCCGCTTGCGAACGGCATGGGGCCGGTGACTTGGTCGATCCGGCCCGAGTCCGGGCACTGACGGACGCCTTGCACCGCTGGGCCGCCATGGTACTGGATGCCTTGCGCGAGTTGCGCGCGACGGGGCGGGACCTCGTGGCGTGGTACGACGTGCTCCACCATTCCTTCGAAAAAATCGGCGATGAGGGGGTATCCATCCGCTTTCTGGCCGAGGGATCGACACTTACCATGTACCATCTGGCCTTCCATCATGCGTTGTGGCACCGCGGACTGAACGACACGGCCCTTCAGGATGCCCTGCTGGACGGACTGGATACGGCCTTCGCACGGATGAGCGAGCGGCTGGAGGAGATCAGCGGTAATGAATGAGCGTTTCGCCCGGAACATGGCGGCGCTGGCCGTCGTCGCCCCTGATCTGCATCGGCATCTCGCCGCCTTCGATACGCCGCTCGGCCGGGTCGTCGCGCAACCCGGCGACGCTGCCGATATCAATCTCGAATTCGACGGCAGGCTGCTCTACGACAGCGGCTACGGTGCCCGGCGGCACGCCGCGCTGCAGGTCGATGGCTACCGCGCCGCCCCGGCCCGGCTGACCGTCATGCCGCCGCCCGGCAACGACATGCCGAACGATGTGACCGACCTGGTCCGCGGGCCGGTTGATGCCGCCGTCGCCAGATGCGGTGCCGCGCCCGAGGCTGCAATCGACCATCGGGGCGCGACCTTCATCGTCTTCGGCGTGGGCCTCGGCGACCATATCGGCCTGCTGCTAGACCACTTCCAGTTCAGAAACCTGGTCCTGATCGAACCCTTCATCGAACTGGTGTGGCACAGCCTGCATCTGCAGGATTGGGCGGCATGGCTGGACGAACTGGCGCGGCGCGGCGGCAACATATTGCTGCTCGGCGGTGACGACCCGGCGGCGACCGCGAGCGAGCTGCGACGCTGGCTGAACCTGCATTGCCACACCATGCTGCATGGCAGCTACATGTACCGCCATTACGACAGCATGCCGTTGGAACAGGCGCGCGAGCGGGTCGAGCACGAATTCCAGTCGCAGTTCCTGAATTCGCGCGGCTTTTTCGAAGACCAGATCATCATGCTGGTCAACGCGACCCGCAACCTTGCCCGCGGCACAGATCGTCTGATCCTGGATCGCCCCCTGCCGGCGCAACCCGTGCCCGCGATCATCGTGGCGGCCGGCCCGTCGCTGGACAAGGCGATGCCCGATCTGATCCGCCTGCGGAACCAGGCGGTCGTGTTCTGCGCCGGATCGACCCTCGGCACGCTTTTGCGGCATGGCGTCGTGCCCGACTTTCAATGCGATATCGAGAATACGGCCGAGAACTACGAATGCATCGCCTGGGCCGCCGAGGCCGGCGACATCTCGTCGATCAGGCTGGTGGCTTCGGCAACCGTCGACGAGCGCATGCCGGGGCTGTTCGAGCAGAGCCTGCTCTACATCCGCGACCAGATGGTGACGACGCCGTTGTATGGCACGGGCGAGCGGACCATCCCCGGCACCGCGCCGAACTGCATGACACTGGCGCTGCGCATGGCCATTCATTTCGGCTTCCGCGAAATCTACCTGATCGGCACGGATTTCGGCAGCCGCCGCCCCGATCGGCATCACGTCTCGGATTCGATTTGGATGACCAATCCCGAATGGCGGGCGCGATACGATGCGATTCCTGACCCGATGGCGATCGTGACGCCCGGCAATTTCGGCGGTCGCTGTTTCACCAATCGGCTGCTGCACGGGTTTCTGCGCAGCGCCGAGGAGATCCTGGCGGCGTTCCCCGATGTGCAGGTCTTCAATTGCAGCGACGGGGTGCGGGTTGCCGGCACGACGGCCAAGCTGGCCGCCCAGGTCCGGCTGGAAACCAGCCGCCAGGCTTGCCTTCAGGTCCTGGATCCGATCGTTGCCGAAACGACGATATCGACGGCCGGTATCGTCTCGCCTGCGGTGCTGCGTGCCTTCCAGACCGACTATCGCGGTTGGAGCGAAGGATTGGCCAGCCAGATCGCCGGCTGGCGCGCGGAAGGGGACGACCTGATCGAGCTGCATGACGTGCTGCTGGCGGCGCTGCAACCCGCAGACGGCGTCATCGCCGCCCTGGTCCATGGATCGCTGATGAGCGCGTTCCAGTACGCCTTTCATTACGCCGTCACCTGGCATCTCGACCGCGATGCCGGGTTGCTCGATGCCGTCGCGCTAGGATTCCATGCCATGCTGCGGTCGATGCAGCGAGACTTCGATGCCGCCGTCGATGCGGCCCTGGCGTCGCCGGCCCCGGGGCCGGTTTCATGACCGGCCCGCTGGTCATCGCCGAGGCCGGCGTCAACCACAACGGCGACATCGAACTGGCGCGCGCCCTGATCGACGCCGCGGCGACGGCCGGCGCCGATGTCGTGAAGTTCCAGACCTTCGTACCCGAGGAGCTGGTCAGCCGCCACGCCCGCAAGGCGGCCTATCAGGAGCGGACCACCGGCGCGGCCGAAAGCCAGCTGGACATGGTGCGCCGCCTGGCCCTGGCCCCGTCGGACTATCCCTTGCTGGCCGACCACGCCCGGGCCCGCGGCATCGCGTTCCTGTCGACGCCCTTCGATCTGCCCAGCCTCGATCTGCTGGCCCGCGACATGGGCCTGGATCCGATCAAGCTGCCATCGGGCGAGATCACCAACGGTCCCTTCCTGCTGGCGACCGCCCGGACCGGCGCCGGCGTGATCCTGTCGACCGGCATGTCGACGCTGGATGAGGTGCGGGCCGCGCTGGGCGTGCTGGCCTTCGGGTATCTCGGCCTCGATGGCCCCTCACCCGCGCGTTTTGCCGCGGCCTTCGCCTCGGCCGAGGGGCGCGCGGTGCTGGCGGGCAAGGTCAGCCTGCTGCATTGCACCACCGAATATCCCGCGCCGTTCGGCGACGTGAACCTGGCGGCGATGGATACGCTGCGCGATGAATTCGGCCTGCCCGTCGGCCTGTCCGACCACACCCCCGGCATCGCCGTGCCGATCGCCGCGGTGGCCCGGGGCGCAACGATCATCGAGAAGCACTTCACCCTGGATCGCGACATGCCCGGCCCGGACCACAAGGCATCGCTGACCCCGGATGAACTGGCTGACATGGTGACCGCCATCCGCCAGGTCGCCCAGGCGATCGGCTCCGCCATCAAGGCGCCGGCCCCGTCCGAAGTCAGGAACATGCCGATCGCCCGGAAAAGCCTGGTGGCACGGCGGGCGATCCGGGCGGGCGAGATCCTGACGCCCGACATGCTCACGACGAAACGACCTGGCGACGGGCTGAGCCCGATGACGTTCTGGGACCTGCTGGGCCGGGCGGCGACACGGGACTACGAGGCCGATGAACAGATCACCTGACGTCCGCCGCATTGCCGTCGTCACCGTCGGCCGCTCCGATTACGGCATCCAGCGGCCGCTGCTGCGGGCCATCGACGCCCATCCGCGGCTGGCCTTGCAACTGATCGTGGGTGCGGCCCATCTGGTCCGGGGGTTCGGCGACACGGCCGACGAAATCGCGCGCGACGGTTTTGTGGCCGCGGCCGAGGTCGATTGCAGCCTGGCCGCAGACCGGCCGGGCAGCATCGCGCGCGCGATGGGCATGGCCACCATGGGCTTCGCCCGCGCCTACGAGGAAACCCGGCCCGACATCATCGTCGTGCTGGGCGACCGCTACGAAATGCATGCGGCCGCCTGCGCCGCGGTGCCGTTCCTGATCCCGCTGGCCCATATCGGCGGCGGCTCGACCACGCGCGGCGCGATCGACGACGTTTTCCGCAATTCGATCACCAAGCTGAGCCACCTGCATTTCTGCGAGACCGAGGCCTTCGCCGGTCAATTGCAGGCGATGGGCGAAGACGCCGGCCGCATCCACGTCACCGGCGCGCTGGGGCTGGACAACCTGGCCGCCCTGCCGCTGCTGTCGCCGGCCGAGATCACCGGCCGTTTCGGCTGCATCATCGATCCCGCGCCACTGCTGGTGACCTTCCACCCGGAAACCCGCGCCTGGGCCGAGACCGATGCCCACATTGCTGCCCTGCTGGCCGCGCTGGAGGCGCAGGCGGCGCCGATCGTCTTCACCTATCCCAATGCCGACACGGCAGGCCAGGTGATCATCCGCGAGATCGAGGCATTCGCCCGTCGCCACCCGGGCCGGGTGTCGCTGGTGCCGCATTTCGGGACGGCGGGTTATTTCTCGATGATGCGCCACGCCCGGGCGATGATCGGCAATTCGTCCAGCGGCATCATCGAGGCCGCATCCTTCCAGCTGCCGGTCGTCGATATCGGCCGCCGCCAGGAAGGCCGGTTCCGCCCGCGGAACGTCATCCATGCCGGTCACGACGCGCCGGCGATCGGCGCGGCCATTGCCCAGGCGGTCAGCGACGATTTCCGGCGCACGCTGGACGATCTGGTCAATCCCTACGGCCTGGGCGACGCGGCCAGGCGCATGGTCGAGGTGCTGGACCAGATCGTCATCGACAGCGATCTGGTCGTCAAATGAACAACGGCACCATCGGCATCATCGTCGCCCGCGGCGGGTCGAAGCGCCTGCCGGGCAAGAACCTGCGGCCCTTGGGCGGCAAGCCGATGATCGCCTGGACGGTCGAGGCGGCCATGGCCGCGCGGCGGCTGGACCGGGTCATCCTGTCGACCGACGACGAGGCGATCGCCGCCGCGGCCCGGACGGCCGGCTGCGAGGTGCCGTTCATGCGGCCGGCGGAACTGGCAACCGACACCGCCGCCAGCGCCGACGTGCTGCGCCATGCCCTGGGTGCGATCGATGCGGTCCGCCATCACGACAGACTGGTCCTGCTGCAACCCACCTCGCCGCTGCGCGACGCTGCCGACATCGACGGCGCCATCGCCCTGGCCCAGGAAAAGGATGCGGCATCGGTCGTCGGCATCTGCCCGGCCGAAACCGTCCCGGCGCACCTGTTCTGGCACGAGGCGGACGGGCGGCTGTCATCGGTCATCGGTGCCTCGTTCGCCGAGATCGCCGGCCGCCGCAGCCAGGATTGCCGCACCGGCTGGCGGCTGAACGGTGCCCTCTATGTCGCGCGGATCGACTGGTTCCTGGCCGAAGGCCGGCTGCTCGGCCCCGACAGCATCGGTTATGCGATGCCGCGCGACCGGTCGGTCGACATCGATGACGAGATGGGATTGATCGAGGCCGAGGCGGTCCTGGCGCGTCGCCGCGGCCTATGATGCCTCGGGATCGCCGACCAGCTGCGGGCTGGACGGCAGGTTGGCGACCCGGCCCGCCAGGTCGATGGCGCGGGCAACCCCCGCGGCGGCGCGCGGCGCATCGCGATAGATCGACAAACCGGGCAGCGCTTGCCAACAGGCACGCGCCTGGATGCCGTTCGCGTTGCAATCCCCGAGAAAGGTTTCGCGTGCCGCATTGTCGGGAAAGCGCAATGCATTCAGCCAATAATTGCTTTCCGCGCCCGCGCCGTCGGTCAGCATCGCCACCTCGTTGCGCCCGGCGAACAGGTCGAGGTAGCGCCGATGCAGGTCGCGCTTCAGGTCGAGCTTGCGCGGCAGGGATTCGAGCTGGGCCATGCACAGCGCCGCATTCAGGCTGGGCATGCGGTAGTTGTAGCCGACCTCGTCATGATCGAAATCCCAGGCATGCGCCAGGCGCGCCGTGGTGGCCAGATGGTTGATGCGGGCCGCCAACGCCTCGTCGTCGGTGACGACGGCCCCGCCGCCGCCGGCGGTGACGATCTTGTTGCCGTTGAAGCTGAGCACCGCGGCATGGCCGAACGCGCCGCCCGGACGCCCCAGATAGCGGCTGCCGATCGATTCCGCCGCATCCTCCAGCAGCCACAGGCCATAGGCCTCCGCCAGGGCCATCAGGCGGTCGAGGCGGGCGGGATGGCCGAAGATGTCGACCGGCACCATGCCCGCCACCCGGCGGCCGCTGGCGCGATGGATCACGCCGTCCGCCGCCCTGGTGCATTCATCGGCCAGGAACCCTGCGACGGCTTCGGGGTCGAGCGTCAGGTGGTCGGACTCGACGTCGACGAACAGCGGCACGGCGCCGGCATGCGAGATCGCGTTGGCGGTGGCGACGAAACTGATCCCCGGGCAGATCACCAGATCGTCGCGCCGGATGCCCAGCCCCAGCATCGCGACGTGCTGGGCGGCCGTGCCGTTGACCACCGCGACGGCAAAGCGCCGTCCGGTCACGGCGGCAATCTGCTGCTGCAGCGCCGGGATCAGCGGCCCGGCCGTCGAGACCCAACCGGAGTCAAGGCAGGCTATGACATGCCGCTTTTCCGCCGCCCCGATATGCGGTTCATGCAGCGGCACGATGCCCTGCCGGCCCAGCGTGCCGCGCAGGAAACCGATCAGGCGGTCGGCGGCCGGCGTCATGACGATGACGGCCCGAACTGGCCGCGGGCCTCGGCCAGGGTATGGGGCGTGCCGATGTCGAGCCAGCGTTCGTAGACGGGGAAGTTGCCGATCCGGCCGCCGTCCGCCATCAACTGCTCCACCAGCGTCGTCATCGGCATCGGCTGGTCCGGCACCAGGCGGTCGAGCACGGCCGGCGAAAGGACGTAGACGCCGGTATTGATGCGGTAGGTCAGGCGCGGTTTCTCGCGCAGGCTGGTAATGCGCGTGCCCTCGGTTTCGATCACGCCGAAGGGGACTTCGTAGTGATCCTCGCGGGTCGCAAGCGTCGCGACATTGCCTTCGCGCTGGTGAAAGCGACGCATCTCGCCCAGCGGCACCTCGCTGAGAAGATCGGCATTCATCACCAGGAACGGGCTGGTGGGACGTTCCGGCAGCAAGGTCAGCCCGCCGGCAGTGCCCAACGGTTTTTCCTCGATCACGCATTCCACGTGCTGGCGATAACGCGGCACTTCGCGCAAGGCGCCGGCGATGTCCTCGGCCCGGTAATGCAGCGTCACCCAGATGCGGTTGAACCCTTCGTTGAGGATCTGGTCCAGCACGATGAACAGCATCGGCCGACCGCCTACAGGCAGCATCGGCTTGGGCACGGCATCGGTCAGCGGGCGCAGCCGCGTGCCGAAACCGCCGGCCATGACGACGGCCGTCGGCTCGCGCGGTGCCGCGGCCGGCACGGCCTGCATGAATTCATGGACGAACCGGACCCGCACCACCCAGCCGCGGTCGTCCAGCACCGGCAAATGCGACAGCTTGCGCGCCAGCATCATCGCGGCGATCTCGGCCTCGCTGGCGGCAACCGGCGCGGTCATCGGATGGCGGTTCATGAACTGGCCGACCGGCACCGTCAGGTCCAGACCATCCAGCAGCGCGCGCCGTATGTCGTGATCGGTGACGATGCCGATCAGCCGGCCATCGGGATCCCGCACCAGCAGCAGCTTGGCCGGGTTCTGCGACAGACGCTCGATGGCCTTGACCAGCGGGGTTTCCGGGGTCAGCGCCAGTTGTTCGATCAAGGCATCGCCTACGGTCACGCGCGCCTCCGGTACCAGTCGATGGTAGCAGCCAGGCCGCGTTCGAACCCGTCGCGGCCGCCATGCGGCGGCCGCCAGCCGGTCAAGGCGGCCATGCGCCCGGCATCCGCGAACAGCCGTTCGACCTCGCTGGTCTTCGGGCGCAGCCGCGCCGTCTCGGTCTCGGCGTCAAGCGGCCGGCCGACCAGCCGGCCGACCAGGTCCAGCACCTCGCCGATCGAGATTTCGAAACCGGAACCGACATTGACGGTCTGGCCGATCGCCGCGTCGCAATCGGCCAGGGTGACGAAGGCTTCGGCCAGGTCGCGCACGAAATTGAAGTCGCGGGTCGGATGCAGCGCCCCCAGCCTGATGCGCTCGGCCCCGGCCAGGGCCTGGGTGATGATGGTCGGGATGACCGCCCGCGCCGATTGCCGGGGGCCATAGGCGTTGAACGGCCGCAGCACGCTGACCCCCAGCCCGAAGGCGGCATGGAAAGACAGCGCCAACTGGTCACCGGCCGTCTTGCTGGCGGCATAGGGGGATTGAGCGTTGAGCGGATGGCTTTCGGCCATCGGCACCGTCTGCGCCGTGCCATAGACCTCGCTGGTCGACGTCTGGATGAACCGGCGCACCCCCGCATCGCGCGCCGCAACCAGCATGTTGAGCGAACCTGACACGTTGGTGTCGATATAGGAGCGCGGTGCCTGGTACGAATAGGGGATCGCGATCAGCGCGCCGAGATGCAGGACGGTATCGACGCCCGCGGCCATGACTCGCATCGCCTCGGCGTCCCGGATATCACCCGCCACGATCTCGACTCCGGCCCGCAGGGCCGGGTCCAGGGTGTCGAGCCAGCCGGCCCGGCCGTCGGCATTGTAATGAACCAGGGCCCGCACCGCCCTGCCCCGCCCAAGCAGATGTTCGACGACATGGCTGCCGATGAAACCACCGGCACCGGTGACCAGGAACAGGCCGCTCATCGGCAAAGCTGTTCCCGATCGTCGGAACGACGACGATCGCAACAACCATCAGATGCAATGCGGCTTCTTCGCACGCGAATCATGAGCTATGTTTCCTTTCCGCAACGTTCTGTGCGGTTATTTGGAAAGTCTGTTCGATGAACTGCTGCATTTATCCAAGTGCAACATGTACGTGACAACAAGTTAAATGTAGCTTGCACGATGTGACGTTTTGCCCGTCCCAGTCTTGTTGACTCTATGCCCGCCCATCGGGTAGTGTCAGCGGCAATCCGTCATGGACATGCCGGATGACAATGGCCTACCCTCAGAATGTGGGGTAGCCTGATATGTGAACCGTAGTTATCTCAGAAGGAGATACAGTTATGTCTGGTGATATCAGCCTTACCGCGTCTGCCCGCTCGTCCCTGATCTCGCTGCAGCAGACCGCCGATCTCTCGGCCCGTACGCAGAGCCGCCTGACCACCGGCAAGAAGGTCAACACCGTTCTCGACAACGCGGTGTCGTTCTTCCAGTCGCAGGCCCTCTCCAACCGCGCCACTGACCTGTCAAGCCGCAAGGACAGCATCGACCAGGGCCTCAGCAGCCTGCAGGCCACCCTCCGCGGTGTCCAGGGCGTGCAGAACTTCCTGACCTCGATGAAGGGCCTTATCCAGGCCGCCCAGACGCAGAATCCCGCTCAGCGCGCCACGACGTCGACCTCCCTCAAGGAGATCGGCAAGCAGATGAACCAGCTGATCAAGGATACGTCGTACGCCGGTCTGAACATCCTGACCACCACCGCGGCCAAGCTCTCGGTTCAGTTCTCCGAGCGTACGGCGGCGGTGCTGAACGTCGCCGGCTTCAACCTGGATGCCACCGTCACCGGCCAGAAGCGCGCGATCTTCACCGACGCGGCCGCGTTCAACACCGCGGGCTGCTTCATCCTGAGTAACGTTGCGACCTTGGCGGCCGGCGGCATCTCGGCCATCGGCGGTAACAACAACTCGCTGGCCTCGGCCGCGGGCTCGAAGTTCCAGGCCATCCTGCAGCGTTTCGATCGCGCGATCACGCAGGTCCAGAACCTGGCCGCCAACCTCGGCGTCAGCGTCTCGATCCTGCAGACCCGCGCTGACTTCACCACCAACTATGTCAACGACCTGAACACGGGTTCGGACAAGCTGACCCTTGCCGACCTCAATCAGGAAGGTGCCAACCTGGTGGCCCTGAACACCCGCCAGTCGCTGGGCATCCAGTCGCTGTCGGTCGCTGGTCAGAACCAGCAGGCCGTGCTGCAGCTCCTGCGCTGATACGCACTGCGAATACGACTTGGAAAAGGCCCCTCGCGGGGCCTTTTCTTTTTCCTGAATTTAACTTACCGCCGATATTTTGCCTGGTGGCGGGTTGGGATACGATCACCCGCAAGTAATCGTTCGGGCACAGGAAACCAGAGGCAGTTATGGCGACGGATACGACGGAACTGGTTGCGGGGGCATTGCAGGCGATCGACGAACATCGCATCGCCGACGCCTTGTCCGCGCTGAACAAGGCGCTGGAGCTGGATCCGTCCTCGGCCAACGTGCGGCACGGCCTGGGTCTGCTGGCCCTGCGCACCGGCGAGCCGGTCATCGCCTTGAACCTGTTCAACGAAGCTCATCGCCTGGCGCCGAACGTCGCCGAACATGCCGAGGCGCTGGCCGTCGTCTATGCCAAGCTCGGCAAACTGCCTGACGCCCTGTTTTTCGGCAAACTGTCGCCTTCCCTGAAGAACAGCGAGTTGCCCGGTCTGCTGCCGAGCTGGATGGACAAGTTCTTCGATGCGTTCATGAACATCAAGCAGGCACCGCTGCTGCAATCGGGGTTCTCGCTGTACGAAAGCGGGCAGTTCGCCGAGGCCGAGGCGATGTTCAACCGCGAGCTCAACCTCGATCCCCACACCTCCGACGCCTGGCGCGGGCTGGCATCGACGCAGCTCGAACTGGGCAAGCCGCTGGAAGCGCTCCAAGCGTTGCGCGGCCTGATGGCGCTCGGCAACACGACGCCACAGGACCTGTCGATGCTGGGCCGCGCCCTGACCCGATGCGGCAGGGCGGTCGAGGGGATGGCGTTGCACGACCGGGCCTTGCGCCAGGATCCCGACGATGCCGCAGCCGAGCTCATGCGTTTGGCCGACATGCGCTTTGCCCCGATGATCGGCGCGTCGGCCATGACCGCCGCCGCCAAGACCTGGGCGGCTGCCCTTCCGGCGCCGCACGAACCCGAGGAACGGTTCTTCGAACCGCTCGACGGACGCAAGCTGCGCCTGGGCCTGCTATCCGGCAATCTCGACGCCGGCCGTGCCTCGCTCAATGCACTGACGCCGTTCCTGCAGCGTGGCGATGCGGCCGGGTGGGAACTGACCGTGTTCAGTGCCGCCCGATTCGAAGATCAGGCGACGCGGCGCCTGCGCCACGTTGCCTTCGACTGGATCGACATCAGGGAAATCGATGACGCCACCGCGGCCCTGATGATCGAGAATGCCGAACTCGATGTCCTGATCGTCCTTGATGATATCGGCCTGAACGACCGGCCGGGCCTGCTGCTGCAACGGCCGAACTGCCTGGTGTTGTACTGGGCCGAACAGCCGGCGGTCGCCCGCGCGCTGGGCACGCAGGGCGTTGTCGGCGATGCCGTCGTCCTGGGCGATCAGGCAGCGGACGACGCGGCCTTTGTCCTGCCCACCCCGATGTTCGGCCTGGCCGAAGATGCCGTGACGCCACTGCCACTGCGCGACGAGGCTGATCAGCGGCTGATCGGGGTGCGCGCCCGACGCCAGGACTTCACGCCCGAAAACTGCGCCGTGCTGGCCGATGTCCTGGCCGCCCTGCCCGACTGCATGCTGCTGGTCGACCATCTGCGCGTCGGCGGCCCCCTTGGCTTTGACGATCTGGTCGAACAGTTCGCCTGGCATGGCTGCTCGGAGCGGATCGCGTCGGTCGCCGATGTGACCCCGGAAACTGCCGACCAGGTCTTCTTCGACATGGCCGACCTGATCATCGACCTCGGCCCGCTCTCCGATGTCGACACGGCGGTAGCCGCCCTGTGCCGTGGCCGCCCCGTCGTGACGCTGGCAGGTGACTTGCCGGCGGGCCGCAAGACCGCCAGCGCGTTGACGGCGCTGTCGCTGACCGACTGGATCGCCGCCAGCCCCGCCGGTTTGATCGAGGTGGCGCGCGGCATCATGGCGGATCGCGCCGTCGCCCAGGAAAAGGCTGCAGCCGCGGTCGCGAGCGGCGAAGGGGCGAAGCCGCTGGGGCGGGCCAAGGCACTGGAGGCCGGGTTGCGCCGAGTGGTCGCCGACTACCGAGGCGCTTGATGCCGGCGCTGGATCAGGAGCGCCTGGAGAAGAACCTGGCGCTGATGAAGGCCAGGTTCCCGCGTGTCTACCGGCAGATGGTCGAGGTCAAGTCCGCCTCGACCATCGTCGGCGGCGAGGACGGAGTTCCCCTGAACCTCGATCTCGGCCATACGATGTTCTACGAAGGCGGCGTCGATCGGTTCCTGGAAGAACAATACGCGCGCTATGCCGCCAAGCCCGACCGGCTGAACCTGACCCTGCCCGAAGAACCCAGGGCCGTCACCCGCATTCCGCACATCGTCCAGCGCGGCATCTTCCGGCATTTCAAGGCCGAGAATATCCGCGACGTGCACATGCTGCCGCGCGAAAAGGCCGGCTTCATGATTGTTTTCGGGCTGGGGCTGGGGCTTCACCTGAACTGGCTGGTCGAAAACTACGAATTCCGCCATCTCGTGGTGATCGAGCAGTTCCCGGAATTTGTCTATCACAGCCTGTATTTCGTCGACTGGGTCGGCATCGTCGAAAAGATCGAGGCGAACGGCGGCAGGCTTTCCTTCTTCATCAGTGAAATTCCGACCGAAATCGGCCAGACGCTGTACTGGTATCTGCGCTCGGCCGACTTTGGGCTGATCGACGGATCCTACGTCTACCGGCACTACTCGTCGTTCTTCATCGACGGCGCTTTCGAAAGCTTCAAGGAGCAATTGCCGCTTCAGCTGGTCTCGAAAGGTTTTTTCGAGGACGAGATCATCATGATGCGCAACACCTTCGAAAACCTGATCACGTATGATTTCTCGCTGCTGGACCCCAAGAACCGACTGGCCAAGAACGTACCGGCGCTGGTCGTCGGATCCGGCCCGTCGATCGACCGCTCCTTCGACCTCATCCGCTCGTTGCGCGACAAGGTCCTGCTGATTTCCTGCGGCACCACGCTGCGGGTTCTGCTGCGCAACGGCATCGTCCCGCATTATCACTGCGAGCTGGAAAACGTACCGGCGGTATTCGAGCATCTGGAACCGCTGTCGCAGGAATATGATCTCAGCCCGATCACCCTGGTGGCGACCACCACGGTCGATCCCCGCGTCCCCGGCCTGTTCGGCAAGCGGATGCTCTATTTCCGCGACGCGCTGTCGTCGACCCTGCTGTTCGGCAACGAGGAACGCGCCATCTTCGGGGGGGCACCGAACGTGTCGAACCTGGCCACCCGGATCTCAATCGCCCTGGGTTTCCGGCAGGTCTACATGATCGGCGTCGACCTGGGCAGCCGGAAGGCCGATGTCCATCATGCCAAGGATGCGGTCTACAACAAGGAATGGACCAAGACCTACACCCGGCTGATCGAACCGATGAAGATCGCGCTGCCCGGCAATTTCGGCGGGCGTGCCTACACCAACACGGTGCTGTTGTGGGCACGTTCCATGCTGGAAGGGCTCCTGAAGGAGTTTCCGGACCGCGAATTTTTCAACTGCAGCGACGGCGTGCGTCTGCCCGGCACGACCCCCTGCCTGCCGGCCCATCTTGCGGCACGCAGCGCGTCATTTCCCAGCAACGCCGAAACCCTGCGCCAGATCCCGCTTGAGGTGAAGCAGGTCGACCCACGCGGTCTGCTGGATCGCGATCGGCTGGTCGAGGTGACCGAGAACTTCCGGCTGTGGCGCGAGGACATGGCCGCCATGACGGCCGCCGCACGCGAGGAAGGGTGGGATTTCCTGACGCTCTACGATGCCGTGGTGGCGAGGATCAGCCGCAACGGCAAGTTCCCTGATGCCCAGCAGATCAGCAGCATCGTCCTCGGGTCGATGATGATGATCCTGCAGTTCGCTTATTTCTTCGCCCATCGCCTGGACCCCGAACTGCGCCCTGGTTTCATGGCGGAATTGCTGGACCGGTTGGACGAGTCGGTCGACAAGATGGCTGATGAAGCCATTGCCCTGTTCGAAGGTTTCGTCACGCGGCTGGATCAGGCCGCGGCCTGATCGGATTTACCTGTCCCGGATATGAAAGCGGCCCCGGCACAGCCGGGGCCGGATGAAGAGAATGCTCTGTCGGTCAGGCGCCGGATGCCGGCGTCCGGTCGCCGCGCAGCGCGCCGATGCGTTCATCCTCGTGCTCGCGCAGGCGCCGCGCGATCCGCAGGGCGCCATACAGGTCGCCCTTGCTGGCGGGGGTCAGGATTTCGATCGCCAGCGGTGCCGCGGATGGCGCCGCCGCGACGTAATCCCGCAGCAGCGTCTCGAACTGCCCGAGGAATTCGTCCCGATTGTCTTCGAACAGATAGGCGCACTGCAGCGCGTAATAGACCAGCCCTGCCGGGCTCCTGGCCTCCTGCTCGGTCACGACATCCTTGTCGCGCAGAATATTGGCGCTGTTGTGCACCACGATCGTGGCGGGCGGCCCCGAATTTTCGATCACCGCACCGTTGATGATGACTTTCTGGCCGTTTTTCAGCTTCAGCGTAAGCGGCATCGCGACAACAGGATAAGGTGATTGGAAATGTCAGGCCTTGGTATCGCGCACCGGCGCAGCCGGAGCGTTCGACGTAGCCGGGGCGGCCTGCGCACGCTGCGCCGATTCCGACAGACCGGCCGCGATCTGGCGGTTGATGTTGATCAGGACATCCAGCAGTTCCGGCTTGGGATCGGCCAGCACCGCCATCGACTGCTTGTCGATGAAGGCCGCCAGGCTCAGCAGGTTCTGGCGGATCTCGCGGGGCAGCGGGTTCGTCGGCTCGGTCAACTCGGCCTGGAAGATCGTCCACAGCCGCCAGTTGATGCGCACGGCATTGGTCATGCCATCCAGGTCGTCAGGCGACTCCTTGGCCTCCAGCAGCTTGCGGGCGGCCGTGGTCAGGGCCCAGGCCTCGGTCAGTTGGGGCGGGCCGCTGCCGAGAGAGGCGTCTTGGGATTTTGCGTAGCCTGTCGTCATCTGCCTACCTATTGGTCCCTTGGCTGCTTTCGGCCCACTTGGCCAGAACGCCTTTAACAAACCGTGTATCTGCCGGAGGCCCCGGGCGGGGGCTGACCGGTCGCCCGTCCGATTTTAGCTGTTCCCGCCGGACTCCGCGATCATTTTCCATGCAAGGGGCGTCCCGCGCGCGATATCGCGATCGGCCCGTCGCCCCATGATCTCGGGCAGATGGCGGGGGGCAAGCCCATAACCCGGCCGGATCGAACGGACATTATCCGAGGTCAGCGCTTCGCCCGCCCTGATGTCGCGCACGGCATACAGCGAACGCCGGAACTGCAGGCTTGCCGCCTCGCTCGGCTGGCAACCATAGGCGACGCTGCCGCGGGCCGCCTGGGCGTCGCGGACCGCATCGCACATCAGGCGCAGTTCGTCGGGTTCCAGGCTGAAGGCGGCGTCGGGGCCGCCGTCGCTGCGGCGAAGGGTCACATGCTTTTCGATGACCACCGCCCCCAGGGCCACAGCCGCGACGGACACGGCGACGCCCAGGGTGTGATCGGACAACCCGACCGCCGTGCCGAACGCCTGGGCCAGATGGGGGATCGTCGCCAGGTTGGCTTCGGACGCCGGCGTCGGATAACCGCTGATGCAGTGCAGCAGGATCAGGTCGCGACAGCCCGCCTCCCGTGCCGCCGCCACCGCCGCCTCGATTTCGGCCAGCCCCGCCATGCCGGTCGACAGGATCATCGGCTTGCCGGTGCGCGCCGTGCGCCGGATCAGCGGCAGGTCGACGATCTCGAACGAGGCGATCTTGTAGGCGGGACAGTCCAGACCCTCGAGGAAGTCCACCGACGTCTCGTCGAAGACGCTGGCGAATACCGCGAGCCCCAGGCCACGCGCCTTGTCGAACAGTGCCTGGTGCCATTCCCAGGGGGTGTGCGCCTCGCGATACAGATCATGCAGCCGACGGCCTGCCCAGGGACCGCTCTCGATCACGAAGCCCGGCCCGTCATGATCGATCGTGATGGTATCGGCGGTATAGGTCTGCAACTTCACTGCCGACGCGCCGGCCGCCGCGCAGGCCTCGATGATGGCGAAGGCCCGTTCGATGTCGCCGTTGTGGTTCCCGGACAGTTCGGCAATCACGTAAGGCGGCTGGTCGGCAGCGATCAGCCTGCCTGCGATGCTGATACCGGGTTGCATGGACATCCGACAATCTCCCTGAACGCGGTCTCCACCCGCCCCCCGCAAGGTCAGCGGCAATCCAGGCAGAGTCGACAAAACACGCTGGACAAGTATATAGTAGGTGATCGCCCGGCAGAAAGCGGTCGATGCCCGTGACGGCAAGCTTCAGAAAGGAGTGGCCCGATGTCGATTCCGCCCTACAGCACGGCCTTGGTCAACATGTTGATCAAGAACCGCAATACCGCGGCCGGGACCCCGACGACGCTGGGTACGCCGGTCACCAAGGAATCGATCGACGCGATCATCAACAAGGGCTCGATCGAGCGTAGCCGCAACAATTTCCTGACCATCATGTCGAACCGCATCAATGCGTTTGCGACAGACAAGCTGCAGCCCAAGGAAAACTGGGAACTTTCCGCCGCCTATCTGGCCAAGACCAGCCAGCCGATGATCCTGCAGATCAGCGACAAGGGCAAACCGGAGGTCGTGCGCCAGCGCGACGCCGACCTGTCGAAATTCTCGGGCGTGCAGCAGGCCCGGCTGACCAAGGCGATGGACCAGCTTGACCAGTTGATCATCAAGCAGAATGCCAACCTGGTGAACCAGGGCCTGCGGACCAAGCTGGAAGATGCGGCCTATACGCTCGAGCAGATCACCAAGGGCAAGCAGCAGCCGACCTCGGACTGGGAGTTGCAGGGCAAGCTGCTGACCACGAACCTCACCCCGGCGAAGCTCGGCCTCAGCGCGGACGGCAATGTCGTCATTGCCGACCAGACGAAATCGGCCCTGCTCGATGTCCCGCCCGAAAAGCGCGCCCGCCTGAAGGAAATCCTCAGCGAGTGGCAGCAGGCCGCCAGCACCGGGATCTACACGCAGATGTGGCAGATCGATGCCAAGGTGCAGGTCGACCTGGGCAAGTCGTTCTATTTCGACGTCAACGACATCGGCGAACCGGTGGTCAAGGACAACTCGGCCGCCAATATCACGCCGAGCTTCCTGAACGAAGATCCCTACCCCAATCTCGGCGCCAACACGAAATGGCAGAAGGATGCGCTGGGATTCGCGGCCAAGGGGACGCCGTTCTTCCTGGATATCGACCCGGCCGGCCAGGTCATCGCCCGGCAGGTCACCGCGCAGAACGTGATCAACTTCAACAAGCCGCCGTTCTATCAGCAGCAGCAGGTCGGGGCGATCGTCTCGCTGCTCGGCTGATCAGGCCAGAAGACCGCGCCATTCCCAGTGCCGCTCATCCTGCCTGACGTAACCTGCGCGCACGAACAGCGTGCGGGACGCCTCGTTGGCCGGGTCGACCTCGGCCAATAACGCCGCCCCCGGACATAACATGGCCGCGAGGGCCAGCGCCCTGCCGGCGACACCCTGGCCCTGGCAGGCCGGGTCGACCAGGATCGACACCTCGAACTTCCCCTCGGCAACCGTATCCAGCCGCAGGATCCCGGCCGGACGGCCATCCAGTTCGATCATCATCAGCCAGCGCCCGGGATCGCCCAGCACCCGGGCCAGCCACGCCATGTGCTCGGCCCTCGCAGGGACCGCGGGGGTACGGGCGTATCGGCGCACGCCCGGCGCGGCCTGCCATGCCAGCATCATGTCGGCATCGCCCGGCCCGGCCAGGCGCAGCGTCACCGCCGAACCATCGCGCCGGATCGGGGGCAGCAACGCCAGCGCCAGACGCTGCAGGCCGCGGCCATCGCACAGCGCGCCGGCGCGCGCCGCCATCTGCCGGCGCAGGGCGCCATCGTCCAGGACATGGCGCAAGGCGCCGCGCAAGCCTGCCTCGTCGGTCACCACCGCCGCCCCCGCGGCGGCCAGCGCCGCGGCACAGGCGCGCTGATTGTCGACGACCGCAATCGCCACCGCCGGCAGGGCCAGGGCGCAACGCTCCCACGACGAAACGCCGGCCGCGCCGACGGCCAGGTCGGCCGTGGCCATCAGCCCGCCCATGTCGGCCACATTCCGATGCAGCCGCGCCCGGTCGCCGAACGGTGCCAGGGCCGCGGCGACGCCGTCGGCATGGGGCGCCGCCGCGCCCAGCACGACGTCGAGCGCGCCGGTGTAGGTCGTTGCCGCGATCGCGGCGATCGCCCGCCCGGTGATGTTGCCGGGGTCGGTGCCGCCGAACGACACCAGGATGCGTTCCACCGCGCCATCGCGCGATCGGGCCAGGGCCGCCGCCCGCCGTGCCTGGAACTGCGGCCGCAGCAAAGCGTGCTCGCCCCCCAGCAGCAATCGGCAGTCCGCCGGCACCAGGGCGGCATAATCTTCGGGCCGCCGCCCCGGCGTCTGGTCCAGCAGCAGGTCGGCATCGTGCGGGCGGTCGGCCAGGTCATCGATGACCAGGATGCGGGCCGCCCAGCCGCGCAACGCCCCCTCGAAGGCGCCGTCGCGGCGATAATGATCGACGATCAGCAGGGCACAGCCATCGGGCCAGCGGCGGCGCAAGGCGGCGACATCGTCGCCGTCGACGACGACGAGATCCGCGCCGCCGTCGATCGCCGCCGCCTCGGCATTCACCGCGATCGCCCGGTCCCAGCCCAACCCGCCCAGTTGGTCGAGCACTGCCCGGCAACGCACCAGATGGCCCAGGCCGATGTCGCGCCCGGCATCCAGCCGGGCGATGGCCAGCGGCCGGGTCACCGCTGATGCCGGCCGGCGTTCAGCGCGGCGATGTCGGGCCGGGCCGCGACCAGCTCCAGCACGGTCCGCCACCCGGCCGTCGCCGCGTCGGGCAGGCTGGCGAACACCGCGGTGAAGAAATCGAAATCCTCGGGGTAGTCCAGCGTCCAGCGATTGTGGATCAGCGTGCCGCCCGGCCCCGCGAGGTTGGCGCGCACCAGCCCCTCGGTGCGGCGCAGCCAGGGCGTCACATGTTCGCGGTCATGCGGGTCGGTGGCGATGCCGGCGGCCCGTGCCAGCGCCGACGCGGTAAAGGCCTCGCAATCCAGGCCGTGGGGAAAGGACGGCGGCATGTTGTTGGCGGCATAGTCGGCCGCGGCCTCGCGCCGCAGGGCCAGCACCGCGCCGCAGACCTCGGGGTCGATCAGCGGGCAATCGCTGGTCACGCGCATCACGATGTCGGCCCCGACCTGCTGCGCCGCGCCGTGATATCGCGCCAGCACGTCGCTGGGCGATCCGCGCGACACGACGGCGCCGTGCCGCGGCGCCTCGGCCACGATCGGCTCATCCGCGGGGTCCGTGCCGGTGGCGCAGACGACGACGTCGATGCCGGGAATCGCGGCACAGCGGCGCAGCACCTGGCCCAGCACCGTGGTGTCGCCCAAGGGCCGCATCACCTTGCCCGGCAGGCGGGTCGATCCCATCCGCGCCTGCACGATGCAGGCCTGGATCAAGGTTTCAGCCCCAAAGTCTCGGCCAGGATGTCGACGACGCGGTCGACATCGCCCTCGTCCATCGCCGGAAACAACGGCAGCGACAGGCAGCGGTCGTACCAGGCATCGGCACCGGGCAGCGCCAGCGTGCCATACCGGCGGCGGTAATAGGGCTGGCGATGAACCGGCAGGTAATGGACTTGCGTGCCGATCCCCCGGGCGCGCAGCGCCCGCATCACGCTGCCGCGGTCGCGGCCCAGCCCGGCGAAATCGATCAGCGCCACCGACAGATGCCAGCCGGCATCCTGGCCGCCATGGCGCTTCATCGGCTGCAGGGCGGGGCCATAGGCCGACAGCCGCGCGTCGTAACGCGCGATCAGCTGGCGGCGCCGGGCGACGAACGGGCCCAGCTTGGCCAACTGGCTGATGCCCAGTGCGCATTGGATATCGTTCAGCCGGAAGTTCCAGCCCGGCTCGGGCATTTCGTAATACCAGGGATTGGGCTGGCCGTCGGCGCCGAACCCCTGGGCCGGATCGGTGAATTGGTCGGCCTCGCGCACCATGCCGTGATTGCGCAGGCGCCGCATGGCCAGGGCCAGATCAGGATCGTTGGCCATCACCGCACCGCCCTCGGCGGTGGCAATGGTCTTGACCGGATGAAAGGACAAGGTCGTCAGATCGCCGAACCGGCAGGCGCCGACAGGCGCATCCCGGCCGTCGACATGCTGGACGGTGCCCAGCGCATGGCAGCCGTCCTCGATGATGGTCAGCCCCTGGGCGCGCGCCAGCCGCGACTGTGCGGCCAGATCGCCGACCTGGCCGCACAGATGGACGGTCGACACCGTGCGCGGCCGCAGGCCCGCCCCCCGCGCCCTGGTCAATGCGGCCTCGAGCGTTTCCGCCGTCATCAGCGCGGTGTCGGGGTCGACATCGGCGAAGACCACCTCGGCCCCGCAATAACGCGCGGCATTGGCCGTCGCCAGGAACGTCACCGCCGGCACGATCATCGTGTCGCCCGGCCCCAGCCCCAGGGCCGCGCAGGCCAGATGCAGGGCGGTCGTGCCGTTCGAACAGGCCACTGCCTCGCGCGCGCCCAGGGCCGCGGTCAGCGCCGCCTCGAACGCCTCGACCGTCGGGCCGGTGGTCAGCCAGTCGCCCTTCAGCACACCCACGACCGCATCGATGTCGTCCTGGTCGACGACATGGCGGCCATAGGGCAGGAAACCGGCGGTCACGTGGTGACCTCGCCCATCATCGCGGACAGGCGAGCGCCGTCGATCCAGTCGTGATTGGTGTCGGACGCATAGCGGAAACCTTCCTCGACCGGCTGGCCGGCCCAGGCGGCGGGGCGGGCGCCGCGCCACATCGCAAAGCTCGGCTCGATCACATAGCGGTCGCCGTATTCCACGGTCTGGCGCGAATCATCCTCCGTTATCATCACCTCGTGCAGCTTTTCGCCGGGGCGGATGCCGATTACGCGCTGGGGCAGATGCGGCGCCATCGCCGTGGCCAGGTCGACCACGCGCATCGAGGCGATCTTGGGGACGAAGATCTCGCCCCCCTGCATCATCGCCAGGCTGGACAAGGTGAATTCGGCCCCCTGCGGCAGGGTGATCCAGAACCGCGTCATGCGCGGATCGGTGATCGGCAGGTGGTCGGCCCCCTCGGCGATCAACTTCTGGAAAAACGGAATGACGCTGCCGCGCGATCCCACGACATTGCCATAGCGCACGACCGAGAACTGCGTGCCGCCCGCCCCGGCCAGATGGTTGGCCGCGATGAAGATCTTGTCGGAAGCCAGCTTGGAGGCGCCGTACAGGTTGATCGGATTGGCCGCCTTGTCCGTCGACAGCGCGATGACCTTCTTCACGCCGGTGCGCAATGCGGCGCGCACCACGTTCTCGGCCCCGTTGACGTTGGTGCGGATGCATTCGATCGGATTGTATTCGGCCGCCGGCACATGTTTCAGCGCCGCGGCGTGCACGACGATGTCGACGCCGCGCATCGCCAGTTCCAGACGGTCGGCGTCGCGCACGTCGCCGATGAAGAAACGCAGCCGCTGTAACGCGTCCGGGGTCATGCCCTGCTGCATGTCGTACTGCTTGAATTCGTCGCGGCTGAACACGATCAGGCGGCGCGGATCCCCGTGGGCCAGCAGCATGCGGATGAACATCCGGCCAAACGACCCGGTCCCGCCGGTGATCAGGACCGAACGGTCCTTGAACTGACCATAGAGTTCGCCGGCCGCCTTCGCATCGCTCATCGTTTCAGCCCCCAAGTTGCTGACGGCATCCTGGCAAACAACGGTTAATTAAGACGAAAAAAGCGCCATTCGGCGCCGGGGGTCAAGGCCTGGCGATGTCAGGGCGCAATCAGGCGGTCGTGCCGCGGCCCGAAGACTGCGTCGCCGGCGCCGGCGGGCTGTAGCTGCTGACCGCGGCGGGCGCCGGGGTGCTGCCGCCGAAATCGCTGCCCAGCGTGATCACCGGGGCCCCGTCGCCGCCGGCGGAACCGGACGGGGGCGCACCGATCGCCACCGGGGCGGGCAACCGATTGTCAGCCGGTGTCGCGGTGGCCTGATCGGTTTCGCCCGTCGCAACATCGCCCGGCTGGTCGGAAGCCTGGCGGCCCGCAACCCGCTGATCGTTGGCCGCCTGCGCCTGCTGCTGCGCGTCGCGCAGGCGTTGGGCATCGCGATAGGCCTGGCTGGACTTGCCGGCGGGGATCTGGCCGGTGATCTCGCCATCCTTGGTGTTGCGGAACTGCAGGACAAAACGGTTGATGTCGCTGTCGAAGGCGACCCGGGTCGGCAGGAACGGCAGGTTGCGCGGCACGGCATTCGAAATCGCCGCATCGGCCGCCGCATCGGCCACGCGCGACACCGCCTGGCTCAGCGTCGCCGCCGAGCCTTGCGTGTAGCCGTAACCTGAGACGGTGGCGATCGACGAGATCATGATGCTGCCTTGCGGCACCCCCTAATAGCGTCTACCCGGCGACGAACAATGACCGCAACAAACGATGAAACTGAGGGGCAGTCGGCCGTAACCAAACACCATCAATGTTTACAAACGGTTACCCGTCGGCCGCACTCTCCCATACGACTCATATATTGGGTCATTGCCCAAAATGAGTCAAGGCCCGCCAGAAATCGTCGAAAATACGATGCAAATTCGATTCATCATTGCGCCACGGTCGGGCGGATCAGCATGCAGCCGACCGATTGCTGGCGCAGACGGTTACAGGTGTCGCGCGCCTGCCCCTCGTTGAACGGCCCGCCCTGCACGCGGTAGACCGTCGCGCCCTCGGGCGTGGCAAAGGGCTGGGTGACCAGGTTGACCGAGGCCAGCATGTCGTAGCGCCGCTGCAGCCGGCGCCATTCGGCGCGCGCCGCGTCCTCGTTGGCGACGGTGGCCAGCTGGATCCGCCAGACCTCGACCCCGCCCGCCTCGCCACTGACCGCGCCGATCTCGCGCAGGAACGCCAGTTGCTGGCGCGCCTCGGCATTGCCGCCCTTGGCCGCCGCCTGGAACCAGCGGATCGCCGTCGACAGGTCGGCGGTGGTACCGTCGCCATTGGCATAAGCGACGCCCAACTGGTATTGCGCGGCAACATCGCCGGATGCCGCGCGCCGGGCCAGTATTTCGACAGTATCGGCCTGCGCCGTCGTAACCCAGCCCGCCATCACGACGGCCATGACAAAGAGTAACCGCGCCATGACGGCCCCTCCCTTCTACCGGATGCCTATCCCGTCAATAACGGTCGCCCAAAACGATTGACAATTTCTTGACGGCGACTTGCGGCTACCAGCGTCCCAGGCCGACCCGGCGGGCGCGCCGCGCCACCAGCGCGGCATAGATCAGTTGCATAGCCAGCAATCCCGCCACCACCGCGAGGTTGAGGCCCGAGCCGGCGTCAAGGAACAGGGCGGCCGCGGCCGCCTGCAGCAGGACGAAACCGTAATGCAGCAGCGTGACCAGATCGCGGCTGACGCCCGATCGGCCCAGCACCTGGTAGAGGTGGCCGTGATGCGCCTCGGCCGGGTTTTCGCCGGCCAGGATACGGCGGGCCAGGGTGAAGGCGACGTCGAAGATGAAGGCGAACATCAGAAAGGGCACGACGAAGAACGACAGCCGTCCCTGGTCAGCCTGGGTGGCGATGACGGCCAGCACCGCCAGGTTGAAGCCCAGGAACTGGCTGCCGACATCGCCCAGGAAGATGCGCCCGGCGGGAAAGTTGAAGACCAGGAACCCCGCGGCCGACGCGGCCAGGATCAGCGCCGCGAGATAGACGAACTGGGCCCCGGCCCCATAGGCGAAGACGGCCAGCAGGCCCGCGGCAAGGGCACAGACCCCGCCGGCAAGACCGTTGATGCCGTCCATGAAATTGACCGCATTGGTCAGGCCGATGATCCAGACCAGGGTCAGGGGATAGGCCCAGACGCCCAGTTCGACATGGCCCAGCCCCGGGATCGACAGGCTGTGGACGACCAGGCCGAACCCCAGCACCACCAGCGCCGCCAGCACCTGGGCCACCAGCTTGAACATGAAGCTGCGCGGCTTCAGATCGTCGATGAACGACACGACGGCGATGCCGATCGCGGCGGCGACGAACCCCAGGAACGTGGTTTCCAGCGGCCGGGCGAACCGGCTTTCGACATAGACCACGGCGATGCCGGCCAGAAAGGTCAGGACAACGGCGATGCCGCCCGATTTCGGCGTCGGCCGGACATGGGCCGACCGGTGGTTGGGCACGTCCATCACCCCGATCGCGATCATCACGCGGGTAATGGCGGCCGACAGCGCGATCAGCGCCAGGGCAAAGCCCAGGTGTAACAACAACGCGGTGCTGGTCATCTGTCCTGTGGTCTGCTGGAAGGTCGGCCGAGTTGCTAAGGCAAGCGGTCCTGTTATACCTGTTCGCCGGTATTTTGAAGGACAACATGGCAGTGTTCACGCGGGCGAAGGTCGCAGCATTCCACGACGCGATAATGGCAGGCCTCGCCTTCCTGGTCGCGCTGTACCTGCGGCTGGGAGATACGGTCTTCCTGCTGCCGCGCGATTTCCTGGCGCAGACCGGCCTGGTCTTCGTCGGCGTCGCCGTCGTCTCGTTCGCCATCACCGGCGTGCAGCGCACCAACTGGCGCTTCGTGTCGCTGACCGACCTTCTGGTGCTGGTCCGCGGCGTGACGCTGGCCATCCTGATGTTCCTGGCGGCGTCGTTCCTGGTGTCGCGGCTGGAAACCGTGCCGCGGTCCAGCGTCATCATCGCCTGGTTCGTGCTGCTGTTGTTCGTCAGCCTGCCGCGCATCGCCTATCGCCTGCTGCGCGAAGGCTATTTCGATCCCCGCCGGGCCACCCCTGCCGACCGCCTGCCGGTGTTGCTGGTCGGGCGCGGCGAATCGGCCGAACTGTATCTGCGCGCCACGCGCAGCCGCGCGGGCGGCCGCCATATCGCCGTCGGCATCCTGGACGACAAGCAGTCGCGCCGGGGCGAGAAGGTGCACGGCGTGCCGGTGCTGGGCAGCATCGACGACCTGCCCCGCATCCTCGAAACCCTGGCCGCGCGCTCGATCCGTCCGGTCAAGCTGGTGGTGACCGACGCCGCCACGCCGCGCCAGCGCATCGCCGACCTGCTGGAATTGGCCGAGCGCCACGGCATGACCATCGGCCGCGCGCCGTCGCCGACCGCGCTGCAATCGGGGCTGGGCGAACGCCCGGCAGTCGAGAACATCGCGATCGAGGACCTGCTGGGCCGGGCCCAGACCCGGCTGGATCCCGAATTGCCGGCCCTGCAGATCCGCGGCCGTCGCGTCCTGATCACCGGTGCGGGCGGGTCGATCGGGTCCGAGATCGTGCGCCAGGTGGCAAGCTTCGGGCCCGCACGGCTGGTGCTGCTCGATGCCGGCGAATTCAACCTGTACGCCATCGACCACGAACTGGCCGAAAGGCACCCCGAACTGGACCGCCGCGCGGTACTGGCCGACGTGCGTCATCGCGGCCAGCTCGACCGCCTGCTGACGGCCGAAAAGCCCGAGGTGATCTTCCATGCCGCCGCCTACAAGCATGTCCCGCTGATCGAGGAAAATCCGGTCGAGGGTGCCTGGACCAACGTGCTCGGCACCCGGCACCTGGCCGATCTGGCGGTCGCGCACGGCGTCGCGGCCATGGTGATGATCTCGACCGACAAGGCCGTCAACCCGACCAACGTGATGGGCGCGACCAAGCGCCTGGCCGAATGCTACTGCCAGACGCTGGACCTGACCTCGTCCACCCGGTTCGTGACCGTGCGTTTCGGCAACGTGCTGGGGTCGACCGGGTCGGTGGTGCCGCTGTTCAAGCGGCAGCTGTCGCAGGGCGGGCCGCTGACGGTCACCCATCCCGACATCACCCGTTATTTCATGACCATCGCCGAGGCGGTGTCGCTGGTGCTGCAGGCCCTGGCGCTGCGCCTGTCCGACCCCGAGGCCGCCCAGGGCAGGATCTATGTCCTGGACATGGGCGAGCCGGTCAAGATCATCGAGGTCGCGCGCCAGATGATCCGCCTGGCCGGACTGGTTCCCCATCGCGACATCGAGATCAAGGTCGTCGGCCTGCGCCCCGGCGAGAAGATGACCGAGGAACTGTTCTACGACGACGAGACGCTGAGCCCGACACGCCAGGAAGGCATCCTGCTGGCCAGCCCCCGCCTGCCCGACCCGGCGGCCCTGACCGAGGCCATCGCCGAGGTCGAGGCCGCAGCCCAGAGCGGCGACGTCGAGCGCGTGCTGGCGACGCTGAGCCGCCTGGTGCCGGGCTTCGTCCGCGGCGAGGAGGCGGAAGCCACGGCCCAGCCGGTCGCCGGCAAGGCCTTGAGAACGCCGTCCTAGGCCGGCACCGCGAAGCCCGCCGGTTCCCGCCCGTCGATAAGAGACTGCCACATCGTTTCGTAGGCGGCGTCGAGATGGCGGGTGAACCGCGCGCTGTCGAACAGCCGCAGGCGGGTGCCGCCCTGGACCAGATGGCGGCGCAGGCGATCGCGCCGCGCCGGGTCGGCCGCCAGCGCCAGGGCCAGCGCTTCATACCCGTCCAGGTCGGTGGCGATCAGTTCGGGCAGGTCGACCGCCCGCAGCAGGCCGGCTGCGACCCGCGCGGCGAACGATGCCCCTTCCAGCGTCACGGCCGGGCAGCCCATGCGCAGCGCATCCGACATCGTGGTGTGGCCGGCATAGGGTGTGGTATCGAGCAGCAGATCGGCGACGCGGTAGCGCGCCAGATGCCGCGCCGGCGCCACGAACGGCGCGAACACCAGCCGGTCGGGATCGATGCCGCCGGCGACCGCGGCGGCCTTGAGATTGGCCCGCGCCACCGCCCCGCCATCCAGCAGCCACAGCACGCTGCCTGGTACCCGCGCCAGCAGCCGCAGCCAGACGCTGAACATGGCCGGGGCGATCTTGAAGGTTTCATTGAACGCCGCGAACACCACGCCCTGCCCGGGCAGGCCCAGCGCGGCGCGACCGGGCGTTTCCGGATCGGCGGCCCTGGTATCGTCGTTGGGCTGATAGCTGTCGGGCAGTTGCACGATGCGTTCGGCATACCACGGCTGGTGATCCATCGGCGTCACCGTGGCATCACCGATCACATAATCGACGTAAGGCGCGCCGCAGGTGCCGGGAAAACCCAGCCAGGCCACCTGCAACGGTGCCGGCCGATGGGCCAGGATGCCGAAGCGCGTGCCGCGCGTATGCCCCTTCAGGTCGATCAGAATGTCGACACCGTCGGCCCGCATGCGATCGGCCGCGGCGCGGTCGCCCATGGCACCGATGTCGGTGAAACTGTCGAAGGCCGCGAGCAGCCGGCGGCGCATCGTGCTGCCGTCGTCGGGCCCGGCCGAATAGGCGCGCACGACGAAGCGGTCGCGGTCATGCAGTTCGAACACGCGGGCCGCCAGCAGGGCCGTGGCGTGCAGATGCAGGTCGCTGGACAGGTAACCCAGGGTGATGCGATCGCGCCGCACCGCCGCCGGCCGCGGCGCGACCGCGGGATAGCGCGCCGCCACCCAGGCGGCGGCGCAGGCCGCATGCTCGGCCGGGTCGGCGCGGCGGGCCACCGCGACCAGGGGATCGATATCGCTGTCGCGCCGGGCGATCGCCCCGGCCAGGGCCCGATCGATCCGGGCATCGTCGCGCCAGTCGCCGATCTGGCGGGCATAGCGGCCCAGGCTGGAAATCGCATTGCCCTGCGTCGGCTGTATGGCCAGGGCCCGGCGCAGCGCCGCCACCGCGGTCGGGATGCGGCCGGCCAGGCCCAGCGCGCTGCCCAGACCGTTCCACAATTCCGGATGATCGGGGCGCAACGCCACCGCGCGCGCCAGCACCCCGGCCCCCTCGGCCGCCCGATCGGCCGAGACCAGCGCATTGCCCAAGGCATTCAGCGCCTCGATCATCGCCGGCTGCTGGGCCAATGCCGCCCGCGCCCGCGCGATGGCGTCGTGATACCGTCCTGCCCCCGACAGGGCCGAGGCCAGGTTGGCCAGGACCTGTGGCTGTTCGCCGTAACGGGCGATCACCTGTTCGAACAGCATGATGGCGGGTTCGGGCTTGCCGGCGCGGGCGGCGACCACCCCCAGCAGCATCAGGCCATCGCCATCACCGGGATCGGCCTGCAGGACCTGGCGCAGCGCGGTTTCGGCCGCGGCCAGATTGCCCTGGGCAAGCGCGGCCTTGGCGGCGGTGATCAGGCCATGACGATCGGACATGGCCGCTCATACCCCGGATTTCTTGCGCCCGCCAGGGAGGGCGCTAAAATCCGCCGCCTTTTCCATTTTCAGTCTTTAGTCGAGGATCCCATGGACCGCCCCGCGATCAAGCGCTACTGGCAGAACTATATCGACGGCGCCTGGGTGGATGGCGCGGATGGCGGCCGCATCCCGGTCGAGGATCCGGCGCGCGGCGAAGTGATCGCCGAGATCGCCCAGGCGACCCCGGCCGATGTCGACCGCGCGGTCGCCGCCGCCCGTGCGCGGTTCAATGCGCGCACGCTGATCGACATGCGCCCGGCCGCCCGCGGCCAGATGCTGCTCGACATCGCCCAGGCGATGCGCGACATGGCCGACGAGATCGCGCTGGTCGAATGCCTGGACAATGGCAAGTCGGTCGCCGCCGGCCGCAACGAGGCGCTGGCCGCCGCCCGGTACTTCACCTATTACGGCGGTGCGACCGACAAGATCGAAGGGCGGATGATCCCCCTGGGTGCCGGTTACGTCGATTACACGGTGCCGGCGCCGTTCGGCGTGTCGGCCCAGGTGGTGCCCTGGAACTTCCCCCTGCAGATCGCCGCGCGCTCGGTCGCCTGCGCGCTGGCAACGGGGAACACGGTGGTCCTGAAGACCCCGGAACTGTCGCCGCTGGCCTGCACCTTCATCGCCGAGGCCTGCCACCGGGCGGGCGTACCGGCCGGCGCGGTCAACATCCTGTGCGGCTATGGCCATGACACCGGCGCGGCGCTGGTGACCCATGGCGACATCGACCATATCGTCTTCACCGGCTCGCTCAAGACCGGCCAGTTCATCCTGCGCGCCGCCGCCGAACGCGTGATCCCCTGCGTGATGGAACTGGGCGGCAAGTCGGCTGGCATCGTCTTCCCCGACGCCGACCTCGACCAGGTCGTCGCCTCGACCGTCGCCGGCATCTTCAGCAATGCCGGCCAGGTCTGCTCGGCCGCCTCGCGCCTGATCGTCCACCGGTCGCGACATGACGCGGTGGTCGACCGGATCGCGGCGCGTGCCCGCGCCCTGTCGATCGGGCCGGGGATCGAGGGCTGCGACCTGGGTCCGGTGATCTCGGGGCCGCAGCGCGACAAGGTCGAAGCCATGTGCCTGGCCGCCGCCCAGGAAGGTGCCGACGCGGTGGCCGGCGGCCGCCGTGCCGACCACCTGCCGGGTTATTTCATCCAGCCGACCGTGTTCACCGGCGTGCGCCCCGACATGACCATCGCGCGCGAGGAAGTGTTCGGCCCCGTCCTGGCCGTGCAGATGTATGACGAACCCGAAGAAGCCATCGCGCTGGCCAACGGCACCGAATACGGCCTGTGCGCCGGCGTCTATACCCAGAACCTGCAGACCGCCCATTGGGCGGCCGACCGGCTGGTCGCGGGCCAGGTCTTCGTCAACGAATGGTTCGCCGGCGGCGTCGAAACCCCGTTCGGCGGCACCAAGCGGTCGGGTTACGGGCGCGAAAAGGGCCAGGAAGCCCTGCTCAACTATGTCCAGACCAAGAATGTCGGTATCCGCCTGACCGCGGGCGCCGGCGGCCGCCCCGGCGGCTGACCGGCATCAGGCGCGGGCGCGCCGCAGCCGTTGCAGGACCAGCGCCCGCGTCCGTTCACCCGTCAGCGCGGTGGCCGCGGTGGCAAGCGTCCAGCACAGGCCGATCGCCAGGATGTCGGCGATCGGCGACAGGCCGTGGGGCACGATCAGGCGGCCCCCGACCGCGATGGCGGCGGCAACCGCCGTCAGCAGCACGACGTCGGCCGCAAACCAGCGCAGGGTCGTCCCGCGCGGCAGGTATTGCGGGCTGCCGACGAAACCGTGCATCAGCAGGTAGCCCGCGTTCAGCGCGACCCACGCCCCCGCCGCCGCCGTCGCGCCCCAACGTTCGGACAGCATGGCCAGGGCCGGCACCAGCAGCACCACGGCAACGGCGTGCAGCCGCACCCCGAACCCCGGCCGGCCATGGGCCAGCTGCAAAGTGCCGGGCACGGTCGCCAGCGCATTCAGGGCCCAGCCCACCACCAGAATCGCAAAGGGCTGCGCCGCCCCCGCCGCTGCGGCATTGCGCAGGGTCCACAGGCTGATCAGTTCGGGGGCGAACAAGGCGCCGACCAGCGCCGTCGGCACCACCACCACGGCCATGGCCTGGGCATAGACCCTATACGCCTGGACCAGGCCGCCATCGTCCCCCGCCCCCACCAGCTGCGTCAGCCGCGGCTGGTAGGCGGTGAAGATCGGCCCCGACAATTGCGACATCAGCGACGCGGCCAGCGCCGCCAAGGAATAGATGCCGAAGGTTTCCAGCGGCAGGGTGCGGCTCAGCACCAGCTTGTCGGCCTGCAGGATCAGCGCGCCCAGGAGTGCGAGCAGATTGGCGCCGACGACAAAGCGCCAGCGGCCGCGCAGCAACGCCACGCCGTCGGCCAGCCCGGCGCCCGCGGCGGCCGGCGGCAGCGACCGGCGCAGCAGCAGCCCCAGGATCAGCGACTGCGCCAGGGCCGACAGGGCCTGCCATACCAGAAAGGCGGTGGCGGTGGCCGAGACATGCTGCAGCACCAGGATCGCGCCACCGGCCCGCAGCAGGGCAAAACCGACCTGGGTCAGGTTCAGCCCGAATTGCTGCTGCAGCCCGGTCAGCCCGCCGACATAGAGCGCCGCGGGCAATTGCACGGCAAGCGCCAGCCCCATCGCGACGAAGGCGTGGCGCGCGGCCTCGGGCTGCAGGCCGTCGGGCCGGATCCAGTCGGTGGCCAGCCAGGGGGCGGCCAGGGCCAGGATCACGCCGGCCAGGATCGAGATGCCCCAATAGGCCGCCTCGCTCGCCTTCAACAGCGACCGGGCGCGCGACAGGCGGTCGGGATCGTCGCCGGCCAGGGCCAGTTCGCGGTTGATGGTCAGCGACAGGCCGAGGTCCAGGACCAGCGCCAGCGTCTGGAACGTGGTATACAGCGCGATCAGCCCGAAGCTTTCGACGCCCAGCAGCCGCAGGAATACCGGCACCGCGGCGAAATTGATCAGCGCCGCAGCGATACGTCCGGTCAGGTTGGCGGCGATGTTGAGGCGGACTGAGGCCACGGCGGTTTCGCGATTGAGACGGGCGCCCAAGCTATACTATCGTTCCCCCCTTTCCAACGCCGGCCGCCGGCCGGCTTCAGCCTCGGGAGTATCAGAACATGTCCATTCAGCGCACCGGCGTGGGTCCGCGCATGTCCAATGCCGTCGTCCACGGCGACACCATCTACCTCGCCGGCCAGGTCGCCGATTCGACCGCCAAGGACGTCAAGGGCCAGACCGCCGAAGTGCTGGCCAAGATCGAGGCGGCGCTGTCGAGCGTCGGTTCGGACAAGACCAAGATCCTGTCGGCCACCATCTATCTGTCCAACATCGGCAGCTTCGCCGACATGAATTCGGTGTGGGACGGCTGGGTCGCCCAGGGCAACACCCCGGCCCGCACCACCGTCGAGGCCCGCCTGGCCGCGCCGGGCTATCTGGTCGAAATCACGGTCGTCGCCGCGAAGTAACGCGCGACAGGCCGATACGCATGAGGGCGCGGGAAGCAATTCCCGCGCCCTTTTTGCTGCGCCGATATCGGCGTTGGGCAAAGGCCGGCCGACAAAACCAGCCCTGAAAACGACCAGGGCCGGCACACAGGTTTCAACCTGCCGACCGGCCCTTTCGTCCGAAGCGGTCCCCCGGGCGGCCATACGGCCGCCCACCGCGCCGGGATATTCTGTTACTGGAAGCTCAGAGCTTGCGCAGGCCGGCAGCGGCCTTGAAGCGGAGGCTCTTCGACGCCTTGATCTTGAGCGCCGCGCCGGTCTTGGGGTTCACGCCGTTGCGGGCGGCGCGCTTGACGACCGAGAAGGTGCCGAAGCCGGGCAGCGAGAAGCGGCCTTCCTTCTTGGTGATCTTGACGATGTGCTCAAGCACTTCACCCACAGCCTCGTACGCCGCGGCGTTCGAGGAACCGGTCTTCTCTGCGACAATTGCGGCAAGCTGCTTGCGCGGAGTAACCGACGGTACCTGCTTCTTTGCAGCCATAAAGGCCTCCCTCAGAGCAATGACGCCAGCGAGATAACCACAAGCCCAGGGAAAATCAATCGCGATCCTGTGCTCTTCCCGCTCGTCTCGCCGCTCGCGCTCGGGCGGGAACGCGCTAGAATACAGGCACCAAACACAACAAGCCTCTGAAAGGCGAAGGAAATTGCGGCAAAAGGAGCTTCGCCTCGCTCTCGTCTGCTTCGGCGGCGTCTCGCTTGCCGTCTACATGCACGGCATCTCCAAGGAGATCCTGAAGCTCGTCCGGGCCTCGAAACTGCTGCATGAAATCACGAATCGGGCCGACCGCGCCGGCGCGGTCCACCCCGATTCGGCGGCGGGCGAACCATCGACCGAGGCGATCTATTTCGACCTGCTGCGCGACATCGGCGCCCATGTCGAGCTGCGTGTCATCGTCGATACCATCGCCGGCGCCTCGGCCGGCGGCATCAACGGCGTGCTGCTTGCGCGCGCCCTGGCCCATGACCTGAGCCTCGAGCCGTTGCGCGACCTGTGGCTCAAACAGGCGGACGTGACCGAACTGCTGGCCGCCGACAGCCGGGCCACGCGCTTCTCCAAATGGTTCATGCGGCCGGTCTTGTGGGCGGCCTCCGCCGCCGGGCTGATCCGGCTGGCCGGCGATGCCGAGATGCAGGACAAGCTGTCGCTGTTCGTGCGCTCGCGCTGGTTCAGCCCGCCCTTCGGCGGCGAGCGCATGTCGGCGATGCTGCATGACGCCTTGCGCCAGATGGGCCGCGCCGACCTCCACGGTTCGTCGCTGATCCCGTCGGACCAGCCGCTCGAGCTCTATGTTCCCATCACCGATTTCTACGGCTGGCACCAGGACATCGCCCTGCACGATCCGCCGCAGGTCGGCGAACGCGACCATCGCCACCAATTGCGCTTCGCCTATCTGCGCGATCACGACGGCACGGTGACGTCGGACTTCACCGACGACGCGGTGCCCGCCCTGGCCTTCGCCGCGCGGGCCACGTCGTCCTTTCCCGGCGCCTTCCCGCCCGCGCAACTGTCCGAGATCGATCGCATGCTGGCGCGCAAGGGCCTGTCCTGGGAAGGGCGCGCCCGTTTCGTCGAACGCAATTTCACGGTCTACCGCGAGGCCGGCATGGACCCGGCGGCAACCTCGTTCATCGACGGGTCGGTCCTGAACAACAAACCCTTCGCCAAGGCGCTGCGTTCGATCGACGGGCGGCCGGCGTTCCGCCAGGTCGACCGCCGCCTGTTGTATATCGATCCCGACCCCATCCGCCCGCCCCCGCCGCCCTCGGGCCGCCGGCCGGGATTCTTTTCGACGCTCAAGGCGGCGCTGTCCGACATCCCGCGTTCCGAACCGATCGGCAACGAACTGCTGCGGGTCAACGAACACAACGAACATGTCCGCCGCCAGCGGGTGATCATCGAGTCGGCGCGGCCCTACATCGCCCGGCTGGTCGGCCAGGCCGCCCGCATCGACACCGGCGGGCCGCTGACGCCGGAACAGGTCGCGCTGTGGCGCGAAAGCGCCTCGTCGCTGGCCGCGTCCGAGGCGGGCTACGCCTATGACGCCTATGCCCGCCTGAAACTGCAAAGCGCCGTCCTGGCCATCTCGAATGTGATCGGCCAACTGGCCGGGCGCGGCCAGCGCGAGCAGGAGCGGGTCTGGTTCACGCGGGTCGGCCGGGTCTGGGCCAGCGTCAAGGGCATCGTGCCGCTGGAGGGCGGTGGGCTGCTGTCGACCGCCGAGGACGGCAGCAAGCCCTGGATCGGGGCGCTGCAATCCTACGACATCGCCTTCCGCCAGCGCCGGCTGCGGTTCCTGATCCAGGGCCAGAACCAGCTCTACGAACGGCTGGGCGAGGCCGAATACGCCGGCATGTCGGTCGAGCTGGTCGACTGGATGAAACGGCGCTTCTACGACCAGCTGGCCCATCTGCGGCGGCGCGATACCCCGGCCTTCTATTCGGCCGAGGTCAAGTCGCTGGCGCGCACCCTGTTCACCGCCGAGGCGATGGGGCGCGACCCCGAGGAGTTCGTCGCCCAGCGTGGCCGGCGGCTGGATCACCTGCTGTGGCTGATGGCCGGCGAGATGAACCTGGAGGGGACGACGGCCGAACTGGACCGGCTGATCGCCGCGATCGATCCCAACGACTGGGCGCCGCAGGCGCGGCACGAACTGCTGCTGAACTATATCGGTTTCCCGTTCTGGGACGTGATGACCTTCTCGATCACCAAGTGGCGCGACCTGGGCGAGTTCGACGAGATCAAGATCGATCGCATCAGCCCAGCCGATTCCCGGACCCTGCGTCCCGGCGAGGCGGCCAGCGTGCTGAAGGGCGTGCGGCTGAGCCATTTCGGCGCCTTCTTCAGCCGCGCCTATCGGGAGAACGACTATCTGTGGGGGCGGCTGCACGCGGTCGAAAGAATGATCGATGTCGTGATCGATGCCGCAGGACCGGGATTTACCGGCGGGGCGGACGAGATTACCGCCTTGAAACGTCGCGCTTTCCGCACTGTACTGAAGTCGGAGGCGCCGCATCTGGGCCGTATCGCCGAGTTGATCGCCGAACTGGAAACCGACCTGCACGCCCAGGAAGCGCGCGAGGAACGGACGAAGGGAACCGAGCCATGGGGTGAACGAGCGCAAGGAGAGCCAGGCCCCGGCAAGCGGCCGGGGTGAGCGCAGCGTTGCCGAGGGCGCGCGCCTGGACCTCATCGCCGCGCTGGAACCCTGCCTGCGCGAACGGGTGACGACGGCGCGCATCGATGCCGTCGCCCTGGCCTTCCGCCTGGTCGCCGCCACCCACGCCCAGCGCGACCTGATCCGCGACCACTGGCCGCGCAATTTCGCGATCGGCCGGGCCGAACCGGCCAAGCTGACCTACGACGCCTTCCTCGACCGCGAGGTGGTCGAGCCGGTGCGCAACCTGATCCTGCGGCTGGCCCCGACGCCGGGACGCCCCAGCCAGGCCGATGCCGACGGCCGCAGCGACCTGATCGAACTGATCCAGCTGTACCTGGTCGTGGCCGATGCCTTTCGCCTGGTGCGCGGCCAGCGCATCCTGCCGCTGCTGCGCGAGGAACTGGGGGCCGAGCTGTTCGCCCGCGTCGACCGTTATCGCCACCACATCACCGAGGCGCTGGACGAAGCCGACCACCCCGACGTGCCGGCGATGGTCCGCGACCTGATGATGATGGAGATCATCCGGTTCGCGCTGGATACCCTGCGGCATGAGCGGATGTCGCGCGACATCGGCTTCATGTGGCGCAGCTTCGCCCGCCGCGCCCTGACCCGCGCCACCGAGGCGATCGAGCGCTATCTGTTCCGGCGCGACATGATCAGCCGCTATGGCGCCCTGTCGATCCTGGCCGAGATCGAGGACCTGACCACCCTGGTCGCCCAGATCCTGGAAGGCGACCGCGAGGCGGCGGCGCGCGAGGCCGGCAATCCGTTCCTGCGCGACATGGGGGCCGAGGTGTTGCAGCGTTTCCTGGCCGGGCTGATCACCATGGTCAGGATCGCGCTGGAGGAAGGCCTGCCCGGCCGACACGACCCGATGCTGGACGGCCAGCGCACCGCCGACCGGGTCGGTCGGGTCGTGCGCCTGCTGGCCTTCGCCGAACGCATCACCGGCCGGCCCCCGGCCGAGCTGGCCCATGAACATGAATGGCGGATCCGCGACATCCTGCACGACCTGTCGGCCCATGCCGAGCGCGAGGCCGCGACGCCGGGCACCCCCGCCCTGCTGGCGGTCAAGGACCTGATCGCCCTGCACGACCTGGCACGGCTGTTCCGGTGGAAGGACGAGACCGCGGCCCTGGCCGCGCGGCTGGTGCGCCTGGCGCCGGTCTGAATGTCACGGCCGCCCGACAACCTTTCGCCCATTTACCCTTCCTAAACTCTGCTCAGGCAAAAACGATACCGGAGAAATGGGGAACCGCGGCGGCGGAGGCCCGGGGATCGAGTACGAGGGGGCAGGGTTTCGGATGGTTCAGGTCAGGATCGGCATCGACCGGGAATGGACCGAGACGGTTCGCAACCACCTGTATCAGACGCAGGGCGGCGGGCAGGCGCGCGAAGGCGCGGTGACGGCACCGGGCAAGCGGCTGGCCCAATCGCTGCGCGAAAAGTATCGCGAAGGCGAATCGCTGTGCATTCCCGGCGACAACGACTGGCTGATCGGCCCTGAACTGTTCCTGAACCACGACGTCGACATCGGTGTCTTCGAGGACCCCATGGTGCTGGCCGTGGTCGCCGCGCGTGATCCGGCCAATGTCATGTCGCTGGCCGCCACCGCGCGACTGACGCCGCGGGCGCGCCGGTCCAGCCTGGTGCCCTCGATCCTGACCGAAGTGTCCAAGAGCGCGATGCACGACGACGTGCGCCTCTGCATCGACTATGCCGCCCGCCACTCGTTCGCGCCGGGCGCGCAGGCCGAGCTGGAGGCGACGATCAAGTCGAAGATCTCGGACATCCGGACCGAATGTTTCGTCCAGCTGCGCAACATCCTGCGCGACCTCCTGGACCGCGACCTGGCCCCGGCCGAATTCATCGAGCAGTTCTTCACCCTGTCCGAGCGCAGCCGGATCAAGGTCGACGTCTACAAGTCGATGGTCATGACCCTGATTTCGTCGATGAAGATCCGTCCGATGGTCAAGGTGCTGCTGGTCAACAACATCGGCCGCATGCCCCGGCGGGTGCAGATGGACGTGATTTCCGCCGTGACGGCGATGCCCAACGATATCGAGACGGCCTACGTCAAGACGGAGCTGGCCTTCGTGATCGAGGACAGCCGCCGGACCACCAAGCATTGAGTTCCGGCCGTCCCGGCCGGAGGGAGTGCCGACCATGGCGATGAACGACCTTCAGCGCGGCATGCTGCGCCAGGCCATCAAGGACCATATCCGCTTCGTCTCGCGCAAGGGCGGCGGCAAGCGGCTGATGCTGCGCAACATGGACCTGTCGGGGCTGAACCTGGCCAAGGCGCCATTGCGCGATGCGGTGCTGATGGGCTGTTCCTTCGTCGGCGCCAACCTGCACCATGCCGACCTGTCGTTCTCGAGCCTGCTGGGCTGCGACTTCACCGACGCCAATCTGGTCGGGACCAATTTCACCCGCGCCGACCTGCGCTCGGCCGTGTTTTCGGGCGCCTCGCTCGATACCGCCGACATGTCCGAGGCGGTGATGTCCAGCGGCATCGCCGTCGGCCCGCTGAAGACCGGCGACTGGACACCGGGCGATTATCGCACCACCAAGTTCTGCAACGCCGCGATGGTCGGCGCCAAGCTGACCCGGGCCAAGCTGACCGGCGCCGACATGACCGGCGCCAGCCTGGCCGGGGCCGAGATGACCGGGGCCGACCTGCGCCGTGCCGTGCTGCGCCATGCCGACCTGTCGGGCGCGGTGCTGAACGGCGCCCTGCTGGCCGATGTCGACGCGCTGGGCGCGATCGGTGCCCCGGCCGGCATGACCACCGGCCCGACCCGCCGCCTGCCGCCCGATATCGGCCGCGCCATGGCCGCGCATGAAACCTGGGTGATGTCGAACGGCCGCGACGGCGTGCGCATGGTGTTCGACGACATGGACCTGTCGGGTTTCCCGATGGAGGACGCGATCCTGCCGCTGGCCAGCTTCCGCAACGCCCGGCTGACCAACATGTCGCTGCGCCAGGCCTGCCTGATCATGGCCGACTTCACCGGCGCGCGGATGAGCGACGTGATCCTGCAGGGCGCCGACCTGCGCGGCTGCCGGCTGGAGGGCGTGTCGTTCCACAATGTGTCGATGTCGGGCGCCCGCCTGGGCGACGTGCCGGTCGATGCCCCCACCCAGGTCGTCGCCCCGCCGCCGACCGCCGCGCTGGGATACACCGACCAGCTTGCCGCGTTCTGATGACGGAAACCTTCGGGCCGGACTACCGCTTGCAGCCCTTGCAAACAGTATGCAAGTCTAGCCCTGGGCTGCGCGCCGTTGAGACCCGGACGATGAAATGAGCTTCGATTTCGCCAAGGATCCGCTGCGGACGCTGAAGCCGACCAGCATCGAGCAGCGGCTGGATTTTCTTGCCGAGCGCATTGCCGCGGTCGAAAAGGGCCAGGTCCCGTTGGGCGAATTGCCCGACCTGGTCGAGGAATTGGGCCGCGAACTGCGTTCGTTCACCACGATCAAGCAGGAAATCGAGGCGATTCGCGAAGGCGTGCCCGAAAAGCTCGCCGAGGCGCTGGCCGCCACGCTGAAGGGCAGCGCCATCCAGCTGCGCCCGCTGCTGGAACGCACCGAACGGACCGAACGCCAGGTCGGCCATCTCGGCGATGCGATCAAGGCGCTGAGCAACCGCCCCGCCGTGGTCCCGGTTCCCGGCGAGGATGGCGGCACCGCCGGTGCCTTCGCCACGCTGCGCCGCGACCTGCTCGCCCTCGAATCATCGCTGTCCGACCGGCTGACCGGCCTGTCGGGGGCCATCACCAAGCTGGCCGAGGCGCCGCTGCTGCCGCCCCCGCCGCCGCCCCCGGTCCAGCCGGCCCAGTCCCCGCGCGGCGACGCGCCGTCCGAACGCGCCCTGGTCGCCCTGGCGGCCGAGGTGGCGCAGCTGCGAGAAATGGTCGCCGAATCGAACCGCGGCGACAAGGCCGTGGTCATCAACCCCGCCACCGGCGCCTCGACCGGCGCCATCGTCGATACCCTGACCGCCATGCGCCGCGACCTGGAAATGCTGAGCCAGGTGAACGTGGCCGAACGCACCGCCCCCGTCATCCGCGCCGAACTGGACGACCTGCACCAACTGCTGTCGCGCGAAATCGACCGGATCGGCCAGAACCAGACCGAACTGACCAGCCGGCTGGAAAGCCTGGCCGGGTTGACCGGCCCGCGCCGCCGGTCCTGGGGCCTGGTGCTGGGCCTGATCGTCGGTGCCGCCATCGGCGGCATCGCCGTGCTGGCCGTGATCGGCCTGCTGCCCGGCAACCAGCCACGCCAGGTCACCGCCCCGCCGCCGGCCGTCGGCCGCGTGCCCGAGGCGCCCACCCGCAGCGTCGCGCCCGCCCCCGAAC